>Ga0070731_10000879_pt1 | contig 35169 bp, 32 predicted proteins | sample Coa_R1_2_FD_66448 | JGI IMG/M metagenome (GOLD analysis project Ga0070731, IMG submission 66448) | Surface soil microbial communities from Centralia Pennsylvania, which are recovering from an underground coalmine fire - Coalmine... | ecosystem: Environmental > Terrestrial > Soil > Unclassified ... | reverse complement strand
TGACATTTCGGACAGCGCGTCAGTGCCATGGCGCCGAGGCTTGCCAGGCTTATCGCGAGACCCGCAATTCCCGCGATCCAGCTCCAGAAGAGTACCTTGACGAACCACGTGGCCATGAGACCGAGAGGCGCGGCGACAATGGCCACCAGCAGCAAAATCTGGTATTTCCGCAGAGTACTCATTGGACCTGTTCGAAAGCACTCCGGCCTGGATCGGCGCGACGGCGTCGTCTCGGGCAAAACCGCAACCGCGGCCGTCGAAACCGTACATGCGGAAACACTGTTGGTTTGTCTTCCCGATTCTCGGCGACAAACGACACTGGCCCGCGGCACCGGACGGTTCGATTCGCTTCGCCACGCATTCGCGCCTCGGGCAACCATAGCATTGCTGGTACACAAGAATATAGTATCAGGTCCTACGCCGCGGAATTTTTGTCGTGATATTCATTGGTACAGCAGGTTGCAGTGTAGTATCCAGTCCTACATGTCGGGTCTGGTCCGGCAGACGACGTAAGGCGGGGCCCGTCAACCGGCGCTCGCGATTGCAAATCGCCGCGGCCGAAAGAAGACGATTCCCGCGAGAAGGCCGCCAATTCCCACGACGTCGGTGACAATATCGAAGGTTGTCATGGCGTAGGCGCCCAATGCGATCAGCGCGATGCCGCTCAAAGCCGGGAACAGCGCCACCATGACCCACCGCGCGATCGATCGATGGAGCGTCTCCCGGAAAACCCAAAACGCCACCAAACCGGCAAGTCCGTAATAATAGGCCACCAGAATGCCGACGGCGCGCACGCCGTCCTGGATGATCGAGTTGAGCGTGGGCATCAGGCTCGAACCCCACAGAAGAGCGAGCCCGACGACGATAAGGACAACCATCGCCCGCACCGGCGTGTGCGTGCGGGCTCCCACCACCCCGAAGGTCCTCGGCATCGCTCCGTCGCGGCCCATCGCGAACAGGGTCCGTGAGAACTGCAGCATGGTTGTCTCGAGCGTCGCGATGCTCGAGAGAATCACGGCGGCCGACGCCAGCAGCCCGCCGGTACGGCCAAAGCCCGCGGCAATGGTGATGTCATAGATGATGTTCGTAGAGAGACTGCTCGCCTTGCCTGCGCTGAAGAGCAGCAGCGCCGCAAACACGAAGGCGATGTAATAGACGATCGTGACGAAGATGCTGAGGAAGCCTCCGAGACCCGCGTTCTCTTCGCCGTTTTTGGTTTCTTCGGCGAGATTGGCCGTCACGTCCCAACCCCAATAGAAGAACACCACGACAAGGGCGCTGTTCGCAAAACCCGAGAGGGAATAGCCGAAGCCGAACCACCCCCATGAAATCAGATTGGCCGGGCCGAACTGCGCGGCATGGACGAAAGCCCCGATGGCGACCGCCGTCAGAATGACGAGTTCGACGCCGGTCATGACCATCTGCACGCGGCTGGTCACCTCGATCCCGATGATCAGGACGAGCCCGATCGCAAGAAACCAGGCGCTCGCGATAACGGCACTCACGACAACCTGTTGCGTCAGGGCGGGATCGAAGAAATCGAGCGTGGCCGTGGCGAGCGGCAGGCTCCCCGTTACCATGAAAATCATCGACGCGACGAGCAGCGCCCAACCGGAAAAGTAGCCCCAGAATTTCCCGAAATGGACGCTCGTCCACTGAAACGCGGCGCCGGCATTCGCGTCGAGCCGATTCAGTTCGCGGAAAGCGACGGCAATTCCGAGCATCGGCACGGCGAAGATCAGGAGCGCTCCTGGCGACAGCATGCCCGCTACGCCCAGCAGCACAGCAGTGGTAACGGCGATTGTGTAACCGGGCGCGCTGCCGGCGATCCCCATGACCAGCGACTCGACAAAAGAGAGCGAGCCGGCCCTGAGCTGCGCGTGACCGGCGCTCACGTTCCGGAATTCAAGCGAGAGCACGCATTCTCATGCCGTGGGAAAGCGCAGCACGACAGGGAAAGGTTTGACCGACGTCGCGAACCTTTGCGACAGAGCACGCGCGACAGCCTCAATATTGGTACGTGGCGGTGATGCCGAATGTGCGCGGCCGCAGCGTCGATGCTTCGTAGAGGAGCGTGTACTCGTCCTGGTGGTTCAGATCGAGCGTCGGGTGGCTGTTCAGAACGTTGTCCATGAACACCGAGACGTCGAAGCTGTTGAAGGTGGTACCGGCGCGAAGCGTCAGGACATTGGTCGACGGCTCCGGCACAAGCCCCGGATCGAACAGCGTGGTCCCCGGATCACGCGACGGCGTCAGCCCCGTCTCGGTGCCCTGGAACTGGTCCTGCAGCGTGAAATAGGCGTCGTGTCCGAAGATGTTCTTGCGATATTGCGCATTGACCGAGAATGTCCATGGCGGTCCGGGAAGCTTGTCCCCGTTGTTCGCCAGAACCAGCCCGGCCGAAACAACGGTGCTGTCGTAATAGGCGTCGACATAGCCGGCCGTGAAGCCGACGTCGAAATCGTCGGCGACAGCCCATTCGCCCTCGAGATCGAACCCCTTGCTGATCGCCCTGCCCTGATTGGTCGTATACTGGAAGCCGCAGGACGGAAGATAAACCTGCTGCTGGATGTTGCTCCATTTCAGGTAATAAATGCTGCCGGAAAGCTGTACCGTGTCATTGAAGAACTTGTCCTTCGATCCGAGTTCGTAATTGACGACGGTGTCGGACCCGTAATCTTCGGGTTCCGTGGTGATTTCGGTACAGGCCTGGACGGGGAACAACGGATTGGCTCCGCCCACGCGATAGCCCTTGGAAACCGTCGCATAGACCATGTCGTCGGGATTCATCTGGTACGTCAGACTCGCCATCGGCGTGAAGGGCGTTTCGTTCTTTGCCCCCGGCCCCGGATAGAACGGCCCGAAATTCTGCGGCCCGTCGGAGAAATTGAGAAAGTCGAAATGCGTCTCGGCGATGCGTGCGCCGGCCTGGAATTTCAGGCCGTCCCAGATCGTGTAGGTGCCATTGCCAAACGCGGCGAACTGCCATTCATGTCCGAGCGTGTGATTGAGGTAGTCGTCGCCGTTCGGCAGGAGGTTCTCGCCCCATATTGCGAGCATCGACCGGCCCCAGAGATAGTCGGTCAGCGCCGGCAGCTGGGGATCGCGGATTTCCTCCACGCTCAGTTGCGTCTGGTGTTCGTAGAAGAGGCCGCCAACCCAGACGAGGCGCGCATTGGGGTCGCTGGACTGAAGCCGCACTTCCTGGGTGAAGTTCTCCTGCGTGTTGGTGATGTAGTTGTTGGCTTCGTAGTGGCCGAAGCCGGGAAGATCGATTCCATTCGGCGTCAGCAGCGGCGGAGGATTGGCCAGCCCGGCGTATTTCGCGCACAGGCCGCCTGTACACGGCGTCACGAAATCGGGCTCCAGTCCGGAGTCCACGGCCTGCTGAAAATACGAAAGATCGTACAGCGTGGCGCTGTAGTCGTGAACGAGTTCGTGCCGGCTGAAATAGGAGGTATCGGAGATCAGCTCGGTGTCCTTCAATTTCCAGTCCGCCCGGACCGCAGGCAGGACGAACTGGTCGCGGTCGCCCATGTTTTCCGGCGTTGCAGTCTTGTAGACACCGTCGCCGGGATTGGAGAGGCCGACCCAGTACTGATCGATGTTGTTCTGGTCGCGGTACTGATAGAAAACGCTTGGCGTAACGGTAAAATTGCTTTGCGGCTGCCACAGGAACGCAACGCGGCTCACGGCCGTATCGACATAGTTCGTGTTGGATTGCAGCTCCTGCCCGGTCATGTAATCGACCTTGTCGATCCAGCCGCCGTCATGCCGGGCCCAGATGCTGGCGCGAAAACCAAGCACGTTTTCATCGATCGGGCCGCCCATCGCGGCTCCGAGTTCGTAGCTCGGCGCGCCGTATTGTGTGTCTCCGAGTTCTGCCTTCGCAAATCCGCTGAAATCGGTAAGGCTCGGCGCTGGCGTGATGTAGCGGACCGTTCCGCCCTCCGAGCCGGCGCCGAAGAGCGTGCCCTGGGGCCCGCGCAGCACTTCCACGCGCTCGAGATCGAAGACCGCCGGCAAAGTATTGTCGGAGCCGAATCCCAAGGCGCGCAGCTGAATCGGCGTATCGTCGATATAGATGCCCGTTGTCGCATCGCCGGCGGTCGAGTTGACGCCGCGGATCGAGATGTCCTTGCTGACCGGATCGAAGTCCACGCCCGGCGTGTAGCCGACAAGATCGGCAATGCTTTTGGCGTCGAGCTGCTGCATGTCGGCCGCCGTAAAGGCGCTGATGCTGGCGGGTACTCTGTCCAGCCTCTCCGCGCGGCGCGTGGCCGTGACAACGACTTCTTCGATAACGCCCTTGGAGGCCTGAGGAGGCGTTGTTTGCGCCGCCGCCCGCTCTGCGGAGAAACCCGATGCCACCAGTGCCGTCAGCAGAAACGCCGCGGATGCAGCCTTCGACATTCTGAACACCCCTCGCCCGCATCCCCATGTTGGCGCGGGGTCAAGAGGCCGTCAATCCCAATAAATGTGCCTTTGTCACAAGTCATTGGGTGTTGATCATCACGTGGCGGGCCACGGAATAGTCGTCGAGCGCGTAGGTGCTCAGATCCTTGCCGTAGCCGGATTGCCTGAGACCGCCATGCGGCATCTCGTTCGCGAGCACGAAGTGGCAGTTGATCCAGGTGCAGCCGTAGCGAAGCCGCGCCGCTGTCGCCAGGCCGCGCGAAATGTCCTTCGTCCACACGGAAGAGGCGAGACCGTATTCGGAGTCGTTCGCCCATGCGACGGCCTCCTCGACCTCGCGAAATCGCGTCACCGAAACGACTGGTCCGAATACTTCCCGCCGCACGATCTCGTCGTCCTGCCGCGCGCCGGCTATGATTGTTGGCTCGAAGTAGAAGCCCGAACCGGAACCGGCATTCCCGCCAGCGACGATATCCATGTGCCTGCCCCCGCGTGCGCGATCGACAAAGGCGTTCACGCGTTCGCGCTGCCGCGCCGAGATCAGCGGCCCGATTTCGTTTTCGCTGTCGTCCGCCAGATTGAATCGCAACGACGACGCGGCGGAGGCAAGTTCGGCGATGAGATCGTCGTAGACGCTGGCGGCGGCATAGACGCGGCACGCGGCCGTACAATCCTGGCCGGCATTGTAAAAGCTTGCGCCGCGCAACGTCGAAACGACCGCTTCGAGGTCGGCATCGTCGAAAACGATCACGGGCGCCTTGCCGCCCAGTTCGAGATGCGTACGCTTGAGCGTGGCCTGAGCGGCGGCGATGACCTTCCGGCCGGTCGCCACGTCACCCGTCAACGAAATCATCGCCACGCGCGGGTCGTTGATCAACGCGCTCCCTACCGTGTCGCCGCGGCCGGCGATGATGTTCACAACGCCTTCGGGAAAAATTTCGGCGATGTGTTTTGCGAGCTTCAGCGTCGTGAGCGGCGTCTGTTCCGATGGTTTCAGGACGATCGTGTTGCCCGCAGCGAGCGCCGGCGCGAGCTTCCAGGCAGCCATCATCAGCGGATAGTTCCACGGCGCGATCGAAGCGATGACGCCTACCGGATCGCGCCGGATCATGGATGTGTATCCGGCGATGTATTCGCCGGCGGCAGGCGCGTGGGCGGTGCGCGCCGCACCGGCAAAGAAGCGGAAGCAATCGACGATCGAGGGTATCTCATCGGCGAGAACGAGATGCCTCGGCTTGCCCGTGTTCAGGGACTCGAGATCGGCGAAGGCTTCGGCTTCCGTTTCGATACAGTCGGCGAGTTTGAGCAGCATGCCGCTCCGCTCCGCCGCCGTGGTCCGCGACCACGGTTCGAATGCTTTCTCCGCAGCACCCACGGCCGCAGCGACCTGCTCATGCGACGCTTCCGGCACCTGCGCAATGAGGGCCCCGCTGCGCGGATTGATCACGGGCTCCGGCTCGCCCTGCCCTGTCTCAAATCTGTCCCCAACGCGCAGCAAAGTATCCATGATATGCTCCGTTATTCAGGTTGTTGAACGTACACGTGAGACGGCGTCCTGCCAGCCGTCGTACAGGCTGTCTCTTGTCTGGGCCTCGAGCTGCGGCAGGAAATTGCGGTCGAGCGACCACGACGACGCGATCTCGGATACGTCCCGAAACACGCCGGTCGCCAGCGCCGCAAGCGCGGCCGCGCCAAGCGTCGTCGTTTCCGTGACGCGCGGGCGAACGACCTTGCAGCCCGTCATATCGGCAAGGCGCTGACAGAATGCGTCGTTGCGCGCCATCCCGCCATCGACCTTGAGAACCGCGGGCGCGCCGAGACCTCCGCGCGCCATGTCGCGGCCCATCGCTTCGATGAGGTCGCGCGTCTGGTAGCAGACCGAATCGAGCGCCGCGCGGGCGATCTCGGCTTTTCCGGTATCGCGCGTAAGCCCAAAGATGCCACCGCGTGCATGTGCGTCCCAATGGGGTGCGCCCAATCCCGTGAACGCCGGAACGAAGTACAGGCCCGCAAGCGCGCGCGCACTCCCGGCCAGAGCTTCGATTTCGTCGGCGGATTTCAAAACGCCGAGCGCATCGCGGAGCCACTGCACCACGCCGCCCGCAACGAAGATGCTGCCTTCCAGCGCATAGGTCGTCTGCCCGGCGATCCGCCACGCGGCGGTGGCAAGAAGGCGCTCCGCCGATATGGGAATGCCGGATCCCGTGTTCGCGAGCGCAAAGCATCCCGTACCGTACGTGGCTTTGACCTCACCTTGCGCGAAACAGGCCTGGCCGAACGCCGCCGCCTGCTGGTCCCCCGCAACACCGCGGATCGGAATTGCAGCGCCGAGCACATCCGAAACCGTGTCCCCGAAATCGCCGGCGGTGTCGCGGATCTCGGGCAGCACCGCGCGCGGAATATGAAACAGCGACAGCAGGTCTTCATCCCATTCAAGCGTGTGCAGGTTGCACAGCATGGTGCGTGAGGCGTTGGTTACGTCGGTCGCGTGGACGCGTCCGCCGGTGAGGCGAAATACCAGCCAGCTGTCGATCGTCCCGAAGGCAAGCTCGCCGCGCCCGGCGCGAACACGCGCATCGGGAACGTGATCGAGCAGCCACTGGAGTTTCGTCGCCGAAAAATAGGGATCGATGACGAGGCCCGTACGCTCGATGATTCGCGGTTCGAGCCCGCGCTGCTTCAACGCAGCGCACGCGTCGGCGGTGCGGCGGTCCTGCCAGACAATGGCATTGTGCAGGGGCCTGCCGGTTGCCCGCTCCCACAACACCGTCGTTTCGCGCTGGTTGGTCAGCCCGATCGCGGCGATTTCGCCCGGCGAAACGCCTTTGACGGCCACCCGGCAGCAGGCGAGAACCGCCTGCCAAATCTCCTCCGGATCGTGCTCGACCCAGCCGTTTGCGGGATAGATCTGCCGAAGCTCGATCGCGTGCGCGGCAAGCGGCGTCAGCCGCGCGTCGAAGAGAATCGCCCGGGTAGACGTGGTGCCCTGATCGATGGCGAGTAGAAACGGCGGCTCTGCGTCCATTCTCTGCGACGCGCTTTCTCGGTTTACCCTTCGACAGGCTTGGGGTGAGGAAATTGCCCTTTGCGAGCCGGTCAGGATAAGGACGACGGCACAAACATTTGCATTAGCAGGCGGGCGACCCCTTGGGCTAGAATTGTTCCATGCTTGATCCGTTCGGCCGAAAAATCACCTACCTGCGCGTCTCGGTGACGGACCGCTGCGATTTCCGCTGCGTGTATTGCATGCCGGAACACATGACGTTCCTGCCCCGGAAGGATCTGCTCACGCTCGAAGAGCTGGAGCGGCTCTGTCGCGCCTTCATCCACAAGGGTGTCGAGCGGCTGCGAATCACCGGTGGCGAGCCGCTCGTCCGCCGCGACGTGATGCAGCTGTTTGAAAAGCTGGGCGACGGGATCGGCCGTGACCTCGCCGAACTGACGCTGACCACCAACGGAAGCCAGCTCGCGCGCTTCGCCGGGCCGTTGCACGCGGCAGGGGTGCGGCGCGTGAATGTCTCGCTCGACACACGCGACGCCGAGAAGTTCCGCGCCATCACGCGCGGCGGCGACCTGAAGAAGGTACTCGCTGGCGTCGATGCCGCGCAGTCGTCCGGGCTCTCGGTGAAGATCAACATGGTCGCGCTCAGAGATGTGAACGAAGACGAGATCGAGGACATGCTGGCCTGGGCGCATGGCCGGGGCATGGATCTCACGCTGATCGAAACCATGCCGCTCGGCGAGGTGGATGCGGAGCGCGTGGAACAGTACCTGCCGCTGTCGCTGGTGCGCGCGCGCCTCGCACGAAAGTATACGCTTGCGGAAGACGCGTTTCGAACCGGCGGTCCCGCCCGCTACGTACGCGTGGCGGAAACCGGCGGCCGGCTGGGCTTCATCACGCCGCTGACCCACAATTTCTGCGAAAGCTGCAATCGCGTGCGCGTGAGCTGTACCGGTACGCTGTACATGTGTCTCGGCCAGAACGACAGCGCGGACCTCCGAACGCCCCTGCGCGCGTCGCCCAACGACGCGCTGCTCGAGCAGGCCATCGACGAGGCCGTCGCACGAAAGCCCAAGGGTCACGATTTCGTCATCGATCGACGGAACAAACGGCTTGCCGTCGCGCGGACCATGTCGCTCACCGGGGGCTGAACCGCTTGACCAAAGCGCTGCATTTCGTGGCCTCGGATTCCCCCGAGGCGGAGGACGCTCTCAAGCGCATGCGAGCGCGCTATGACGACGCGGGCGCGGACAAGGCCGAGATTGTCGTCGCGCTCGGCGGCGACGGCTTCATGCTGCAGACGCTGCACGCTTTCCTCGACCGCAACAGGCCGATCTACGGGATGAATTTCGGATCGATCGGTTTCCTGATGAACGAATTCCGCGAGGACGATTTGCACGACCGCCTGGCCGCGGCCGAGTCCGCGCGCGTGCATCCGCTCCGCATGACGGCCGAAACGCGGGACGGCAAGCCGGTCGACGCGCTCGCCTTCAACGAAGTATCGCTGCTGCGCGAGACGCGCCAGGCGGCCAAGCTCCGCATTCTCGTCGACGGAAAAGTGCGCATACCCGAACTGATCTGCGACGGCATCCTGATTTCCACGCCGGCCGGAAGCACCGCGTACAATTTGTCGGCGCACGGGCCGATCCTGCCGATCGATGCCGACCTACTCGCGCTCACGCCGATCAGCGCCTTCCGGCCGCGGCGCTGGCGCGGCGCGCTACTCCCTCATCGCGCCCGCACACGGTTTGAAATCATGGAAGCCGAAAAGCGGCCGGTGAGTGCGGTGGCGGACGACAAGGAAGTGCGCAACGTGCGCTCGGTCGATGTCGCCGAGGACCGCTCGATCACGATGACGATGCTCTTCGACCAGGGCCACAGCCTCGACGAACGCGTTCTGGCGGAGCAGTTCGTGGATTGATGAGATCACCTTCCCCTTGAGGGCGGGTGATTATTCATCCTCGCCCGTACAGAAAAACCGGCGCCCCTCCGGGGCAGGAAGGGGCGCCGATTCACGGTTCTATTCGGTCAGGCGTTTCCGGTCAGGGCTGTGTCGCAGGTAGCCGTAGGGGCCGGTGGAGGACCGGAGGCTGCCGCTTCACCCTCGCAGCGCTGCTCGGGCAGTCCCTCGCCTTCGGACAGTACAGATAGCCGACGACGACGCCGTTTGCTCCGGTTCCGTCGACCGCGACGACACCCCTGTCATTGAGGCCCCAGGCTTCAACATAGGTCGCATTGGGTATCGAAATCTCGGTAAAGGTCTTGCTCGCAATGTCGTAGCTGAACCCGTGCCGGTTGCCAGCCGAATCGGTATAGAGTCCACTGATCTCGCCCCTGTTGTTGATCCCCTCGAGATTGGTGGGGCCGCCAGGGTTGTCGATGGTTGTGGCATTCCCGCCGCTCAGCAGGAACCCGTGCTCGTTTCCGCTGGCATCCGCATACCAGCCGACTACGTCGCCCTTGTCGTTGATGCCGCGGCCGGCGACGGCGGTCGTGGTGATGCCCGGCAGGGTGATGCCGTTCTGGAACTGGGCGTTCTTACCCGTGTAGCCGAGGATGTTGCCCGACATATCGAGGTAACTGCCCGTGAAGACGCCCTTCTTGTTGATGCCTTGGGCGAGATAGTTCATCGGCGAGCCATCCATGGTTATGTCGGTGATGGTGCCGTCGGGACTGCGCTCGTACGGTACGTACTGGGTTACATCGCCGCTGTCTACGTTGTCGATGCCGGTGATGTACCCCTTCTTGTTTATACCGCGCGGCTGCGTGCCGCCGGCCCCATCGTCGTTGAAAGTTGTGTAATCGCTGCCGTCGGCCGGTCCGACAAAGCCGTTCTGGATGGAGCTGCTGCCGGCGTACCATCCGGTGACAACGAGCTTGTCGGTGACTCCGAACGCAGCGGTTGACGTGCTGCCCGATACCAGGGGAAGCGCATAGAGCGTACTCCCTGCGAAAGCCGGCGCCGCTGCTGCAAGGCCCGTGAGCGCAGCCGATATCATCAGTGCTTTTCTGGTCATGGTTATCCCCGTTTGTGGAACATTGGTGTACGGAGTTCGTCCGCTTTGTCCGGCTGAAGCGAGAGCCAATTCCGGCGCTCGATCGGGACAGCCTCGCGATTTCGTGAACACGCACATGTCCGACGCGCCGGAAAATCCCTGAATTCCTGCGAATTGCGGTTACGGCGTTTGCGCCGCGGGCCTGGCCGCCGGAAGAGCCACGTCGATCTTCGGGAGTCACGTTTGCGTGAAGGATGCGATTGCGCGCGCGTGTTTCGGCGTTTTCCTTCAAGCTTCGCCGTTGCAGGGCACCTGGAGCGGGACAGTGCGGTATGCCGACGGGGATTTGCCGCTCAACGAGCGGGTGTACCAACGAATTCGTTGGCTCGTGCTCTCCGGAGCGTGGTCGCGGGGAATGAGACTGCCACCCTCGCGCGTGCTGGCCGCGCAAATGGCCGTTTCGCGAAATACGGTTCTGAACGCGATGGATCGCATAGTCGCGGATGGATGGGTTCGGGGGCGCAAGGGCTCCGGCACATACGTAACCTATGACGGACCCCGGGTGGCTCCGCCGGCAAAACCGGGACACGCGGTGTCACGCGCACCCGCGCTGATTCCCTGCGCGCGCCCAATCGACCTTTTTCCCTCGGCGCTCTGGAACAGGTTGCAGTCCCGGCGCAGGAAACAGATTTCAAGCGCTGCGCTTGTACAGCCGGGCGCGCTCGGCTGGCCACCGCTGCGGGAAGCCATCGCCGCGCACGTCATCCTTTCGCGGGGGATCGAATGCGGCCCCGACGACATCATTGTGACAACCAGTACGCAGGCTGCGATCGACCTCGCGATACGCGCTCTCGATCTCCTGGGCGCCGAAGCATGGGTCGAAGATCCGGGATATACCGCTGCCGTACAATATTTCCGGAACTGCGGCATGCGCCTTGTACCGGTTTCCGTTGACAAATCGGGAATGGATGTGGCCTGCGGGGTCGCCACGGCGCCGCAGGCGAAACTCGCGATCGTCACGCCGGCCTGCCAGTTTCCGACCTGCGCCATCATGACGGAAGACCGCCGCGCAGCGCTTCTCGCCTGGGCTTCCGCGCAGGACGCATGGATCGTGGAGGATAATTTCGACTGGCAGAGCACCGACTGGCGACGCGTTGCAAAGCGGGAGATAGCGGCGGACAGATTGCGAACCATCTATGTCGATTCATTCAATCCGGTTTTGTTTCCCGCCCTGGGCATTGCCTTCGCGGTATGTCCCTTATCTCTCCGCGACCGATTCCTGGAGATGCAGGTCGCCATGGACGAATACCCGAGCCTCCCCAACCAGATGATTCTTGCAGACTTCCTCAATGGCGGACATCTCGATGACCATTTGCGACGCCTGTCCTCCGCCTATCCCGAACGCAGGGACGCGCTGATCAGCCGTCTCGAGAAGGACGTTCCCGGGATCGTGGCGCCGCAGAAGAAGGACTGCGGAACCCACGTCGTGGCGTCGCTTCGCGTCCATCACGCACAACAATTCGCGGAGCTTTGCATGCGGGAGGGAATCGTGGCGCGTGGAATGGACATATTCCACCAAACCCCGCGCCAAACCCGCGACGTGGTGTTCGGCTGTGCCGGATTTCGACCCGCCGCGATCGCTTCCGCCGTGACCGCGATGGCCAGGGCCGTGGAAAACGGCTAACGACGGCCTCAGCCTCGCGGTTATTCAATAGACTTGTACCGTGACCTTGTTCATTGGGGACGGCTTTGCCTTGACGACCCGGCCCGGCGGCCGACAAGCCTTTCCATTCCGCGAATCTTGGTTATCGTCCGTGCTGGGATGTCGAGGGGGATCAGCATGATCCGCGCTATGCCGGCATCTCCGACCTCGCGCGCATGCGCTACCGCCTGACGCTCGCCTATGGCAGCAAATCGAGCGCGGTTTCCGAATGGGACCAGTACATGGGTGCGTCCGACGTCTCCGCGCATGAGGACGCGGCATCGCCTTACCGGCACGCCGATCGGGTCAAGGCGCCCGTGCTTCTGGTACACAGCGAAAACGACACGACGGTCCCCATTGAACAGAGCGAGATCGAGCAAAGCGCACTGCAAAAAGCCGGAAAGCAGGTCGAATTCGACAGGCTCGCCGGCGACGATCACTACCTGCACGAGGAAAAGGCGCGCATGCAGCTGTTGGCCGAGGTCGAGCGGTTCCTGAAGGCGCATATCGGGAATTGAGGCTCCCGTTGCGGAGCGCGGACGGGGGGCCGCAGCATGACACCTTTAGCGGTTCGGTTTTTTTCAGCGGCACGCAAACCGCCGGAATTCAAATCAGGGCACTACCTAAGCCGGCCACGGCTTGAAGTGCTTGGCGAGTTTTACGCCCTGCCCCTGGTAGTTCGACCGCATCTGCGTGCCGTACAGCTTGCCCGGCGCACCGCCAGCCAATCTGCTGTAGTTCAGCCACCCTACGGTCTGTCCGTGCTCCAACATGAATGACACACCGAACGAGCGTACCTCCAGTACGGCCTTGCTGCCCTGCGCGCGCCCTTCATGATAGCCAAACCCCGGGTCGAAGAAGCCGGCGTAATGGACCCGGAACTCGCCGGACGACGTATCAAAGGGTACCATCTCTGCGGCGAATTCCGGCGGCACGCCGACTTCCTCCCTCGTCGCCAGAATGTAGAACTCGCCCTCGTCAAGCGGGAGCCGCCCGTCAACGTCCTGAATTTTGTCCCAGAACTCCCGGGGATCGTAGTGCCCGATCAAGCCCATATCGATCGTGTCGGTGGTCTTTTTCGCCCGATAGCCGACGATGCTTTCGGGGCCGGCGCCGCGAAGATCGATCGATACCGGGACGTGTGGCCCACGCATGGGCAACAATGCCCCGTCCGGCTTCACGAGTTTCCCGGCCTTGTACATTTCGGCGAGGCCGCCGACGGTGCCGACCGGCACGCCGGGCGCCGTCCCGCGCACAAACCGCAACTGGTTCAGCCGGAGCCCCTCGCGCACCACAATGCTGAACGCCTGCGGTGCAACCTCGACATACAGGGGCCCGTCATAGCCGCGGCGGACGATATCAAAATGGGTGCCCCCATCCGTGATGAGGCGGGCGAGAACGTCCAGCCGCCCCGTCGAACTCTTTGGATTTGCAATCCCCCACAGACCATTGGCCAGCCTGGTGCGCTCCAACAGCTCGACCACATACACGACGCCGCTTTCAAATACGGCATCCTGGCGCAAATCAATTTTTGTGCCGCCGAGTGTTTCGATTCGCTGCTCGACCGTGTGATCCTTGCCGGGAAGAAAGCTGGCGCGGACGCGCCACGCCCGCCGGGCAAGCCTCAAGTCAATGCTCGCCGGCTGGATCTGGTCGGTGTCGAATGGCACCAGGGGCGCGTAAATCTCCCCCCGACGCGTCATTTCGTGAAGCGCGTGATGGGAGATTACGCCGGTTCCATCGGGATGGCCGCCATCAGGGCGAACATCGTCAGCCATTGCGAACAGCTCGGGAAAGACATGCCGATCGCTCATGCTACACCATCGCTGCAGTACCGTAAGAGCAGCACTTTGGGCGCTGCGGGGGTGTGCGCAAGGGAAATGATGCGCACAATCCACCCCCACCCCTCCAGGCGGCGATCTCCGGCAGGGGAAAGCGGCTTCGGCTTCGTTCCGGCCATTGTCGTCCACATATCCACAGGGGTGTGGGCAAGCCCGCCTGTTGATGGATTGCTCCGTGTGCTGATCGTCAACCTGTCAGCGGGCCGCCAAGCCGGACCACTGAACCCGTTATTGGTGGTGTCCAGTTTGAAGTCTAATCGGAAATCTCCGCGCCCAGGAAGCGGCCATCGTTGGCGCAGACCCTGAGCACAAAAGTGCTGTACGTGCGGGGCGGGGCCGGATTTTCAGCCACTTCCCAGATGTCTCCGCGCAATGTGGCCGTGAACGATCTCGCCCATTCAGGCTCGCTCACCAAGCGCGCCTCCCTGGGTTTGGCGGCCGCGAGCATTGCCCATGCGATTCGGACTGCATCGTCTGGATGCTTCACAAGATTAAATCCCGGCTCCCCGCCGCATTTGGCCTCCATGTCTTGCTGCGAAGTGGTGTGCTCGCACGAAGCAGCGCATGTTGCTATCGATGACAAGAAGCATATCGCTCTGATCTGCTGCCCCGTCATCATTGTGTTCCCATTCAACCCGCACCTTCACCATATCAGACACGTTCCAAACTCGGCTCCATTCCCCTGATCGTCTTGTCCTCGGATGAGGCTCATTTCACGGCAAACCGGCCGAAGGGGGTCAGCGCCGATGCGCTGTATTCGGCGTGGATCGCGGCGCACATTGAACCTGCACACGACTGCACGCGCGGTCAGCGGCCGGATTGTAGATGGTACCAGCCATTTCATTTTCATGGAGCGTTCCGAAGCCGTGCTCTCGGCGTTCGGTGAAGTCGTCCAGGCCACGCGAGGTTCGGGGAAACCGCCGTCTCCAAGCAGTGTAAACCGGTTGCGCGCTCGGGATGACTGGCCTCGGGATGCCAACCGCCTCGCGTGGGGTGGGACGGCGCAGCGCCATCTTGCGCCTGCTTTCCGCCCTTTTCCGAGAGCGGCAGATTCGGATAGGGTTTGCGACGGAAGGGGCGACACATGTCAACCAACGTTAAACCCGCACCGGCGGGCGGCGAAACCATGCCAGAGCCGGCACAAATCGCGGGATTCTGGCGGCGAATTTTTGCACTCCTCATCGACATGGCATTGCTCGCTTGTGTGGGCATTGTCATCGGTGTTCTCGCGTTCCGCCAGGTCGCTGCATTCGGACAGGGCGGCCGGTTGATCGGAGCGGTGATTACGCTGCTGTATTACGGGCTGCTCAACAGCAGGCTCGGCGGGGGCGCAACCCCTGGAAAGCGGTTGTTGGGCCTGTGCGTTGTGGATCGAGAGGGCAATCCCGTTTCGCCGATGCGTTCGCTTCTGCGAACAGCCGTTTTTTGGACGCCGTACTATCTGAACGGTGTTTTCTTTCCGGGTCTCGCACCGACACAGCCATTGGGTATCGTCGTAGGGTTTTTTGACGCTGTGATCGTTTTTGGCGGGATTGGCCTCATAATCTATCTGTACCTCTTCAACCGGCGCACACGGCAATCTCTCCACGATCTCATTGCTGCGACGTTCGTCGTAACGCGAGAGAGCGTCCATCGACCCGTTGAACGACGGTTTTGGAGGGCACACCTTGCCATTGCCGGTGGCTGCGGTTTGCTCATTCTTCTGTTGTCCGTCACGGCCTTGAAATTTTTGTGGTCCTCGCAGACACGCACGCTGAATCAACTCACCGCATTGGTACAGGTGGTGAACTCCCGCCCCGGCGTTGAATACACGCAGGCCCGAATCAGCACTTTTTACTCCTCCTCAATGACGCGCACGGCGCTGGTGATCAATGTCCGCTTACGCGGCGTGCCGCGTTCTCTCGAAGCCACACGGGATGAGATTGCAGATGCGGTCCTTCGAGCAAGCCCCTCAATCCTGGGCGAGCAGAATCTCGGCGTTACCGTCTCCTACGGCTACGATCTCGGAATCTTCCGATGGACCAATTCCAACAATTACATGGCTACGCCGAAAACCTGGGCGCAAAGATTGGGCGCGCATGGTGTTGGCCCGACTATCTGAACGCAGGCGCGTGTGAGCCACGTGGGTGGGCCAGCATGTGCATGGTCTTGCGCGATGGAAGACGGCCGGCGCATGTTTCTTTGCCGTCCTAACCAAACTTTGGGAAATGGCCGATATGGTAAAGGTCCTCGCAGCGTGGGAACAGGAAAACCAGAAATGAATTTTTGGACAACACTGGGAGCGGCGCTCATATTAAGTGCCGCCGCTACCGAGGCCCCAGCCTATCGAATGGGCATTATCATATCCGCTTGTGAAGAGGTCCCGCATGCTGTCTATGCGACCGATCTAAAAAAGGGGGATGATCCGACGCACGAACTGAATCAGGAAGCGATGAGGTTTTGTCCTCTGGGATACGACCGACCAGACACACAAGTTTCTGATGGCGGCAAAACGGTCACTTGGCCCATTGCGTGCCACCGGAAGGAAACCGTCGCTTCAAACGCAGCAAAATCCTGCAACCGCGGTGGCTAAGGCGAACTTGGTCGCTGCAGGCCCATTCAAAATTCAAACTGACCCCACTACCGCGGATCGTATCGCTGGACAGTTTTGATCAAACCTGCTACAGATTTTGCGATACTCGTTCGTGCGCCCGGCGTCCTTCGACGGCGGGTTTTTTGTTGTGATCGTTCGCGGTCTGGATGCGGAACGGTCGCGCTCCGGTCACCGAAAGCTCCGTACAACCGGAACGTGCCGCGCGCGCGGACGTTTGCGCGCTTTTGCCGCAGATCGCTGATGTTCGCTGATAAGATCGCTGTTATGCGGCGAGGAAGGTACAACCGTGCACTTTATGACGAAACGTTGCGCGCCTGCCTCACCCGTCCTTGAGGGGAACGTCGGTGAGCGCATAGCCCGCGTCTTCGCGGATGCGCAGGCGTTTGCCGTCCGGCGTTTCCTCCACCCACGGCTCGACCATCACCGGTGGCTCCCGGCGGGCGCGGAAGAGTGCATCCTCCACCGTGTTTGCCTCGGCGAGCTTCATCAGGTTGAGCCGTGTCGGAAACATGATCCGCCACGCTTTCCGCCTGGCGATCGCCTCCTGCGGGCGCACCCAGAGCGAATCCACGGACTCGCGGCCGCAATGCTGCCCGGCGTGGCCGAGCGGCGCGCGTACGAGAAAGAAATGCGTGTCGTAGCGCCGCGGCAAGTGTCTCGGCGTGACCCAGTGCGCGAAATGAACCAGCCCGTCGCAGGCGAGCCGCAATCGTTCCTCACGCAGCATGGCGAGCAGAGACGTTTCTCCTTTCTCGATGCGTTCGCGATAGTCATCGAGCGCGGCAAGGCGCGTTTCGCTCACGAACTCGCCGGTGTCCCGGTCGCGGGCGATCAGCACGCCCGCTTCCTCGAACGCTTCGCGAATAGCGGCCACGGCGACGACGCGCAGCCCGGCGCTCCACGCCGGAACGCTGTCGGATAAATCGCTGATACCGGGATCGAAATCACCGGGCGCCGCCTTGCCACCCGGAAAGACCAGGGCGCCGGCGGCAAATTCGATTTCATGGTGCCGCCGCACCATGAACACTTCGAGCCCGCTTTCACCGTCTCGCAACAAGAGTATCGTTGCGGCGGGCACGGGTTCGCTGTTCCCGGGCAAGCCGCGATCGTCGCTCATCACGGGAATGTCTCGCGCACTATTCGGCATATTCGGTTGCGGGGTTGGCGTGCGCGAGAAACCGACGCGGATCGAACGCGGCGAAATATTCGGGTACCGGCTGGCCGGTGACCATTGCCGCGACGGCGTCCGCGATCGCGGGCGCGTACAGGACGCCATTCCTGTATTGACCGCTCGCAACAAACAGCTTCGGTACAACGGTTTCGCCGATGATCGGAAGGTCATCGGGCGAACCCGGCCGCAGGCCCGCCCAGTGCTCCGCGATCGCCCAATCGCGCAAACACGGGATCAGAGCGAACGCCTGATCGCACAGCCATTCGGACGATTTTTCCGTCAGACCCGAATCGAAGCCCACGCGCTCGACCGTTGCGCCGACGAGCAGGCGTTCGCGTTGCGATACGAGATAAATCTCGCCGCCACCGATCGACGGCCCCGGCAAGATTTCGCCGGACGGCGGTTCGAGCGCGAGCATTTCGCCTTTGACGGGAACGACCGGCGGCCGCGCATCCGGCGGCAGGCCTTCGATCTGCGCGCTCCACGCACCGGCCGCAAGTACGAAGGCGTCGGCCGTCTGCAGCGCGAACGGCGTGCGCACACCCACTATCCGGTCCCCTTGGAATTCGAAGCGCACGGCCGCCTCGTTGAGCTGCAGATGCCCGCCGGCGCGGACGAACGCCGCCGCCAGCGCGCGACCGAGTGCGCGATTGTCCACTTTCCCCTGATCCGCATTCCACAACGCGGCATCGACGCTCGCCGCGAGCCGCGGTTCCTTGATTCGCGCACTGTCGGCCGATAGGAATTCGCCCATGCCCGACTTCGCCATGCTGCGAAGCCGATCAGTTTCCTCCGGCGTGCGCGCGAGCAGCATGCCGCCATTGACCAGGTAAGCGATGCCGCGGCGGCTCGCCTCTTCCACCTCGGCCGCAAAGGAGCGCCAGAGTTCCGCGCCGCTGTCTGCGAGCTGCGCCTCCGACGGATGGCTCTTCCCGGACGCCTGCGGCGCGGCGATCATGCCGGCGGACGCCCATGTTGCCCCACGGCCCGGCTGCGCACGTTCGAGGATAACCGTTTCAATTCGCTGCTGCGCAAGCCGCCAGCCGATGCCAAGGCCGGCAACGCCCGCGCCGATAATCACCACTTTCATCGTCAACTCGTATCAGTTCCGCCGGAATGACGCGGAATGGCTGCAATCTGTCAAGTTCACCACTCGCCGACCATGCACTATGTTAAGAAGGCCCAATCACAACGGAGAGCAATATGGAACTGGCGACCTTTGGGGCGGGATGTTTCTGGGGCGTAGAATCGTTTTTTCGCGAGGTGCCGGGCGTAATTGACGCCGTTTCCGGCTACGCGGGCGGACACACGCAAAATCCCACCTACAGGGACGTTTGCAGCGACCGCACCGGACATGCTGAAGTTGTGCAGGTAACGTTTGATCCGGAGAAAGTTTCGTATGACCGATTGCTCGACGTGTTTTTCCAGAACCATGACCCCACGCAGCTGAACCGGCAGGGGCCCGATGTGGGGACACAATATCGTTCGGTGATCTTCACCCATTCTCCCGAACAGGAACGCCTCGCGCGCGCCAAAAAGGAGGCGCTGGCGGGCCGCTTCAAGCGCCCGATCGTCACCACCATCGAGCCCGCGCCCGCTTTCTGGCCGGCCGAGGACTATCACCAGCGCTACTTCGAAAAGAACGGCTTGCCCTCCTGCCACGTTCGCATGCCGGAGGTTTCATGAGGCCCGGCTGGAAAGCGGCAGCACTGGCGATGACTCTAGCGACGGCAACGGCAGCAGACGCGCAGATCAGCCGGGGCGACCGCTATTCGGGCGTTCCCTGGGCAACACGCTCGCCCGTGCTTGCACAACACGGCATGGCGGCGACCGAGCAGCCGCTTGCCTCGCAGATCGCCATCGATATTTTGAAAAAGGGTGGCAGCGCGATGGACGCGGCAATAGCCGCAAACGCTGCAATCGGCTTGATGCAGCCGGTGTTGAACGGTATCGGCGGCGATCTCTTCGCGATCGTGTGGGATCCAAAATCCCACAAACTGTACGGCTATAACGGCTCCGGACGCGCGGCACTGGGCCGCGACCTGGCCAGGATGACGGCGGAGGTGCACGCCGCGTGGACGAAGGCCGGCGAAACACCGAAGCCGCACATCCCGCCTTTCGGTTCGCTTCCCGTGACGGTGCCCGGCACCGTCGATGCCTGGTTCGCGCTTCACGAGAAGTTCGGCCGCTTGCCGATGAAGGACGATCTCGCGCCGGCCATTGCGTACGCCAGCAACGGCTTTCCGGTGACGCAGCTCATTGCGCAGTACTGGAAAGCCAGCATGGCCGCCTTCGAGAAAAACCGCGCGCTGATCGAGGAATTCGACAACGCGCGCGCGACCTACCTCATCGACGGCCACACGCCGGCCGAAGGCGAAATCTTCCGCAACCCCGACCTTGCGCACACGCTTTCGCTGATCGGCAAGGAGGGCCGCGACGTCTTTTACAAAGGCGCCATCGCGCACGCGATCGATGCCTACTTCCGGCGCATCGGCGGCGATCTGCGCTACGAAGACTTCGCCACGCATCACGGCGAGTGGGTTGAGCCGCTTTCGGTCAATTACCGCGGCTACGACGTGTACGAGCTGCCGCCGAACGGCCAGGGCGCCGCCGTGCTTCAGATGCTGCAAATCCTGAAGGGATTCGATCTCAAAAAAATGGGCGTGGGGTCGGCCGATACCCTGACGGCGATGCTCGAGACCAAGCGGCTCGTCTATGAAGATCTCGCCAAATGGTACGCCGATCCGGCTTTCGCGCACGTGCCGATGAAGGAGCTGTTGTCCGATTCCTATGCCGATGCGCGTCGCAAGCTGATCGACCTCTCGCACGCCAATCCAAATTTCGGACCGGGCGACCCGAAACTGTACGAAGGCGATACGATCTACCTGACGACCGCCGACAAAGACGGCATGATGGTGTCGCTGATCCAGTCGAATTATCGCGGCATGGGATCGGGCCTCGTGGCCGATCATCTCGGCTTCATGTTCCAGGACCGCGGCGAGCTTTATTCGCTCGATCCCAAGGCCGCGAATGTCTATGCGCCCGGCAAGCGTCCGTTTCACACCATCATTCCGGGTTTCGTGATGAAGAACGGCCAGCCGTTTCTGTCGTTCGGCCTGATGGGCGGCGATATGCAACCGCAGGGGCATGTGCAGGTCCTGACCGACCTCATCGATTTCAACATGAATGTGCAGGAAGCGGGCGATGCCGCGCGTTGGCGGCACTTCGGCGGCTCCGAACCCACCGGCGAACCATCGACGGGCGTCGGAACGGTGGAAATGGAAACGGGAATTGATCCCGCCGTAAAGGCGGAACTGACGCGCCGTGGTTACAAGATCGTGCCGGGAACGGGAGGCTTCGGCGGCTATCAGGCGATCATGTGGGATGCGAAGAACCACGTGTACTGGGGCGCATCCGAAATGCGCAAGGACGGCCAGGCGATCGGGTATTGATCCGCAACCCGCAGCTCCCAGCTTATTCCCCAGCCGCGTTTTTCACGGCGAAGTTGGCGTTGACTTTGCTGCCATCGGAGAAGACGAGCGTCACCGGTACGGATTTTCCTGGAGCCATGGCGGCGCCGGGATCCATGCACATGAGGTGATATCCGCCCGGCGCGAAGGAAAAAGTGCCACCGGAAGGAATACTCACGCTCCTGACGTCTTCCATGCGGCTCGTACCGCTGTTCGAGACGCTCCGGTGCAGCATCAGCATTCCGCAGGCGGCGCTTTGTGCCGCAACAAGGTCAACCGGCCTCGTCCCGCTGTTTTTCATAGTGAAATAGCCCCCCGCGGGCTGGCCGGACGGCAGCATCCGGAACCAGCCATGGGATATCGCGATCCCCGCGGCACTCGCTGGAGCGACCGACCCGATGCAAAACCCGACAGCGATCGTACATAGTCCGGCAATCTTAAGCATGAGCTTCCCTTTCCGCCCGCTCCTCGCTGAGGCGCATGAAAACAAGAACGCAAATCATTCCGGCAAGACTCGTCATGGTGCTCGGAAGCCAGATGATGAGACCGCCATAATGCTGATCCGAGAGCGCCGGAATGTCCCAGATCCGACCGCAGATCCGATAGACCGGATAGAAATCCGTCGACGAAAGAGAAAGAACCGCCCCCAACGCCATCTGCAGCGGTTCGACCGCTATAACGAGCAGCGCACGCATGCCGAAGCCAAGACGGGCCGGAGGCCGGGGCCGGTGATCGAGGATCAAGGACCAGAAGAAAATTCCGTCGATCGCCATGCTCCAGTTCATCGCATTGTACAGGTCAAGGTCGAGCATGACGCGGGTGTGGAACGCCGGGATCAGCCAAAGATAGATCAGCCCCACAAACAAGACCGGCGCGACGGCTGGGTGCTGAATGACATCGACGATCCGGCGGACCGGCTTGGAGCATACCACCGGGCGAAGAAAATCCGGCGTCCCGGCGAGGATCGCCTCCCCCGGCATCGCAATCGCTACAAGAAAGGCGCCGATGTGATGCAGCACGAAATGCTGCGCACGGTGCACGAAAAACATGTGCTGCGCGTAATAATCCACACGCGTCTGCAACACGGCGTAAATCGCGATCACGCCCGCGAAGAACGCGCCTTGCCTCCAGAGCGACGGGCGCGCCGCGCGCGGCAACCGCACAATCCCGGATATGTACCAGTAGAGCGAGAGCGCGGTGACGAGAAATACCGGCCAGGAAAATTCCCACGGCATCCAGAACGGTAGATCGGCCGGGAAAAAACGGCACGCGACCGAGAGGGATGCACCGACACCGAGCAACCCGCCATAGGCGAGCCAGGCACCCCGATCGCGGTTTGCAAAAGATGCTTCGGCAACGGAAAACGTGCTCATCGGCGGGCCCTTATAGCGGGTCGGATATCGACAGTGCGAGGCGTTTGGTCACACTGCGCCCTACACAACGGGAACCGCGCCGCCAGCCGGATTGTGCTAACGCCCCAGCATGCACCTGCCCCGTTTCGCGTACGGCCCTTTTCTTGCGCTTTGCCTCGCGGCTGCCGCCTGCGGCCGGGCCACGGAAGCCGACACGACCGATATCTCGGGCGTGATGCCCCCACTTTCCTTCTCGATGGTGCGGGCGAATGATGGCGCGCCTGTGAACGCCGCGTCCTATCGCGGCAAGGTCGTGCTGCTCTACTTCGGATACACGCATTGCCCCGACGAATGTCCGACGACGCTCACCAATCTCGCCGTCGCGCTAAAGCGTATTGGCCCTGATGCCAGGGACGTCCGTGTACTGTTCGTGACCGTCGACCCGGCAAGGGACTCCATTCTGGTTCTGAAGAAATACGTGAACGCGTTTGACCGACAAATCGATGGCCTCCGCGGAAGCGACAACGCCATCGCCGCGCTCGCGCGGCGCTATCGAGTCCTCTACGCGGTCACCCCCGCGGCACCCGGCCGCGCGTACGACGTAATGCACGCGGACTCGCTGTTCATGTTCGACCGATCCGGTCGCGCGCGCCTTGTGACGACGTCAACCGAGAATGCCGCGGCTCTCGCAGCGGAGATCAAGGCGCTCGGTTAAGGTTCGCTCTCGATCGGCGGAATGTGCTGATCCATCGTCTGCGAAGGGCGTTCCGAACCCGCGCAGCCGATCACGCGGGCCGGCACGCCGGCCACGGTGCAATGCGCCGGCACCGAGGCCAGTACCACACTGCCCGCGCCGACGCGCGAATATTCGCCGACCTCGATATTGCCGAGTACCTTTGCACCGGCGGAGAGCAGCACGCCGCGTCGTATCTTGGGATGCCGGTCGCCCTTCTCCTTGCCTGAACCGCCAAGGGTTACGCCGTGGAGCATGGAGACATCATCGCCAACGACGGCCGTTTCTCCGATGACAATTCCGGTGGCGTGATCCATCATGATTCCGCGCCCGATTTTTGCCGCAGGATGAATATCGACGGCGAATAGCTGCGAGACGCGGCTCTGCAGGAAATAGGCGAGCGTTGTCCGTCCGTTTTGCCACAACCAGTGCGCGATCCTGTAACACTGCAGCGCATGAAAACCTTTGAAAAACAGAAAGGCCTGGATGTAGCTGTGACAGGCGGGATCGCGCTCGAATACCGCCGAAAGATCTGCGCGCGCCGCTTCGCCGATTCCGTTGTCGGCCACGAGCGCGTCGTCGAAGAATTCACGAACCTGCATCGCGCTCAGTTCTTCGCTGCCTATTTTCCGCGCCAAATGATACGAAAGTGCGTCCTCCAACTGCCCGTGATTGAGGATCGTGGCGTGCGCGAGGCTCGCGATCGATGGTTCCGTCTCGGCCAGCTCGGCGGCTTGCGCCCGCAAGGCCGACCAGATGGGATCGCAAAACGCCATGCGCTCGGCGGGCTCTGACATGGATTCGCTCCTTGGGACGATCCTACCCCACGATCGCCGCGGCCCCAACCGGGCCTGTTGCTGGCGGCCATGGCGAACCATAGATATGCGTTCTTTATTGCATAACAAATAGTTACAGGGATACTCTTCCATGACATCGCAACTCAATGAGATCGAGGCAGGCCCCATTGGCTTGCTGCTCAGCCGCCGTTCTGGCTCGGCCAAGCGGATGACCGGACCGGGTCCCACGGCCGCCGAACTGGACGTCATCCTCGAGGCCGCAACGCGCGTACCCGATCACGGCAAACTCGTGCCGTGGCGCTTCATCGTGTTTGAAGGCGATGGTCGAAGCCGGTTCGGTGATGTCCTCGCAGAATGTTTCTGTGCCGCGAATCCAGAGGCGGACGATGAGCGACTTCGCGTCGAGCGCGAGCGGTTTATGCGTGCGCCGGTAGTTGTCGGCATCGTCAGCCGGGTGCGCGAGGGACTGCCGATTCCAACGTGGGAGCAGATGCTCTCGGCGGGCGCTTGCGGAATGACGCTCGTGCTTGCCGCGCATGCGCTGGGGTACGTCGCAAACTGGATTACCGAATGGTGCGCCTACGACCCGTGCGTGCGAGCAAAGCTCGGGCTCGCCGACAATGAACGCATAGCCGGTTTCATTTATATCGGAAAATCTGCTGTACCGCTCGAAGATCGCCCACGTCCCGACATGCGAATGCTCGTGGCCAGATTTTGAGTTACGGGAGTCCGATCAGCTTGTGCGTTTGCAGGCTGAGCCGCCAGCGAGGGTGCGCAAGGCAATACTCCGCAGCGGCGCGCGTGTTCGCCTCACGATCCGGGGAGTCCATCGGCTGCAGGAAGAAATGCTTGAAGTCCAGAGACGCGAAGCGCTCCGGCGGCGCGTCCGGCTGCGGATAGACAAGCTTCAATTCGTCCCCACGGCGCTGAACAATCTCGGCCTCGGCCTTCGGGCTGACACAGATCCAGTCGATTCCGTCAGGCGCTTCAATCGTGCCGTTGCTTTCGATGGCGATTTCGAATCGCCGCGCGTGAAGCGCATCGATCAATGCAGAATCCAGTTGCAGGAGCGGCTCGCCGCCCGTGCACACTACGTAGGGTTTCGATTCCTGTGCCTTGGGCCAGAATGAGGCAACGGCGGACGCCAGTTCGCCGGCGCCCGCAAACCGGCCGCCGTTGACACCATCGACTCCGACGAAATCCGTGTCGCAGAACGTGCAGACGGCACGGCCGCGATCTTTTTCCAGTCCGGTCCACAAATTGCATCCGGCAAAGCGGAGGAACACTGCGGCGCGCCCTGTACGCGCACCCTCGCCCTGCAGCGTATAATAAATCTCCTTGACCTGATAGTTCATGCGCTCACGTACCGCGCGTAACCAGCCGCGCGCAATCGGCACGCGGGACAGTTGCCGCACCCGTATCCCCATGGATGCTGCCGGTCGCGATTGCCGTCATAGCAACTCACGGTTTCTTCGATGACAAGTTGTACGAGTGGCCTGCCGCCAAGCGATTCGGCGAGTGACCACGTCGCGGCTTTATCAATGCGCATCAATGGCGTGTGAATGGTGAAATGCGCGTTCATCCCGAGGTCGAGAGCGCGGCCAACGGCCTCAATGGTCTCCGCGCGGCAATCGGGATAACCGGAAAAATCCGTTTCACACATACCGCCGACAAGGTTCCAAATTTCACGGCGGTACGCGAGCGCCCCCGCCGCGGCAAGGAAAAGCATATTGCGTCCGGGGACAAAGCTGGCGGGCAGTCCGTTCGCCAACGTATCAAAAGTTTGACCAGCGGACGTCGCAAACAATGCACTTCCGCCGATTGCCGGCAAGACCTCCAGCGGCAACAAGTGATCGTCGCCAAGCGCATTTTGCCACTTCGCAAACTCGGATTTGAGACGTAAGAGGATTCGCCGCCGTGCGACGAGTTCAGTTGCGTGCCGCTGGCCATAATCGAATCCTACAGTCTCGACGCGCGCAAAGCGTGCCAGAGCCCAGGCGAGGCAAGTCGTCGAATCCTGCCCGCCCGAAAAAAGCACAAGGGCTGCGTCATCATTCATCACATGATCACTTCATTGGCACGTCCCGGGCCGAAACGCCTGCCTCCGCCGGTCTGGAGGGTTGCGTTTACCTCTCTGCTGCGACAGCTTGCGGCCCGCAGTTCCCGGATAGCAGGGCGTGACGAGAACGGCCATCAGCGGCACAGGTCTTTTTGTGCCTGCCGACATGATCTCGAACGAAGAGCTGGTGGATTCCTTCAACGAATTCGCCCGCCGACACAACGCCGCGCATGCGCGCGAAATTGCGTCCGGCACCCTGCAACCGATCTTGAAATCGAGCGACGAATTCATCGTTAAGGCCTCGGGCATCCGCCGTCGCCACGTTGTGAGCCGAAATGGCATGCTGGACCCCGAGGTCATGTCGCCGTGCATCCCGGAGCGGCCAAATGACGCGCAGTCACTGATGGCGGAGATCGCTCTGGCCGCAGCGCGCGGCGCCCTAGAGGCTGCCCAACGCACCCCTGCCGACATCGACGGGGTCATTGTCGCAGCTTCGGTAACGCAGCGATTTTATCCGCAAATCGCCATTGAGGTGCAGGCCGCGCTCGGAATCAAAGGATTCGCGTTCGACCTGCTCGCCGCCTGCTCCTCCGCCACATTCGGAATCCAGATCGGCGCCGACGCGATCCAGCAGGGGCACGCACGCGCTGTACTGGCGATCAATCCCGAAATTTGTACGAGCCATCTCAATCTTCGTGACCGCGAAACCCATTTCATCTTCGGCGACGCGGCGACGGCCTGCGTGCTCGAACCCGCCCGAGGCGCCGACGGCGAAAACACATGGGAGATCGTCAGCACGCGCCTCGAGTCGCAGTTCTCGAACAACATTCGCAACAATTTCGGTCCGCTCAACCGCTTCGACCCGAAAACCGCGGGCACGCCCGACAAGCTCATTACTCAGAAGGGGCGCAAGGTGTTCAAGGAAGTGGTCCCGATGGTATCGAACTTCATGCTCGATCATCTCGCGGCGAACGAGATCGATCCGTCGAACCTCAAGCGATTGTGGCTGCACCAAGCGAACATCAACATGAACAATCTGATCGCACGCAAGGTGCTGGGCCGCGAACCATCGCCTGCGGAAGCGCCGAATATTCTCGAGGAATACGGCAACACCAGTTCAGCCGGCGCGATCATTGCGTTTCACAGCTTCAGCCAGGATCTGCGCCCGGGCGATCTCGGCCACCTTTGTTCGTTTGGCGCGGGCTATACTGCGGGGAGCGTAATCTTGCAGAAGCGCGGCTAGACTGGCAGCCGCGCAGGGGCCGAGAACGAGCGTAATGCAAACTGGCAGCGGGGAACAGTAATGCACACCGATTCCATACAGATTTTATATACGATATCGGGATTCGTGATTGGAGCATTGACGGGAGTTACCGGCACTGGCGGCGGAGCCCTGATGACGCCGATGCTGATCCTTGCTTTCGGCATTCATCCGATTACCGCAGTCGGCACCGATCTCCTCTATGCCTTTTTTACGAAGGCGAGCGGTACGGTTGTGCATGCGCACAATCGTACCGTGGATTGGAGCGTCGTTGGCTGGATGGCAGCCGGCAGCGTGCCAATGACAGCCATCACGTTGCTGACCCTTTACTACCTGGATGTGCACGGCGACGCGACCCAAAACATTGTCACGAAGATTCTTGGTCTGGCACTTTTTCTGACCGCCGTATCGCTCGTGTTCCGGCAACAGCTTGCAGAACTTTACGCCAAACGCGTCGGCAGCGTCAGCAAAGAACTCGCGCGCAACCTCACGATTCTGACCGGCGCCGTACTGGGCGTGCTGGTTTCAATTTCATCGGTTGGTGCGGGCGCCATTGGCGTCACGGCATTGATCCTTCTCTATCCGGAAATGCCCATGCTGCGCGTCGTCGGTTCCGGCATTGCACATTCGGTCCCGCTGACGCTTGTTGCCGGCCTCGGGCATTGGGCGCTCGGCTCGATCGACTGGCATCTTCTCGGCGCCCTCTTGATAGGCTCCATTCCCGGCATTGTCCTCGGCAGCATGGTATCACGGCGCATTCCGGAAACGGCGGTACGCGTCACGCTCTCCGGAACTCTCGTCGTCATCTGTGCGAAGTTCTGGTTTTTCTGATCTGCACGGGGCGAATGCGCGAGAGTCCATCTCACCCGCTGCGGCGGCCACGCGCCTGGCAAAGGATGCTCAGCGGACGCCGCCTTGATCTGCTCGATCCGTCTCCCCTGGACATCGAGATCGCCGACATCGCTCACGGATTGGCGCGTGTCGCGCGCTGGAACGGGCAGACGAAAGGTGCGCACCCGTTCTCGGTGGCCCAGCATTGTCTCCTGGTTGAGCGGCTTGTGCAGCAGCTACGGCCAAACATGGCACGCTCCGACCGGATGGCTGCATTGCTGCATGATGCGCCGGAATACGTCATCGGCGACCTCATCAGTCCGTTCAAGGCCGCCGTCGGAATCGACTACAAAGATTTCGAGCACAGATTGCTTGCAGCAATTCACATTCGTTTTGGTTTGCCGCCTCGCGCGTCGGACGCAGTCGAGACGCTGATCAAACGCGCCGACCGAATTTCCGCCTTCTTTGAAGCGACGCAACTCGCCGGGTTTGAAGTGGTTGAAGCGCGCAATTTCTTTGGTCGCCCCCCCCGTCGCCTGCATCCCCCAAAACTGGTGCCAGTTGCGGCAGCCGAGGCAGAACGGTTGTTCCTTGAACGCTTCCGCCGGCTTTCCATCTGATCACCATCACCAAGATCAGAGTGGAGCTTTCTCGTGACGGGCCGTGACAAGGAACGGCCAAGGTGGTGTGATGCGGACAGGCGTTTGAATACTCTGGGCCAGGATGTCGCTGATACTTGTCACCTCGCTTTCCGCCGTCGAAAAGACGATCGCGGAGTATCGTCCATCGCACATGATTACACTTCTTTCTCCAGAATACATGATCGACACGCCTCGGCAGATCGCTGCCGAGCGGCATCTGCGCCTTGCGGTCAATGATGTACTGGAAGTCTGGGCGGGCGATTCTCCTCCCAATGAAACCCACGTGGCGCGCCTGATCGAGTTCGGTCGCACCTGGGACAGCGAGGCGCCGATGCTGGTTCACTGCTTGGCCGGTATCAGCCGCTCCATGGCGGCTGCTTATACGTTGCTTTGCGACCGGGCCCCCTCCGGCCGGGAACTCGATATTGCGCGAGAACTCCGCGCCCGAGCCGCACACGCTTGCCCGAACGCATTGATTGTCGCCCTCGCCGATCAGGTCCTCGGCCGCGAAGGAAGGATGGTCAGAGCAGTAGCAACTATGGGCAGAGGGGAAATTGTCGTGGAGGGCGGCTGTGTGGAATTACCGCTCGCCTTAGTAGGACCATGACCGACGCCGGCAAGCAGCTGGTCAGCATCGGTCTGAGCGCCGCGATCGTGTCCGTTTCCGAGGAATGGCCGCGCGTCCTTGCGGTGCACCATTCCGGTGCGCCTGACGCTTTGCCCTTTGGCCCCTTCGACCCGCTCGCGCACCGTACACTCGAAAGCGGATTGCGCAGTTGGGTTAAGGAGCAAACGCAATTCGATCTCGGATATGTTGAGCAGCTGTACACGTTTGGCGACAGGGGCAGACACCTCGTTGAACCGGGCCAAGGGCCGCGAGTCGTGTCCGTCGGCTACCTCGCCCTGACGCGTGCCGCAAGAGAGCCTGCGGCGCGAGATGCTGTGTGGCGCAACTGGTATGTCTATTTTCCCTGGGAAGATTGGCGCGCAGAGCCGCCTGCGATTATCCGCAGCGTGATTGCTCCAGCCCTGAAAGGGTTCGTCTCGAAAGCTGCCTCGCCCGCTGAAGCATCGATGAGGCGGACCCGCGTCCGTGTTGCATTTGGCCTGGAAGGTTCCACGTGGGACGAAGAGAAGGTACTCGAGCGTTACGAACTCATTTACGAAGCCGCTCTGGTTGACGAGGCGCGCCGTGATGGTCGGACAGCACAGGTCGAAGCGCCGTTCACGCTCGGCGTTTCCATGATGTTCGATCATCGGCGCATTTTGGCAACGGCCATTGCGCGGCTGCGTGGGAAGATGAAGTACCGTCCGGTCGTTTTCGAACTGCTTCCACCCACATTCACGCTTCTCGAGCTGCAAAGAACGGTTGAGGCCATTTCCGGCATCCGGCTGCACAAGCAGAATTTCCGCAGATTGGTGGAGGAACAGGGGCTGGTTGAAAGAACGGGGCAATTCCGCAGAATCACACGCGGCCGGCCGGCTGAGCTGTTCAGTTACCGGCCAGACGTGTTGCGGGAGCGCCTGGCGCCAGGCGTCCGTCTCGGCTTTCGGCGCACCGGGTCGTAATCCGAAACCCGATTGCCAAAGCGCCTTGACCGTTTAAAAGGATCGACGACGGGGCAAATCGATGCCGGGCAGCAGGAAATCGAAAAGATATTACTCCCGTCACTATGCGATGCCTTGCGTGCGTGAGGTCCCCTTTGGAGGTTGACGGCGCGTTTACCAATTCTGAGCGGCATCGGCCCATGACGTCCGCGCCGCAGACGTTCCGTCAGGCCGCTTACACTGTGCTTGAGGAAGGTCAGCTCGAGACCACAGGCAGCCGCATTGTAGAAGGAGTTCTCGTCAGCCTTATCCTTGCCAATGTCGCAGCTGTTGCGCTCGAGAGTGTTCCCTCGATCGCCAACCGGTACCAGGGCTTCTTCCAGACTTTCGAGCTCTTTTCGATCGCCGCGTACACGATCGAATACACGGCCCGTGTCTGGTCTTCGCTCGAGGATCCGCGCATCGCAGCGCGCGGCCCGGTGCGGGGCCGGCTCGCCTTTGCGCTCCGTCCATTGATGATCGTGGATTTTCTGGCATTTGCGCCGAGCTATCTCGCGTTCCTGCTGCCCGTGGACTTGCGTGTGTTGCGCATTTTCCGTCTGCTGCGTCTCGTCAAGCTTGCGCGCTATTCGCAAGCGCTGCCCGCGCTTCTCGGGGTGCTTTACCTGCAGCGCTCCGCGCTGTTCGCCTCGTTTATCCTGACGCTGTGTGCCATGTGTGCGAGCGGCGAACTCATGTACATCGCGGAAAGCCACATACAACCCAACGTCTTCGGCACCATGCCAGACGCCATGTATTGGGCCATTACAACGCTCACGACGGTTGGTTACGGCGATAAAGTACCTATTACGCCGATCGGAAAATTTATCGCGGGCGTCACCGAGGTCACCGGCCTTCTGCTGTTTGCTCTGCCTATTGGCATCCTTGCCAACGGTTTCGTCAGCGACCTCAATCGACGGCAGTTTGCCATCACCTGGAGCATGATGAAGCGTCAGCCGCTTTTCCTCGGCATGGACGTGCATACCGTCACGGAAGTACTTGGCGCCTTGAGCGCCAAACTCGTCCGCGAACACACCCAGATAACGACGGTGGGCCAAAGCGCCAATACGCTGTACCTTATCGCTTCGGGTCGCGCTTCCCTCGAAGGGGACAGCGAATCCTACGACCTGGAACCTGGCGACGTATTCGGCCAGGAGTCGTTGGCTGTAGGCGCACGGTTTGGAGCGACGGTCACGGCGCGCAGCGAGATGCGCCTGTTGGTGCTCGCTGCGGATGATGCCAGACGGCTGGCGCGCAAATATCCGCTGCTGCAGCAACGTCTGGCGAACCAAATTGCGTGGTAGCTGGCCTCCTTTGGAGCCTTGACCATTTATGCTGATCTGTAGCATAAACTTGGTCACCCGCACCCTTGAGCTGCGGGGTTTTCGGACTAGATATATACTCAAATAGAGTATATAGCCCCTCTCGGAGACCCGCCGATGACTGCCGTTCAGGCGCCCAACACGGGCATAAGAGTCTCGCCCCTCTACGCCAAAGTGTCCCATGTAATACCTGAACTCGAATGGGCCGTACACGAACCTTATGTAAAGTCGATCAACGTCCTTAAAAAAGAGCGGGGCGCGGTGGTGCTGGCGCACAATTACATGACGCCGGAGATTTTCCATTGCGTGGCTGATTTCGTGGGCGATTCGCTCCAGCTCGCAAGCGAAGCGGCGAAAACCGATGCGAAGGTGATTGTGCAGGCGGGCGTGCACTTCATGGCCGAAACCGCAAAAATCCTGTCGCCCGAAAAAACGGTGCTCATTCCCGACCCAAATGCCGGCTGTTCGCTCGCCGCTTCGATTACCGGCGCCGACGTACGCCTTCTCAAGCTCAAATACCCAGGCGTCCCCATTGTCACATATGTCAACACATCGGCCGAGGTGAAAGCAGAAAGCGACGTCTGCTGCACCTCGTCCAACGCCATTGCCGTTGTGGAGCACATTGCGCGCGAGCGCGGCACGAACTCCGTGATCATGATTCCCGACGAATATCTGGCGCAAAACGTTGCAAAGCAGACGTCCGTCAAAATCATCGCCTGGAAAGGCCGTTGTGAAGTACATGAACGGTTTTCGGCCGCCGATATCCGCAGTTATCGCGAAGGCAATCCCGGTCTCGTGGTTCTCGCGCACCCCGAGTGCCCCCCGGAAGTCATCGCCGAGGCCGATTTCGCCGGCTCAACGTCCGCGATGATTTCCTACGTCGGAAAATATCATCCCCCACGCGTTGTGATGGTGACGGAGTGTTCGATGAGCGACAATGTCGCAGTCGAATTTCCAGGGATCGACTTCGTGCGACCCTGCAATCTTTGCCCGCACATGAAGCGGATTACGCTGGCGGGCATTCTGCGTTCCCTGGAAAACATGAGCGTCGAGGTAACGGTCGAGCCTGTGGTTGCTGCGCGCGCCCGCGCCACCGTCGAACGAATGCTGGCCGTCCCGATGAGACCGCAAAACAGACTCGCCGCCTGAAGGCGGATGCGCGCCGCCGACAACACAATTGACGCCCCTGGCGCCCTTGTTCTCGGCGCCGGAATTGCTGGCCTCTTTACAGCGCTCAAGCTTGCGCCATACCCGGCCCTGGTCATCGCTTCCGGACAGAGCGGCCAGTCAGGTTCAAGCGTCTGGGCGCAGGGCGGCATTGCGGCAGCTGTCGGATCGAACGACAGCTGGTCTTTGCACGCCCAGGATACGTTGCTCGCGGGAGCGGGTATCGGCGACGCAGGGATTGCCGAACTGGTCGCGCGTGAAGCGCCTCAGAGAGTCGATGACCTCGTTCGTCTTGGTGTACCCTTCGATCACGATTTGTCGGGGCGCCTGGCCCTCGCCCGCGAGGCCGCGCACAGCCTCGCAAGAATTGTACATGTTTCCGGCGACCGGGCCGGTGCGGCGATTATGAAGACTATCTCCACAGCCGCTGCCGCAACACCATCCATTACCATAGCCGGAGGATTTGAGGCCGTCGAACTGGCAATCCTGGACGGCCGCGCAATTGGACTGTTTGCGCGATATCGGTCGGGCCGCGATGCCAGCCTAGTGCTGTTTCGGGCGCCGGCCATCGTCTTCGCGACGGGCGGTATCGGCGCACTCTACGCGGTCACCACGAACCCGCTCGAGTCGCGTGGCCAGGGGATGGGCATGGCGGCTCGTGCCGGTGCGGTCATCGCAGATGCGGAATTCGTCCAATTCCATCCCACTGCCATCAACATTGGCAGCGACCCTGCGCCGCTTGCTACCGAGGCGTTACGTGGCGACGGCGCCGTTCTCATCGACGAAAACGGCCGCCGCTTCATGACGACTGTCCATCCTGCCGGGGACCTCGCTCCGCGCGACATCGTGGCGCGCAGCATCCACCGCGAAATTGCGCGTGGTCACCGCGCGTTCCTCGATTGCCGGACAGCCATTGGCGGCGCTTTTGCATCGCGTTTTCCTACCGTTTACGCGACATGCAAACGTGCGCGGATCGATCCGGCGAAAGAACCTATTCCGGTCGCGCCGGCGGCTCATTACCACATGGGTGGGATTGCAACGGACGCGCGCGGGCGCTCATCGATCGCGGGTCTGTGGAGCGTCGGCGAATGTGCATCCACTGGTCTGCACGGTGCGAACCGGCTGGCATCAAACTCGCTCGCTGAAGCAATCGTGTTCGGAGTGCGCGTTGCCGAGGACGTAAAGGGGACCACCGACGTGCGCGTGCGCAAAGGCAAAGTGCCCGCTGCACCGCCGCTTGTGGCGTCCGTGCTTCCGCAGGAGCTTCGTCGTACAATGTCTTCATTGGTGGGGGTCGAGCGCGATGAGCCAGGGCTCAGTAAGGCTCTCGGCGTCGTCCGCAAATTGGAACGGGCGGCGGGCGGTGATCCGACCTCGCTCAATATGCTTGCAGCAGCAAAACTGATTGCCGCCGCGGCATTACAGCGCCGGGAAAGTATTGGTGCGCATTTTCGACGCGACCATCCGCAACGCTCGGTCGATTGCTGGCGAAGCCATATTGTGCTCCAGGAAGCCGAAAAGATTGCTGCCCGCTGTGAAGACAGCGCGGGGCAGGCTCCGGCACGCAAGCTGCCATGAGCGAGCTTGCGCGCCCTTTCACTCGTCCCCCACATCCCATTCTGGTTGAGCCCTTTGTACGCACCGCGCTCGCAGAAGACTTCGGCCGGGCGGGCGATCTCACCACCGATCTGCTGATCGACGCAGATCAACGGGTCGAAGCACGGATCGTCGCACGCGCACCAGGGACCTTGTCGGGACTTGTTTGTGCCGCGGTCGCCCTTCGGCTGGTGGATGAGAGTGCGGCAATCACCTGCGGCGCACTGGATGGGGAGAACGTAGGTTGTGGCACCTCCATCGCGACGATTCAGGCGCGCGCGCGCGCACTTCTGAGTACAGAACGGGTATCACTGAACTTCATCGGGCGCCTCTCCGGAGTTGCCACGGCGACGCGTGCGCTTGTGGATGCCGTGGCTGGAACAACCACGCGCGTCGTCTGTACTCGCAAGACGACGCCTGGATTGCGGATGCTCGAGAAATACGCCGTGCGCTGTGGCGGCGGCCTCAATCACCGCTTCGGCCTGGATGACGCTGTGCTGATAAAAGACAACCACATCGCCGCCGTCGGCAGTCTTCGCCTCGCCGTGGAGCGAGCCAGGTCGGGCCTTGGTCACATGACAAGGCTCGAAGTCGAGGTAGACACCATGGCTCAACTCGATGAGGCGCTGTCAC
>Ga0070731_10000878_pt1 | contig 35188 bp, 42 predicted proteins | sample Coa_R1_2_FD_66448 | JGI IMG/M metagenome (GOLD analysis project Ga0070731, IMG submission 66448) | Surface soil microbial communities from Centralia Pennsylvania, which are recovering from an underground coalmine fire - Coalmine... | ecosystem: Environmental > Terrestrial > Soil > Unclassified ... | reverse complement strand
ACCGACTGGTTCGAAGCCGGGCTTTATCTTCCGCTCTATTCGGTCGCCAGCAATCTCGGACCCCTGCTCAACGGGTTCAAACTGCGCGGGCTGTTCGTATCGCCCGATGCGGCAAATCGTACGTTCTTCTACGGCATCAATTTTGAATTCAGCTACAACGCGCGCCATTGGGACCGGAACCGCTACACTTCGGAGATTCGCCCGATTATCGGCTGGCATCTCGGTGCTTTTGATCTGATCTTCAATCCGATACTCGACAACTCGTATCAGGGTGTGTCGCGCCTCGATTTCGCGCCGGCGACGCGCGTCGCGTGGAATCTGTCCAAAAACTGGGCGGTGGCCGCGGAGGAATATGACGATTTCGGTCCCTTGCGCGGCTTCTATTCGGCGAGCGCGCAGAGCCATCAGCTGTTCGCGGTGGCTGACTGGAAGGATGACGGCGTCGCTGTCGAAGGTGGCGCGGGATTCGGACTGACGCCTGCCACCGACAGGCTGGTCCTGAAGTTGATTGTGTCCAAGGATTTGAACTGATCTGTCCCGGCACCGTGGGGTTCCCGCCCGCACTTTTCGCCATCGGCGGTGCGTGCGAGAACGCACGCGTTCGGGGGCGGCTTGACAGCGCGACTATATTTCCATAATCGTTGAAGTATGGAAACGGATGACGCCGTGAAGCGCCTTTCGGCGCTGGCGCAGGATTCCCGCCTCGCGCTGTTCCGGCTGCTCGTCAAGGCAGGGCCGGAAGGGATGGCTGCGGGCGCAGTCGCGCGCCGCCTCGACACGCCCGCCAACACGACCTCGGCGCAGCTGCTCGTCCTCTCGAATGCCGGGCTCATCCGCGCACGCCGGGACGGACGCTCCATCATCTATTCCGTCGATTTCGAAGCCATGAGCCGCCTGCTCGTCTTCCTGACCGAAGACTGTTGCGGCGGGCGCAGCGAAATCTGCGTCCCGCTCTTCGAAGCCGCCGGCCGTTGTTGCAAACCGGCAAGAGGAACGCGCCATGAAGCGCCTGCACGTACACATCGCCGTCGATGATCTCGCAAAATCGGTCGGGTTCTATTCCACGCTGTTCGGCGCGCGCCCGACTGTCCTGAAGACCGACTACGCCAAATGGATGCTGGAGGATCCGAGAGTGAACCTCGCCATTTCGCGCCGTGAGCGCGCCGCGGGCATCGACCATCTGGGCATCCAGGTGGAATCCGACGGCGAGCTCCGCGACCTTGCGGCGCGGCTTAGATCGGCCGGAGAAGAGACGCGCGATCAGGAAGCAACCACCTGCTGCTACGCGCAATCGAACAAGGCGTGGGTGAACGATCCCTCGGGTGTACGCTGGGAGACGTTCTTCACCTTCGGCGCAGCCACGGTCTATGGTGAAGACGAAGCGAGCGCGCGGCCCCAATCGGCCTGTTGCCCCGCGACAGCCGCAAGACCTGCCTGCTGCTAGTGCGGCACGAACCGCCAGCGCGACCGTACAATGCGCTGTTCCTGTGCACGGGAAATTCGGCGCGCTCGATCCTCGCCGAAGCGATCCTGAACAGGAGCGGGCCCGGCACGTTCCTCACCTTTTCTGCCGGCTCTCATCCTGCCGGCCGCGTCAATCCGCATGCGCTGTCCCTGCTCGAGCGTCTCGGATTTTCGACGGGCGGCTTGCGCTCGAAGAGTTGGGATGAATTTGCGGGCGCCGACGCGCCGGCTATGGATTTGGTGTTCACTGTTTGCGACAGCGCGGCGAGCGAGGTGTGCCCGGCGTGGCCGGGACAGCCGATGACGGCACATTGGGGTGTTGCCGATCCGGCTGCGGTAGCCGGGGACGAAGCAGCAATCGGTGCCGCTTTCCGGAACGCCTTCGTGCTGTTGCAGCGCCGGATCGATCTGTTCCGGAACCTTCCCGTTCAGAGTCTCGACCGGCTGTCGCTGAAGAAACAGCTCGATGCCATCGGGCGGGATACGCACGCATGATGCCGCGCCGCCTTGCCGCCGAAGCGCTCGGCAGCGCGTTTCTGCTCGCCGCGGTCGTCGGCTCGGGCATCATGGGCGAGCGGCTTGCGGGAGGAAATGTTGCCATTGCGCTCCTCGCCAACTCCATCGCGACGGGTGCCGCGCTCGCGGTGCTCGTTGCCATTTTCGGTCCCATATCGGGCGCGCATTTCAATCCCGCCGTGACGCTCTTTTTTGCACTTCGCCGCCACATCCCGGCCGGCGAAGGCGTGCTGTACGTGATGGTGCAGATTACGGCAGGCATCCTTGGCGTCTGGGTTGCCCACGCGATGTTCGGAATGCCGGTCCTGGAAGTCTCGCAGAAGCTCAGGGACGGTCCGGCGCAATGGTGGGCGGAGTTCGTCGCGACCTTTGGCCTCCTGGCGACAATCGCCGGGACTCTGCGCTTTTCACCCGGCGCAGTCGCCTGGCTCGTCGCGCTGTACATCACAGCCGCCTATTGGTTCACCGCTTCCACGTCCTTCGCCAATCCGGCGGTCACGATCGCGCGCACCATGACTGACAGCTTCGCCGGGATCGCGCCGCATTCGGCGCCAGGTTTCATCGCCGCCCAGGTCCTGGGCGCGCTCGCCGGCACGGTTGTGCTCGGCTGGCTGTTCGGAAGCGCAGCGCCGGCAGCGGATGCTGCTCCGTTACCGTCGCGTGCGGCCGAAGCGGTTTGATTCGGCTCATCCGTTTTTCCGCCGGGTCCGTTTCGCCTGTACAGCGCCTTCCAAGCGGCCAGCGTGTCGGGCGCAGGCACCACCGAGACTTCGTTCAGGGTCGTGTCGCAGAAGCTGCCGAATGGGTGCAGTTGGCAGGGCTTAACAGGGTTCGGAGGAGCCTTTACGGCTGTCGGGCGGCTGTTTGCCGTTTGCGCGCCCGCCGTGCCCATCATCGTGCGCGGCGCGTTGCGCCTTACGGGCCGGCAAGCGTCGGTATATGTTCGCCTGATGCAGGCGATGGTCTATGCAAGGCTGATGGCCGGAATCGGCGGCGGGCACCGTTTCGGTTTACGCCACGGGAATCTGTTCGGCCTGCATATTCTCGGTACTCTCTTGATGGTCGCTGCGACTGTCGTGCTGGCTGCGGTGGCCACCGCAGGCGTGGCTGAGTGGGCCGACCGCAAATACGGAAAGGAAGACACCACCAAAGCCGCGGCGTGGATTACTTTTCTTGTCGTCTTCGCCGCACTGGGCTGGCTGACCTTGCACTTCGTGCGGTAGCAACGTCTCCGTCCGCTGGGATGACGCGCTTGCCTTCGAAATCGGGATCGATTTCACCCTCCGCCAGTGCGCCGCTGTACGTCGTTTTTTCCGTTCCATGGTCCGTGACGAATGATACCGGGACGCCTGTCTGCCGTTGCCTGTCCAGGTCCTCGCGCGTCAGCTCACGAGCCTGCTGTACCAGCCGGGCAATTTCCATGACAGGTTTGGCGCCTGCCGTTTCCGCCGCGCACGACATCGACGGCGCAGCCCACAGCAAGAAAACGCCGAGCGTCGCGCTGCGGGCAAAACACGTTCTCACTTTGCGACCATCACATCGGACGCCTTGATAACGGCAAAGGCGTTGTCGCCCGGTTTGAGATTGAGGTCGTCAACGGCCTCGTTGGTGATCGATGAGGTAACCGTTACTCCGTTGCCGATGTCGATCCGGACATGCGCGGTCGTCTGGCCCTTTGTGACCTCGAGCACTTTGCCCGGCAGCTGATTGCGTGCACTGAGCTTCATCGTCGTCCTCCGCTGCGCTGCAAGCGCGCCTTTCGCGCCAATCCGGTCAGTCCGGCCAGTTCCCGCGAGACAGAGCGTGCAGCGCGCTTCTCGATCTCGCGATATCGCTTCAGCATGGCATGTCCCGACGGGCTCAAGGCCGAGCCTCCGCCCTTCGCGCCGCCCGTGCGCGTTTGCACGGCAGGGGCGCCGATCACGGCTTCTATATCCTTGAGCAGAAGCCAGGCGCGGCGATAGCTCATTCCCATACCCGCGGCCGCCCGACGGATCGAACCCGTTTCTTCGACGAGTTCGAGCAGGCGCGCCTTGCCCGGACCGAAGGCCGCGTCGGGCGCGAAATCAATGCGAATGGTCAGGCGGGTCATGACCATACAGTGCTCCGTTCGCGACGGCCGCGTCCAGCCGTCTTGTTGAGATTGGCATCGCGAGCGTGATATTTGTGCCAATATCACGAGGGGAGGAAACCATGCACGCCTTGAGAGCCTTTGTGCTCGCCGCACTCGCGCTGACCGCCGCGCTGGCGCCGTCCGTCGCCTTCGCGGCGGACATTACGGTCTTCGCCGCCGCGTCGCTCACCGATGCCTTGAACGAGATCAACACCGCGTGGACGAAGGAAACCAGCCACAGCGCGGCGATGTCGTTTGCGGCGTCCTCCGCGCTTGCTCGACAGGTCGAAGCCGGCGCGCCTGCGGATGCGTTCATTTCCGCCGACACGGACTGGATGGATTACCTCGATCATCGCAATCTCATTCAACGCCAGACACGGAAAGACCTGCTCGGCAACCATCTGGTGCTCATCGAGCCCGCGTCGTCGCCTGCGCAGATATCGATCGCGCCGCGTTTCGATCTTGCGGGCGCGCTCGCCGGCGGCCGGCTTGCCGTCGCCGATCCCGATTCTGTACCGGCCGGCAAATACGCCAAGGCGGCGCTGACGGCGCTCGGCGTCTGGGATTCGGTTGCGACCCGTCTGGCCAGCGCGGAAAACGTTCGCATGGCTCTCAAATACGTCGCGCGCGGCGATGCCCCGCTCGGAATTGTGTACACCACCGACGCGATATCGGAGCCGCAGGTCCGGATCGCGGGGACATTCCCGGACGCGACCCATCCGCCCATCGTCTATCCCGTCGCGCTGACCACGAACGCAAAGCCGCTCGCGCGGGATTTCCTCTCATACCTCACCGGCGCGCACGCCGGCGCGATATTTCGGAAGGACGGATTCGTCGTGCTGAACGGAGTGCGGTGAAAAACCGGAGCACGCTTCCGGAGCGATGAGGGTGTTGGCGGCGGCGGATACGGCCGGCTAGTTCCTGCCCTGTACCTTCTGCTCCTCCGATGCGGCCATGGCGTCGAAATGTTCGGCGATGCGCTGGAGCGCTTCGCGATGTCCTTCCTGTTCGACTTCGTCCGCGATCGTCCGCAGCAATTCGGCGCGGTTCCGGAACTGAACCGCCTTGCGCCAGTCGCTCATTGTCCTTCGCTCATTGTCCTTCCTTCGCGAAAGGAGCAGCGGCATAGCGTACGGCTGCGATTGCGGCGATTTGGGGGAATCAATCGGTCAGATTGTGGCGGGCGCGTTTCCGCAGTGTCCCCCTGAGGCGAGGGCACCGTTACAGTTTGAATTCAACGGGCAGGCACGGCTGTTCCCTGCACCGCGGCGCCGCCTCCTGACGGTCTCAGACTTTCCAAAACGAGACGAGCGCACCGCCAATCACGATCAGACTGCCCCCCGCGAGCACCGGAACCGTCGGGAGCGTGCGGAAGAACGCGAAGTTGATGACCTGCCAGACGATGAACAGCGTGGCGATGTAGAGTCCGACGACTTCGCGAAATTCCAGCGGGGCAAGATTCAGGAATGTCGCGTAGCCGAATACCAGCGCGGCTCCGAGAACAAACAGCGCGAACCGGATGGCGGTAAGGCCGGCGTGCCCGTGGAGCGCGATCCGAATGGTCGCGTCGCCGCTGACTTCCAGCACGGTTGCCGCGATCAGGAACGCGACAGCCTGTAACGTTGCCATGGAGCGCATCGAATTGGCTATTAGACGATTCTGGGCTCGCTTGCCGAGCCCGCCGTCAAGAACCACACCATGACCGCGCCGGCAATAAACCCGCCGACAGCGCGAGGAACCCGAATCAAGCCAGCACCCGGGCAGACCGACACAGTTGCGAATGATTGTGAGTTGCAGCTAGGCTTGGCCGTCGCTTCGACAGATTCGTTTCGCACGCCGGAGCGGGCTCTCCGGCTTCAGGCCCGGGGCAATGGGGGCACAGCTTGGCCGGCACATCCTTTGCGCGAATCGTTGCCGCGGCCGTGGGCGTTTTCGCGATGTCGGGCCCTGCTGCGGCGGAGGATGCAAATCCGGAAAGCGTTCTGGTGGTCGGCGCGGCGCCGGCCGACACGCTGACGGTTTTCTCCGCCGATATTCCGGAATGGAACGCGCGCACGCCGACGGGCCTGCTGAACAGCACCGTGCCTTCCGTGTTTCTCTCCGACACGGAATCCAATCCCTTCCAGGAGGATCTCTATTTTCACGGCTTCGATGCGTCTCCCGTGCTGGGCACGGCGGAAGGCCTCGCGGTCTATCAGGGCGGCACGCGGATCAACCAGCGTTTCGGGGACACGGTGCTCTGGGACCTGGTTCCGGCGTTTGCGATTGCGAAAATCGCCGTTATACCCGGTTCCGATCCGCTGTACGGACTGAATGCGCTGGGCGGTGCAATCACGCTGCAAATGAAAAGCGGATTTGACGCACCCGACGGCGAAACCGTGGACGCGTCGGGCGGGTCGTTCGGGCGCGCACGCCTCGTGGCCGAGGTGACGCGACAGTTTGGCGACGCGGCGCTCTATCTCGGCGCGTCGGCGGTGGGCGATTCCGGATGGCGGCGCAGTTCCGGTTCGAAGCTCTATCAGGCCTACGGCGACTATGCCGTGCGGTCCGGGCTGCTCAGCGCCGGCATGAGCCTCACTCTTGCGACGGATTCCCTCAATGAGAACGGCGCCGTGCCGGTACAGGATTCCCGGATTGCGGCATTCGCGATCCCGGATACCGCACAGAACCAGGACATGTTGCTGCAGGGACGGGTGGAGAGCGACTGGGCGGAGGGGCTGACGCTGCGCGGTTCGGCCTATCTGCGCGCCACGCATATCTCTACCGACAACGGCGAGGCATCGGGCTTCCAAGGTTGTACATCGAATCCCGCGCTCCTGTGCGACGATGACGGGACGCCCCTTCGCACCATCGGCGGGGAACTCATTCCCGCGAGCGTCGGCGGCGACGGCACCGACGGCGTCGAAACCATCTCGACCACCGCAACCGGCGCGACTGCGGAAATGGACTGGTCGCGCTCAATTCTCGGTCACGACAACCTCGGAGTCGTCGGCGAAACGTTCGACTATGCCGGCACCGGCTTCGGCTCGGCTACGCTGCTCGGCAACCTCACTTTCCAGCCCGGCGGAACGACAACGATCCCCATCGGCATTCTGCTCGGCGGGGAAGACTGGAACATCCGGCTGCGCACCCAGAACCTCGACGAAGGACTCTATGCGCAAGACAGCTTCGCCCTGACATCGTCGCTTTCCGTCGCGCTTTCGGGCCGCTTTCACTATGACACCATCGACCTTGCGGATCGTCTCGGCACGGCGCTGACCGGCGATCACGTCTATGCCGGGCTCAATCCCGGCATCGAACTCACCTGGAAGGCCGGCGAACAGTTCACCGCCTACGCGGAAGTCGAACAGTCGAACCGCACGCCGACCGCCGCGGAATTGAGCTGCGCCAATCCGAACCGGCCATGCCTCTTTCCGCTGAGCTTCATTTCGGATCCCGGGCTCGAACAGGTCGTCGCGCGGACTCTGGAAACGGGCGTCAAGGGCAACGCGGGCTTCGGTGCGTTGTCCATCGACTGGTCGGCCGATGCGTTCGTCACGCGCAACGACAACGACATCATTTTCGAAAGCTCCGGTCCGTTCATCGGGTCGGGCTTTTTCGCCAATGCCGGAACGACGCAGCGCCTCGGCGGCGATATCGCGGCACGCGCGACGCGGGACGAATTCGATGTACGGCTCAGCTACAGCTATGTGAACGCCACCTTCGAATCGGCTTTTGCCGAGCTCAGTGCCGACAACCCCGGAGCCGATGCGAACGGAGAGATATTCGTGAATCCGGGCGACCGCATGCCCGGAATCCCTCGCTCGACCGCGAAGCTCGATCTCGGTTACGCGCCGCGGCCGTTCCTGCGTTTCTCGCTCGGCGCCGTCTACGAATCGTCCCAGTATCTGCGCGGCGACGAAGCCAATCTGCAGGCGCAATTGCCGGGTTATACGGTCGTCGACGCCGGCGCGCAGCTTCGCCTGAGCCCCGGTCTCGAATTGTACGTCGAGGGCGAAAACATCCTCGACCGGAAATATGCGACCTTCGGGCTTTTCGGCGATCCCACGGGCAACGGCGCCCTCCCGCAATTTTCAAACCCGCGCTTCATCGTGCCCGCGCAGCCCCTGGGGTTCTGGGCCGGCTTGCGAAAGCAGTTCTGAGATTATCCGGGCCGTGGCGTTCCAGTCCGATATAGTTGTGAATGATTGTCACTTGCAGCTAGGATCGCGCCCGACAATTTCTGGCGCGGCCGGGGCGCGGCCGCGCCGGCAATAGAACACGAAGGGGATTCATGCGACGACGACCTGCACGAGCCGTTCTCACGGCGTGCCTTCTCGCCACGACGGCCTCGGCGCAGACGGAGCCGGGCACCCAATCGCCGATCGAACAGGTGGTCGTCACCGCGACGCGCGTGCCCGAAGCCAATGACCGCGTTCCGGCCGCGATCTCCGTCGTCTCCGGCCAGGAGCTCCGCGCCCGCGACGCCTGGGACATGCAGAACGCGCTCGCGCTTGTTCCCGGCGTCGAAGCGCCGGCGGGCGGCGATGCCGGGCCGTCGAGCGCGGTGCCGTCGTTCTGGGGCCTGCATGAGTTCGACGCCTTCCTGCTCGTGGTCGACCAGATCCCCTGGGGCGGCGCCTTCAATCCCGCCATCTCGACGCTCGACCTGACCGACATGGAGCGTGTCGAAGTGCTCAAAGGCTCGGCGCCGGTGATGTTCGGCGCCACATCCTTCGTCGGCGTCGTACAGTATCTGCATTATCCGGCGGGGCAATCGGCGCAGACCATCGATCTTGCCGGCGGCACCCATGGGTCGGCGCGCGGCGATCTCTCGACCGTGCTGCCCGGGAGCGACACGTTCCGCCAGTCGCTCGCGCTCGACGGACAGAGCACAGGTTTCGCCGACAAGCGCGAAAACGTTTCCGACGGACAGTTCCTCTATCGCGCCGCCGACGATATCGGCCCGGGCACGCTGCGCTTCGATACCGACCTCACCTTTGTACACGACGCGCCGCCGAGCCCGATCCTGCGCATCGGCGCCGGGCTCGCGCCGCAGATTCCGCTGAACGCGAATTTCAATCCCGCCAACGCCGAGATCGCCGAGAACAAATACCAGGCCGATATCGGCTGGACGCAACCGACCGGCCTCGGCACATGGGACACGCTGCTCTCCTACGCGCATTCCGACCTTGCGTACATCGCGGGCTTCCTCCACCCCGATCTCTCGGGCACGGTGGACACCCAGGACCAGCACCGCCTCGTCAACGACGGCTATTTCGACACCCACGTCACGAACGAGGATATCGATCACCTGACGCTGATCGCGGGCGCCGATCTCCTGTACGGTTTCGGCCACCAGGGCTCCTTCAACTCCAACAGCGCCTACACCGTGCCGCTCGACGGCTCGGTCGTTCCGCCGCCCACGACGCAACTGCCGACGAACGAAATCGGCACCGTGCACGACACGCGCGTGTTCGTCGGCCAGTATCTGCAGGCGGACTGGAAGCCGGACGACCGCCTCGACGTGCTCGCGGGCTTCCGCCTCAACGAGACGTTCGAGCACCAGTATTCGACGGACTATTTTCCGACTCCGCCCGTCTCGTTCACCGGCATCACCTCGAGCCGCAATCTCCTTCGCCCCGCGGGCACGATCGGGGCGAGCTACAGGCTCTGGCAGGACGGCGGCGACGAGGCGGTCGCCTACGCCGATTACCGCAATGCCTTCAAACCGGCGGCGCAGGATTTCGGCCCGGATTTCCAGCCGACGGTGCTGCTTCCGGAAACCGCGCAGAGCTACGAGGCGGGAATCAAGGGTGCGTTGCTCGGCGCGCGCCTCAGCTACGACGTGGACGCGTTCCTGCAGAATTTCCAGAATCTCGTTGTGCCGCTGCCGACCGGCTTTCTCACCAACGCGGCGCATGAGCAGCTGAAGGGCGTCGAGCTCGAGGGGCGCTATGCGCTGATGCCCGACCTGTCGCTTGCCGCCAACCTCGCCTGGCACGACGACACCTTCGGCCAGTACAACTTCTTCGACGGCGTCAACACCGTGAACGTCGCGGGCAACCAGCTGACGCTGTCGCCGCACATCCTCGCCTCGGCGGGGCTGTTGTACACACCGCCGCAGGGCTTCAACGGCACCATCGTGGTGAACTACGTGGGCGAGCGCTATCTCGACGAGGAGAACACCGCGCTCGTCAGCGGCTATGCGGCGCTCGCCGCCACGGCGGGCTACCGCTTCGACCGCTGGCTGGTGTCGCTCGAGGGCACCAACCTCACCAATGTGCGCCCGCCCGTCAGCGCGAGCGAATTCGGCAGCCAGTCGTTCTATCTCCTCAATGCCCGGATGATCTGGCTAAGGCTCGGCTACGCGCTGTAGTGGACGTTGCGCGGAGGCCACCCCCGACGGCCTCCGACCCCGGTTTTCCACACAATTGTTATCGCGGTAGGGAACTCTTAACACTTCCCGCGAAGTATGATTGGCGCGAGGTTTCGGGATTTGGAAACTTGAAACAACTCCATGAAATCAAGGCTCAGATTGCCTGGTTGCGCGACTGGGCGAACTTCGGAACCGACGAGGACCGCGCCTGGCGCGAAGGCTTCATCGAGTATCTGGAACATCTGGCGCAGAGAATCGAGGAGAGGCACGCGCGCGCCTCCCAGGCCAGGCACGCCGCCTAGCAAGGTTCAGAGACAGGCATCGGGCGACCGGAGCAGGCGTTCTGTTCCGTTGCTCCGCTTGTTTGTACGTCGCGAGGGCGTCCGGAAAGCGCGCGGACCGGATTCGAAAGCGGCAATCAGCCCAGGCTGTAGAACGACTGCTGGTACTGCATCGGCGTGGCTGGTGTCGGCTTAAGGGAGGTCGAAAGCCTGCCATTCGTCCGTGCGGCGATCATGCGCTCTGCGATCCGCCGCCACGATTTTGCAATGTGCGCCCAGCCTGTTCTGGCGGTACGTCCTTTTATGGCTTGCGAAGGCGTCTCGTCTTCCTTCAGAGCCACCCCCAATTCGGCACCGTCTGACCGTAACGACATGGAAGCTTTTCTCCGGATGCTGGGGAAGAAAACATGCGGCAAGGTCAAAAGGTTCCCGCGGCACGGCCGTCCGAATGCGGCAAAACGCGGCGCCGGCGAGACGGGCGCGGTCGATTGATTTCCGTGATTTGCGTGACGCGGCAACGTTTTCCCTGGTCTTCGCCCGGCCCATCGCCGCCGTCGATGTACGTTATCGTCTTGCACGATGTCGCGCTGTCGCGCCCCCGGGCATGGGCCGTGACCACGCCACGGTACCTGGACCCGAATTGCGCTAGAATGCCCGCCTCGGGGGAACGGTCTTCGCGCTCACGCCCAAGGGCATCCTGACGGCGCTGTACGCCTTCTGCAGCGAGACGGGTTGCGCAGACGGCGCCGGTCCGCTCGCCGGCCTCATCATGGACAGGGCGGGAAATTTCTACGGTACAACCGTGGGCGGCGGACAGGGCTGTTTTGGATCGGGATGCGGCACCGTCTTCAGGCTGGCGCCCGACGGCACGGAGACGGTGCTCTATTCCTTCACCGGTGGCGCCGACGGTTCCAATCCCTATGGGGCGGTAATCCGGGACAATGGTGGAAACCTCTACGGCACGACGCGACTGGGCGGGGCGTACGGCTTCGGCACCGCTTTCAAGCTGGCTGCCGACGGCACGGAAACCGTGCTCCACGCCTTCACCAACGGAAAGGACGGTTCGCAGCCGAATGCCGCCCTGTTGATGGACAGGAAGGGCCGCCTGTACAGCACCGCCGATTATGGCGCAAAGACGAGATGTTACAACAAGGAGGGCTGCGGCACCGTTTTCCGGGTGAAGGAGTAGAAACCCTCCTTCCCGCCGAATTCGTCAGCAGCCGGTCCTTCGATTTTCTCCATGCCCGCGCGCTCCGGCTTCGGCGAGGGTATCTTCCGGCAGACCGTTCGCAATCTTTGGTTGCGAATGGGCGATGCCCGTAACGCGCTGAAATGTTATTTGCGCCGCCGCTTCCGTTTCCGGCAGGAACGAACACCGGTTTCCGGTGTTACGCGTCTTGGCCGCGTTATGCGGTGCGGGGTAGCCGATGGACAAACCGATTGACGCGCTTTCAGCCGAAGAGCGCATCGCGCATTATCGGGAACTCGCGCGTGTAACGATGGGTTACGCGCAAAACGCGGCCTCGGACGAGCAGAGGGCCGCATGGCTCAGCATTGCTTCCGGCTGGGCGGCACTCGCGGATGAAGTGGAGCGTCAGGCGCAACGCGAGGCCGATGGCGCAGCGCTCAGCGCGGCCTGAAATCGGTTCGGCGGATTAAGCGCGCCAGACCGTCTTCGAATTGCTGAACGTGCGAAACCGCGCGCCCTCAGGCGCGACAGGTTCGGTGTCGGGCTTGCGGCGGGGCCCCGCCCCCGCCGTCGTCAGGCCCGTTTCGCTATTTGCAAACCGCGTTGCCGATGCTGCTCGTGGAGAAGTTCACGTTGCAGCCATAGCCGGGCCCGTTCAGCGTCTTGCCGACCTTGCCCGAGATGTAATCGATGTCCCATTCGCCCATGCTGCCGCTATTGCAGAACGCAACCGCCACCTTGGCGCTCGCAAGCTTGCATTCCGAGACGCGGGTGCCGACGACCTGGACGGCTTTCGTGATCTTCACCTTGGTCGGCACCTGCTGTACACAGTTCTGGTCTGGCCCATACTGCACGAGCCCCGGCCCGCCGGCGATGTAGGCGACGGTGCCCGCCGGCATCTTGCCGGACTGGCAATAGCTCAACGCCTGATCGGACGTTGCCAGGATGACTTCCCTGGTTGTTCCGGCAGCGGCCGGAAAGCCGAAACCCGCCACGCCCAGAACAAGCGCGGCTGAAACGATCCCCGCCGGCAGGCGGACGAACACGGACCCTTTGCTGATGATACGCGACATGGAACTCCCCTTTGTGTCAAGAACGACGCGAAACAATGCGATTGTCTTCTCCTTGTGTCTACGGTCTCGTTGCCGCATTCGACGGGCGGCCCGGATTTGATTTTCGCCCTGAAAGGCACGTCGAAACCCCTGTAGCGTAGGTATCCGATGACCGCGGAAGTTTCCTCAGGCCGCAACGGCCGGGGATCATTCCGACTGCAGTTTGTTTTTCAGATCGCTCGCCCAGCCGTCGAATGCCTGTCTGGCGTCGCCGAGATTGCTGGCGCTGTTGTTCACGCCCCAGACGTTCGAGCCGTATTTGCGATCGAGAACCTCGCCGAGCACGACCCGCGTTGTACCATCGGCCAGAACGGCGCCCATCGTAATCGAGCCTCCGCCCTGTGACAGGGTCATCCCGGGATTCGAATTGGTCAGCCGGGAGCTTTCGGTCGGGGCGTTCAGATAGATCTGTTTGATCTCCGGCGCCACGATAAGCGTGTCGGATTGGGGTGTGGTGACGAATGTATAACCCGCGTTTCCGAGAACATTGTGCATCGACTGGGCAAAGGCGCTCTGCAATTGCGCCACGTCGCTGTCGTTCAGCATGTAGCTTTCGCCGAACTCGGTAACCGCGCCCGGCGGCGCGGCATTGCGGGCATTGGCCGGGACCGCGAGCGTCTTGAGCAGGATCGTTCTGTACTTCGTCCAGTCGGTCCCGGGGCGCAGGTAGGCAAGCGCGACTTTGGAACCCTGCACGCGCTCGAGGCCGCCCGCAATCGACTGGGGTGCCTGCTGTTGCGCCGCCGCGCTTCCGCAGAGGGCGATTGCAGCGAGCAGAATGGCGCCGTTCAACCGGAGTGCACGCATGGTCATGACATCAATCCTTTTGATTTCCCGCCAGATGCAGCGGCGCTATCCTGCCGCGCGATTGCGCCCGCGCTGGAGTGATTGCTTCGGTCTTTCAGAAAATAGCGGGATCGCCTGTGCGGCTCGATTGGACTTCGGTCCATCGTCCGGTTCTGCGCCGGCACGATCGGGCGGTGTTCGAGGCTGCTGCTTACGGCGTGCGGATGAAGCCGTGGGTGCCGTGGCCGTCGCTGTAGTAACCCGCGATCGCGCCGGCGTCGTTGATGCTGTACGGTTCTGTGTCTTCCGAGTTCGGCGGGTCGAACGGCGTGATCTTTCCTTTCGGCGAGCGCACGAAGCCGTGGTTGAGGTCGTTATACATGTAGAGACCGGTGATGGCGCGCGTCGCGTTGACGGCCAGGGGTTCCGTCATCTGCGAGCCGGAAGGATCGAACGATCTGGTCTTGCCATCGGCTCCGCGGACAAAGCCGCTGTACGTCGTGCCATTCCGGTACGACCCGGCCGTCACATCCTTTCCGTTGATGCCGAAGGGATAGGTGTAGGACGTGCCGGGGACATCGAAGCTGGCGATGGTTCCGTTTGCGCTGCGGATAAATCCATGGACTCCGTTCGAGTCTTCGTAATAGCCGGTGACGTCACCATTGGCGTTGATGCCGTACGGTTCGGTATCTTTCGAGTTGGGCGGGTCGAACGCGGCCAGCGTTCCGTCGGCGGTTCGTACGAAGCCATGCCGGATCTGGCCCGCGTCGACATAGAAACCCGTGACCGAGCCGTCATCGCCGATGGCCTGCGGATTGGTGCCGATGGAGCCGGCGGGATCGAAGCTCGTGATCTTTCCGCCCGCTCTTCGTACAAAGCCGTGATAGACGTTTTCTTCGACGTAGTAAGAGCCCGTGATGGTTCCCTTCCTGTTGATCCCGACGGGTTCCGTCGCCATCGCGCCTTTCGGACCGAAGACCCTGATGGTTCCGTCGGCGGCGCGGACAAAGCCGTGAAAGACGCCGCCCGCATCGGCGTAGAACCCGGTCACGGTTCCACCGGCATTGATGCCGTGCGGATATGTATAAACGCCCACGTCGAAGGTGGTGAATGACGCTGCTGCGGCGGGCAGCGCCGGCACGATCAGGCACGACGCGGCGCAAAGCAGGGCGGGCGATAGTCTGTCCAAAACGCGTTCGAGAGGCGGCGTCATCTTGTAACTCTCACGCCAATACGGGCATTTTGTCCAGAGGCAAGCAGGCCGAAGGTGTCTTGTATCTGTCATCTGGCTTTTGCATCATCGACCGTCGGCGAAATCGGCTGCCGCGGGCTCGCGCGAACCGAACGTCTAAATGAGGGAAATCATGACGGCACAAACGAGGATCATGTTCACGCGCCGCCCTGGCTCGCTGGCCGGAGCAACCGCGCTGTGCGCGGTGCTGTGTTTCCAGGCGGCGGCGCTCGCGAAGCCGGTCTATACCGCGGTCGACGTGCCCGGAGCCACCGGTACCGAACCGGCGGGCATCAATGGCGCCGGGACGGTCGCCGGCGTTTACACGGACAGCAGGTACACGAGCCATTGCTTCGTTTGGGCCGGCGGTGGAACAATCTCTTATTGCGACCCCAAGAATTCGATCAACACCTTCGTGGCCGGCATCAACGACAGCGGCACCGTCGCAGGCAGCTGGAATGATTCCAGCAGCCAGACGCACGGGTTCGTGTACACCGCGAACGGGACGGCTACCGCCTTCGATCCGAAGGGATCGACCCGCACCACGTCGGGCGGCATCGACGCCAACGGCGACATCACGGGCGAATACCTCGATTCGAACAATGTCCCCCACGGCTTCATCTGCACGGGCACGTGCCAGAACGCCACCTCCTTCGATGTCACCGGCGCGACGGCCACGATCGGTTCCGCCATCAACGACAGTCAGACCGTGGCGGGCTATTATTACGACAGCGGCAACAAGCAGCATGCCTTCGTCCGCACCGCGAAGGGGAAGGTCACCACGATCGACCCCCAGAACTCCTTGTACCCCGAGGCGCTTTTCATCAATGACAGCGGTGCGATCGCGGGCGAGTATCAGGACCAGGAGGGTTCCCACCACGGCTTCGTGCGCGATGCATCGGGCAACATCACGTCATTCCAGGTCGACGGCGCCACGACGTTTGTGGGCGGCCTGAACAGCAACGGCGACGTCTGCGGAAGTTACGAGTTCGCGAGCAGCAAGGGACTGACCTTCTGGGCTTTCCTCCGCTCGTCCGGGGGAAAGATCACGACCTGGTACTATCCGAGGAACAGGAAGCACGCGACTTGTACAGGCGTCAATACCGACGACGCAACCACTGGCTTGTACAGCCGCACGCGGGAGGGCGCCCTGAAGGGCTACACCCGCACGCCATAGCCGGGCTTCCGCCGGCGCCCGTCACGGGCTGGGCAACGTCTGGGACTGCCGGCAGAAGTCCAAGGTGAGCCGGCTGTCGGCAATCGCCTTTTTGGCGGCCCGGATTTGACGCTGCGCCGAGACATTCTTTTCGCGGAGTTCGCGCAAGACTGTCCACGCCTCGAACGAGAGGGTACGCGACTGCAATACAAGGTCTTTGGGTTCGTGCTTCACGGCGCGGGCGCTCCTTCGCCCCGGTCATTCGACCATCGCGCACCATGGTGACAATTGGACGGAGGGGAAACGGCGTCGATGGTGATTGCCCTAAGGATAATCCCAAACGCAACAAGAGGACTCTGCGCCTCGATTGTTGTGCCGGTCGACCGCTCACCGGTCGCGCGACTGTAACTACTTTCCGTCGCTTTTGGCGTCCTCGCCAAGCCGGTTGATTGTTTCTTTTCCTTCCTGGCTGTGAATCCAGGTTTCGGACTTTTCCTTTGTCGCGAATTGCAGCGGGACGCGGTACGGCCTCGCGCGACCCTCTGCCGGCACCAGCACTTCGTATGTACCGGCAAACCGGGCATCCCTGGTCAGGGCTGCGTAAGGCGGCGGTACTTCGTTCTTTTTCTTTCTCATGAATCTGCGCCCGCGCGATCGATGGTCCCGAGCCAGGCTCGCGCCATGTCGGCGTCCACGGCCCAGACTTCTCCGGCGCGGTCTTTCGGCCGGGTGAACAATCTTGCGGCGCGATCATCCGCGCTTCTGGAGCCGGATCCGGCACCTGCCGAACCGTCGCCGCCGTGCCTGCGAAACACCTTCTCGACTTCGTCTTCCAGCTTGAGCGGAATTTCCCGCGCGGCCTTTTCGTGCAGCGAGCGTACGGCACGCATGACAGTCCAGCGCCGCAGTCCGCCGGGGTGCGGAAGGAGAACCTGGATGAGGTTGAGCAGGTGGGCCCGGTCTGCATGCGACAGATCGGGCGCAGTCATCGATGCCTTGCGAATGGGCTGTCTCCAGGCGTTGATCCGGCGCGCTTGGCGTCGCCGACGCGGCGAAGCTGCAAGCGTGTGAACGTACAGATAAATGCCGCCGTCACGGTGGCGAACGCCGGTCGCGTCCGCCACCGCAACGGGCGACTTAGGCCAGCTTCAGATTGGAAGCCTTGCTGCCGCGCGCATCCGGCTGAATGTCGAAGGTCACGCGCTGGCCTTCGCTGAGGCTGCGCAGGCCGGCCGCTTCGACGGCGGAAATATGCACAAACACGTCCTTGCCGCCGCCTTCCGGCGAAATGAAGCCAAAGCCCTTGGAGGTGTTGAAGAACTTTACAGTTCCCGTTGCCATTGATTTTTGTCCCGATCACAATGTTCCTGCACACGCAACATGCGTGGCGGGTGCGAAACGAGCTTCAGGGGAAGGTAGGTCCGGCCATTTCGTCCAGGCGCATCAAGCGACGGGAATTAAAACAACAGGTGCGCCTTCGTACTGACGAACGCCGTTCGCGTAGCCGCGAACATAGCGCCCCGCCGGCAAAAATTCAATCACCGCAGATTCTGCCTGAAAACAGGGGTTTTATTGGTCGGCCGGGTGCCGGAGGCCGGCTATCCGCGGGTTGGCACGACGGCACGCCGCCCGATCCCTCGCGTCGGTGCCGTCAGCCGCCGGGGTATTCGAGCGTGTAGGCGAGGGTCGCGCTGCTGTCCGGCGCGACGTCGAAGTCCCATGCGAAGGAACCGGACTTCACGATGTGCGCGCGCGATTCGGAAATGATTTCCATACCGCGATCGACCATGGGCTGGCGCGCTTCGAAGCGTACCGGGACCGGCTTGTGGTTGGCAACCGTCACCACGAAGGACTTTCTCGTACGTTCCTTCCCGCCGCTGCCGTATTTTTCGGAATCGGTCACGCGATATTCTGCGTGCACATCCACCGCCCGGCCGATTTCGATTTCCAGCGGAGAGCCTACCGCGGTATCCGAAACCAGGCTCTGACCGGCGAAGACGGGCACCCCCCCATTCCCGGTTCCACCACCGAGACGGAACCGGCCGGCATTCGAACCCGCTTTTCCAGGTACGAAGTATCCGAAATCTTCACCACCAGCGCTCGTTGAGCCGCGCAACCGCGGCAAGAGAACAAGTCGGTGTACACAAAGCCACCCTCCCCTTGAGGGAGGGTCGAAATTTGCGACCCCGCATTGGTGCGGGGAAGCAAATTTCGGGGAGGGGCGTTGGAGACAAAAGTACGACCCCTCCCCGAAAATCGTGCGCTGCGCTTACGATTTTCGACCCTCCCTCAAGGGGAGGGTCGAGGTCCGTCGCGCGTCGAAATCCAAAAACGAATTCCGTCGCGGCGCTCTTCGAACAGGGCGCGCCGCCGAAGCGAACCCTTCAAGGTTCGCCCTGCCATCGGTCTCCGGCTTCGCGCCTCGTTCCCTCCGGCAGGCCCCGCGCTTCGGCCCGCGCGTCTGTACGCGCGAGCCCGGGATCCGGGTCTCCCGTTCCGGCTTTCGCCGGCGAATTCTTTCGAACCGGGCCCCGCGCTTTCCGAAAAGAAAAACCCTCCGGAGCGCCGGGGCTCGGGAGGGTTCGCAATCACGCGAACGGTCGATACCGCTCAGGCGGTATCTCTCCCGTGAGCCGGGCAGGCGCCTTCGAATGGCCCTGGGGCCATTATCTGGCGCAGCATGCGTTTTGTACCTCGCATTGCACGACTCGACGTTTGGTTGCGGACACGATGTCCCCGAAGGGCGGCGCAAATACGCCCGCGATTGGTCATTGTCAACCCGATTTGCGCGCCAAAAATGCAACAGACGCCATTTGAAGTCCGCCGGAGGGCGCGGCGGCCGCACCTATCTTTTCAGCGAGAACACTGTACCGAAGCCATTCGTGCCCCCTTCCGATGCCGTTCCGTAGAGTTTCTTGTCGGCGCCGATGAGGAGAGGGGCTACGGGTTGGTCGCCATCCGTGCCGCCGCCGAAAGAGTACAGCACCGTTTCGGCGCCGGTGGAGGTGACCTTGAACACGACACCGGCATCCGCGCTGCCGCCCTGCTGCGTTGTGCCGTACAGATTGCCCTTCCCGTCCCTGACCAGGCCGGCATAGGGCGAGGCGCCGTCGCTGCCGCCTGGAAACGAGTGCAGGACTGTTTCCGTGCCGTCCGGCGCAAGCTTGAACACTGTCCCGCCGTTCGCTGTCCCGCCGAACCTGGTGGTGCCGTAGAGATTGCCCTGCCTGTCCATGACCAGCGATGTCTGGGGGAATGCGCCGCCGCTGCCCCCCGGGAAGGCAAAAATTACGCTTTCGTTTCCCGCGGAATCGATCTTGTAGACCGTGCCGCAGCCGCCGGAGCAAACCGCGCTTCCGCCGCCGGCATAGGTCGCGCCGTACAGGTTGCCGTGCTTGTCCATGACGGGGCCCCACCACGGGTTGGCGCCGTCGCTGCCGCCTGCAAAGGCATGGAGCACCGTCTCGGTGCCGTCCGGCGCGAGTTTGAAGACGGTGCCGCATCCGTCGAAGCAGTCCGCACCGCCGCCGTTATAAGTGGCGCCATAAAGGTTGCCCTGCGCGTCCTCGATCAGGCCACCGCCGTAAGGAAAGGCGCCGTCGCTGCCGCCGAGGAAAGCATGCAGCACGGTCTGCTGCTCAGACGAATCGATCTTGAATATGACGCCGCAATTGCAGGGAAAGCTGCCGCCCGAATTCGTCGTGCCGTAGATGTTGCCGTTCTGGTCCCGGACCAGATTGCCGTAGGGAATGCCGCCATCGCTCTGGTCGGTAAAGGAATAGAGCACCGTCTCGCTACCGTCGGGTGCCAGTTTGAAAACGGTTCCGGCGCCGGCGCCGCCGCTCGTCGTCGTACCGTAGAAATTCCCGGCCGTGTCCTCGATCAGTCCTGCTTCGGGGACGGCGCTGTCGGTGCCGCCGGCGAAGTTGTACACGACCTTGAAGCCCTTCGCCTGCGCGCCCCCTGCCCAGAGCAGCAGGGCGAGACCGGCCACGGAAATTTTTGCGATCGAATTCCCCGAATATCGTGACATTTCTTTTCCTCTTGCTGTGTTCGCGGGACGATGAGGGCGGCGCGCCATTGCCGCTGACCGTCAAGCTGTCGGGAGCGCCCGCGCGCCACACCCGGCGGAGCTTTGGACTCCCTCCGAGCGTGGCGCCTCTGCGGCAAGCCGGCCGAGCAGCAACATCCGGCCCTATTTGTGGCTTACCTCGAGCATGTGCTGGAACATTTCGGCCGTGCCGCCTTCGCCGGCGGACCACTGTACCTGGACGGTGTGTGTGCCCGCGGCGACGCTGGAGCCGCAGAAGAATCCGACCGCGTGCGACGAGAGGTCCAGGCCGGCATTGGCAAATACGTAGTCGCCGGTTGTAAGCGGAGCGCACTCGATGCTGTTGTCGAGCAGCACCTGCAGATGCACGTTGTCGTTGGTGGTCTCATTGCCGATATTGGCGAAGAACGTGCCCGCAACGCAGCCGGTCTTGCCCTCCCGGAAGGTAATCGACCCTCCATCCCCCATGTTGACGAAGCTCGTCGATGTCGTGGTTTGAATGGGTGCCGAAGCGGAAAATTCCGTCTTCTTGAAGGTGCAGCTTCCGGTGGTGGCGGGCGGCGCGCTCAAGAGCGATCCGGCAGCGGCGTGCGCCGCCGTCGATAGCGGGCTCGCCGAGAGCGCGATGGCCGCCGCGAGTGCTGTTGCATAAATACGCATGATGTCTCCTCCGTTTGAAAGATTGGATCGGTTTGGTGGAGGAGAGATCGCAGCACCGCCGTTGCCGCCGCGTCAGAAGAGCGTCAAGGCGGCGTCAAAGCGCCGTCAAATCGACAGGCATGGCGAAGTTTGATGCACATCCCGCCTCGCCCGGTCCGGCACCGCCCCCGCGCTACAGGCAGCAGCCTTGGTCAAGAACGGCGGGGCAACGGAGTTGCGTGCAGACGCCGTGCTTCCTGCCGGCAATCGTAGGGAAGGTGTCTGTCGTCACAAAAATCCGGCCACAATCCGGAGGCTTGCCAGAACTGGAGGAGGCCGAGTTCGCGAGCGAGAACCGGAAACCGTGGATCGCGCTGGAATGGGCGCATGTAGGCGCGAAAAAGAATGTCGGTGTCGCCGTGACGAAGCCGGACCAGCGCCCGTGGATTGTTCAATATTCCATAAGCCTCATCGATGGCCCCCAGATAGACCAGATTCTGCAGCGGAATTTGGGGGTCATTGTGTTGCGCCAGGCGCCTGGCGGCGTCGATTGCGGCCGAAATATTCGTGGCGGTCGGCTGCGCGCGCGCCAGAAGCAGATCTCGAAGCGAATACTCCCATGGCGTTGGCATGTTCGGAATGGCGGTTCCGTTGTCCAGCGCGCGCAGCAGCCTGTTGGCATCGCCGAAGCGGAGATCGAACCGCGCGCGTGCATCCTCGATCATCGGCGAGTCGGGCCAGATCCTCTCCGCATCTTTCAGTTCAGCGGCTGCGGTTGTCGCATAGCCCGCATAGGCGAGCGTGGTAATGAGACCGTTGCGAAACAGGGTCGAAGCAGGATTGAGATCGACCGCTCTTCTGGTGCTGTTGATGGCCTGTTCCGCATTTCCGATGTCCATCAGCAGTTGAGCCTTCATGGCGTGCAGCGCTGCGCAATCCGGATCGTGTGCAATTCCACGGTCCAGCAGATCGAGGCGATCGGCGTAGCGCCAACGCGGCAGCAGATTTTCCTCCGCGGCATAGGCGATGCCGATATTGGAATCCATGGCCAGAGCCGCCTGCAAATGGCTCCTCGCGATCCGGCGGCGCGCCAGTACCGACGGAGTTTCATCCTCCGATGCGTCGGACGAGCCGGCTTCGACAAAGCCCAGCATCGCCAGCGCCCGGGCATTGCCGGGATCTGCCTGTACAACTTTCCGCCACAACGCGATCGCCAGATCATCCGCACCGTCGAAGTCTGGCCGATTGCAGGCTGAAAAAAGCAGCCTCAACCGGCTGCCATCGAGTTTCCGAACGTCATTGCTTGCGCCCGTTGCGCAGGCGAGCACGCGAAACGCCGCGTAGGTCACCCGCTGACGAAGCAGGGCCGGATCGGTCGCGACGAGACTCGACGACCACAGCAGGTCCTCCGAACCGCGTTTGGTCAGGGCGGCATCCGCCTCCAGACGGGCACCGAAGCGCTGCAAGACGACGTTAAGTACAAAGTCCGCAGGGCCGGCCCCGGACCCGTTGCTGAACGCAAGCCCGCCACGAGCCCCTGCGATGTTTTCGAGCTCTGCCGCGAGGCTGTCCCGGATCGGAGCGCCGCTCGCGATGACTGCAATCCCGATATCCCGGGAAACGGGCAGCCAGATTCGCGCGACCAGCGCCGCCGCAATGGCGGCGACCAGGATTCCGGCGCCGATGGCTGCGTAGCCGTGCCGGCGAAGCGTTGACGCCGCCGCGGCGGGAACGCCGTCCGCGCGGGGAGGTGATTCGGGTCCAGCCTGCGTTTGGGGGGAAATCTGCCCCTCTGCGGCAGCCGGCGTGCTCAGCCGGTAACCGACGCGCGCGATCGTCTCGACCGTAAAGTGCCGCGTGCCTGCGAATTCCGCGATTTCGCGAACCTTGGCGATGCTGCGGTTGATCGCGTCGTCGCCGACGACCACGCCGTCCCAGCAACTTTCGATGAGCTGCTCGCGCGAAACCACCGCGCCTTGAGCCCGTGCCAGCGCGACCAGCACCTGCATGACGCGGGGCTGTACGGTCTCCTGCCGGCCCGCGGCCATGATCTGGCGCTGGGACGGGCAGACGCGCAGGGAGCCGATGCGAAACTCCGGTTCGCGGGCCAGATCGACCGACAGCAGCGCACGGGAAACGTCCAGCGGCCGGTTCATCGCGATGGAACGTCAATGATCGGTCGCCGGTCGGCATTTGACCGGCTGCAGGTCATTCCGCACGCCCATGATTCCTGTACCAAATGCCCGCGCGGGCCTGCAGCGTCCGCGCGAGAGCAGAGAGGCGACACCGCTCCCACACCCGATCCCCGAAATCCTTCGAACGGGCGGTACTCTATCCAATGGCTTCGGGACGGAAAACACCGGTTCGGAGAACGGCTGATCTCTGCCTCTCGCGTGGGTCCGGCGGTGCTCGCGACGGGTGTCGAATGGTCGACACCTCAAATCGAGAGGAGCTTTCCCATGAAGTATTCCGTTGCTCTACTGGCCGCCGCGGCCGTTTGCGCGATCGGCAGCGCTGCCGCAGGCGCCTCCACAAGCCGGGAAACGTCCGGACAGAAAATGCCGACGCCCTTGCACCTGTCGCACGCGCCTGCAGTTGGAGGAGCCAGCGCCATCGCCGGGACATGGCTCGCAAGCTATGACGGCGGGGTGCATGTCGGTTACATACAATGGCAGAAGGGCGGAACCCTCTGGCAGATGATCGATTTCGCGCCGAAGACCGGCAACCTCCTGATGGGCGACTGGTCGACAGACGGACGCGGCACGTACACGCTCACGGCGGCCGGCTGGACGTACGACACCAGGGGGAACAATCGAAACGGCTATTTCACCAAAACCGAATCCGAGACACTTTCGGGTGACAGCTACAGCGGCACCTTCGAGGTGACCTATTACGACCTCGGCGGAAACATCACCTTCCAGCACGACGGCACGGCCTCGGCAACCCGCATCGAGAGCCAGTGAACCGGAATGGGCACGCGCCTTTGTGCGCGTGCCCTTCCTGAAAAAATCCGGAGCAAAAACCCGGGTCTGCTGCCGGCCTGAATGTCCAAATGTCCCACGTCACTCGTGAGATACCTGCAGCGTGCGTTGAAAAAGCTGCGAATCCCCGCCGAGGCCGCTGGCGTACTGAACCTGAATCGTATGTTTGCCGGGTGCTATTTTGGCGCCGCAGAAAAATCCGGCCGAATGCGACGAGAAATCATCGCTGGAATTCGCGAAAATGTAGCCGCCGGTCAGCGGCGCGCAGGCGGTCCCGTCGAGGAGCACCTGCAGCAACACGTGATCGGTAGCGTCGGCGTTGCCGGCGTTGGCAAAAAACGAGCCCGCCACGCAGCCCATCCTGGTTTGCCGGAAGGTGATCGAACCGCCTTCGTGCAAATTGACATATCGGGTCGACGTGCTCTGGTCGAAGGACGCCGCCGCGGCAACGTCCGTGGTCTTGAAACTGCAGCTGCCGCTTACGGCCACAGCCGGAGTCCTTGGAGACGATGGTCCCGCGGCCGGCCTGTGTGTCTTCAGGGCTGAAGATCCCGGCATCGCCAGTGCGGCCGCCAGTGCCATCACATGGACACGCATGATGTGTTCCTCTTCCGGAGCTGAAACGGGACGGTCGACGACGAGGCCGGCGTCATCGCATGAAGTCCGGCGAATGGTTTGTCGTCCGCCAGTAATCGGCCAACCCCCAATCGGCGAACAGCGCGGGAATGCGCGGGTCGCGGCGCAGCGGGATCAGATCCGGAACGAAGAGGGCCTCCCACCCGGGGTCCGTCAAAGGTTCGCGGTTCCGCCGGGACCGGACCGCCGATTGCACAACCTGCAGCGCGCCATCGTCATCGCCGAGGGCGGTGAGGAACTGTACAGCGACGTCGGCGTCGATGTCGGGTTCGGCACGCCAACGGGCGCGCAACGAATCGAATTTGTCGACGTCGCGCGTGGCAAGAGCGAGCGCGGTTTCGCGGCACAGGCGGAGGAACGCGGCCTTGCGCAGCGAAAGGCGGTCCGGCAGGGCGCTCAGCCACGTCGCGAGCCCGAACCAGTCATGGCCGTACGCAAAATATTTCACGTGCAGGTCGAAAAACGCGCTGCGCAGCCTGTCGTCCCGGTCGCGGTCGATGATATCCATGACCTCCCTGCCTTCGTCGTATCGGCGCGCCTTCATCGAGGCGAGCGCAAGGTCCGGTGCGGCGTATGGTGTTGCCGGGCCAAGCACATAAGCGCGCGCCAGTTCGTTCAGCGCTTCGTAATTGCGGCCTACATACAGGAGAAACTCGCCGTGCCAGGCCAGCACCTGGGCGTTGTTCGGTTCGAACCGGAGCGCGCGTTCCAGCTGGCTGTCGATTTCGCGCAAGCGTGTCGCGGGCATGAGCATGGCGAGCACGCCGAGCGCCTCCGCATTGTGCGGTTCGAGCGCCAGTGCGCGCCGTGCCGCATCGCCGGCGGCCCTCGTCAGCGCAGGATTGTACGGCTTTCCGTTTTCGACAGGCATGTCGGCGGCGAGAAGCCTGCGGGCCGCCGCCAGGGCCGCCCACCCGTTCGCAAAAGCCGGATCGAGGCGGACGGATGCTTCCAGCTCGGCAATGGCGGCGCGCGGATAACGCTCGAGGTACAGACGCCGGCCTTTCAGAAAATGGTCGTACGCCACCGCGTTCGCGCGTGGCGGTTCGCCGAAGGAACCGGACGCGAGCAGCTTGCCGAGCGCGGCGGCAATCTGCACCGCAATCGCGTGACGCGGCGCCGGTCCCGACGCCGTCCCCGTGTCGTAGGCGTGGCTCCAGACGACGCTGTCGTCCGCGATGCTCATCAGCTGGGCTATGACCCGTATCCGGCCGCCGACGCGTTCCACCGAACCGCTCAGGACGTGTGTGGCGGCGGGTGCATGCGGCGCGCCCGTGCGATCGGAGCGGAACCCGGCGGGCGCGAGCGCAACGCGCAGCTTGCCTGTGCCCGAAAGCCGGTTTTCGATGTCGTCGGGGAGCCCGCGGGAATAATACTGCGACTGCGGATCGTCGCTCAGGCTCTGAAACGGCAGCACGGCAAGAAGCGGTTCTTCCCGCGGCGGCGCGGCTTTGTACAACGAGACCCAGATGACCCCGGCGAGAGCGCAGAGGAATGCGAGGGCCACTGCAACGGCGATTGCTGCGGTTCGGCGGCCGCTGCGAAACGCGGAACGGACGGCCGGACCGGAATGGCCTGCGGCGGGCGATTGCGCGGAGGCGGGCGCCGCGGCGCCGCGATCGCTCTCCGCCTGTACGTCCTGTGCCGCAAGGTCGTCGCTCGGGAGCGGCGCGGGACGAGACGGTGTCCGGGCCAGTTCCTGGAAAAGCTGCTGCGTTTCCGCGGCCGGCGAGGCGCCGAGTTCCGACTTGAGCAGCTCGCGAAAGCGCTCGTAGCGACGGTGGAGCGCGGCGGAATCCCCTGCCAGATGATCCAGTCTGAGGCCGAGCCGCAACACGACCTCGTTGGTACCGTCCCGCTGCTGAAGCAGATTGACCACCCTGCGCGCGGGCTCGAATTCGCCTTTCGCCATGCCGGCCTGTACGGCCGCGACCGCCACATCGACGAGGTGCTCCTGCACGCGGACGCGCTCGGCCTGGAGCCAGGCATCGAAGGACGGATCGATGGAGGAAAGGTCTTCAAGGACGTCGCCGCGCCATTCCGCGAGGGCGCCGGCCAGCTGCTCCAGATCGCCCGATTGCGCCGCCGCGGTTATCGCCGCTACATCGGTGCCGACGGCATCGCCGACAGCGACCGTGTCGCGTTCCGTTCTGACGAGGTGATCGCCCCCGAGCAGGGAGCGCAGTTCGTAGATCGCCTGCCGCAGGCTCGCCCGCGCCTGCTCGTCCCCCCGATCGCCCCACAAGAGCGACGCGAGCCGCTCGCGCGCGACCGGCTTCCCGACAATGCAGAGATACCCGATCAAGGCCCGCGTCTTGCGGCTCGTGGGCGTCATGTCGGTGCCGCTTCCGACCTCGACGAGCTTGATTCCGCCGAGGCAACAGACGCGGAATCCCGGTTCCTGGAAAATGCGCTCCAGCACGTTTGCCCCCGGCGCGAATGCGAACGTTCGGCTTCGCTTGGTCAACCATTAATATTGGCCGGATTCGTCGTCCGGTCAAAGCCGAGGGGCTGGGGCAAGCGGCGGCGCCGGGCGAATCGCGTGCGTCGTCATCGGGTCGAAGGTCGATCCCGGGCTTCGGGCGGGTTCGCGCCGTTGGATGGAACTTTCGCGCATCAGCAAATGTTACCGCCCGAAAGAGGGAGATGACGGATGCGCGATCTGATTTTGGAAAAGGTCCGCGAGGCGGAGGAACTGGCGGCCCAGTCCACGGACGGCAGTGCAACCCAGCAGGGGTGGATGCGGGTTGCAAGCTCGTGGCGGCTCATCGCGGAACGGCTGCTCGCGGATCGTACAGGCGAAGACGACTCCACGATCATCGTCCTGCACTGAGGCGTTTCCGGCGATCGCGGCCCGCGATATTTCCGCATCGTCGCGGCCCGCAGTGTCGGGTCCGTGAATTCCACGCTGTAACAGTCCCGGGGTTTCAACAGGGTTGTTGCGCCAAGCGAGAAAGTCGCAGCGGCGTCGGAAACCGGATATGGTGCCCGCCAACATTCAAGCTGGAGCCGGACCCGATGACTGCTCGCATCGCAACCTGTCGCTGTGGCCAGTTGCGGGCGGAATGCACGGGAGACCCGGTGCGCGTGTCGGTCTGTCATTGCCTGGACTGCCAGAAGCGAAGCGGGAGCGCCTTTGCCGCCCAGGCCCGCTGGCCCGAAGACCATGTCGAAGTGACCGGCGCGTTCAGCGCGTGGTCCGTGGTTGGCGAGAGCGGCGCGCGCGCGACCTTCCGGTTTTGCCCGCGCTGCGGTTCCACGGTGGCCTATGTCACCGACGGGATGCCGGGGGTGATTGCCGTGCCCGTCGGCGCATTCGCCGATCCGAAATTCCCTCCGCCGCACTATTCCGTGTACGAAGAACGAAAGCATTCCTGGGTTGCCGTGCTCGGAGACGGTATCGAGCATTTTCCATAGCGCATGGTCCCCGTGCCCTTCCGGGTTCTCCTGCACACGAACAGGCGGGCTCGTTGCCGGCATGGCTGGCGGCGGTGAGCGCTCCCGACTGTCGATACTGGTTTGAAAGATGCGTGCGCCCATGCGTTGAAAGATAGAGCATGTCCCGACCGACGACCCTGGAACGCGCCTTCGAGCTTGCCCGCACGGGCAACTACAGCGGCATTGGCGAAATCCGCGAGGTGCTCCAGGCGGAAGGATATCCGCGCAACCAGCTGGACGGATCGCTGTCGCTGCAAAAGCAGCTTCGCAAACTGTGCGCCGACGCCAAACGCGCGAAAGGCGCCTGAGCGGCGCAGGGCAGAAGCATCCGCGGCGCGGGACGCGGTCCCCCACGTAAGCCAGGTTGCCGGGAATAGAATACCGCCGTTCTTCGCACCCTTGGCGCAGGCGCGCCGATTGAAGCCGCATGGTGTTTGCTCAAACACGCGCGACGTGGTTGCTTTGGGGCGGCGGAACGGTTCGGTCCGTCATTTTTGGGGAGAAACCGATGAATCTTTTTGCTTCCGCGGCACTCGGCGCTTTGGCGCTGATTTCGGCCGCACCGGCTTTGGCTGGTTTCAGCGGCGAGTACACCATGGTCTTCTACAGTGGACCGACGCATGAAAAGACCGGGACCGAATGCGTCACCTTCACCAATACCGGCAACATTCTCGGCTTCCCGGACAGCGGCACGTGGACCTCCAGCACGCTCTCGGGATGGGGGGGAAATTTTGTCGTCGATGGCAAGACACTGCGCTGGTACGGAACGTTGCAAGAAGCTACCGCCGCGACAAATGCATACAACAAGATCAAGAACGACGTGCCGGGCATGGGCGGATTCGACGAATGGAACGTGAGCAACTCCCCGATCACCGCAGTAAACGACGGCACGCAGCGGCTGAGACCGGGTTGCCGTTCGCACCAGCCAAAGCATTTCGGCAGCCCCGCGCACTCACCATTGGGGCGTCGATGAGCCCAACGAGACATGCGGCGTTCGCTTCCGCGGCGCTCGGCGCTGCGGCGCTGATTTCGGCTGCACCGGCTTCAGCCGGGTTCAGCGGCGAGTACACCATCGTCGTCTTCAGCGGCCCGACGCATGAGAAGACGGCTTCGTACTGCCTGACGTTCACCAACACCGGCAACATCCAGGATTTCCCAGACAGCGGGACATGGCAAGCACAAGGGGACCCTTACTGGGGTGGCAATTTCGTGGTCGACGGGAACGTTCTGCGCTGGTACGGAACGACCTCCAATGCCACGGAGGTCATGAACTTCTACAACACGATCAAGGACGACGTGCCGGGCAGAGGCGGGTTTGACGACTGGTTTGTCAGTGCGCCGCCGATCACCGCCATCGACGACGGCACGCAGCGGCTGAGGCCGGGCTGCCGTTCACACCTGCCCAGGCATTTCGGCGATCCGACCCGATAGGTCATTTTGCGCAAGCGGATGGGCGCCGGGGGCTGCGCGCCTTCCACGGCGAGGAAGCCGGCGTGGGCGACCGCAGAATTCGCCTCTGTTTCTCTTCGGACCGATGCGCGGCTGCTGGCGTGTACGTCCCCATGTGTGCCGACCGTCAGGCTTAGCTACGGCGTGACTTCCCACACCGTGCCGTTGCCGTACGCGCCGCCCGCGTAGCTCGTGCTGTAAAGATTGCCGGCCCCGTCCAGATTGACCGCCGCGGCGGGGTTGCCGCCGTCGCTTCCGCCGCTGAACGCGTAGAGCACGCTTTCGGTCCAGGCTCCTTTGGTCTGGGTCAGCTGGAAGACGACGCCGCAACCCACGTTTTCGGTGCAGCCCGACTGGCCGCCGGAGAAAGCGGTTCCGTACAATACGCCGCCCTCGCTCCGGGTAAGCGCCGCCTGCGGGGTTCCGCCGTCGTCGAGATTCTGGAAACTGTACAAAACATGTTCGGTCCAGTTGCCGTTGGACGGCGCGAGCGAATAGACGGCGCCGTAGCCGAATGTGCCGCCGGTCGTCGTCGTGCCGTAGAGCGTTCCCTTTGGTCCCGCAATCAGGACGCCCCACGGCATCCCGCCGTCGTTCCCTTCGAAGGTATGGATCGTGTTGAAACTCCATTTGCCGCCGTCCGGCGAAACTTCATACACGACTCCGCATCCGACCAGGCAGTTCCGGCCGCCCCCGGCCGATGTCGTGCCGAACAGGTTGCGTTGCCTGTCGAGGAAGAGGCCGGCGCGCGGCGCCGCGCCATCGCTCCCGTCCTCGAAAACATGGAGTACGGTTTCGCTCCAGCCGCGGCCCACTTGCGGCGAAAGCTCGAAAACGGTGCCGCAGCCACCGCCGCAGTTTCCCCCGCCGCCACCGCCGCCGGTTGTCGTGCCGAAGATATTGCCGGAACTGTCCATGACGAGATCGGCTGTCGGATTGCAGCCGTCGCTGCTGTCCTTGCCGAACGACCAAAGCGTGTGGTGACGCCACGAACCCTTCTGCTTGCGCGCCGAAAAGACGATTCCGCAATTGTAACTGCCGCCATAGGCGGTCGTCCCATAGAGCGTGCCGGACGACGTCATCAGCCCGGCGAATGGTTCCGAGCCGTTGGTGCCATCGAACTTGACGAGGGTCTTCTCGGTCCATGCGTTGTCGGCCTGGTGCAGCGCGAAGACCGCGCCATTGCCGCCATCGCCAAAGGCCGAGTCCATGCCGTAGAGCGCGTCACCCCGCACAAGCAGGCGCCCCAGCGGATACCCCCTGTCCGGTTTCTTGAAACTCCACAGCACGTGCTCCGTCGCCGCCGAAGCGGGCGATGCCGTCAAAGCGATGAGGGCCGCGGAGAGCCCCATCCATGCAATCGCGATGCGAGACATTGATCTCCTCCGGGCGCGCCAGGGTTGGGTGCCTCCGATCATCGCACTTGTCGTCGGTTCGTTGAAGCCTGGACGTTTCGGTTATGGAAAATTGCCGGCGCCCCGATCCTGGCCGCGTGGACGGCAGAAGGCGGGTCCGGCCGCCAGCGTCAGGCCGACGGCGCGCCATCCGCAATACGCAGGCCGCGCTGATTCAGTACAAACGTACCGGGCGTCAGAAGCGCAGGCGGACCGTGGCGCCGCCGCCGGGCGTCTCGCCGATATCGACGGTCGCGTGATGAAGGGACGCGATCTGGCGCACCAGCGTCAGGCCGACGCCGCTGCCCTGGCGCTTGGTGGTGAAGAAAGGCACGAACACCTTGTCGCGCTGCGCGGGCGCAATCCCCGGACCGCTGTCGGAAACGGCGATGACGAGATGACCGTCGAAGTCGCGCCGCGCCGAAAGCGCGATCGTCCGCTCATGCTCCTGGTCGAGCGCTTCGATCGCGTTGCGCACCAGGTTGATGAGGGCCTGGTCGAGCAGCTCGGTGTCGGCTTCGACCTCCAGCGTCTCCGGCTCGACCACGGTGTGGAAGGCGATGTCGCGCGCCGCGAGTTCGCCCGCAAACAGCTGCGCGATATGGGCAAAGCGCCGGCGCACCGGCGCGATCTCGGGCCGCGTCACCAGCCGCCTCGTGAGCCGGCGATGGTTCTGTACGAAGTGCAGCAGGCCTTCGCTCCGCCGTGCGACCGTTTCGAGCGCGTCGCCCGCGTCGGCGAGCGGGAGGGCCGCAGGCGCGTCGGCGGGAAGCGAGCTGCGGGCTTCGCGTACGAGTTCGTTCGCCGTGGCGGCGAGCGAGGATATCGGAGTGAGGGAATTCATCACTTCGTGCGCCATGGTACGAATGACGGTCTGCCACGCCGCGAGCTCCTGCGCGCTCATTTCGCTCTGGATGTTCTGCAGCGACACGATGCGCTGTTTCTCGCCGCGAATGGTGAGATCGGTCGCCGACGCTTTCAGCTGCAGCGGCCCGGACGCGCGCTCCATCCTGAGGATCGCGCTGGCGCCGGGCTTGAGGCCCTCCATCGCCGCGACGAAAGCCTCGCCGTGGCGCGCGAATTCGGCGACGCGCGCGATCCGGCTCTCGAACAGGCGGCGCGCCGCCATGTTGAGCAACTGTACGCTGCCATCGGCATCGATGGTGATCAGCGCCACCGGAACATGGGCGAGCAGCGTCTGGAGATAGTGCGCCTGCTCTTCGCGAAGCGTCCGGCTGGATTGCAGGCGGTCGAGCACCCGCGTCATCGCCGCGCCGAGCTCGCGGAAGGCGGAATCGCCGGCGAGGCCGGTGAAGCTCTGCGAGGTGTCGTCGAAGGCGACGGCGTCGAGGAAGCGCGCCATCTCGCGGCCGGATTGCGTCGCGTACCGGTAGAACAGCGCCACCTGTACCAGTGCCGTTATCGCGACCAGCGTGGTCCCGATGTACCAGTGCGTATGCGTCGCCATCCAGGTGGCGAGGAACAGGGTGATGAACAGCCCTGCGGCCCTCAGCGCTATGCCGGTGCGGAAGCGGCTAAATTCCATGCTTCTCCATCCGCCGGTAAAGCGAAGCCCGCGTCAGGCCCAGCGCTTTGGCGGCCTGCGAGACGTTGCGATTGGTCCGCTCGAGCGCGCCCATGATCGTGGATTTTTCCATGGTGTCGAGGGTCACGGTCGAAGAATCCGGCGTCTTTGGCGCGGAGAACCGGGAGGCGTTCAGGGGAAAATCCTCGGCTTCCAGGATCATGCCGCCGCTGAGGATGACGGCCCGCTCCACCGCATGGCGCAGCGCCCGCACATTGCCGGGCCAGTCATGGGCGCAAAGGTGCGCAAGAGCGGCCGCGCTCAGCCGCTTGGCCGGGAAATTGTACTTCTGCGCATAGAAGCGCACGAAGTGTTCGAGCAGAAGCGGAATGTCTTCGCGCCGTTCGCGCAAGGGGGGCAGCGCAATCTCGACCGTGTTGATGCGGTAGAGCAGATCCTGGCGGAACAGGTTCTCGTCGGCCAGCCGTTCCGGCGGAAGGTTGGTGGCGGAAATGATGCGGACGTCGATGGGCTCGGGCCTGTTTGCGCCGACCGGTACCACTTCGTGGCGCTCCAGCGCCGTCAGGAGCTTGCCCTGGAGATGCAGCGGCACGTTGCCGATCTCGTCGAGGAACAGCGTGCCGCCGGCAGCGGCCCGGATGAGACCGACGCGATCTTCCTTGGCATCGGTGAAGGCGCCGCGCCTGTGCCCGAACAGCTCGCTCTCGAAAAGCTGGGGCGACAGCGCGCCGAGATCGACGCGCAGGAAAACCTCGTTCGCCCGGCGGGAGAGCCTGTGCAGTTCGCGCGCAACGAGCTCCTTGCCGGTGCCGTTCTCGCCAAGGATCAGGACGTTTGCGTCCGCGGGCGCGGCGCGCCGGACGGTCTCGAACACGCGCAGCATCGCCGGCGCTGTACCGATCATCTCCGAGTCCGCCTGGAGCGCCGCCACCAGCCCGCGATTGCGGTCGCGCAGTTCGGCGGCCTCGAGACGCGAGTGACGAAGATTGGCGGCGGCCGTCAGGGTCGCCAGCAGCCGTTCGTTTTCCCACGGCTTGATGACGAAATCGGCGGCGCCGCTTTTCATCGCCGTCACGGCGAGATTGATGTCGCTGTGCGCCGTCACCAGAACGACGACCGCCTGCGGATCGATCGCCAGCACCTTCGCCAGCGCCGACAGGCCTTCCCGGCCGTGTTCGGCGCCGACGGCGAAGTTCATGTCGAGCAGGAGCACGTCGAAGGCATTGCGGCTGACGAGGTCGGGCAGCCGCGCCGGATCGCGCAGGGTTTCGACCGAACGGAAATGCCGCTTCAGCAGGAGCCGGGCGGCGAGAAGGATGTCCTCCTGGTCGTCCACCACCAGGATGCGGGCGGGGCTGGGGAAGGCAGGAGGCATGTTCGATTCCGGACAGTATCCGGCGGACCGTACGCTGACGGACAGGGGCTGACAACCGCCAACGCTGCAGCAACTAATTCCTGCCCATCCTCGACCTGATCGCTGCGCCTGTTTTGAAAGTGGACCAAAGGAACGTGAAGACAGCTTGCCTTAAGTGCTGCGGCCCAGAGCCGCGAAGCCGACCAAAAGACATAGGTGATGAAGAGCGAAATCTCGCACGCCGCACGTGGAGTTCGTTGGAATTGGCGATCCCGGAGCGCTAGATGACTCCAATCAAGCTGAGCGCGCGTAGTGCGGCCTACCGGTAGTACCTTACGCAAAACGCTACGGCGTGCGCAGGAAGCCGTGATAGGCCCCTTGAGGCTTTTCATAATCGCCGGTAATCCAGCCCAGGTCGTTGATGCTTGTGGGGAAGGTCGCATACGCATGCCGCACCCCGAACTCCGTCACAGCGCCGCTGCTCCGCCTGGTGAAACCGTACGTTTTCGTCCTGCGGCCTTTTGCCTGACCGAAATCTCCTGCTGTCGCGTTCTTTTTGTTGATTCCGGTGACCTCGGTGTCTTTCTCCGACCCAATGGCAAACGTCGTAAACGTCCCGTCCGGCGCCCGTAAGAAGCCGTGCCTGCCAGTGTTATCGTAGTACTGTCCCGCAATTGTCCCGCCCTTATTGATACCTACGACTTCGGTGTGAGTCGATCCAGGAGGGTCGAAGCTCGTGATCGTTCCATTGCGTGCCCGCTCAAACCCATGCTCCACATTTGCGTTGTCGAACCAAACACCGGCAATGTCGCCTTTGTCATTGATGGCAGCTGCGCCGCTGCTGGTTGAGCCGGCGGGTCCGAACGTGGTGAAGCTTCCATCGGGCGCCCGCAAGAAACCGTGAACAAGACCCGTATTGTCTTCGTAAGCGCCGGTAATAGTGCCCCCTAGGTTTATGCCATTCGCGCCGGTGTCGATTGATCCCGGTGGATCAAAAATCGTGATCGTGCCGTCAGCATCTCGCACGAAGCCGTGCTGGCTGGAACCGTCATCATAATCCCCGGTAGTTTCGCCGCTATCGTTGATTCCCCATGCCTCCGTGTCGGGATATTGGCCCGCATCAAACGTTGTAATCGTCCCGTCCGGTGCTCGGACGAACCCGTGCGCACCAACATCGTCGCCGTAATAGCCTGCAATCGTACCGCTGCCGCTGACGCTGGTTGGAAAAGTGCTGATCGATCCCGAAGGATCAAATGTCGTGTACGTTGCCTTGGCATCAGCCGAAGGGCTGCCTTCCGTCTGGCAGAGAAATGAGATGAGCACGATACAATAGAGTGCCGAAGAGGTTTCCAATCGCATTGATATTGCCCACAGGTAAGCGTCCGGTTTCGGCCGCCTTGTGCAGCATGGGGTGATTTGAGGATGGTTGTGGAGAGTCGCTGCTCAAGTGACTCATGTAACCAGGACCGTCCCTATGTCTGGAGATATCTCCAA
>Ga0070731_10000877_pt1 | contig 35208 bp, 30 predicted proteins | sample Coa_R1_2_FD_66448 | JGI IMG/M metagenome (GOLD analysis project Ga0070731, IMG submission 66448) | Surface soil microbial communities from Centralia Pennsylvania, which are recovering from an underground coalmine fire - Coalmine... | ecosystem: Environmental > Terrestrial > Soil > Unclassified ... | reverse complement strand
AGCCGCGACATCACGGTCCCGATCGGGATGTTCAGCTCGGCGGCGATCTCCTTGTAGCTCAGCCCTTCGACGCCGATCAGCAGCAGGATCTGGCGGTGCTCCAGGCTTAGCCGGTCCATGGCACGGACGAGATCGCGCGCGCTCGCCCGGTCGGCGGAGGGCGAACTCAAGGCGATCGTGTCGGCCAGCTCGTCGATATCGACGGCGTGGCCGCGGCTGCGCCGCCGCCGCACCTCGTCGATATGCAGATTGTGCAGGATCGAGCGCAGCCACGGATAAAGCAGCTCGGGGTCGGTCAATGACGCCCGGCGGTTGAGCGCGCGCTCTGCAGTGTCCTGTACGAGGTCATCGGCCATCGTCAAATCCCCGGCGAGCGCAACGGCATAGCGGCGCAAGCGCGGCAGCTGCGCCTGCAGCGCCGCGCCGAACGCGTCCGCCCGGCCCGCTTGTTCCGACTCGTCGACCCGCGCGGTCCTTCCGATAAAAGATAAGATCACGCGCGGCCACCGGACCGGGACGGCATCGGGTCACTCCGAAGAGATCGGCTGGCCGATGCCAGCATTGCGAATACGCTCTGCCCCCACGACGTAGACCCATCCCATTCTATTCCAACCTGGCCGCGCGGGATTCGGCCACTAGGTCGCGCAGGCGATCGAGCGCCGCCGCGCGGGCGGGGCGGAAATCTTCCGCGATCCACCAGGCCTCGACCTGGCGCAAAAGCTCGCCGACCCGCGGCCCGGTCGGAACGCCGAGCGCCACCACGTCGGCACCCTGCACCGGAAGCGGCGTCTCCTCCCAGGCATCCGCGAGCGCCGCCAGCGCCGCCTGGCGGTCCGGCCGCCGCGCCGCTGCCGCCTCCAGATGCATTCTATCGCGGTAGCGCTCCCGGCCCAAAGCGTAGAGGAGTCGCTGTTGCGCCCGTGCGTCGGCGTCGAGATCGATCGCCGGCCCTGCCATGCTTGCGAGCCGGTCGCGCTCAGCATTCGAGAGCTTCAGCCGATCGGCGACCGCCTCAGCCGTATCTTGCGGCAGCAGTGCGCCGAGGCGGAGCAGCGGATCGACCTCGGGCGTCTGGGCGACCAAGGCTTCGAGCCGCGAAAGATCGGCGGGCTCAGGCAGGAGCCGGGCGAGCACGCCGTCCTCCGCCATCAGACGCAGCGTGGGCAGCGGATCCGGCGCCGCAAGCAGCTTGAGAAGCTCGTTCCGGATGCGCTCGCCCGACAGCGCGGCCAGATGCAGTGCGGCCGCCCGGCATGCGGCTCGCGCCTGGGGATCGGCTTGCGTCCGGCCGTAATGCGCCTGAAACCGATAGAAGCGCAGCAGGCGGAGCCGGTCCTCCGCGATGCGCGCCGCCGGGTCACCGACAAAGCGCACGCGGCCTTCGAGGCAGTCCTCGATCCCCCCGGCCGGATCCCAGATCCCGCCATTGGGATCGAGGTAGAGCGCATTCATCGTGAAGTCGCGTCGTGCCGCATCCTCCGCCCAGTCGTCCGTGTAGGCGACGACGGCGTGGCGCCCATCGGTTTCGACGTCGCGCCGCAGCGTCGTCACCTCGATCGTCTGGCCATCGGCTACGGCGGTCACGGTGCCGTGGGCGATCCCGGTCGGCACCGCCTTGATGCCGGCCTTCTCCAGGCGCTCGATCACCATGTCCGGCGGCAGCGGCGTGGCGAGGTCGACATCGCCGATCGGGCGGCCGAGCAGCGTGTCGCGGACGGCGCCGCCGACGAAGCGCCCATCGCCGAGCGCGTCGGTGATGCGCCGCACCGCCGGCCGCCGGGTCCAGTCGGGCGGCGGGATCCGGCGGGACGGTCCCGAAGTCACGGCTGCGCCAGCCGCCGCGCGAGATTGACCAGCATGCCCGCCGTCGCGCCCCAGATATAGCGGTCCTGCCACGGCAGCACATAGAAGTGGCGCCGCGCGCCGCCGATATCGCGGTAGTGCTGCTGGTGGCTCGCGGGGTCCACGACGAAGGCGAGCGGCACCTCGAAAATATCTGCGACCTCATGCGGGTCGGCACGGAGATCGAGCGGCGGCCGAACGAGCCCCACCACCGGCGCCACCCGGTAGCCCGTGCCGGTGACGTAGGGCGGCAGCACACCCAGCACCCGCACCTTCGCCGGCGGCAGCCCGACCTCTTCCTCGGCCTCGCGCAAGGCCGCCTCGACATCGTCGGCGTCTTCCGGCTCGCGCCGACCGCCGGGAAACGCGATCTGCCCGGCATGGCTGGCGAGATGATCGGTCCGTCGGGTGAGGAGAACGGTCAGGCCGCTTTCGTGGTCGATCAGGGGTATGAGGACGGCGGCCGGCAAGAGCGGCCGGCCATCGTCCGGCACTCGGCCGGGATTGAGATCGAAATCACTGCCGGGAGAGCCCGCGGCCAGGCCCGAACCGAGCCGGGCGGCGACGTAGCCGGGCGTCAGGTAGCTGCCGTCGAATCGCCGAGGGGAAAGAATTGTCCCTTGCTCCAGACACCGAGCTGCGGATGGCCGTCGAGGACCTCTTCGGTGCCGAGCTCGACGACATGATAGAATACGGACCGTGCGAGACGGGCTTCAAGTCCGGCGCGGATCATGACATAGGGACGCGGCTCGCCGGTCGCCGGATCGATCTCGACGCGCAGCTCGTGCCCGTCGCCGATCTCCACACGGTCGTCGAGATTGGTCCGCAAGGAGAGGATCTGGTCTCTGCCGTCGCCCGCAACATCGAGCTCGACCGCCACGAACGGCACGTCGTCGACGACGATGCGGCCGCGCTCGACCGGCGTCACGAGCCAGTACGAGCCGTCCGCCTCGCGCCGCAGCACGGAGGCGAAGAGCTTGGCGAGTGCCAGCCGCCCGATCGGAGAGTTGTGATAATACCAGGTGCCGTCGCGACCGATCCGAATGCCGAATTCGCCGCAACCCTCGTCGGGCGGCGCGGCGTTCACCGGCGGCGGTGCATTCGTCATTGCGGGCTCGCCTGCGCCGCGACGAAAGGGTGCGGCAATCGCGCGGTTGCGGCGGAAACGCGTTCGGCCAACGGTGGCCTCATGCCCAGACCCTCGGAGATGCCATAGTGACTGGTTTCGACAGCGCGCCGCCTTCCGATCCGCAGGCGCTCGTCGCCCAGGCCGAAGCGCTGGGCCGCAGGCTCGCGGGGGTGCGGGAACGCGTCGGCGGCGTCATCTTCGGCCAGGGCGAGGTGGTCGATCAAGCCCTGATCACGGTGCTGGCCGGCGGCCACGCGCTGCTGGTCGGCGTGCCGGGCCTCGCCAAGACGCGGTTGGTCGAGACGCTCGGCATCGTGCTCGGGCTCGAGGAGCGGCGGATCCAGTGCACGCCGGACCTGATGCCGGCCGACATCCTGGGTTCCGAGGTGCTGGAGGAAGGCGAGGGCGGCCGCCGCCATTTCCGCTTCATCCAGGGGCCCGTCTTCAGCCAGCTCCTGATGGCCGACGAGATCAACCGCGCCAGCCCCCGGACCCAGTCGGCGCTGCTCCAGGCGATGCAGGAGCACCGCGTTTCCATCGCCGGGCAGTACCACCCGCTGCCCAGCCCGTTCCATGTGCTGGCGACCCAGAACCCGATCGAGCAGGAGGGGACGTATCCGCTGCCGGAGGCGCAGCTCGACCGGTTCCTGCTGCAAATCGATGTGTCCTACCCGGATCTGGAGGCGGAGCGGCGCATGCTCATCGCCACGACCGGCGCCGTCGAGGCCCGGCCGGAGCGGGTGATGACGCCGGCCGAATTGCTCGACGCCCAGTCGATCATCCGCCGCGTGCCGGTCGGCGAGAGCGTCGTCTCGGCCATACTCGGCCTGGTGCGGAGCGGGCGGCCGGAGACCAGCAGCATCGACCTCGTGCGCAACCACGTCTCCTGGGGCCCAGGCCCGCGCGCCAGCCAGGCACTCATGCTTGCGGTGCGTGCTCGGGCACTGCTTGATGGTCGCCTCGCGCCTTCGGTCGACGATGTCGCCCTGCTCGCCCACCCCGTCCTGCGCCACCGCATGGCGCTCAGCTACGCCGCGCGGGCCGAGGGCGTGACGCTCGGCACGGTGATCGGGCGCATGTGCGAGATTCTCCGGTAGCCGGCTCATCCACATGGATCACATCACCGACCGTCATCGCGAGCGGAGCGAAGCAGTCCAGGGTCACGGATTCCGGCACCTGGATCGCCACGTCGCTGCGCTCCTCGCGATGACGGTTCCAGGTCGGTAATGCCAGCCACTCCCTCTCGCCACGAAGCTGAGGCACTTGCCGGGCGCCTGCCGCCGCTGCTGGTCGCCGCCGAACGGGTCGCGGCGACGGTGGCGCAGGGCGTGCACGGGCGCCGGCGCGAAGGCGTCGGCAGCAGCTTCTGGCAGTTCCGCGCCTATACGCCCGGCGACGCGGCCACGTCCATCGACTGGCGGCAGACCGCCAAGTCTGACCGCGCCTTCATCCGCCAGAACGAGTGGGACGCCGCGCAGAGCGTCTGGCTCTGGGCGGACCGCTCGGAGTCCATGGACTGGCATTCCCGCCGCGACCTGCCGACCAAGAGCGAGCGGGCGCTGCTGCTGGTGCTGGCTGCGGCGGCGTTGCTGCTGCGCGGCGGCGAGCACGTGGCGCTGCTGGGCGGCGCCCGGCCGGCCGCCGGCGGTGCCGTGCTCGATCGGCTGGTCCATGACCTTGAGCGGCCGGCGCCCTCGGCAGCGAGCCTGCCGCCGCCGGCACCGCTGCCGCGCCATGGCGCGTTGCTCGTGGTCGGCGACCTGCTGTCGCCGCTCGATGAGGTGGCGCGGGCGGTGAACGGGTTCGCCTCGCAGGGCGTTCGCGGCCATCTTCTGCAGATCCTCGATCCTGCCGAGGAGGCGCTGCCCTTCGACGGCAGGGTCCGCTTCGAGGGATTGGAGCACGAGGGCGCCACGCTGATCGATCGGGTCGACGCGATCCGGGCGGCCTATGGCACGCGTCTTGCGGCGCATCGCGACGGGCTGGCGGCGATTGCGCGCAACGCCGGCTGGAGCTTCGCGGTGCATCGGACCGATCAGCCGCCGACGTCGGCGCTTCTGGTGCTGCACGGCGCCCTGTCGGGAGGGCGGCGGTGCTGAGCTTCGGCTCGTTCGCCTTCGCCTCGCCCTGGCTGCTTGCGGGGTTCGTCGTGCTGCCGGTGTTGTGGTGGCTGCTGCGGGTGACGCCGCCGCCGGCCACGGTCGTCCGGTTTCCGGCGGTCAGGCTGCTGTTCGGACTCAACCCGCCGGAGCGGACGCCGGCGCGCACGCCGCTGTGGCTGATCCTGCTGCGCATGCTGCTGGCGAGCCTGCTGATTCTCGCGCTGGCACGGCCGCTGGCGCGGCCGTCGGCGGCGATTGGCGGCAGCGGGCCGCTCTTGCTGGTGATCGATGACGGTTGGGCGGCGGCCCCGGCATGGCCGGATCACCTCCGCTTGCTGAACGATCTGATCGGCCGCGCCGACCGCGAAGGCCGGCAGGTCGTCGTCGCGACCGATGCGGCCGGCGCGGCGAAGACGGCGCCGGAACCGATGCGCGCCGCCGATGCGCGCGCCCTCGTGCAGTCTCTTGCGCCGAAGCCGTGGCCGACGGATCGGGCGGCGCTACTGAAGCGGCTCGACGGGACCTCGTTCCAGAGTGCCTCCGCCTACTGGCTGACCGACGGGCTGGGGGGCGACGGGGCCGTCGAGCTGGCGCGGCGCCTCGTCCGCTTCGGCCCGACCCGGATCGTCCTCCCCGGGTCAGGCGGCACGGCACGGTTGCTCGCGCCCGGACCCGCCGAGGCTACGGATCTGACGGTGGCGGTACGTCGCGCCGAGAACGGCGCCGCTCGGCCGATCTCGCTGCGGGCGATGGCAGCCGATGGCCGCCTTCTCGGAGAGGCGGACGGGAGCTTCGCCGATGGTGCCACCCAGGCGCAGATCGCCTTCAAGATGCCGGCCGAGCTGCGCAACCGGGTCGACCGGATCGACCTTGCCGGCGAAGCCGGGGCCGGCGGGGCGCTGCTGCTCGACGAGAGCGCGCGCCGGCGGCCGGTCGGTATCGCCGGCGACCGCCCCGAGGGCAGCCAGCAACCGCTTCTGTCGGACCGCTACTACCTGGAACGTGCGCTCGAGCCCTTCGTCGAGCTGAGGCGTGCACCGATCTCGGCGCTGGTCGAGAACGGCGTCGGCATGATCGTCGTGCCCGATGGCGCCGCCGCAGCGCCGACCGACCGCGACACGCTGAAATCCTGGATCGAGCGTGGCGGTGTGGCGGTGCGCTTTGCCGGGCCGGCGCTGGCCGCGTCCCGTGACGACGATTTGCTGCCAGTGGCGCTCCGCCGCGGCGATCGCACGATCGGCGGCGCGATGTCCTGGGAGAAGCCCGCGCATCTCGCGGATTTCCCCGCCGAATCGCCGCTGCACGGCCTTGCCGCGCCGGAGGACGTCACGGTCGATCGGCAGGTCTTGGCCGAGCCGTCGCCCGATCTGCCGGGACGCACCTGGGCGACGCTGACCGACGGCACGCCGCTGGTCACCGCCGAGCGGCGCGGCAAAGGCTGGCTGGTGCTGATCCACACCTCGGCCAGTCCGACCTGGTCCAACCTGTCGATTTCGGGCCTCTTCGTCGGCATGCTGCGGCGCTTCGAGCGGCTGGGCCGGGGTCAGGCGTGGAACGACGATACGGTGCTGAAGCCCTGGCAGGTCATGGACGGGCTCGGCCGCCTCGGCGCGCCGCCAGCCTCAGCCCAGCCCATCCGGGCCCGCGAGATCGGCACGGCGCCGGCCAGCCCGGAGCATCCGCCCGGCTTCTACGGGACCGAGGACTCGCATGCGGCGCTCAATCTCGGGACCGGCATCGCCAGCCTGACGCCCTTCCCGGCGCTGCCGCTCGGCGCGATGCCGGAGAGCTACGACCGCCCGGTCGAGGTCGAGTTCCGGCCGACTCTCCTGAGCGCGGCCTTCCTGCTGCTGCTGATCGACATCGTCATTGGCTATGCGCTGCGCGGCCTCGTGCCGGTCCGGCGGGCCGCGGGAACCGCGGCGGTGCTGCTCGCGGTGCTGGCGCTTGCGCCTGCCGTCGCGCGGGCCGATGCGCCGGCATCGTCGACGTCCGACAGTTTCGTCATCGAGGCGACGAAGCAGCTCCGGCTGGCCTACGTCAAAACCGGGGATAGCCAGGCTGATCAGGTCAGTCGTGACGGGCTCGCCGGACTCGGCAATATCCTCGCCCGGCGCACCTCGGTCGAGACCGGGGAGCCAATGGCCGTCGATGTCGAGCATGACGAGCTCATCTTCTTCCCGCTGATCTACTGGCCGCTGACCGAGACAGAGCCGCCGCTGTCGCCGGCCGCGGCGGCGCGGGTGAACCGCTATCTCGAGACCGGCGGCACGATCCTGTTCGATACGCGCGACCAGGGCACGGCGCCGCAGAATGGCGCTTCCGATACGGCGAACCGGCTGAACACGCTGCTCGCGGGCGTGCACGTCCCGCCCCTGGTCCAGGTGCCGCCCGACCATGTGCTCACCAAGTCCTTCTATCTGATGCAGGACTTCCCGGGCCGCTGGATCGGCGGCCCGCTCTGGGTCGAGCCGGCCGAGGACCGGGTGAATGACGGCGTTTCGACCATCGTCGTCGGCTCCAACGACTGGGCCTCGGCCTGGGCGATGGATCAGCAGGGCATGCCGATGTATCCGGTCGTGCCGGGCGGCGAGCAGCAGCGCGAAATGGCCTATCGCTTCGGGGTCAATCTCGTGATGTACGCGCTGACCGGCAACTACAAGGCCGACCAGGTGCATGTGCCGGCGATTCTGGAGCGGCTCGGCCAATGACCGGCTACGAATTCGCCTGGGCGCCGCTGGTGCCGTGGCCCGTCATCGTTGCGGCCGCCGTGGCGGCGCTCGCCGTCGTCCTGTGGGGCGCGTGGCGGCGGGCCGCGGGAACGGCGTGGCGGGCGGCGGTGCTCGCCATCGTGCTCGGCAGCCTCGCCGGGCCTTCGCTGGTGGCCGAGCAGCGGGAGCCGCGCAAGGATGTGGCGCTCATCGTCAAGGACGTCTCGGCCAGCCAGCGGATCGGCGACCGGGCGTCCCGTGCCGATGCGGTGACGGCGTCGCTGCAGCAGACGCTGTCGCACTACCCCGATCTCGAGGTTCGGACGATCGAGGCCGGCGCGGCGCCGCCGAATGCCGGGACCGACAGCGGTACCGAGCTCTTCGGCCCGATCGCCCATGCGCTGGCCGACGTGCCGCCGCAGCGTGTCGCCGGCATCGCCATGATCACCGACGGGCAGGTCCACGACGTGCCGCCGGCCGCGAACCTCCCTTTCCAGGCGCCGCTGCACGTGCTGCTCGACGGGCAGAAGGATGAGTCCGACCGCCGCATCGTGATCCGCCAGGCGCCGAGCTTCGGCATCGTCGGCAAGGAACTGCAGCTGGTCGTTCGCGTCGAGGATCTGGGTACCGATCCCGCCGAGACCGCCCGGGTGACCATCCGTCGCGATGGCGGCACCGAGCAGGTGGCGCTGGTACCGGTCGGGCGCGATGCGCCGCTGCCGATCACGCTCGCGCATGGCGGATCGACGGTGTTCGAGATCTCGGTGGAGCCCGGCCGCCACGAGCTGACGCTCGACAACAACCGCGCGGCGCTGGTCGTGCATGGCGTGCGCGACCGGCTCAAGGTCCTCCTCGTCTCGGGCGAGCCGCATGCCGGCGAACGCACCTGGCGCAACCTGCTGAAGGCCGACCCCTCGGTCGACCTCGTCCATTTCACCATCCTGCGCCCGCCGGAAAAGCAGGACGGTACGCCGATCCGCGAGCTTTCGCTGATCGCCTTCCCGATCCGCGAGCTCTTCGACTTCAAGCTCGACGAGTTCGACCTGATCATCTTCGACCGCTACCAGCGGCGCGGCCTGCTGCCCCAGAACTACCTCAACAACATCGCCAACTACGTGCGGAAGGGCGGCGCGCTGCTGGAAGCCGCGGGGTCGAGCGAGGGCACGGCCGGCTCGCTCTACCGCACGCCGCTCGGATCCGTGCTGCCTGCCGAGCCCAGCGGCGAGATCTTCGAGCAGGGATTCAAACCGCTGGTGACCGATATCGGCGGGCGCCACCCGGTGACCGCCGACCTGCCCGGCGGGAACACCGGCCCTGGCAGCCAGCCGTCGTGGGGGCGCTGGTTCCGTCAGGCCGATGCCTCCGCCCATGCCGGCCGCACGCTGATGACCGGGGTCAACGGCGCCCCGCTCCTGGTGCTCGACCGGGTCGGCGAGGGCAGGGTGGCGCAGCTGCTGAGCGACGAGATCTGGCTGTGGACGCGCGGCTTCGAGGGCGGCGGCCCGCAGGCCGAACTGCTGCGGCGTCTCGCCTATTGGCTGATGAAGGAGCCGGATCTCGAGGAGAACGACCTGCGCGGCTCGATCGAAGGCAGCCGCCTGACGGTCGTGCGCCGCACGCTCGAGCCCGATCCGCACCCCGTGGAGCTGACGCGCCCCGACGGCAAGACCGAGACCGTGCCGCTCAAGCCGGAGAGCGGCGGGCGCGAAGTTGCCGTCATACCGGTGACCGAAAGCGGGCTCTATCGCCTGAGCGACGGCACGCGGACCGCGCTCGCGGCGGCCGGGGCGCTCAACCCCATCGAGCTTTCCGACGTGCGGACCACGGCCGACAAGCTGCAGGCGGTGGCCGACGCGACCGGCGGCAGCGTCAACTGGACCGGCAGCGGCGAGGCGCTGCCCGACATCCGCCGGACCCGACCGGGGCGCAGCACGTCCGGCAATGGCTGGATCGGCTTCCGCGCCAACGGCGATTACGTGGTCACCGGGCTCGACGAGACCGATCTGCTGCCGCCGTGGGCGGCGCTGGGCCTCGCCCTCGGTACGCTGTTGCTGGCCTGGCGGCGAGAGGGGCGGTAGAGAAGCGGCTCAGGGATGCGGCGTCCAGACGACGTCGCGGACGACGACAGGCTTGGAGATCAACCCGAGCCGATAGAACGCATCGGCGATCCGCTGCTGGTCGCGGACAACGTCATCGGTGACCGGTCCCGTGCCCAGAGGCATGCGGTTCAGCGCAGCTTCCATCACGGGCTGAGACAGGCCGGTCACGGGCGCGAGCTGCGCGGCCGTCTCGGATATATGTGCGGCGGCCCAGGCGTCGGTCCGGTAGATCTCCTCCAGGATCGCCTGCAGAAGCGCCGGCTGCTCCTGGGCAAGTTTCGACGTGGCAAGGTAGAATTGCCGGTTGGTAACGAGGCCTTCGCCGTTCACGAGCTCGCGGGCGCCGGTTTGGGCTTCGGCCGCGCTGAGATAGGGATCCCAGATGGCCCAGGCGTCGACCTCGCCGTGCTCGAAGGCGGCCTGAGCCTCCGCCGGCGGCAGGTAGACCGGCACGATGTCTTCGAGCGTCAGCTTGGCGGATCCAAGGGCCAGCGCCACGAGGTAGTGGACGTTCGAGCCCTTGTTGAACGCCACCTTCAGCCCCTTGAGGTCGGCAACGGTCCGGAGCGGCGATCCTTTCGGGACCAGGATGGCCTCGCCCTTCGGCGCCGGGCGCTCGGCGGCGACGTAGACGAGCGGCTCGCCGGCCGCCTGTGCGAAGATCGGCGGCACCTCGCTCGTCGCGCCGAAATCGATGCGTCCCTCCGCCATGGCGTCGAGCAGCGGCGGGCCGGCCGGGAACTGGACCCACTCGATGCCCGACACCTGGCGGCGCAGCCGTTGCTCGAGCGCCTTCTGCGCCTGGACGACGACCAGCGTGCCGTAGCTCTGGATGCCGATACGCAGCGTCGGCCCGTCGGCGAGCGCCGACGCCGCCGCGAACGCCAGGACGGCGACCAGCAGCGTTCTGAACAAAAGCGGCGCCATGACGCTCCGGTGTCCGCGAAAGCGATCACTGTTGCATGTTTCTGTTGCGATAGCGATTTCGACGGTAGGTCCGTACGGAGGACGTGCCGCCGGGGTCGGCCTCAGCCGTTCTCGCCCAGCAGCCGGGCCAGGATCGCCGCCTCGATCTCGCCGAGCTCGGCGGCGGCGCGGGGCCGCGGACGCGGGAGACGGATCTCCCAGGCGCCGCCGATCCTGCCCTCCTCCAGCACGATCACCCGGTCTGCAAGACGCACCGCCTCGGCGACGTCGTGCGTCACCAGGATCGCGGTGAAGCCCTCGCTGCGATGCATGCGCTCGATCAGCTCCTGCATCTCCAGCCGCGTCAGCGCGTCGAGCGCGCCGAGCGGCTCATCGAGCAGCAGCAGGGTCGGGCGGGACATCAACGCGCGCGCCAGGGCGACGCGCTGCCGCTGCCCGCCCGAGAGCGTTGCCGGCCAGTCGCCGGCCCTGCCGGCCAAGCCGACGCGGGAAAGCGCGGTCATCGCCTCGTCGCGGCGGGCCGGATCCGTCCGGCCGATGGTGACGTTGTCGATGACGCGCCGCCAGGGGAGGAGCCGCGCGTCCTGGAACATCAGCCGCACGACCGGCGGCCGCGGACCGAAGCCGACCGTACCGGACGTCGGCGTTTCGAGCCCGGACAGGAGCCGGAGCAACGTGGTCTTGCCGCAGCCGCTGCGGCCGATGACGGCGACGAATTCGCCCGGCGCGACGTCGAGATCGATGCCGGCGAGGACGGTGCTCGCGCCGAAGCTCTTGCCGAGGCCTTGCAGGCGCACGGGGCTGGCATGGTCCGCAGCCGGCTGGACGCGTGGCGCGACCGCGGCAATCCGGATCAGTTCGGCGGCGACACTCATCGCGCCGCCGTCACCGCGTAGGCCGGGTGCCAGGCGAGGCAGCGCCGCTCGACCCAGACCGCGGCCCAGTCGGCGAGCTTGCCGAGCAGCGCGTACATCAGGATGCCCAGCACGACGACATCCGTTTCAAGGAACTCGCGCGCGTTCATCGTCATGTAGCCGATGCCCGACGAGGCCGACACGGTCTCGGCCACGATCAACGTGACCCACATGATCCCCAGCGCGAAGCGCACCCCGACCAGGACCGACGGCAGCGCGCCGGGCAGCACCACCTGGAAGAAGAGCCGGCGGCGATCGAGCCCATAGACGCGGGCCATCTCCAGGAGCCCCGCATCGACCGTGCGCACTCCGTGATAGGTATTGAGGTAGATCGGGAAGAACACGCCCACGGCGACCAGGAACAGCTTGGCGCTCTCGCCGATCCCGAACCACAGGATGACCAGCGGGATCATCGCGAGGTGGGGAATGTTGCGCAGCATCTGCAGCGTGCTGTCGAGCAGCGAGGCGGCGCGCGGAGAGGTGCCGTTGAGGATGCCGAGCGCGAAGCCGATGACGCCGCCGATCGCGGCACCCCCGACGGCGCGCAGAAAGCTGACGCCGATCGCCCGCCACAGCTCGCCGGTCCAGGCGAGGTGCCAGAACGCGCTCCCGACCTCGCCGGGGCTCGGCAGCACCTTGGAGGCGATCCAGCCAAGCGAGGATGCTGCCTGCCACAGCGCGACCAGCGCTGCCGGCACGAGCCAGGGCAGCGCGGCCGCGCCGGCGCGGCGCAATCCGGCCGGCGTCACTGCGAGGCCCGCCATTGCGGCGCCACTTCATGCGCGACGATCTCGCCGAACGGCCCCGTCACGAGGCCTTCGCCGCGGCTCTGCAAGCGCGTCACGGGGAGCAGCGGGAAGACCAGCTCGGCGAAACGGTAGGCCTCCTCCAGATGCGGGTAGCCCGAGAGGATGAAGGTATCAATGCCGAGCGCGGCGTATTCCTTCATCCGCTCGGCAACCGTCTCCGGATCGCCGACGAGCGCGGTTCCGGCGCCGCCGCGCACCAGTCCGACGCCGGCCCACAGATTGGGGCTGATCTCCAGCGACTCCCGGCTGCCGCCGTGGAGACGCGCCATGCGCTGCTGCCCGACGGAATCGTAGCGGGCGAAGATCTTCTGCGCGTCGCGGATCGTCGTGTCGGAGATCCGGCTGATCAACGAGTCCGCGGCCGCCCAGGCTGCCTCTTCGGTCTCGCGCACGATGACGTGGAGGCGGATGCCGAAACGCATCGTCCGCCCGCGCGCCGCCGCCCGCTGGCGGACCGCGGCGACCTTCTCCGCCACCTGCTCGGGCGGCTCGCCCCAGGTCAGGTAGACGTCGACATGCTCGGCCGCGACCTCCTGGCCGGCGTCGGAGGAGCCGCCGAAATAGAGCGGCGGGTGCGGCGACTGGATCGGCGGATAGAGGATCCGGCCCTCCTTGTGGCGGAGGTGCCGGCCGACGAAATCGACCGTCTCGCCCGCCAGCAGGCGGCGGTATACGGAAAGAAACTCGTCGGTCAGGCGGTAGCGCTCGTCATGCGCGAGGAACAGCCCGTCGCCCTCCAGCTCCACCGGATCGCCGCCGGTGACGACGTTGATCATCACGCGCCCGTCCGAAACCCGGTCGAGCGTCGCCGTCATCCGGGCCGCCACGGCGGGGGAGGCGAGGCCGGGGCGGATCGCGACCAGGAACCGCATGCGCTGAGTCAGCGGCGCCAGGGCCGAGGCGACCACCCAGGAATCCTCGCAGCTTCGGCCGGTCGGCAGCAGCGCGCCGTAATAGCCCAGATCGTCGACCGCCTGGGCGATCTGGCGGGCATAGGCCAGCGTGAACTGCCGTCCGCCTTCGGCGGTGCCGAGATAGCGTCCGTCGCCGTGCGTCGGGATGAACCAGAGGACGTTGAAGGTCATCGGGGCGGCCTCAGGAATGGGGTGTCCAGACGATGTCGCGGACGACGATCGGTTTCGGAATGAGGCCGAGCCCGTAGAACGTGTCGGCGATCTGCTGCTGGTCGTGCACGATGCCGTCGTCGACCGGCCCGGCGCCGAAGGGCAGGCGGCCCAGCGCCGTCTGCAGCACGGGTACCGATAATCCGGTCGCCGGCGACAGTTGCTCGGCGGTCTCGTTCACATGCGTGGCCGCCCACGCGTCCGTGCGATCGATCTCGTCGAGGATCGCCCGCACCAGCGCCGGCTGCGCCTGCGCGAATTTGGGCGAAGCGAGGTAGAATTGCCGGTTGGCGACCAGCCCCTCCCCATTCGTGAGCTCGCGCGCGCTGGTCGCGGCTTCGGCGGCACTGAGATAGGGATCCCAGATCGCCCAGGCGTCTACTGCGCCGCGCTCGAAGGCGGCGCGTGCATCGGCTGGCGCGAGGTAGACGGACTCGATATCCGCCGGCGTCAGTCCCGCCGAGGCTAAAGCCCGAACCAGCAGGTAGTGGACGTTCGAGCCCTTGTTGAGCGCGACCTTCTTGCCCTTCAGCTCGGCGATCTTCTGGATCGGCGAGTCCTTGGGCACGAGGATGGCCTCGCCCTTGGGCGCGGGCCGCTCGACCCCGACATAGACGAGTCCCTTCCCGCCGGCCTGCGCGAAGATCGGCGGCGCCTCGCCGGTCGTGCCGAAATCGATGCTGCCCGCCGCCATTGCCTCGAGCAGCTGCGGTCCCGCCGGGAACTCGGTCCATTCGATGGACGAGACCTGGTGCTGGAGCCGGTGCTCGAGTCCCTGCTGTGCTCGAACCACGACCAGCGTGCCGTATTTCTGCACGCCGATCCGAAGTGTCGGCCCGTCGGCGGAGGACGTGCCCGCGAGCGCAATGGCGGCCGTCAGGAGAGTGACGAAGGACAGGATTCCCTTGGTGTACGTCATCGCCAGCCTTAATCACAGCGTCTAACTAGGATTTATCATTGCAGGCTGCCGCCGAGCGGTCAAGGTCGTTTCGTGATTCTGAATAATTAAACACGTGTAGTGTGTAGAATAGGAACGGCCGGGTCGTGTGGGCGGTCGCTAAGCACGCATCCCAATGGCGCAGAGCGACGCGATCAGGAACGACGGCTCTCGCCTAACAGCGGCGGCTATTGTAGACGGGGACGAGCCGATCCTCCGGATCGACGCGCGACGGTCGAAGGGGAACTTGTTGCCGCCGGCAGATGGGGCCACGCCCGTCGATCCTCCTGCGATGGCGTCGCCGCCGGCCGCGCCCTCCGGTCACCCACGCGAAGGAGGGCTGCTCGGAGCGCTGCGCTCCGGCGCCTGGCTGAGGCCCGGCCGGGTGAGGGCCTATTGCCGGATCTTTCTGCTGATGGATGTTCTGGCGGTCATTCTGCTGGCGGCGACCGCCAGCGGACCGCTCGACCAGTGGCAGCGGCCTCTCGGCACCGACTTCATCAGCTTCTATGCGGCCGGCCGGCTCGCCGCGTCGGATCGCCCGGCGGACGCCTACAGCCCCGAACGGCACGAAGCAGCGGAGCGCGAGGTCGGGGCGTTCGCGCCGGATCTCTACTATGCCTTCTACTATCCGCCGCCCTTCCTCCTGCTGTGCCGGCTACTGGCGGTACCGCCCTATCTGGTGGCTCTGGCCCTGTGGATCGGCGGCGGCGCGACGCTCTACGCGCTGGCCATCCGGGCGATTCCGCCGGATCGAGCGGCGCTCCTGCCGGCGCTGGCCTTCCCCGCGTGCCTTCTATGCGCCGGCCATGGCCAGACGGCGTTCCTGACCGCCGCGCTGTTCGGCGGCGGGACCCTGCTGGTCGATCGTCGGCCCGGGCTTGCCGGCGGCTGTTTCGGGCTTCTCTGCCTCAAGCCGCATCTGGCGCTGCTCGTGCCGGTCGCGCTCATCGCCGGCCGACGGTGGCGTGCCGCCGCCGCCGCCGCCGCGGTGGCGGCCTCCTTGGCGCTGGCGGCGACCCTGGCGTTCGGCACCGACATCTGGCCGGCCTACGCGAAGATTGTCCCCGAAGCGCAGGCCGGCTTCGCGGCCGGGCGGGTGGAGTTCTGGAAGATGGCCAGCGTCTTCGGCGCCGCTCGCCTCCTCGGCGTCGGTGCCGGGACGGCCGGGCTCCTCCAGTTCGCCGCGGCGGTCGCCGCGGCAGTGGTCGTGGTCATTCTCTGGAGCGGCCGCGCCAGCGCTGGCCTCCGCAACGCGGGGCTGATCGCGGGGTCACTGGCGGCATCTCCACTACTACTGGACTACGATCTGGTCGCCGTTGCCGTTGCGGTTGCGTGGATGTGCACCGATTCGCGCCGGTTTGGCTTCCTCGAGTGGGAAAAGTCGCTTTTGGCGCTCCTTTTCGTCATGCCGCTGATTTCTCGGCCGGCGGGGTCACTGGCGCCGATTCCGCTTGCCGCTCTTGTGCTACCCACCCTGCTTGTTCTTGTGATCCTTCACTTTATCCGGGCACGCGAGGTCGCCCGGTAACCCTCAGAGACTCGTGGGAATCAGAAGCCCGCAGGGGGTCGGCGAGAGCACCGCGCCCCAATTTTGCCTTAACCCCTTGTCAACGGTATAGCATCTAGCGTAAAGGACTCTTCAAATCTAGTTGGGGGCCGGGGGAGCGGTCGAGGTTGGTGATCCCAAATAAAGCATTGGATTCGGGATCGCGTGCGACTTGGGACGAGTTTCTATCCTCCAAGTATGTGGTCGCGCTGCGCGGCCCCCACGATGAGGCGGAAGTGTTGGGGATGAATCGAGAGGGTTCGGTATGCCGATCCTGGCTTGCGAGAGGGAACGGGGGGTGGCCTGTGCGGTCCAAGGATGGAGCCGTTGAACCTGGGCTTCGCCGTTCTCTCGATCCTCGCCGGACTGGTCTTCGCGGCCGCCTTCCAACAGGATTTGGCGCGGCGCAGGATCCCCAACGCTCTGCCCGCTGCCTTGCTGGTGATCGGCGCGATCAAGTGGCTGCTGATCGGACGTCTGGCGGATGTCGGATGGGCGCTCGCCGCGGCGGGGATCGTACTCGGAATTACCGCCTTCATGTTCTGGCGGGGTTGGATGGGTGGCGGCGATGTCAAGCTCTTGACCGCATCGAGCTTCATGCTCGGCAGTCAGGACACACCGCCCTTCATCGTGCTGACCTCCTTCATCGGTGGCGTGGTCGCCATCGTCGTTCTCATCCATTCGCTCCTTGTCCGGCGCGCCGTGCCGGACAAGGGAGGGGCTGACGAAAATGTGGCACCGGCGGCCAAGGCGACGGTGCCGTATGGCGTGGCGATCTCCTTGGCCGCTGTGTGGTTCCTGTTCAAACAATGGACATTGAGGTAGCGCGCTATGCGGGGCAGAACGATCTTCATGGTGCTGGCGCTGGTGTGCGTCGTGGTCGTGGTTATCGTCGCGGTGCTCGGGCTGAACGCCCCGCCGCCGAGCACCAGGGTCGCGGAGCACCCGGCCAATAGCATTGCGGCGTCAGGGCCGATACCTGTCGGCACCTTGATCAAGCCGCAGGATCTGACCTGGGTGCCGAAGCCCGCCGACGCTCTGTCGGGCACGACCTTCGATCGCTTCTGGGCGGACAACGATGCCGACCAGGGCGCCGCCGATGCCCGCAGCTTCAACGAGGTCGCCGGCGCCGTGGCGCGGCGCCGGATCGAGCAGGGCGACGTCATCACCAAGTCGGCCATCGTGAAGCCCGGCGACAGCGGCTTCCTTGCCGCCGTGCTGAAGCCCGGGATGCGGGCCATCACCGTCGCCGTGACCGTGGTGACCGGCACCGCCGGCCTGATCTACCCCGGCGACCATGTCGACATCATCCTGACCCAGAACTTCAGTGGCGTCACCGGGCCGGCGATGGGCAAGAAGACCGCGGGCGAGACCATCGCGGAGGACGTGCGCGTCCTGGCGATCGATCAGCAGCTGCAGGTCAAGACCGACCCGAACGCCGGCGGCTCGCCCGGAAAGGTGGCGGCGACAGTGACAATGGAAGTGACGCAGGACCAGGCCGAGCACGTCGCGGTTGCGCAGGGCCTGGGCTCGCTGTCGCTGATCATTCGCAGCCTCGATGCCACGGCCGGCGCCAAGCCGCCGGCAGCACCGGGTGCCGAAGAGCCGCGACCGCCGGTCTGGGCGGATGACGTCTCCGAAGCGCTGAAGACGATGGCGAAGGCGGCCGAGAAGGCAGAGCCGCCGCCCGTACCGCCGCAGCCGCGGGTTTTGATTGTGCGCGGGGCGCAGGTCGAGGCGACCGGCGGCAATGTTGTGCATTGAACGAGTAATCGGCAAGGGTGCCCAATCACCAGGCGGAGCTAGCGGAAGTGCCATGAGAACTTCGAGAAGATTAGCATCTTTGCTCGTCGCCATCGGCGCGCAGATGTTCTTCTGCGCTGCGGCGGTTCCTGCCAGCGCAGCAATGTCGCAGATCAACCTCGACGTCTCCGAGGGGCGCCTCCTGACGTTGAGCGCCCCAGCGGCGAGCGTGTTCCTGGCGGACCCGAACATCGCCGACGTGCAGGTGCCGCAGCCGAACCGGATCTTCATCTTCGGCAAGAAGGCCGGCCGGACGACATTGCACGCGCTGAGCGACAACGGCCAGCAGATCGCCGCCTACGAGGTTGTGGTGAAGCTTCAGTCTGCCTCCGCACAGCAGGCTGTGAGCTCGGTGGCCGGCGCAGGCAATGTCAAGGTCTCGACGCAGGATAACGGAACGGTCCTTCAGGGCACGGCCCCGGACGCGGATAGTGCGCTGAGCCTGACCAACGACGTCAAAGGGTATGCTCCGGCGAACACGCCCGTCAGCACCGACGATCTGAAGCTGGCCGGATCCCAGCAGGTCATGCTTCGCGTGTGGGTCGGCGAGGTCGCGCGCAGCGTGACCAAGGATCTCGCCTTCAATTGGAGCGCCGCGGCGTTTCCGGGGCTCGGCACGATCGGCATCTCGACCGGCCGGACGGCCTTCACCCCGCCGCTCATCGGCGGCCTTCCCATCCCGTCGACCTTTACGTCGAGCGGCGACTACGGCTCGCTGATCGGCGGTGTGAACGTCCACGGGAACGGCTTCAGCCTCGCCATCGACGCGCTCGCTTCCGAAGGCTTGGTCACCACACTTGCAGAGCCGACGCTCACGGCGATCTCCGGCGAATCGGCGAGCTTCCTCGCCGGCGGCCAGTTCCCGATCCCGATCGTCCAGCCCTCGACCGGCGTCACGACGATCAGCATCCAGTACGAGCAGTTCGGCGTCAGCCTGACCTTCACGCCGACCGTGCTGTCACCCAACCGGATCAGCCTCCGGGTACGCCCTGAGGTCAGCGAGATCAGCACGTCCAACGAGGTCGTGTTCGCGGGTTACACGATCCCGTCGCTGACGATCCGGCGCGCGTCGACAACGATCGAGCTGGGCAGCGGCCAGAGCTTCGCGATCGGCGGCCTGATCCAGAACACGACCAGCGCGACGATTCAGAAGTATCCGGGGCTGGGCGACCTGCCCATCCTGGGCACGCTCTTCCGGTCCAACAACTTCCAGCATGCCGAGACGGAGTTGCTGATCATCGTCACGCCTTATCTCGTCAAGCCGGTCGACGACCCGAACCGAATGAAGCTGCCCACCGACGGCCTGTCGCCGCCGAACGATCTGGACCTGATCTTCCGGGCGCGGCTCGCGCAGGGGACCACGGCGGCGCCGGTCGGGAGTCCAGCGAACAGCGTTTCGGTGCTGACCGGGCCGCATCTGGCCGGCGACGCCGGTTTCGACTTAGAATAGCGCGGGAGCCTGGCGATGAAGCTGAACCTGAAGCCCCTTATCCCGCTGGTCGGCGCGGTGCTGCTGGCGGCCTGCGAAACCGAGCGATCGCCGGAAACGGCCGATCTTGCGGCGCAAGGCATCCCGCCGACGATCAAGGTCACGACCAACGAACAGCACCATACGGTGTATGTGTCGGCCAAGACGGGAACGATGAAGAACGTCGAGCGCGCCGATCTCGTGAACTTCATCAGCGATGCGGCGCTCGGCAGTCCCGATACGCTGCACGTGCGACTGCGGGGGGGCGCGACACCACAACAGCTTTCGGTGGTGACGAAGACCATCGTCGCGCTGGGCGTCGCACCGTCGAGAATCGAGATCGAGGCCGGGCCGGCTTCGGGCGCCGGCGGCGGCGGGGCTCACTCGCCAGGCGTCCCGGTCGAGGTGGTCGCCACGATCTCGCATGTCGACTTCCCGTCCTGTCCGCGTCAATCATGGGTCGCGATCGGCGGAGTCGAAAACCCGACGAGCAGCAATTTCGGGTGCTCGTACATCACGGCGATCGAGGCGCAGGTCGCCGATCCGCGTGACCTCGTCCAGGGCGAGACCGGCGGCCAAACCGATGCCACCTTGACCAACGCGGCCATCGATCGGCTTCATACCGACAAGGTCAAGAAGGCCGAAGTCGTCAACATTTCACAGGTCGGCGGTGGTGGAGGTCAATAATGGCCGTTTCTGCTGATACCAAGGCGCAAGGCGACGTTGCCCGCGGCGGTACCGCTGGCCGCGAGCGGTTTACCGCCTTCCTGGCCGACGAGGCGAGCGAGAAGGTGGTCCGCCAGTGCGTGACCGATCTCTCGCTGCCGTTCAGCTCGGTCCACCGCGGCGGCATCGCGCGCGCGATCACGCATCTCTCGACCGAGCGCACGCCGACCGTGCTGATGGTCGACGTCTCGGGTGTCGAGTTGCCGGTCAGCGAGATGCATCATCTCGCCGAGGTCTGCGAGCCGGGCGTTTCGGTGATCGTGGTCGGCGACCGCAACGATGTCGGGCTCTATCGCGACCTCACTCAGGCCGGCGTCAGCGACTATGTCGTGAAGCCGCTGACCCGGGCGCTGGTGCAGGCTGCGGTCCAGCCGCTGCTCGGCACCGGTCCGGCTCAGGCGGCGGCAGCGCCGCTCAGCCAGAAGCTCGGGCGGGTCGTCGCGGTGGTCGGCACGCGCGGCGGCGTCGGCGCGACGACCGTCGCGTCCAACCTCGCCTGGCATCTGGCGAACAACGAATCACGCCGCGTCGCGCTGGTCGATCTCGACCTGCATTACGGCGACGCCGCGCTGATGCTCGACGTCAAGGTCGGCGGCGGCCTGCGCGAGGTGCTGGAGAATCCTCAGCGCGTCGACGAGCTCTTCCTCGACCGGGCGATGACCCGGAGCGGCGAGCGTCTCTACCTGCTGGCCGGCGAGGAGAAGCTGGACCTGCCGTTGCGCCTCGATCCCAATGCGGTCGAGCCGCTGATGACATTGCTGCGCAAGCAGTTCCACTACGTCATCGTCGACGCGCCGCGCGGCCAGGAAGTGTTCCTGCGCCAGGTGCTCGACGCCGCCGGCGTCCGCCTGCTGGTTGCCGACCAGACGGCCCGGTCGGTGCGCGATACCTTGCGGCTCCGGCAATTCCTCGACTCGCCACAGCCGGGCCAGCGTAATATGCTGGTGGTGAACCGGGTCGGCGAGCAGGGCAAGGGTGGGATCGAGTTGAAGGACCTCGCGGCGACGATCGGCATGGCCGTCGATGTCGGCGTGCCCTTCCATCCGAAGACCGCCATCGCTGCCGCCAACGCGGGCCTGCCCGTGGTGGGCAACAGCAGTGGGCCGATCTCGCGATCGGTCGTCGAGATTGCCGAGGAGCTGAGCGGTCGCCGTGTGGCGCCGGCATCTCAGTCCGGCTGGCGGAGGTTCTTCAAATGATCAAGAATCGCTTCGGGCGCCGGATTATCGAAAGCGAGGGCCGGTCCCTCGTCTCGACGCCCGAGGCTGCGCCGAAGCCGAACGAGCCTTCCATGGTCATGGCGGGGCTCGAAGAGGCTCGCGAGCGCATTCGTGCCACGCTGCTGTCCCGCATCGACCCGACCGTTGCGTCCCGCATGGCGCCGCCGGTCCTGCGGGCGGAGATCCTCCGGCTGGTCGGCGAGATCGGCAACGAGGAGCGGGTCCAGCTCAACGCCCGCGAGGAAGACAAGCTCGTCCAGGAACTCCTGGACGACATGATCGGCCTGGGGCCGCTCGAGCCGCTGCTGCAGGACGAGTTGGTCACCGACATCATGGTCAACGGCCCGAACAATGTCTGGGTGGAGCGTCACGGCAAGCTCGAGCAGGTCGTGCTCAAGTTCCGCGACAACCAGCACGTCACCAACATCGCCCAGCGCATTGCCGCCGCCATCGGCCGGCGCGTCGACGAGGCGAGCCCGCTGGTCGACGCCCGTCTCGCCGACGGCAGCCGCGTCAATATCGTGCTGCCGCCGCTGGCGCTGTGCGGCCCGACCCTCTCCATCAGAAAATTCCCGTCCCGCAAGATCACGCTCGACGTGATGGTGCGGCAGGGCAACATCTCCGAGGCGCTCGCCCGCTTCCTCGAGATCGCGGCGCGCTCGCGCCTCAACATGGCGATCTCCGGCGGCACGGGCTCGGGCAAGACGACGCTCCTGAACGCGGTCTCGCGCTTCATCGATCCGGGCGAGCGCATCATCACCGTGGAAGACGCGGCCGAGCTGCAGCTGCAGCAGCCGCACGTGGTCTCGCTCGAAACCCGGCCGCCCAGCCTCGAAGGCACCGGCGAGGTGAACCAGCGCGATCTCGTCAAGAACGCGCTCCGTATGCGGCCCGACCGCATCATCCTCGGCGAGATTCGCGACGCCGCCGCCTTCGACATGCTGCAGGCGATGAACACGGGCCATGACGGCTCGATGTGCACGCTCCACGCCAACACGCCGCGCGACGCGCTCAGCCGTATCGAGAACATGGTGCTGATGAGCGGCATGGGCCTGCCCTTGCGCGCCATCCGCACCCAGATCGCCAGCGCGCTCGACGTGGTGGTGCAGATCGAGCGCATGCGCGATGGCGTCCGCCGCATCCAGAGCGTGATCGAGGTGGTCGGTCTCGAAGGCGAGATCATCACCACGCAGGATCTCTTCACCTTCAAGTGGGAGACCGAGAACCGCGACGGCTCGGTCCGCGGCAGCTTCCAGGCCAGCCGCTACCGGCCGCGTTTCCTCGACCGCATCGAGCAGGCCGGTCTCGGCCGCCGCTTCATCGAGCTGCTGGAGATGGAGGAGTGAGCCTCTTCACCATCCTGCTGATCGTCGGCGGCGTCATCGTCGTCGGCGCGCTGCTGCTGTTGGTGGGGGTCGACCGGGAACGGCTGGCGACGGTCCGTCGGCTCAAGTCGCTCGCCGCGCCGCCGCCGACCAAGGCGGTCGGCGACATCCCCCAGGTGGTCAAGGGCGACCCCTGGATGCAGTATGTGCCGGCCCAGATCCGGCCGCGCATCGACGACATGCTGGCCGCCACCGGCTATGCGATCCAGTTGCGCATGCTCCTGGCGATTTCGGCCGGCGGCGCGCTGGTCGCGGCGTTCGTCGAACTGGCGGCGCGTCCGGGGTTGGTCGCCTTCATCATCCTGATGATCGGCGGCATCGCCGCGCCGCCCTACTTCACGCTGCGCTATCTGCAGAAGCGTCACACCGCCAAGTTCCTGGACCAGTTCCCGGACGCGATCGACCTCATCGTCCGCGCCGTTCGCGCGGGCCTGCCGGTCGTCGGCGCGCTCGATGCCACCGGCCGGGAGATGCCCGATCCGGTCGGCATGGAGTTCCGGCTGATCACCGCCGACCTGCGAATCGGCATCGAGTTCGATGAGGCGCTCCGCCGTGCCGACACGCGCATCCGGCTCACCGATTTCAGCTTCTTTGTCGCCAGCCTGGTGCTGCAGCGCGAGAGCGGCGGCAACCTCTCCGAGACGCTGTCGATTCTTTCCGGGGTTCTGCGGCGCCGGCGCGAGCTGCGGATGAAGGTCGCGGCGATGACCTCCGAAGCCAAGACCTCGGCGATCGTGATTGCCTCCCTGCCGTTCGTCGCCAGCGGCGCTCTCGCGGTCATGAACCCGAATTATGTCGGCACGTTCTTCATCGATCCGAAGGGACCGTGGATCATCGGCGGCGCTGCGGCCATGCTGGCGATGGGTTGGATGACGATGAAGACGCTCATCGAGAACGCGGTGCGCTGATGGCGATCCAGCTGACGAGCGAAAATCTCCTCCTCGGCGCCGCCGCGGTCGGCGGCGTGATGGCGGTGGCGGCGATCGCGCTGCCGGACCGGCACTCGCGCATCCGCACCCGGCTCGACGCGATGAAGCCGGTGGTCGCCGAAGGAGCCGGCCCCGGAGGGCCGGCGGCGCCGGCGATCGGCGAGCGGATGAGCTCGCTCGGCGACAAGATCATCGGCAGCTTCCTGATCGGCCCGAAGGAGCAGGAGAAGATGGTCGAGCTCCTGGGCTCGGCCGGCATCTCGGGCAAGGACAAGGTGGCGATGTTCGTCGCCGGCAAGTTCACGCTGGCGATCATCCTCATCGTGCTGTCCTGGGTGCTCGTCTATGTGACCGGGCTGTTCCAGAGCACCTGGTACATGCGGGTGCTGATCATCCTGGTCTTCGCCCTGGTCGGCTGGCGGGCGCCGGACATGGTGGTGAACAGCTTCGGCACTCGCCGCAAGCGGCGGCTGCGCGACGGCATATCGGACGCGCTCGACCTCATGGTCATCTGCACGGAGGCAGGCCTGGGGCTCGAGCAGGGGATGGACCGGGTGGCGCGCGACATCGCGGTGTCCAATCCGGTGGTCTCGGAGGAGCTGAAGAAGACGACGGCCGAGATGAAGGTGCTGCCGCAGATGCGCGACGCGCTCGACAATTTCGCCAAGCGCAGCGGCCTGCCGATCGTCAAGAGCGTGGTGACCACGCTGGTCCAATCGATTCAGTACGGCACGCCGCTCAGCCATTCGCTGCGCGTGCTGTCGGGCGAGATGCGCGCCCATCGGATGCTGGAGATCGAGCGAAAGGCGGCGCAGCTGCCGGTGCTGCTGACGCTGCCGCTGATCATGTTCATCCTGCCCTGCCTGTTCCTTATCGTGGCCGGTCCGGCCGTGCTGAACACCATCGCGACGTTCGCCGGCCATCGCTGAACCCTTAACGGGGGAATTTCCGTGAAAGCATACCTGTCGATCGCGGTCGCCTGTGCCACCCTGGCGCTGGCCGCGTGCGGATCCGACGATTCCCAAAGCAAGGGCATGGCCGCTCTGAAGGATCCGAAGGCGGCCTTGACCGTCGCGGATGCGGCGCGGGAGAGCGGAGAGTTCAACGCCGCGATCAAGCTCTACAAGCGCGTGATCGACGAGCATGGCGACATGTACGAGGCGCATATGGGGCTCGCCCAGTCGCTGGCCGGCACGGGCGATTACGATGGCGCCGAGAAGGAGCTCCTGGCCACGAGCCAGATAGCACCGACCCGGCCCGAGCCGCACCTCATGATGGGCCGCATCGCTGTCGCCCGCCATCGTCCGTCCGAGGCGCTCATCGCCTTCGATGCCGCGTTGATCCTGGCGCCGGATTCGGCCGCCGGCTGGAACGGCAAGGGCGTGGCGCTCGACATGGAGGAGCGTCACGAGGAGGCGCAGCAGTGCTACCGGAACGGGCTGGCCAAGGCCCCGAAGGACCGCGTGCTCATCAATAACTACGGTCTCTCCCTGGCGCTCTCCGGCAATTACGACGAATCGGTGAAGCAGCTGACCGCTCTGGCGCAGGAGCCGACCGCCACCGCGCGCAATCGCCAGAACCTGGCGCTGGCCCTGGGTCTGCAAGGCGACGAGAGCGATGCGAGGGTGGTTGCCCGCACGGACCTGGACGAGCAGTCCGTCGCCAACAACCTGCGGTTCTATGCCGCGGCCCGCGAGGCGCCGATCCCGAAGGACGAGACGCCGGTCGCCTCGGTGATGCCGCTGGCGCCGGCCAGCGTCGCGGCGGTCGCGGCGGTCGCGGCGGTCGCAGCCCCTACACCCGCCCCGGCGCCGGCCAGTGCCGCGCCGGCACCGGACGCCTCGGCCGCTCAGACGAATCCGGCGAGTCCCGTGACGGCCTCGCCGCTACCCGCGCCGGCAGCGGCGGATTCGCCGCCTGCCGCGGCGCCCGCAACGCCAGCGCCGGCCGCGGATTCTCCGCCGGTTCCATTGCAGCCGGCGCCGGCGGCAACGGATGCGGCGGCTTCACCGCCATCGGCGCAGCCGGCCAATGCCGCGGCGCCGCCCGCAGGTTCCAAGCCGCAGTAGCCGGTCCGGCAGGCGATCGCATGATCGGTCGCAGCGCCGGGGGCCTCTGCTCGCGGGAATAGAGCGGAACGGCCGCTCGTCATACGCTACGGTTTATTAACGGGAACATGTTTCCCTGCGGCCTTGGATCGACCGGACGATCGAGGTGTGTGGCCTCGACTCTGTCCTTCGGATGGCGGAACGAGGAGGGCGCATGATTTCGGCGAGGCGCATGGTCCAGCGGGCCGTCGGGGTGCTCCGTCCGTTGCTCGGACGAGCGCGGGCCGAGCGATCGGGCGCTACGGCGGTCGAGTTCGCGCTGCTGCTGCCCGCGCTGGCCTACCTGATCTTCGGCGTCGTCGACATGGGCTTGATGATGTTCGCGTCGGAGGAAATGGATCTGGCGGCGAGCGAAGCCGTCCGCGAGATCCGCACCGGCGCGGTTCAGGCAGCGCTCGCGCAGGCAAATTCGAATTCCAGCGGCCAGTCCCTGTATGCCGGCGACTCGAACTGCATCGGCGCCACGACGACGGTCGCCAATTTCGCGACCTCGAACGCCACGACCAATTGCCTCGGCTTCACGGTGAACTCGACCGACACAGCCTCGACGGTGTTCGGCGAGCTCCTGTGCCACACCGTCCCGGTCGGCGGAACCACTGGCGCTTTCTTGAACTGCAACAACTTCAACTGGGACGTCCAGACCTACGGCTGCTGGCCCAACCAAACCTGCAGCAATCCGGCACCTACCGATCTCAGGACGGTGGCGCTCACCTACAACTCGAGCGGCAACCCGCAGACGTTTCTGACATCCCCGGGCTCGGCCGCCATCATCGTTGCCGTAATCGGATACAAATACCCATTCTTCACGCCGCTGATCGGCTGCTTCTTCGACGGCCCGGACTGCGGAGTCCCCGGCAAGCAGACGACGGCGCCGCTCAGGTATTATGCCGTCGTCCAGGCCGAGCCCTTCTGACCAGCTGAGACCGGAGCAATTCGCCATGAGTCAGAAGATCCCGTTCGGCTACCATTCGCGCAGCGCATTCCGGCGCGTCGTCAGGGATAGTCGCGGCGCCGCGGCGGTCGAGGCGGCGATGACGTTCCCCGTGCTGATCGCGATGATGCTCGGCATGCTCGAAATGTACTTCTACATGGAGGCGAGCCACCGGGTCACCGCGGCGGCACAGCTGACGGCCGATCTCGTCGGCCGGCAGGCCACCGTGAACAACGGCACGGGCCCGGCCAGCTCCACCCCCATGAGCGCAATCTTTTCGGCGTCGCTCGTCATGCTGAGCCCGATGCCGGTCTCGTCATCCGTGCCGACGACGAGCAATTCGACCAACCCCGCGATCGATGTGGCCAGCATCCTGTTCGCCAACCCGACGGTGACAACGAACAATCTCAGCTGTTCGGCGTCGACCACCGGTCCGGCGACAGGCGAGAGCAACGGTGTTGCGAACTATTGCCACGGCATCGATTGGGAGCTCGCCGTCGGCGGCGCGACGGCAAAGGCCAACACCACCGCCGTCTACACGAACTTCGTCAACGGCTGCACGGCATCGAACCTCACGGCCTGCTACTGCGTGTTGACATCGGCTTCGATCGGCAACCCCGTTCCGTTCTGCGTCGCCGGCCAAAGCATCATCTACGTTCGGGTCGACTACACCTACACGGATCCAATCGCCTTTTTCTTTCCGATATTCCTGGGCAGCAACCAAATCGTGATTTCCGAGAGCGCCTTCGTCACGCCGCGGCAGGTGACCTATGTGCCGCTATGCACGACCGCGTCGTCTTCTTCCTGCGCCTGAAGCCCGAAACCTGATGGAGAATACCGTGATGCTCCCCAATTTGATCCGCACCGGGCTGCGACGTCTGCGCGACGACGAGCGCGGCAGCGTCGCGATGGTCGTGGGGGTCACGATCATCATGCTGACCCTGCTGGGGGGGCTCGCGATCGACACAGGCAGGATCTTCCTGGCGCGGGACCGGCTGACCCATTCGCTCGACGACGCCGGCCTCGCGGTCGCCGCGGGTTCGATCGGCTACACCTCGGGCAAGGGTACGTGCGGGAATACCTACCTGACCAATATCGCGGACAAGTTCGTCAATGCGAACTTCGATGCGAGCCTCGGCCCGTACAGGAACATCACGGTCTGCCAGTCTACGGACGGCTCCGGCGTGGTGGTGGCCGCGCAGGTTCAGGTCCCGACGGTCTTCATGTCGATCCTTGGCTTCAGCACGGTGACGGCGACCGTGAACTCTCAGATCAGGAGCACGGGCAACGGTCTGGAAGTGGTGCTGGTGCTGGACAACACCGGCTCGATGACCGGCGGCATGAGCAGCTGCACCCGTTCGACGACGCAGACCGACGGTACGTCGTACAACGGCGAGGCCTTCGGCTGCCTGCTCAACGCCAGCTTCCAGCTGCTGAACACGCTCTACAACGTCGGATCGGGCACGACCGCCGTCACGTCGCCGCCGGCGGCGCTGTCGACGCTCTATGTCGGGCTCGTGCCGTTCACGACGGCCGTCAACGTCCTCAACGAGAACAAGGTGACACTGAGCAGCTCGACCCTCTCGAACTACAACCAGGTCATGGGCGCCACCGACTGGAACGTGACAGTCGGGCAGATCGTCAACACGACGGCCGCGGCGTTCACCGGCACGAATGGTACGCCGGCTGCGACGGATCCGCTCTGCGCCTATAACGGGACCTGGAAGCCTGCCGCCGACGACTACATCGCGGCGATGGATCTGGTCCATCTGGCGCAGGATATCTGTGCCCAATATGTATCGACGACCTTCTCGAGCAACGTTCAGCAGTACACGTCCGGTCACCCGAACCTGAACAACTACTACCTTGCCGATTGGTTGAACACGGCCACCGGGATCAGCGGCATCAGCGGCGTCGGTTCCTCCTATTCGGGACTCGGCTGGGACGGCTGCGTCGAGGAGCGCACCAGCAAGGGGGACCCCCAGACCGTCACGGTCACGACCAGCTCGGGCGCGCCCAGCGTCACGGCGGCACCCTATTATGATTACAATATTACCGCGACATCGCCCTCCACTTATGCGGAGTATGACTACAGCATCAACTATACGAGCCTGACCACCGGCACGACGCCGCCTGCCTCGCAATTCTGGCACATTCTGCGGGTCATACGGAACGGCTCCTATCTCCCGGGCGAGGGAGAGCCGAACCGGAGCGACTTCAAGTCGATGTATTATAACGGTACCCCGACGACGGGCATCTACTGCACCGGCACGTCGTGCGCCACCAAGACAAGCTCGAACTGCTCGGGCTGCACCTTCTACCAGGTGACGGAGCACAATTTCCCGAACCCGTTCTATGACGTGCAGAGTTGCTCGTCCTACACGACCAACGGGAACACCACCTGCACGGTCTCGTCGGCAACCACGCATGCCTGGGCAGGCGGCGCAACCCCGAAGTCGGGCGCCACGACACTGACGTATGTGGCCGGGACGAAGCCGGTCGCCACCAACTACTACTGGGGCGCGCCGAACAACAGCGGCGGCTCGAACGACTCGAACTACGAATGCATCGCCTCGCATATGGCGCCGCTCGACAACAGCTACACCGACATCTCCAACGCGCTGCTGGGCATGAACGCCAACTACAACACCGACCAGGAGCCGGGCGTGGCCTGGGCGGCGCGGATGCTGTCCTATGACGGCACGAACTATCATCCGCCCTTCCAGTCGGTCTCGACGATCGATGCGACCGCCTCGACCGGCGCGCTTGCGTGGAAGAAGGCGATCGTGTTCCTGACCGACGGCACGCCGAACCTGGTGGCCAACACGCCTTCGGCTTACTCGTACGGAATCAATACCTCCACCGGCCCGTGGGCGCAGACGACCATGACCGGCACGAACGCTCCCGCCTACGCCCAGCCGCCGCTCGCGGCCTACGGCAACAACACCGGCCCGGTCAATACCAACAATGCGACCTTGCCGGCCGCCGGCAGCAACACCTACACGCTCGGCTGCAGTTACGGGAACTCAAACAGTTCGGGCGTCAGTGATCAGGCCCAGATCATGTGCCGGGTGTACCAGCTCTGCTCGGAGATTCGGGGTCAGGACTACTACGTCTACACCGTATTCTTCCAAGACTCGGGGAACATCACGTCGAACATGACCGTCTTCATGACCGACTGCACAGCGGATGGTAGCGGCAATATCGATGCGACGAAGATGTACACGGCCAGCGACCAGGCGAGTATGTCCGCAGCCTTCGGCGCGATAGCAGACCAATTGAACAATCTACGAATATCGCACTGACGGGAATCGGCTCCGGCGAGCCCCTTCCCGCGGCGGCGCTCCTTCCGGGGCGCCGCCGTTTCTATTCGTCCGAAGCGGCCTTGGGCGGTATCGCCGTGCCCGCCGCCGGCGGCTCCGGCAGCCCGGCGGCGACGGCCTGTTCGAGCCGGCCCAGGTTCGCCGTCTCGGCGCCGCGCGAGCGCTGCTCGCGGGCGATCTCGGCCAGCAGCTCGCGCAGCTTGCGGTCGATCTCGGCCTGGGTCGCGGCGATCTTGGCGTCGACCCCGTCCAGCGCCGCCTGGTCGGCCGGCTGCGTCGCGAGACGCTGCTGGACCAGGCCGGCGAGCCGGAGCGCCGTCGCCGCGTCCTCGGTCAGCTGCTTCGAGACTGCGCCGAGCTGAGCGGTGTTGCTGCCGAGCCGGTCGAGCGCCGTGTGGGCCTGGGCCAGCTTCGCCGTGAGGTCGGGATCGGCCGGCGCCGCCCCGGTGGCCAGGCGCCGGCCGATCTCGCCGGTCAGCCCGTAATAGGCGGCGGCCTCGGTGCCGCGCTCGGCGTGGAGCGTGGCGACGGCCTGCTCCTGCCGGGCGAGGTTGTCGTGGAGCCGGTCGGCATCGGCGGCGAGCGTCGCGGTTTCCGGACTGGCCGGCCCCGCCGCCGGTAGCGGCAGCGCGGCTGGTGAGGGCGGTGGGGGCGGCTGGGGTAACGGTGCCGGTGCGGGCGGCGCCGGCGCCGGAGCCGCCGGCCGGGCAGACGGTGCCGCAGCGGGCGGCGCGTTGTCGTCGTCATCGTCGCCCGGCGGCGGTGCCGCCAGGACGGCGCTCTGGAGCATGACGGCCGGAACCGCGGCCAGAACCCAGGAAACCCGACGCATGGGAACCCTCGACCATCCCGCTTCGCCGGCGGGTTCCCTGGCGTAGCCTCGCCGCCGCCGGCGCGCAACACCTGCGAGGCCCCGCCGGCTTGACCCTCCGCGGGAAGGATGGCTATATCGCGCGCCCCTCCGGCCGGATGGCAGAGTGGTTATGCAGAGGACTGCAAATCCTCGTATGCGAGTTCGATTCTCGCTCCGGCCTCCATCATCCCCCCGCCCGCAACATCCGATCGCGAACACGCCGCTGACGCGGGCGTGGCTCCAGGAGCCCAGCCGAAAATATGCCTTTGTCACAGAAGGCGTTTTCGTCATCCCCGCGAAGGCGGGGATCCAGAGTCCCGGGTCCCGGCGCTTGTGGTCCTGGATTCCCGCCTCCGCGCGAATGACGATAACTATTTGGGATAGAGGGATTTATTTCCGGTTAGGCTCCAAGGCGTGCCGATCGGTCGTTGACCGCTCCGTGATACGTAACATATAACACCCATTGGTACCGGCGGGTGTGGATGCACATGGCCATTCGCGGATGCAGGACGAAGGCGACGCGGCAATTCCTCGCCGGCCAGCGGGTGCGCGAGTTCCAGGGGTTCGCGCCGGCCGCCGCCAAGGCGCTGACGAAGCTCCAGGCCGCGGCGAGGCTCGGCGACCTTCGGAACCCGCCGTCGAATCGCTTCGAGGCGCTCGGCGGCGATCGAAGCGGGCAGTACAGTATTAGAATCAACGAACAGTGGCGGGTGTGTTTCAGCTGGGTTCCGACGGGGCCGGTGCCCGAGGGAACCGACATTCTCGAGGTCGCGGGCGATGCCGATGACGTCGAGATCGTAGATTATCACTGAGGAACCAAGGCCATGGCCTACGCGATCGACAATCTTCCGGCCATCCATCCGGGCTCGTTCCTGCGCGATGAGCTCGCTGCGCTCCATTTGAGCGCGCGCCGGTTCGCCGACCATATCGGCGTTCCGCCCAACGCCGTGACGTCGATCATGAACGGCGAGCGTTCGATCACGGCCCAGATGGCGATCCGGCTCGGCCAGGCAGTCGGCACCACGGCCGAGTATTGGATGAATTTGCAGGCGATCTACGATCTGAAGCGGGCTCGGGCCGAGCTGCCGCCGGCGGCGCGCGAGATCAGGCAGATCGTCGCTGCCTGACTATCTCGTCGAATCGAAAAAGATCCTCGTCCCCACCTTCGCGGGGATCCAGCCGCAGCAACACCCATCGGTCGGCTATGCCTGCCGCAGCGTCTCCCTGACGCGCTGCAGCGCCGCGACCGTGCGAAGCTGCGTGTCGGCGTCGAAGCGGGGCGAGGGGATGGCGACGCTGATGGCGAGCGTCGGGTCGAGCGCGATGCCGATGCCGATCACGCCCAGCGTGTGTTCCTCCTTGGCGACGGCATAGCCGCGCTCGCGGGTGCGGGCGAGGTCCCGCCGCAAGGCGGCCTCGTCGGTCAGCGTATGGGCGGTGAAGCGCGTCCGATGTGCTTCGGCGAGATAGGCGTCGAGCGCCGCCGCCGGCAGCGCCGCCAGGATCGCCTTTCCGGCAGCAAAGCCGTGCAGCGGGAAGCGCAGGCCGGTCTGCGGCGTGAAGCGCAGGAAATGGCTCGATAGCGCCACCTCGACCGCCTCGATCTCCGAACCCCGCCGCACGAACAGGCTCGACGTCTCGCCGGTCGAGGCGGTCAGCTCGCGCAGCACCGCGCGAGCCCGGTCCTCCAGCGGCGCCGGCGTGCCGGTCGTCAGGCGTTGCAGCGCCGGCCCGGTGACGTAGGTCCGGTCCGCCGCCTGGGCGAGCCAGCCGCGATCGGCCAGCGTTCCCAGCAGGTAGGAGAGGCTGCTCTCCGGGATGCCGGTGGCCCGGCTGATCGCGCGGGCATTGGCGGGGCCGCGGCGGGCGACCTCCTCCACCACGTCCAGCGCGCGCGCCGCCGACTTGACGGCGGCACCGGATTGAAGTTTCATACTCATGGATTTCATGGATATGAAAAACGTCACGAACCGTCAAGCCGGCGAGGATCGTGACCCCGACGAGGAAACGGATGAGCGTGACCAGCCTGGAAGACCGTCTGCGCGGCCATAAGAACCCGGTCGAGATGCTGCGCAACTCGCAGGCCGGGCCGAACGCCTATCCCGGCGTGCCGGCCGAGTACACCAACTGGCGCGATGAGGTGATGGCCTGGCAGAAGACCTGCGTGCTCTTCAACCAGACCTACCACATGGCCGATCTGGCCGTGGAGGGGCCGGATGCGCTGAAGCTCCTCTCGCATCTCGGCGTCAACAGCTTCACGGGCTTCCAGGTGGATCGGGCGAAGCAGTTCGTGCCGTGCAGTCCCGACGGCTATGTGATCGGCGACGTCATCCTGTTCCATCTCGCCGAGAACAGCTTCAACCTCGTCGGCCGGGCGCCGGTGCTGAACTGGGTCCAGTATCACGCGGCGACGGGCGGCTACGACGTGAAGGTCGAGCTCGACCAGCGCACGGCGCTGCGCACCGACGGCAAGCGCAAGTCCTATCGCTTCCAGGTCCAGGGCCCGAACGCGATGAAGGTGATCGGGAAGGCCCTGGGCGCGGCGCCGCCGGACCTCAAGTTCTTCAACATGACGCATGTGACGCTCGGCGGCCGGACCGTGCGGGCGCTGCGCCATGGCATGGCGGGGCAGCCGGGCTTCGAGTTCTTCGGGCCGTGGGAGGATCGCGACGCGGTCCACGAAGCGCTCGTCCGGGCCGGCGAGGAGTTCGGCATGCGGCTCGTCGGCGGCCGGGCCTATTCCTGCAACACGCTCGAATCCGGCTGGATTCCGTCGCCGCTCCCCGCGGTCTATTCGGGCGAGGCGATGAAGCCCTACCGGGAATGGCTGCCGGCGACGGGGTACGAGGGCTCGGCATCGCTCGGCGGCAGCTTCGAATCGGCAACGATCGAGGACTACTACTTCACGCCGTGGGACCTGGGGTACGGGCTCTTCGTCAAATTCGACCACGATTTCGTCGGCCGGGAGGCGCTGGAGCGCATGGCCGCGACGCCGCCCCGGCGCAAGAAGGTCACGCTGGCGCTCGAGAACGAAGACGTGATGCGGGTGATCGCCAGCCAGTTCGGCAAGACGAACCGCGCGAAATTCATCGAGTTCCCGTCGGCGGTCTATTCGATGCATCCGTTCGACAGCGTGCTGGTCCACGGCAAGATCGTCGGCGTGTCGACCTGGGTCGGGTACAGCGCCAACGAGGGACGGATGCTGACGCTGGCCGTCATCGATTCGGAGCACGCGGAGCCGGGGACCGAGGTGACCTTCCTGTGGGGCGAATCGGGCGGCGGCTCGTCGAAGCCGACGGTCGAGCGCCATGTCCAGGCCGAGATTCGCGCGATCGTGAGCGCGGTTCCCTATGCGGAGGCAGCGCGCAAGACCTATGCGGAAGGCTGGCGCACCCGGCAGACGTGATTTTCCCGCTTTGCCGCGCGGCTCGACTCGCGCGGTAGACAGGTATAAAATGTAATATCAGTTCTAACTGCCTAGCGGGGTTGGCGAAGATCTCACAGAATATTGTCTAATCAACGAAGCTCTAAATGGGGGAATCTCCGTGACGACGGCACTCTTGAAACATCGCTCGTTCGCCCTGGCCTCGAGCGTTTCCGCCCTGGCGCTGCTGACCATGGCCGGTCCGGCCGTCGCCCAGCAGAGCCAGACCCCGGCGCCGGTACAAACCGCGCAACGCTCCGGCACCCTCGAAGAAATCGTGGTCACCGCCGAGAAGCGCGCCGAGAACGTCCAGCAGGTGCCGATCGCGGTTTCGGCCTTCACGTCCCAGACGCTGCAGGACAAAGGCGTCACCGACATTCACGCGCTGACCAACCTGACGGCCGGCGTCAATCTCGATTCCAGCTCGCCGTTCTCGGGCGATACCTCGGTGCTTTCGGCCTCGATTCGCGGCATCGGCCAGGACGATTTCGCCTTCAACCTCGATCCCGGCGTTGGCGTCTATGTCGACGGCGTCTACCTCGCCCGCACCTTCGGCGCGAACCAGAACCTGCTCGACGTCGACCGGGTCGAGATCCTGAAAGGCCCGCAGGGCACGCTGTTCGGGCGGAACACGATCGGCGGCGCCATCAACATCATCACGCGCACGCCCGGCGACCAGTTCTGGTTCGAGGGCGAGGTCACCGGCGGCAGCCTCAATCGCCGCGACATCGCGGTCACGGCAGACGTGCCGATCACCGACAACCTGCTCTCGTCGTGGACGGTCAGCTCGCAGGAGCGCGACGGCTATCAGCGGCGCGTCCCGTACACCCAGGCGACGCCCTTCGTGGCGGATAACCCCAGCCCGTTCAATGGCGGCACTGCGACCTCGGACACC
>Ga0070731_10000876_pt1 | contig 35212 bp, 20 predicted proteins | sample Coa_R1_2_FD_66448 | JGI IMG/M metagenome (GOLD analysis project Ga0070731, IMG submission 66448) | Surface soil microbial communities from Centralia Pennsylvania, which are recovering from an underground coalmine fire - Coalmine... | ecosystem: Environmental > Terrestrial > Soil > Unclassified ... | reverse complement strand
TCGCATGGATCAGTTTGACCAACCCGAATTCGTCGCCGACGGATCGAGTTGCCTGACGCTTGGCGACCGTGACCATCGCCTTGTGCGGGCTCGGTGCTAACGGCGTCGTCGGCGCGCCGAGGCGAGCCCTGACCGCTGGCGCAAGCCGTTCGGCCGCTTCGTGCTGCATCTCGTCGGACGGATAGTAGGCGTGCGAGGTCCGATAGATATTGCCGAAATAGCAGCGGCCTTCCTCGCCCGTAAACCGGTTCGTGAAGCGGATCGGCAAGCCGGACCGGGATGACACCTCGACAGTCTCGTCCGCCAGCTTCGCCACCGCATCGAACATCGCGCGGTCGACGAGCTGCGGGAAGTCGCCGCAATATCTCTCGTAGGATGAGGCGTCCGGCTCGTATTCGGGGGTGCGGCTGGAGAACCAAAGCAGGATCTTCGGCACGCGGATGGCCTCCAGCAACGCCGTCATCTCGTGCACCCAGAATGCCTTGGATTCGGCGAGGAGCCCGATCGCCTCCTCGCTTCTGCCGTCCCTGAACATCGCCGGATAGATCGAGTTCTCGTGGATAAATGGGCTGTTGGCGCCGGCGCCGTTGAGCTGGAAGACGTTATTGCCCCAATGGTCGTTGTTGTACCTGGAATTGCCACATGAGCGCGCCGACGGCGCCTGGATGATGCAGGCGGCCCCGGCATTGGCGAACTCAAGGATCTTCGGCTTCGTCAGGAAATAGCGCGGTCCGACCGCCGAGGTGCTGAGGTCGAGGCATGCCTCGCCGGTCAGCTCCTCCAGCCGTTCCGGAAATGCCGTCCGGCAGAACCGGCCGAAGCTGTGCGCCGTGCCGAGCACCGAGACGTAGCGTCCGGTGGGCAGCGGTCGTGGATCCGGTCCGCGCAGGAAACCCACCCCAGGCAGCATCCATAGGTTGTAATTAAAGCATTCCCAGTCGAAGAATTGATAGTTCACTGGTCGGCCCCACGCGGATCGACGGCCGCCCGATCATGCTCCGCCCCTGCGGTCCGGACCCCCATGTGTCACTCTTCCTTCCACGACAGCAGGCCCTCGCGCTCGAGATAGGCCAGGACTTCGGCGGGATTGTCGAACCGTCCGACGATATCGCTGGAGTTCTGCTTGCGAAGCTCGGGCGAGAGCGACGCCCCGCCTTCGGCCCCCAGGAATTCGACCAGTCGCGAAACAACGGGCGGATTGCTGAGCTGCCGGTACTCGATGTCGAATACATTGGGTCGGCCGACCACGCGTTGCCGCAACGTGGCGTAAGAGGATTCGATGGAGCGACGGTAGTTTTCAAAGGCCGCCGGGTCGAACGTGATGGGTGGTGTGGTTTCGACCTCGCCATCGCGAGAGTGCCAGATGCCGGTCGCTTGCCCGATCAGCATCGAAGAATAGGACGCGAGAAAATTCTGTCGCTCGAGCACGATCAGGCGATAAGCGTCATTCTCGATGACATGCTTGAGCACGACGTTCGAATGGTTGAGGAACAGCTTGAACCCTGCGGCAACCCTGCCGACGCCGACAGAATACTCGAAGACGAGGTCGAGGAACCGCAGGTGGTCACGATCGCGGAGTTCGGTCGGGTCAACCCCAAGAGCTTCGACGGCCTTATACGCCCGGAAGCCGTTGACCCGTGCCCGGTGAAACAGCTCGCCATGGAAATACAAGGCCGGATGCTTGTTCAACGTATCGACCAGCAAGTTAGACCCCGTCCGCGCGGTGGCCAGCAATACTACGCGGTTCATCGATTTCGCCGTCTCGTCGGGACGTGGAGGTCGATCCGCGAGGATCGCAAAGTGAGCTCGGCGATCCCGCACCGCCACGGTTTCGACCTCATGTCAGCACGACATCCAGATACTCGATCGTACGTTCCGCACCATCGGCGTGCCGGACCCGGAATTCGTTGACGCCATCGTGCAACCGGTCGGGTGGGAAGGTGAAGCAGGCATATTCCTCCGCTGTGCCGAGGAATGCGTCATAAGGATGAGCGAGCGGCTTGAGCACGGCCCGGGACGGCGCCGCCGCCGCGCCGTTGACGTCGACGGCCCAACCGTCGCCAGCCGCCTCGGTGGCGCGGAGCCGAACCAGGCCGCTCGTCAGCTTGCGGTCCGGAAGCGCCATGTCCAGCCGAAATCCGTCCGCGGCGGCGGGCGGCATGGGTTCAGGCAGCGCCTGCTTGGCCCCCATCGGCGCATAGGACGGTGCGAGCACGTACCACTGCGCCTGCCGGCTCAGCCACGTCGGATCCTTCAAGTGTGGCAGGACGTGGAACGGCGGCTCGTTGAACGGGCCCAGCTCCGGGCCGTCATGGCCGAAACGGCGGTAATAGGCAAAATTGAACAGACTGATGCCGGCTGCGCCGCGGCGATAGGCCAAGTGAGCGCCCGTGTAATACTGCTCGTCCGTCGTGCGCAACGCCTTCGACTCGCCGTTCTCAAGCTTCGGTCCGAGCATCGTCGTCTGGCACATCTCGAGGTACAGCGAGGCGTGAGGGATGCGGTCGCGAATCCGGCCGAGATCGGTCTGCTGCTCCGTATAGAAGTTGGACGAGATATTGAAGATGTCGGCGCCTACGGCGAACAATGCCGCAGGATCGAGTCCAAGCATGTCATAGGCGCCGAGAAATGAGGGGATGCGAACCGAAAGATAGCGATGCCCCGCAGGCTTGGCAGTGCGGTCGAGAAGGTCGCGCACCGATCTGACGAAGCCGGTCATGATCGCGACCCGCTCGTCCGAGCCGGTCCTCGCCACGTCGAAGTAGCTTGGGTAGCGCATGAAATCGAGTTCCAGCCCGTCGATATCGTAGGTCTCGGCAAGTTCGCGGATCAGGCGCATCTTCTGCTCGCGCACGATCGGGAACGACCAGTCCAGCGCCGCCGTCCGACCATCTGACGGCCGGCCTGTCGGCTGGCCGGCCCCGACTCTGTATCCCGGATGCTCCGCATAGAAGCGCGAAACCAGGGCGAGGTCCCAGCCCGGCTTCTGCAGCAGGTGATGGTGATCGTTCATCCGGAGCGAGACGAACGGCGCCACGCCCCTGCGGCGGCAGCGCGCCACGAAGGTCGAGACGAAATCCCCGCCCGCGACGAGATATTTGAGCCAGTCCGGCGGCTCGAGCCCGGTCTGGGCATGGAACCATTCGGCGTGGGCGCTCGGGGGATCGACCTTGCTCTGCCACCACGCCGTCCAGCCGACTCCGGGCTGCAGCAGTTGGGCGTCCGCAGCCGAGGCTTCATCCACGGATGCCTCCAGCATCGACGGTCGATAGGTTTCCCCGAGCTCATGGAACGGGCTGGCGCAATTGAAGACATTGGTCAGGTCGTTCGAATAGAGCAGCCGAAACGGCGGAGGCGATCCTACGTTCGTGACGGCGACGGCGGCGCGCGTCGGCATGACCATCGCGCCCGCGCCCATATGGCCGAGGAAGTCGCGCCGTCTCATTGCACCATTCTGTCGCCCTGCCGGCTCGTATGAGGGCCACGATGCGCCGTGACCGCCGCCCCGTTGGAGATTCGAGCAAGACCGACCGTCGAAAGGGCTATGCCGAGCAGGCGAGTGTCGACGATCTGTCCGTCCTGCCGCTTGACCGCAGGGTGGTGGATCCAGAAATCGAGCGTCAGGAGACCGTCGCCGCGGAAGGAGTCGGCTGGCAGCGGCAGGCCGAATTCGCGGCCCTCCTCGGTCCGGGGAACATGCAGGACTCCAAGGGCCGCGCCATTGACGAAGACGTCGACGAGCTGGTCCTGCCCGTCTCCGCCCTCGGCCGCGTGGAGTTGCAGTTTGAGCACCAACGGATGGCCGCCATCCCCGGCGGATCTGAGCAGCAGGCGGGCCTGCCGAGCGCTCGTCCAGCAGCCCCAGTTCTCCGGATGCGCCCAGCCGAGCCCCACCGCTCCGGATGCCGCGATGAAGGGGCGCACTTCGCCGACTTCGAGCTTGAACGGCTTCGGTTGCCAAGCGACGAACCGCTTCAGCGCAGGGATTTGTTGCACGCGCGCGAGCGTCGCACACAGGTCCAGGCTCTCACTGTCTCCCGGACTGGCATGGACGGCACGGATCGCGGCGTCGACGGCCGCCGCGTCTTGGCCGCAAAGCAGCAAGCCCTGGGCGATCAGGCGGTAGCCCGCCGGCTCGACCGGATCAGCCGCGACAGCCGCCGCACCATGACAAGCGGCCGCCCAGCCGTCGCCGAACTCCAGCGCGATCCGCCCGGCATGCAGGCTCGCGGCTTTGCCGCCGGCGAGGGCGACAACTGCCTGCTCGAGCAGCGGCCGGGCAGCCGCGAGCTGCCCGATCGTCGCCAAATGCATGCCGAGCGCAGCCAGCGCTGCTGGTTCAGCCGGACCACGGGCGAGCACCAGTTCCGTCGATAATGGATAAGTCTGATTCTCGACGCCCGACTGCCGCGGGCGCCGCGCCGCCAGCCGACGCGCCTCGCACCCGGCGCGCCACCCCATGGCTTGGTCAAGTTCGCGATAGACCGGTTCGGAATCGAAGCGCTCCACCGCCAGCGCCAGTGCACTGCGATGAAGATCGAGCCAGCGTCTCTCGTCTGTCAGCAGGCTGATGCAGCCTGCGGTGAATTCCGGACCGTCGGCCGCGACGATCGCGAAGCGATCGGCGACCGCTTCGAGGCCGTCGACCGCATGGGGCAGGCAGACGCTCGGCAATCCCAGGCACGCCGCTTCCACCGTCTTGATCTTCAACCCGGTCCCGGCGACGGTCGGGTTGATCGCGACCGATGCTCCGTGCAGCAGTTCCAGTAACATTGCCCTGGACACGACGCCGTGGTGCTCGATGCCGGGCAGTCTGCTGTTCCAGACCCGAGAGATTTTGCCGCAAACGACAAGCCTCGCATCGGGCACGCGCGCGCGGATCACCCGCCAGCAATTCTCGACGAACCAGTTCATTGCCGCCACGTTCATCGGATTGGCGCTGGCGTGGAAGATCAACCGCTTGCTGGCGTAGGCCGTATCGGGAACGGGATCGCTTCTGAACTCGGGGAACCCGTCATACTCGCACAGCAGAACCGGGTTGGTGACCCCGATCGACTGATAATATTGCCGCTCGTTTTCCGAGATCGCCAGAACAACGGCATTCTCGACGGCGTTGAGCGTGTCGCGCTCCATCTCCGGCGAACAGTATCGGTATTGCGTATCGAGCGGTTTCCCGTCGAAGCTGAGCGGCAGTCGCGACAGGGCGTCATGCGTGACGATGACCGTAGGGGGTAGCGGCCGGACGGTCTCAAGCTCCTTGGCCACTCGAACCATATGTGCATAGTTGCATACGATCGCCGCATAGTCGTGGCGACGATAGAGGCCAAGAGCGAGCTTCACGACCGCGTCGCTGACGACGAAAAACGGGTGATAGCGGGCCGCGGCGTCCTTGAGCTGGTCGAGGACTGCACGGTCGATCGGCAGCAGGACCTTCTGCTCCTCGAGCATGCGCAGGATTGATCTCCGCGTTTCAGCCGACTCCGCCTTCGTCCAGTCGGGGAAGGGAGCGCTCACTACACGAACGCGGTCGCCGAAATGGTCGATGAATTCGCCCGGCAATTCGTCGCCCTGGAGAATGACATCGACATCGAAGCCGAGTTCCACCAGATGGGCGACCAACCGGAACGTGACGATACGGTTGCCCTGATCGACCGGAGTCATCGGGACGAGGGTGCAGAACAGGATGCGTGGCCGTTCGTCGTCTTGCGGCTGGGCCGAGACGGGCAGATCCGCGCCTTCGGCTTGCGCCGCTTCGATCAACCTCGGCAGCAAGCCGGAGACTTCGTGTGGCGTGCCATGAAGCAATGTCGACGCACCACCATCGACCCGGTCGACGAGCGCATCGAACCCGACTTCATTGTTGTACGGGTCAAAGGGGGGCGGAGCGGCGTCGAGTTCGACGTTGGTCGCGCTATTCGCCTTTGCCACGGCCACGACGCGGCGCCGTTCGCCGTTCGGCCATCTTAGCACCGAGCCGCGGACGATCTCGGCGCCTGGGCTCACGCCGATCCCGATGCGGCGCGATCCGGTCATGGCGATGATCGTGGCATGGCCTGCCTTGGGCATGGCTGTGGCGAGGCTGACCGTCTTGACGCTGCCGTCGTCGAGCGCGTTGATGGATCCGTCGAGCCAAGCGATCGTGCCTTCGGGATCGGGCTGAACCGCAACAATGCTTCGCGAAACGTCACCCGCAAACCGGATGACGGCCCCGGGGGACACCGCATCCACCGTCACGTCAAGCAGGACTCCGCGACGGGCGCGGGTCTTCCCGAACACGAAGACGCCATTCCACCACATCTCGTCGCTGCGGGGGATGACCCGGACCTTTCGGCCGTCATCCCCCAGCGGCAGGACCTCCACGCTATGGGGATAGCCGTCCAGGACCGGGCTCACCGTCTGGTGAAAATAGATGTCGACCGCGTGCTTCTTCTCCCGGACGGCGGCGACGCGGCGCAGCCGGCCGGACGCCAGCCGCACGACCGTGCCCTCCGTGACCGGACCAGCGGGATGCTGCAGGCTCATCGCGCCGAGATAGGGTTCCTGGTAGAAACGTGCGACCCCGTTCGTCCAATACTGGTCGTTGGTTCCAGCGACTGCAACCTTACGCGGCCGCGGCTGGACCTCTCCCGGACCCCGGAGGCTCGCGCGCCGGAAGCCGGCGGACGGCGGATAGCCATCCAGCACGTCGACGAGGTCGAAATCCCGCAGCAAATACACCGTCATGCCCTGCTCGACGGGTTCGCCGGCTGGCAAAACGAAGACCGCCAGAGCGTCTTTCACATCGGCGACGACCACGCTGCTGCCGTCGAAGATCGCCACTGCGCGGCTGACAGCGTGCGCGGACTCCACCCGGATGGTAAGCTCCAGCGTATCGGCGCGCTCGTCCAGCCCGATCAAGGCGACTGTGGGGGCCTCGGTTTCCGGCATCGGAGCGGCCGATTGGACCGTGAACATCACGGTCCCTTCGCTGCCGTCGTCGAAGCCGATCTCGAATGTTGCCGCCTGCCCGATCATGGATTTGGCCAGCGCGGCAACGACTCGCGACACGAATCGGCCCCCCGCTTCCGGCTCGGCCAGCACGACCGGCGCAAGCGTCGTTTGCGTTGCCGCGCCCGCGGTGATCACCGCGATCGGCCTCCGCGTCCGCAGGCGCAACGACAATAGGACCTCGCCTGCACGGGACCAGCGGCACTCCAGCGCCTCTTCCGGCATCGGCAGATCGGTGGGCAGCGGATCGAAATCGTCCTGCCGCCGCGGCATGGTATCGCGCGGCGGCCCCCAAAGGATTCGGAAACCGCGCGGTGCGCGGGGCCGCACCGCCTCGAGATTGCGCCACAGTATGTCGCATAGGCGGCTCGAGGCGATCGCGAAATCGACCCGCGTTTCGACCGCCGCACGCACCAGCGCCCGTCGTGGCGGCGCCGCCAGGGCCTCGACCAGGGCCCGTCCCAGCGCCTCAACGTCGCCTCTCGGTGCGAAATGGGCAATCGACCCGACGGTCTCCCGCAGCACCGGAAGGTCGTATGCGGCAATCTCGGCGCCGGCGAAAGCTGCTTCGACCGGGGGGTACCCGAAGCCTTCGAACCGTGATGGGAAGACCAGCGCCTTGGCACCCGACAGTAGGCGGAACTTGTCATCGTCGTGGGGGCGGACATGAAATTCGACGCCGCCGCCCCCGCCGACAAAACGGTCTCGCAGTTCGCGGATGAATCCCGGGTCGTGGTCGTTGCCGGCAACAATATGAAGCGTACGTCCTTCGAGGATCGCCGGGTCGAGCTGCAAGAGATCGAGGGCGCCTTTGTGCCCGTCCGTCGAACGGACAAAGGCGACGACACCATCATGGAACGGGGCATCGTCATGCTGGCGAGCCGCGACCGAGTTGATCGCCGGCGACCAGACCTCGAAACGCAGCTGCGCCCCTTGCGACGCATAGAACTGCCGCGCCCGGATGTCGGAGGTGCGCGCACTCGACAGGACCAACCCGCCCTCAGCCACCAGACGACGCCAGTAGTCCCACAGGGCCGGATCTCGCGGTTCCGGCGCCATCTCGTTGAACCAGTTGCCGGACTCGAAATTGATGAGGACAATCCTGGCACCGCTGTCGGCGGCCAGGCTCAGCGCGGCTTCGTAGAATTCCGGATGGAAGATCCCTGTCGGCACGACGACGACATAATCGAGGCTCCCTCCCGCCAGTTCGGCATTCCAATCGTTCGTGGTCTCGGCGGTGACCGCGCCCGGGGCCAGCCCCTCGAGGTCTTCAAGGAATACAGGCCGCCGATTTGTGATGAAGCGCACGTCGGCGCCGGCCGCTGCGAGGGCATAGGCCGCCATCAGCCCGTGATAGCGGCCGCCTGAGTAGTCTCGGGCATTGTTCGTCGCCAGGACCGCAACTCTAAGGGGTCTCACCAGCATCGGTTCGGGCCTCTGGATTGGCAGGGTCGGAACGGATCAGCTATCGGACAGCGCGTCCTCGAAGTCGCACCGGGGGAAGACCTCAAGGGCACCACCCCGCGTGGCATTGCGAATGAAGCCGTTTTCCGATTCGACGAGGGCCCGCGCCGCGAAGAACGCGGAGGCGATCTGACGGAACGATGGTGGGCACCATGGGCGTCCATCCCGGTAGTTCTTGATGAAGTGATTGCCGTCGCCGCTCGCCGCGCGATACGCGTCTCGCGAGGACTTGTGCGCCTTGAAGACGAACCGGAAGTCCGCTCCGTAGAAGTAGAACCGTCGGATCCCCATGTAGTAGGCAACTTGGAGCGCGACGAAGAGCGACGACCCGCCTGGCGCGACGACCCGGTCGGGGTTGAGCGAAAACAGCGGGGGCGACACGCTCAGCTGGCGGAGCCAGATGTAATCTCCGACGACATCCGGCACCTGATCATGGGCGAGGAATACCGTACCGCCCGACCGGTCGATGATCTCCTGGCCGAAATCCTCGATCATCTGCTTGTCGCCGCTGACCGTGTAGGTCGGTCGCAAGCTGGTCATCTCATGCGACAGGTAGAAGCGGTTGAAGCTGAAGGTGATGGCCGACCCCAGCCTGTCGAGATCTTCCGTCCGCACGCTGGGACCGTTCCCGATCAGCCAGGCCGTCTTCCCAGCATGGCGATCCTTCCAGCGCGACAGCTGCGCGGAGCTCGGCGTATCCGGCCCGAGCCATTTCTCGATGGCCGAGAAGTTCTGGCCGCGCCCGAACGAAGAGATTGCCTTGACCGACTTGCGATCCAACGGCCACCGCCCGATACCGCGCCAGCGGACGGCGCGCTTTGCGTCGTGCGGTCCAGCCGACGCCGGCAGCTCACCGACGGCTTCGGCCGCAGCACCGACGAGCGGGACCGCGCCGGCAGATCCCTCCGGCCGCTCGCTGTGGGGCTCGTCCGCTTCAGGCGCGTCAGTCGCCCCGATGCGCTCGGCCGGCCCAACCGCCTCCAGCCTCGCCACCCTCGTACCCACCTGGATTTTGACATCCGGGTCGAGCGACCAGATGTCCACAGCCAGACCGCTTCCTTCCAACTCCAGCGCGATGAAGCCGGCAACCTCCGGTGATGGCTCGGTCTCGACCGGCAGGCTCAAGAACGGCAGGCCAAAGGCCTCCATCTGCATTTCGAGCTGGCCCGGCGCGACCTCGGGCGGCAGGACGGCATCGGCCGAGAAATAGGCCCAATCGTCGTCTTGGGCCCCGATCGTCACCCAGGCATTTGGCAGGTCGGGAGTGCCGGCGGCCCTGAACGACGCCGACAGCGCCTGATTCGGAACGCCGGCGCGTACGAAGCCGCCGAATGAAAGGAGCCGAGACTGACGATTGAAAAAGATCTCCAGATCTCGCGTCTCAGGTCGCAGATTGAGGCCGACCATGCTTTCCGCGGGCGCCTCGACGCCAAGCCTCGCGACTGCGCGCGCGACTGCCGCGATCGCATCCTCGATGGCATGGCGGGTCGATATGGCCCGTCGAGCGCTCGATCCGAGCCGGTCGGCGAGCGTTCGGTCGGCCAGCACAGACTGGACCGCGGCCGCGAGGCTGCTGCTGTCCGCGCCGATCAGCACGTCCTTGCCGGGCTTGACGGCGATGCCGTCGAATGCGGCCGGGGTGCCGATCACGGGTCGGCCCGATGCCAGCGCGGCGAGAAGCAACGGTCTGAACCGGCACGCGTCGCCCGGCACCAGGATCGCCGCGCCGCGCTCGAGTTCGTCGAGCACGGGCCCCAGCACGAATCCATCATCGACGCTCCCGGCGCCTACTTGCTTCAAGACAGGGAAGTGGCCGGCGGCTTCGAGATGGCGGATCGTCTCGGCGGCCGCGGCGGCCAGCGGAGCCGCGTCCTCGCCCGATTCAACCGGCAGCACGATGAGGCCGGACGCCGGACAGGAGCTCGGCGGCGACACGTCAACCGCCGGTGCGATGATCACGATCTTGTCCGCCGGCACTGCCCCTTTGACGCCCATCTTCCGTCGGCCTCGCCGTCTCAGCCGGTCGGCGGCCGCGCCGTCGATGACCCAGATCTCATCTGCGGCCGCCGCGACGCGGAGGAACTCATCGGGCGCCTCGGCCCCATCGGGCCAATGGTCGACGAGCAAGACGCGGCGCGCTTGGCCGAAATCGCGGGTGGCGTAGAGTTCAAATAGCTCCGGGTCGGCGAAGATGATGGCATCCGGCGGTCGCGTGCCCGCCGCAGCGAGGTGGCCGATCCACCGAGCCCGCCGCTCAATCGACCCAATCTCGAGCCGACCTGATAGCCCTTCAGTGCGGGCGGGTACGTATCGAGCGCCCAGCCGTCGCAGAGTCGACCGCCATCGCCGCGGCGGTGGTGCGCCGACCGTGATCGGCAACACCTCACCTAGCGGCAGCAATCCGCGCCACACCAGATGGGAGAACCTCAACCTTCCGAAGTCCGACACCGGCGGCACACGGTCGATCAGAACGAACCGCGGAATTGCGCTCATGCTGCCCGATAAGCCGATGGCGCGACCGATGTTGAACGCATTGGGAACTCCGCTATCATGTTGGCCTATTTGTCTGCTAAGATAGCCTATTCGTCAAGAGAAAGGCCGGCTTTGAGGGCGCCGGAGGCGATCCCGATCAAAGTTGGTGGCCGACCGGGCTTGGTGCGGTCGCGCTCGGAAGCGTCACTGCTGTCGATCGCCGGCGCGATCAACTTCGTGGGCCAAGCGTTACGGTTGTCATGGCTGCGGACGCGGTGGAGGAATGGCTCGCAAACCGAAGCCTGCGTCGAGGCTAACGGGATATTCCCGCTGTCTCGGGAGTGCTCCAAGAGTTCGTCGATGACGTTCCAAGGGAACTGCGCCGCCGAGGCGTTTCCCTCTGCAAGTACCAGGACGATAAACAATCTTTAGTTGTATGATGCCGCGCCCGGCCAACCTCTCACTCTCGGCACAGCTGAAGCATTTTGGAGGAAAAACAAGCTTCTGGGGGCGCCGGGCGGAAACGCTGGCCCCTTGGCGGATCTCCGGTATAAGATACGTTCCGACAATATAGCATCGGTTCCCGTGGCCAAGGATCATCTTAGTGCCTGCTCAGTCAATCGGACGCACGCACGCCCGACCGAGCGGCGGGTGCTAGGTGTGCCCTCCTTCCGCGGAACGCGACATTCGCCGAGAGCTGTGATCCTTCCTCCCGTGGGGTTGCGGGGCCGGTGCCGTGCCGGCCGCGCCTAAGTTGCTGGGATCCGCGGACCTGTCGTGCCCCTCGGCATTGTCTGCCGAGATGTCCGCCGCATCAGCGCGTGCCCGCCCGGAGGACACTTCCACCGAATTGATGGGGCTCATCGGCGGCAATGTGCGCCGGCTCCGGATCCGGCGGGGTTACTCGCTCTACGGCTTGTCGAGGCTCACAGGTATCAGCCGCGGCATGCTGGCGCTTATCGAGCTGGGCAAGAGCAACTCGACGGTTAGCCTGATCTGGAAGATCGCATCCGCGCTCGGTGTGCCGTTTGCGACCGTGCTGTCCCCCGACCCGCTCTTCAGCACCGCTGTTCTCCGGCGTCAAACAGCCAAAATTCTAATCGCGAATAACGGCCGGTTCACGTCTCGCGCACTCTTCCCATTCAACGAAAGGCGCGTTGAGTTCTATGAGCTGCACGTCGCTGGAAACCAAGAGGAATGGGCGCCGGGGCACAAATGTGGAACTGTCGAGAATATCGTCGTGGCGCAGGGTGCACTCGATCTGTTCGACGGCGTCCGCTGGTACTCGCTCCGCACAGGGGATGCCATTCGGTTCGAGGCGAGCATGCCGCACATCTACCGCAATCCGGATTCCGAAGAGGCTGTTCTCTATTTGGTCATGTCTTATGTTCAGGCGGTGGTGTAGCGACCCGCGTCGCCCTACCGGCGAAGAACGCGCAGGGCATCAAGCTCGGCAACCCGGTCGACCTCGCTGCGGCAGGCGCCAAGGGTGCCGAGACGCAACGCGCCGAGGCCGATGACTTCGCCGCGACTTTGAATGACCAGGGCGCGCGGACGGCTCGCGTCGGGGCTTGGTTTAGCTCGACCGTGCCGAATTTGCTGGCGCGGGCGGGCTGAGGGCACTCACGCTTCCTTGCTGCGCGTCAGCCCTTGCCGCCCCGGCCATGGTAATCGGCCTCAAGCGCGGCCGTCATTTGGATGAGCGGCACTCCTGTCCCGCCGGCAATCCGCGCGGTCTGCCCATTGAGATCAGTCTCGATCGTCACACCCCGCACGTCACCCACGTAGCGCTGTGGCCACCGTTCATTCAAGCGCCCCTGGGGCAGTCCCGCACGCCGCTACACTCTGAAGAGAAGATCCGAAAGCAGCCTGGCGTTGATTGAATTTGTTGCTGGGGACGCGCTCGGCTGGGCCGCAAGACCATCGATCGTAAGCGCGCTGACGTGTCGGCGCGTAGACACTCCTTCGCCGTCTCTGTCGCGGGGGCAGCTCGGCCGTCCTGCGCCCAGCCCACAGCCGGATCTCGCAATGCCGGCGTTCGGCCTGTCGCCCACGGAGGATATGTCGATCGCGGACCCGTCACCAATTGCCAATCGCGCTGGGACCCGTGCACCATTCCACCCATCTTGAAGCGCAACGCCACGGTATCGGCTGGTTCAGATCTGACGCTGTCCAATTCGGGCGCTGCGGGTCGCCGCCATCCATGGGAAATCAGTATGAAAGCTATGTTTTCCCCTAAGGTCCGCTAGGCGGTAGAAACAGCCATTGAGATTCGCCGGATCGTATAGGGCGTCTCAGTGGCTTTTGCGGCTTGCCAACTACGGTCGACAACTAGATTAAACTACCTGTGGTCAAGTCGTTGGGATTGCTTACGTTCTCGCTCCCAGTATGAAACACACCTTTCACACTGAGGGGATGGCTTGGGCCGAGACCGTGCCGGCGATCAATCCGTAGTTACTGATATTGCCACTAAATGCTACTCTATGCTTAGATTGTTCGGTCGAAGAGCCACTCTGGCCACCGGCTAGGAGAAGAGCGATGAAGGGTGTGCGATCCGCCATGACCGTCTCCCTGCAAAGGCCCGGATTGATCGGCGCCATAGCCGTGATTTCCATTGGCTGGACTTCCCCGGGGCTGGCGTACAATCAGTCAAGCGTGGCAACGATAACAAACGCGGGAACCCAACCATCATCCTTCTGCACGAAGGACGGGCATATTTCCGTCGACCATGGTGGCTGGCATGATCCCGCATCTGGAAGCTATGCCATCGGCTTCACGCTCCTTCAGGGCCCTTCGACCTATCATTTGCAGCCCGGCCCCACGGTCATTGCAAAGGGCTGCTACTCTCATACGCTCGGAGATACGACCGTTATCGGAAACGCAGGCGCTCAGAGCACGGTCTGGTACAATCAATAATCATTCAAGGCAGCGCATTCGCAAATGACACCCCCAGATGGAGATAGTTCGCGAATTGCTGCATGCTCGCCGCTTGATACCTCCGAGAGAAATCAGGAAAACCGGGCTGTTTAAATCCGAGAAACCACGAGCCGTCTGGATTATCATTCATGCTGAAACCATGCACTTGAGTTGGGATCGACGCTGATTCAAAACTCATAACTGCCGTCTGACCATTTATTATGGTGGTCTTGCCGTTATCCGCTTTAAGCGCGAGTGCCGTGTCGATTGCCGTCGAAAACGCTTGGGCTTCTGAGGCGGAAAAATCAAATGCCTGAGCTTGTCCGGATGACTGGGCCACGGTCAGATGGATTGTGCGCACATCAATGCCTCCGCTTGGAGCCACTGTGACTAGGTGTCGAACATTTAGAGAGTATCTGTCGGTTCCTATTTGGACTTCAGGCACTTTCCCATCGATTCCGTAGAGAAGTGTTTGCCCAAACACTCTTCCTCCTGTCGTCAACCCAAAAACAATAGAAAGCGCAAGAAATAGCGCGTGCCGTTGGCACATGGTCATGTTTAACCTCCATGAGTAGTGCGCCTGAGTGATAGTGCCGTCATGGTTGTCGCTGTCAATCGGCGCAAGCTCCGAATTTGGCCCTGGTCTGCCCCCGGCGAAGTGGTCCATCCGTAATGTAGGTCCTTGGGCCGGATTTGGAGGATGGAATCATGCCCAGGAAGCGGCACAAGCCACAGGAGATCGTCGCGAAGCTGCGGCAGGTTGACGTTCTGACGGCACATGGCCACTCGATCGCCGAGGCGGTGAAGACGATCGGCGTGACGGAGACGAACGTACTTTCACTGGCGGGCGGAATACGGCGGGATGAAGACCGACCAGGTCCACCGGCTGAAGGAGCTTGAGCTTGAGAACACCCGGCTGCGCGCTTCCGGATTGGCGGGGCGCGCGAGATGTCCTGGCACCTGTTGACGTGGGGTGACGCGGTCCAATTCGGGCGCTGCGGGGGCGGCTGATGCTGGTTCGAATCTACGGCGGGATGGGGTGCTTTGATTCGGCGAGATTTCGACCACCGAGCTCCACGCTGATCCGCGGTCGTCGATACCGCCGATTCACACCCGGACACCGGCGCCTACAATTCGTTGACTTTGCGATTTGTTAGGAGAGGATCTTGCCGCCTGCTGCGCGGCACACCAGAATGCTAGAGCCCTGAAACAAGAACGCGCTAATGAAAAGAGGAAATGGCGTTGGCGAAATCCGTCGTCGTAAAGGTTCCAAAATCCGATAATCACGGCTCGAATGCCACGAGACTTGGGCGAGCCGACTGGATATCGGCCGCAAAACTGGCGCTGGTCAAAGGTGGAATTCACGCGGTTAAAGTAGATAAGATTGCTCGTTACCTCGGAATTACCCGCGGCAGCTTCTATTGGCATTTTAAGAGTCGCGCCGAATTACTTACTGCGCTCCTCGAATTGTGGCGAGAGCAGAATACCGCACCGTTCCGGGCTATCGCGGCCGCTAGGTCGGAGCCAGCATTCGACCGATTCATGAAACTTCAAGGACTATGGCTCTACGAACGTGATTTCGAGCCGGCATTTGACCGAGCAATCCGTGACTGGGCCGGCGGGACACCTTCCGTGGCGGCCGCGCTAGCGAGGATTGACGCCGAACGGATGCGAATCCTGGAGGAGATTTTCCTGGATCTCGGGTATAGCGCGACCGAGGCTATGATACGCGCCCGGGTGACCTATTATCATCAAGTCGGTTACTACACGCTGGCCGTGCGAGAGTCCCGCGAGACGCGGCGCCAATTTCTACCGCTCTACACAAAGATCCTCACCGGCTTCGATCTCGATGCAAATTCGGTGGTATTAGATGCTCCCCGGCCGCGTCGAACAGCCATGCGGCGAAGTGACGAGCGACGCTAACGTCGGCATAAAGCTCATAGATCGGATCGTCCCGTCGGAGCAGAAGGATGACGCGCACCTGCTCAACAAGGGTGCGCACACAGGTTCCGACTGTGAATCTTCGAGGATGCAAATCGAGAGGGCACCCTTTTGCAAGCACGTCGCGGGCGGCGGGCCCCCTGAGGATGATCGGAGCGAACGAGGAGTCTAGCTGAGAGACCACAGCCGGGGCGCCTTCGAGAGCAGTCGAAAGGCGATGGCTGATGCCGTCGAGGCCGTGGTCGTCGAGCAGCAGCCATTCGGCGGGCCCAAGCCAAAGCCAGCGCCGACTATCGCCAGTCGATGTGTTTGCGGACAATGGAAGCGGCACGCCGGATATGGCGGCGGCCAACTCGGCAACCTCCGCAGTGATCCGATCAATCCGAAGAGAGAGGGCTGGACGCTTCGGCACCAACTCGATGGACACCAAAGATGGGTCGCCTATCGGGCCGTGCTCAGTGTTGCCGAATGCCGAAGAAGCCGAGAGTTCAGTCATTCAGCCGCTCCCCGGCACGGTCGTACCAGCCTGGCTCGACCAGCCTGACCCGTCCGCGCCGGCCGAGGTCTTGAGTCTCCAGTACTTCCCCGAACCGTTGACGACCACTACGGACCAAGGCGAGTCCGATCCAGCGGCCAAGAATCGGGCTATCGCAGGCCGAGGTAACGAACCCCTCGCTCTTCGGCTTGCCTGGTCCGGGTGCGAGTATGTGGCTGCCGACGACCAGGGGTCCCGGACCATCGGCTGGCTCGATGCCTACGAATTGCAACCGATCCGGTCGACGGTTTTCCGGTCGGGACAAGGAGCGGCGCCCGATGAATTCGTCCGATCGCCGCTCTACTGCCCGGCCCCAACCGACATCGTCCGGCGTAGTCGTGCCATCGGTATCGGCTCCGACGTGGAGAAAGCCCTTCTCGGTTCGCAGCAGCATCCACGCTTCGACGCCGACCGGCGCGATCCCGAAGGACGCGCCGACGTCGAGCAGCCTACCCCACAAGGCCGCGCCCAGATCCCACGCGACGCTTATCTCAAAGGAGACCTCTCCCGTGAAGCTGACACGGGCAATCCGCCCCTGTACGCCGGCGACGAGTCCCTCGCGAACGCCCAGATGAGGGAGAGTTTCAGGTCGCAAATCGATGTCGGTCCCAAGGCTGGTGATCACTTCTCGCGCCTTGGGCCCAGTCACCGTCACAGTGGTCCAAGCGGTGGTTTCGACTGCGATCGCCACACGCAGGTCGTGCCATTCGCATTGGTGCCATTCTTCAAGCCAGTCCGCGATCCGGCCGGCTCCAGCGCTTGTCGTCCCAATAAGGTATCGTGATCGGTCGAGCCTCAGCGCCACGCCATCGTCGATTATGATGCCCTCCTCGTTCAGCATCAGACCGTAGCGTCCGCACCCCGGCGCGAGGCTGTGCATAGAGTTGGCATAGATCCGACCAACCAGCGTTTTGGCTTCGGGACCGGAGACGACGATCTTACCGAGCGGCGAGGCGTCGAACAGTCCTACTGCATTGCGTACGCAAAGTGCTTCTCTCCGAATTGACTGTTGCGCGGTTTCGCGCGCACGGGAGTAGTAGGCGGGCCGTTCCCAACCGCCATATTCCACGAGTTTCCCGCCGTGAGCCAAATGCTGGTCATGGGCCGGCAGTAGCCGCCGTGGTCGAAATCTGTCGCCGACGCTACCGCCGCGGAATAGGCCGATGGTGACTGGGACGTAGGGCGGCCGGAAGCGGGTGGTGCCGACTTCGGCCACTGACCGATTCGTAGCTTCGGCCAGGACGGTCGGGCCATCGGTATTGGCAGTCTTTCCCTGATCAACTGCCATGCCTAGTGTTGTATATCTCTTTACATGTTCTACTGATACGAGGTTCTCGCGCGCGGCGAGCTCAATGTCCGAGACGGTGACATCGTTCTGGAAATCGACCCAAATCCGGCCTTCTGCCTGCCGAACCACTGCCAACGGTTCCACCGCTCCGGTGCCGACTTCCGTCCGGCTCGTTCGGGCACCCGGCCGGGCACGCGATGGCTCGGATGCGGCTTCACCGGCTTCGCGACCGTCACGGACACAGCTGTCCGTGTCGAAAATGCCGTTCAGGCTGCCAGCCGGATAGATGGGCTGCGATCCAATATCGGGGACGAAGGCACCGATCGACCGATCGAACCGTAGCCGCCCACCAGATTGAGAGAAAAGGTGGACCGCCGGCGTCCAGCCGCCGGACATGGCGAGTACATCGCAGACTAATCCGCGGCTTCTTCCGGTGCCGGTCTGCGCGACGCTCACCTTGTGTAGCTGCTTGGCGCCGCTCGTGCCGACGACCCGGTGGCCGACGAGCAGCTCGATACCACGCTCGTACGCAAGCCGCGCGAGGGGTTCCGACACGGCCGGGCGCGAGTCGACCACCACTGCGCTCGCTCCGGCCTCGACCAACGTGACGGCAGTTTCATAGGCACAGTCATTGTTTGTGACCACAAGCGCCGCCTGGCCTGCCAGGACGCCGAACCGATGACGGTACCCGCGTACGGCACTCGCGAGCATGATGCCTGGTCGATCATTGTCCGGGAACAGAACCGGCCGTTCGATGGCACCCGTGGCGAGGACAACGGCGCGAGCCCTGACCAACCAAAGGCGCTGGCGGAGCAGGCTCGCTGCTCCGGAGGGACCGACGCAATCGGCCAACCGTTCGACCAGCGCTACCATGTTATGATCGTAGTACGCCACGGCAGTCGTCCGACGCAGCGATGTTAACTCGCCACGCGGCTGGCTCAGCCCGAGCGCCTCGATTAGCGTCAGGCGCCTCTGCTCCTCCCCCTCCGCTCCATCGAGCAACGTGCCGCCAAACTCCGATCGCTCATCAGCCAGAATGACGCTCCGACCTTGCGCGAGAGCAGCCTCTGCTGCTGCGAGCCCAGCCGGGCCGCCCCCGACTACGAGCACGTCGGCGTGCCCGAAGCGCAAGTCGTAGCGGGCCGGGTCAGGCTCCGTGGGAGCGTGCCCGAGCCCGGCAACACGGCGGATCGCTCCATCATACCAGCGCCAATTTGGCCACATGAAGGTCTTGTAGTAGAAGCCCGCCGGAAGAAGGGCCGCGGCGAGGTCGGCCAGTGCGCCCACGTCCCAAGCTAGGCTGGGCCAGCGATTCTGACTCATTGCGATGAGCCCGTCATAGAGCTCGATCTGGGTTGCTTTGAGATTCGGCTCGGTCCATTGGCCGATCTCGAGCTGAATCAGGGCGTTGGGCTCCTCGGAGCCGATGCCAAGCACTCCGCGCGGCCTATGGTACTTGAAGCTGCGCCCAACCAGCCGGACACCATTCGCCAGGAGCGCGGAAGCGAGCGTGTCGCCAGGGTGGCCTTCCATCGGCTTCCCGTCGAAACTGAAAGGGAGTGTTCGCGTCCGGTCGATCCGTCCGCCGGTTCGCAACCGATTTGGCTGCGCGCTCATAAGCCGAACTCCGGAGCCTCTTCATCGAGGCGCCAAACGGCGTGAATCTCGTGCGTGGCGGTGTCCCTGGCAACACCAAACCATTGCCGACAGCCAGCCGCATGGACCCAGCGCTCACGGGTAATGCCTTTGGGATTGCGGTGAAAGAACAGGTGCTCAGCCCACGCCACGTCGGTCGTAGTCTCAGGTACGGCGATGGCGTTGAGTTCTCCGCCACACCGGAATTCCACCTCGGCGCGGGGGCCGCAGAACGGACAAGAGATCAAGAGCATGATCAGTGTGTGATCCCCGACGCGCCCGCCTCGTCGATCAGGGCACCCGAGGTGAACCTGTCCAGCCCAAAGGGTTTGGCAATCGGATGGGGACTTCCAGTAGCGATGTGATGGGCGAGCAGCCAACCACCGGCTGGGATCGCTTTGAAACCCCCGGTGCCCCAGCCGCAGTTGAGATACAGGTTCGGGACCGGGGAGGCACCGATGATCGGGCTCGAATCCCGCACGACATCGACGATGCCCGCCCATTGTCGCATGAGTCTTAGCCTGCCAAAGGCCGGAAACTGCTCGGCAAGCGCGCCGAGCACCGCACGTGTGACGGCAGGACCGCCGCGTTGCGCGTACGATGCATAGAGATCGAGGCCACCGCCCATAACCAGCTCCCCCTTGTCGGACTGACTGACGTAGAGCCCGGTCGCCGGCGACAGGATCACCACGTCGAGGCACGGCTTGATCGGCTCGGAGACCATCGCTTGCAAAGCGTAGCTGACGATCGGCAGGCGGAAACCGGCCAACCCCGCCAGAACCCCCGAGTGGCCGGCGGAAGTCAGTGCAATCTTGCGTGCCGAAATGGTACCGCGCGTTGTCTCGACCGCGGCGATGGTGCCATCGCGCTCACGCCGGAACCCAACCACTTCGCAGTTCTGGATGAGGTCAACCCCGCGGTGGTCGGCGCCGCGAGCATAGCCCCAGGCGACCGCATCGTGCCGGGCCACCCCGGCACGCCATTGAACGAATCCGCCGAGGACCGGGTACCGGGCGCGAGGCGAAGTGTCTAACGCAGGCGCGTGACGTCTAACATCTTCGATAGATAGAAGTTCAGCATCAACACCATTAAGATGCATCGCGTTGACGAGACGCCTAGCCATCTCGACGTCGTGCGCTGAATGCGCCAAGTTGATCATTCCGCGCTGGCTGAACATTATGTTGAAATTCAAGTCGCGACCAAGTCGCTCATAGAGTCTCAGCGATAGGTCATAGAGCGCAACGCTTTCGGGGTAGAAGTAGTTCGAGCGGACAACCGCGGTGTTGCGGCCCGTGTTGCCGCCGCCGAGCCACCCTTTCTCCAGCACCGCAATGCGACTCACACGATGCAAGGCGGCGAGATAGTAGGCGGTCGCGAGGCCATGCCCGCCGCCGCCGACAATTACGATATCGTAAGCCGGTTGCGGCGAAGGGCTCCGCCACATCGGAGGCCACCCGCGATGGCCGTTGAAGGCCTGGCGCGCCAGCGAGAAGAGCGAATATCGCATTGAAACCCAAAATCTCTCCATCCGTCGGTTATTCTTACTATACAGAACTGTATGGATCAAGCGTATACGGGTAATCCTTGGGAGGTATTCGAAATCGAAGAGGAACCAGCATTAGCTATCTTTCAACTGCCGAAGAGATTCACTTGGACGGTATACGGTCCGAAGACATTTCGGTCAGCCACGCTCCCGATTTCACGTCGTCTGTGTTGGGATCTGGTCCGCCCGCCAGGTAGCTATCGATAGGGCCAGCACCACAAAATCGCGGTTGAACATTCTCAAAGCTGCCGTGACCGCACGAACTTGGCAGGATGATGTGGCGCGGTGACATAGCGATCCGCCGTCGACCCTGCCAAGCTTTGCAGCCTCATTGGAGCTCGATTACGGCCCGGCGATTCTGGGGTTCCCGCACGCCGTCAGCGGTGGAGATCAGCAGCCCCGCCTTGCCCACACCGACGGTCGCGATGTCGCCCGCTGCGACGCCGTCAACCATCAGCTGCTGTTTGACCGCCGCGGCACGCCGTTCAGACAAGGCCTGATTATAGCTGGCAGTGCCGACCGTATCGGTATGACCTGTGACGGTTAGGTTCACTACGTTGCCCGCCTTGATGGCGTCCGCAGCGGCGTGGATCACCTTCGCCGCTGCAGCGGTGACATCCGACTTATCGAAATCGAAGAACACCTGGAATTGCCTTTGCAGCTCAACATGAGGCAGAGGCACCGGTGCGGATGGCGGGGCTGCTGGCGGTGTGGGCGGCAGCTCCGCGGGAGCTGCCGGCGGCCCGGCGAAATGATAACTGACGTCGATTCCGACCGTTAGCGGTTGGTTGGTCGCTACCCGGTTGTAGGTCGGCAAATTGCTTGATAAGGAGCTCGTGTCAGCAATCCAAGCCTTCTTGTCGAATAGGTTGTTGGCAAACAAAAAAGCCGACCAGTCGTTTTCCGTCACGCCGACCCGGACGTTCGTAAGGTCGTAGGCCGGCAGGTGGTTGAATTGGTAGTAGGTAGCGTCGCGCCTGGTGCCAACGTAGTCGTTCTCAATCCGTGCTGTGAATGACATCTCGTCCGAGATCTCGGTGCTATACGAGAGCGAGAGACTGGTCGTCCAGGGCGGCACGTCCTGCAGCCGGTCGCCCGGCACAGTGTTGGCCTCGCGGCTACCCTGGGTGATCTGGGCGTGCGTGTAACCAGCGCTTGTCGACAGAACGAGGCCCGGCATCAAGATGGCCTTGACCTCAAGTTCGCTGCCATAAACTTGCGCCTTGCCAGCATTGTCGTTGTAGGGGAAGCCGCAGGAGAGAGCCACGACCTGCTGCACGCCCTCCCAATTCTCGAAATAGATGTCGCTGTTGACGGTGACGCGATCGTCGAGGAGTTGCGCCTTCTCGCCAAGTTCATAGCTCCAAACGCTGTCCGGTCCGAAATACGGCGGCGCCGAAGTCCGGCCGAGCGCTTCCAGTGCGGCGAGGCACGCTGGCCCAAGTCCGGTCGACCCAGTCGGGATCGGCTGGTTGCCGCCCCCCGGACGGAACCCCTTCGTTGCCGTCGTGTAGACCATCAAGTCTGGGTCTGGCGTGTACGAAATGTCAAATTTAGGGTCGAACCCCTCGTCAGCCTCAGTGCCGCGTGCATAATAATAGGCATTCGTCCCAGTCGGGGCAGCGACGCCCGAAACCGCCGTGTCGAGCTGGGTTTGATAGGAATACCACCGCAGGCCTGCAGTCGCCTTAAGTTCCGGCGTAATCTGATAGGACATTTCGCCAAACGCCGCGGTCTGGGTGATCCTGGTAGGCTGCACTTGGGCGATCAGATTGGGCGTCAGGCCGAATGCGGCCAAGCCTGGAACCTCCGAAACGATGTCCCAGTCCGATTCAAAGCTGCTGTAGAACGAGCCGACCAACCATTTGAAATCGGTATCGCCGGACGACGTGATTCTCATCTCTTCGCTGAACTGCTTCGAATAATCGTCCTCGCTGACCGGAACGACGCCAAGACCGTTTGGCGGGTAGTAGGACGGGAATCCGAACGCCCACGAGATGGCCTCGGACGCGTCCTCAGTCAGAGTCTCGGATCGGTTCCATTTGGCGGTCGTTGAGGTCACTTCGAAGTCGGGAAACTTGTAGTTTGCATTCACGCTCCACATGATGAAGCGGTCAGAGAACGGTTCCGCTAGGTCGTACACTTCGTAGTGCGCCAGTGTTCCTGGATCGCTGTCGAAGTTGTTGAGCCCACCTTGTGTGATCCGCTGATAGAAGATCGACGGCGTGATCGTGAAATTATCGGTCGGCTTCCAGAGCAAGCTGACGCGCGTACCAAGCAATTCCTCGTCATTCACATCCTTGTAATCGGCCGACTGTGCCGCAGCGAGTACGTTGCCGCGTGTGGTCCCCGATGGGGCAGTCGGCACCGGATTTGTCGGTAGCGGAAAATCCCCGGGCGCGATCACGATCCTGTCGATCCAGCCGCTCGTATAGGCCTCGGAACCGACGACCCGCAGCGCCATGACATCGTCGATCAGAGGGATGTTCAACATGGCGTTTTCGCCATGGTTGAAGCCGCCGCCGTCGGTGCCGGAGAGGATCGTCTGCACGGTTGCGTCGAATGCGTCGGGATTTGGCTGGTTGGTGATCAGCTTAACCGTGCCGCCCATCGAGCCTGAGCCATAAAGCGTGCCCTGCGGCCCGCGCAGCACCTCGACGCGATTGAGGTCATAGAGCGTAGGATCGATCACAACCTTACCGTTCACCGCGGCGGCAGGCGAGGTCAGCGGCGTGTCGTCCAGATAGAACCCGACAGTCGGCGAGTTACCGCCACTCGACGTTAATCCGCGCATCTCTATTTCGGTCTGGCCCGGGCCTTCTGCCTTTAATGACACGCCCGGCGTGGCTTCGGCGAGAGTATTGAAATCGGTAATGCCGCGGTCCTGAATTTCTTCGCCCGTGACCGCGGTCACGCTAATCGCAGTGTCCTGCACCGTGGCGGCACGTTTGGAAGCCGTGACGACGATCTCCTCGAGGCGATCTGACGGCGCCTTTTCGGCTTGCTGGGCGAAGGCACTACCGCCGCTGGCGACGCCAAGTGCGCCCGATGACAAGAGGGCAACCACCCCGTACTTCGTTCTGTGAACCATCGCGATAACCCCCAATTCTGCTTTGTGGTGTCTAGGCTAGGCATCAACAGTACCGCCGGTTTGGCCAACGCTCAGTGCGCCGCTGCCGTGTGCGGACAAGCGGTCCGCGCTGGAAAGGTTCTGCCCACTCCATGACCGTAGCATACACAACTGTATTGACCAAACGAAAAATACAGTGCTGTATGGAGAGGCCGTGCGTGGCCTGCGGTCGAACGGGGGGAGAGGTGGTGGCATATGAGGGCGCACAAGCTAGGCGGTTCCGTCTTCGGGTCCCTGCCAGCCGCCGTGAGACGCGGCGGTCGTGGCAAGGCGCGGGGATCGGGTTCAGTCACGAGACGGGCGCACGTTCAGGACACGGACAGCCAGCCCTTTCAGCCGAGCGCTACGACGAGTCGACTTCCGAAGAGACACCTGCAGGGGAGTTCAAGAGGAAGAGCCGGTATTTGGCACTTTGCTCGTCGCCGCCAAGGCCGAATTTCCTCGGTGAACGCAGAGAATCACCCTAACTGCGTTATGGAACTCGCTACATCGTCAGAAATCACACTAATTATCACCGAATCCTTGATCTTCAATTTCATTCTCCGCCGGGCAGTGGTCAATCCGCCGCTGTGTAGTTAGTGAAACAACTCAGGAGCGAGCTAAGAGAAATGCTGATAAGTATCGATAACGGAGGTACTCTAACTGATGCGTGCGTAATCTATGGAGCGCAGGTATATCATGCCAAGACGCTGACCACTCCTCATGATCTCACGCAGTGTTTTGTCCAAATATTGCGAGATGTATCAAAAAAAATTTACGGCGAACCGCGGCTCGATACTCTACTCGAGGAAGTCGATTACATCCGCTACTCGACGACGCAGGGTACCAATGCGGTCGTGCAACGCAACGGCCCGCGACTCGGCCTGATCGTTCGAACCTGCAAAGACACTAACCAGCTGCTGCGTAACGATGACGAACGTCAGCTGTTTGAAGTAATGGTCGGAGACCGCGTTGCCGAAGTGAACACGACGCAACGTGACGACGACTTGGAGGCAGAGGTCATCGCTGCCGTCAACGAGTTGATGTCGCGCGGTGCCAGCCGGCTCGTGGTGAGTCTAGGTGGTGAAGCGCTGGCCGAGGACGAGAGCCGCATCAAACGCCTGACGTTATCGCGCTACCCACGGCATTTGCTCGGCGCAGTGCCGATCCTCTTTTCGCACCAGCTTTCGGATGACCGGAACCATGCGCGTCGCACGTGGAGCAGCCTGCTCAACGCCTTCCTGCACCAGGGGATGGAGCGCTTCCTCCATAACGCCGAAGGGGTCCTGCGGAAGCACCGTGCTCGCCATCCGCTTTTAATCTTCTGCAATGATGGCACCTCGTCGCGGGTCGCGAAGACCGTCGCTCTCAAGACATGGGGATCGGGACCGCGCGGCGGAATGGAGGGCGCCAAGGCGTTGGCACAGCACTACCGCCGCAAAACGCTCCTGACGATCGACATCGGCGGCACCACCACTGATATCGGCATGGTCGAACACGGCACCGTACGGGAGCGTCGCTGGGGATCGTTGGAAAATGTCGAAGTCTCGTTGCCCTTGTGCGAGGTGCAAAGCCTCGGGGCAGGCGGTGGTTCGATCTTCCGCGTCGCCGATGGCTTCTTGAAAGTCGGGCCGGATAGCGTCGGTGGCGCGCCTGGTCCGGCCTGCTTCGGCTACGGTGGCAGGGAGGCGACGATTACCGATGCGTATCTGCTGCTTGGGATTCTCGACGGCAACTCCTACTTCGGCGGCGCCCTCCGGCTCGACACCGAGCGCGCAAAGACCGCGGTGCAGGCCAATGTCGCAGAACCGCTGGGGGTGTCGCTGGACGAAGCTTTGGTCAGAATGGAGCGCGCCTACGTCAACAAGATCGCGGCCGCGATGTCGCCGCTCGTCAAGGACCCTCAAGGAACCTGCCTGCTCGCCTTCGGGGGAGCCGGCCCAATGTCGGCCTGTCGGGTTGCGGAGAGGCTCGGAATCACGGAGATCATCGTGCCGCGTATGGCGGCCGTGTTCAGCGCTTTCGGAATCGGCTTCAGCGACATCGCTCACAACTACGACGCCGCTCTCACCGACATGGGCGAATGCGCTGTAGGTGGGTTGGTAGAGCAACTCCTTCGGAAAGCGCGCCGTGATATGTTCGCGGAGGGCTTCGACATGGCCGAGTGTGTCGTCGAGACGTCCATTGGCTCCACCCGCAACGGTGAGAATGCCACTTACAAATTTGAAGGCGGGCTCAAATTGCCCGCCGCGCTCCGCGCGGCGGAGGATCTGCGCATTCAGCTCACCGCAACCAAGACGATCCCGCATTTCACCTTGGGTGCAGTGTCCACCAAACCGTTGGCGCAGGCGACGGCGACGCGCACACGCACGGTGCGGATGGCTGCGGATCCGGCTCGTCCGGAAGACCTGTCGGCTTGGGAGATGCGGCTGTTCTGCCACGAGGAGCTGAGCGCCGGCGACTGGGCCAACGGTCCCGCGGTCGTTGAGGAGGAGTACTTCACCTGCGTGATCCCGGAGAGGTGGGGGTTCCTCGTCAACGAGAACCGAGACCTGATCCTGAACAGACAATCCGAGAAGGCTTGAGCCATGATCGTGCCGATGACGGAGTATCTTGAGATCGACCTCGATCGCGAGCTTTGGCGTTGCCGCGTGTGCCGCCACGAACTCGGGCCCGCACGCCAGCCCTACAAAGAGGGCCTTCTGGTGTATGCGCGCGACCCAAAGGAAATTCACGATCCCATACTGGACCAAGATCGGTACGAATTCACGTTCGCACCCGACCCGAATTGGGTGCGGATTCTCGAATATTACTGTCCGACATGCGCAACGATGGTCGAGGCCGAGTACTTGCCGCCCGGGCATCCGCCGGTCAACGACATGGAGTTCGACATTGATGCGCTCAAGAGGCAGTGGACCGGCCGCAAGCCGCTGACCGAAGCCGAGTTGGCCGGGCCCGACATGGCCGGGCTGACGCATCACACCCATTCACGCAAGCAAAAAGCACAAGAGAATTCTCGGAGATAGAATATGAAACGCATTGCAGTCGACATCGGCGGCACATTCACCGACTGCTTCTTCGTATGGGGCGATCGTTACATCCAGTCGAAGGCACTCACGACGCACCACAACTTGTCGGTCGGGTTCCGCGAGGCGCTTCAGAGCGCCTGCAAGGCTCTGAGGCTGGACGTTCAAGACGTACTTTCGCAGATTGATTCGGTGCGCTACGCCACGACACTCGGCACCAATGCACTGATCGAGCGCAAGGGTCCGACTGTGGCCTTACTTGTGACGGCCGGTTTCGAAAGCTCCGTGCCACTGTCGCGTGGCCGCGGCTACGGCGAAGGGTTGGACAGCACGGATCAATCCAATCTGCCGGCTGCCGACCGCCCGGACGCACTGGTGCCAATCCCCATGATCATGACGGTGCGCGAGCGCATCGACGCCGTCGGCGAAATCATAATGCCGCTGGACGAAGACGATCTGCGGCTAAAAATTCGAAATTTGGTCGATCGGGGCGCGCAGGCATTCGTCGTAGGATTGGTAAACTCAGTCACCAATCCGGCGCACGAAAGGCGCGTCGAGGAAATCCTGCTTGAGGAGTATCCCGAGCATATGCTCGGCGCGATGCCCGTGGTGCTGTCGCACAAGGTGGCGGGCAGGAAGGGCGAGTATGTTCGCTGGTCGTCATCGATCATCGATGCATTCCTGCACGACGTGATGTACCACGGTCTCAGTTCGCTGGAGCAGAACTTGCGCGAGTCCAGCTACCAGCGCCCGATGCTGGTAATACACAACTCCGGCGGCATGGCGCAGCTCAACTCCACGGACTCGCTGCAGACGATTCATTCTGGTCCGGTGGCGGGCGTCAGCGCCTCCGAGCATTTGGCAATGCAGGCCGGACTCGGTAACGTCATCTGTACCGATATGGGCGGCACTAGCTTCGACATCGGACTGGTTGTCGAGGGCGGTGTCAAGCACTACGACTTCAACCCCGTGATCGAGCGCTGGCTGGTCACAGTGCCGATGATTCACCTAGTCACGCTGGGCGCCGGCGGTGGCTCAATCTGCCGCTACGACCGCATGCACCATACCGTGCAGGTCGGGCCAGCCAGCGCAGGTTCCGACCCCGGTCCGGCCTCCTACGACCGCGGCGGCTTAAATGCGACGGTAACCGACGCTGACCTGATCCTGGGCTACCTCTCGCCCGAGCGCTACGCCGGGGGCAACATCACGCTGAACGCCGCACGCGCCAACTCGGCTTTCGAGGAAAAAATCTGCGAAGAGCTCGACTGTTCAGCGGTCGAGGCGGCGAAGATGGTTAAGCGCCGCGTCGACGCCAACATGGCTAACGGTATCTTCCAAGAACTTCGTGCCCGCGGCTACGATCCGCGCACATTCACCATGCTTGCTTATGGCGGCAACGGACCGCTGCATGGCTGTGGCATCGCCAACATTCTGGAAATCCAAAAGATCTTGGTGCCACCGTTCTGCTCGGTATTCTCGGCGGTCGGCGCGGCCAATATGCATCAGTTGCACATCCACGAGCGGTCGCTGTTCATGTATATCTATGACAGTACGGCACGCCACTTGCTTTCGGATTACGCGTGCTTCAACGCCATTGTCACGGAACTGGAAGCCGCCGGCCGTCAGGATCTCCTGCGCCAGGGGATGCGCGGGGAGGACGTCAAGCATCGGCTCGAGCTGGACATGCGCTACGGTAACCAGCTCGTACAGACCACCGTCGTGTCGCCGACCGCACGCATACGCGGCATGGACGATGTGATGGCGCTGATCAAGCAATTTTCGGTCGATTATGCAAACCGCTTCGGTAAGGGGTCTGAAGCGCCTGAGGCCGGAATTCGGATCAACACTGTGCGCGTTCTCACCTTTGTTGAACTGGATACGGTGAGCTTCGGCGAAATCGCACCCAGCGGCCTTACGAAAGCGCTGCCGGCCCCGCTGGAGAAGCGCATGTGCCATTTCGTCGATCGAGAGGCGCCTTTGGAAACACCGTTCTACGAGATCGCACAGCTCCAAACCGGGCATGTCCTGAAAGCGCCGGCGGTGGTGATATCGCCCGTCACGACGTACCTGGTGGAACCGGGTTGGCAGCTCCTAATCGGTGAGTATGGCGCAGCCTGGTTTACGCGGGCCGGCGTCATAGCGACCTCCGACGCTTCATTCTTGCCAGCCAACCAGGTAGCTGCCGTCGCCTGACGGATGGGAGCAACCCAACAGCCATTGGAGCCTAAAATGGGCGACTTCGACGACCGAGCAGACCGGAACCGCGAACAGGAACTCATTAGCCAATTCCTGGCGGACAACGTCCTGTTCCTAGGCCCGGACCCGGAGATCATGGAAAACCACGATATCGCCCCACGAACGGAAGTTGAGGACCGGGCGATGACGAGGGAAAACAACCCTGCCGTGCTGGCGCTCGTGCGTGATCGCCTGCAAGCGGGCTGCAACGAGACCTTCGAAATGCTTGAGCAGATGGGCGCGGCTCCCGGCGCGAAGTGGGGCGACCTCATCACGGGCATCTTTACGCCTAGCGGGGACCTGGCAATCGGCAGCACGGGCGGCGTACTGCTATTCGCCTGCCTCGTGCACCATCCGATAAAGTTTATCAAGAAATACTGGGAGAGCGAGCCGACAGTCGGCGTCCGTGAGGGTGACGGCTTCATCCACAATGACGCGCGCTACGGCAACATCCACAACACGGATCAAAGCCTAATTGTCCCGATCTTCCACGAAGGCAGGCTGATCGCCTGGGTCGGCGCGACCGTGCATGAGGGCGAAAACGGCGCGATCGAACCCGGCGGAATGCCGTCTGCCGCGGAACAGGTCTACGATGAAGGCCTGAAGATGTCGCCGTTCAAGGTAGTGGAGAACTACGAGCTGAAGAAAGATCTCGTCACCTACCTACAGAATTCGGTGCGCGACCCGAAATTGCAATATGAGGACATGAAGGTAAAGTTATTCGTGTGTCGTCGCCTGCTGGAGCGTGTGGAAGCGGCGATTTCCGAGTTCGGCGCGGATGCGGTGATCTCAGCGTTGCGCCGCGGTCTGGAGGACTCCAAGGCCGAGGTGCAGCGGCGCCTTACCGAATGGCCGGAAGGCACCGTACGCACTGTCGTCATGGCCGACGGGACGCTTCGCGAAAACTGCCTGATCAAGATCCAACTGGCTATGGAGAAGAAGGGCGACGAACTGATCCTGGATTTCCGGGGTTCGAGCCCCGAGTTCGCGAACCGCTGCAACAACACCGTGCTCTCTTCGCTTAAGGGCATGCTTTGTCAGCTCTTCCTGATGTTTGTCTGGCCCGACCTGCCCCGAAATCAGGCGGTATTTGCTCCAATCCGAGTGATCTGCGACCCAAAGTCGGCGCTGCGCTCGTCCTACACGACACCGAATGCCGAAAGCATGATGACATTTTTCCCGGCGTTCACCGCCGCACAGCTATGTGTCGCGAAATTCCTATATGGATGCCCATCAAAGTTCACGAAGGTCATCGCGCCCTGGCACAACATGATTCGTACCTTTATCTGGGGAGGTCTAACCCAGCACGGCGAAATGGTCGGTAACTTATGCGCCGACCTTAACGGTATGGGCGGCGGCGCCCGCGCGGACCGTGACGGAGAACACGGCGTGGCACCGATCTTCGCGTCGATGGCTGATACCGGCGAGCAGGAACTGAACGAGGAGGAGGTGCCATTCATCCAGGTCGTATCGAAGAAAATCATGAAGGACAACCAAGCCTTTGGCAAATACCGCGGCGGCCAAGGTTACGAGATGATTGCCTCGAACCTCAAGAGCAACATGTGGGGTTTCATGGTTTGCTGCATCGGATCGAAGGTGTCCTGTACCCCTGGCCTCTTCGGCGGCTATTCCTCGCCGACCTATCCATTATGCAAGGTTAAGGGCGTTGATACTTTGGAGATTATGAAATCAAATCCAAAGAAATGGGAGTTCTCTATAGTCGACATTATGAATAACCAGCCATTCGATGGCGCGAAATACACTACTCATCACATGGGCCTACAGTTCGAGCTGTGTAATCGCGGTGAGCTGTACATGATCATGCAGGGATGCGGCGGCGGGTACGGCGACGTGCTGGAACGCGATCCGGATCTGGTGATCAGGGATATCGAGGAAAAATTGATCTCGCACGAAGCCGCGCGCCGGATTTATCGCGTGGTTTTCAATCCCGAAACCCTGGTTATGGACCGCGAAGCTACCCAGAAGGCCCGCTCCGACGAGCGGATGTCTCGCAAGAGGCGTGGCGTTCCATACCAGCAGTTCTGCCGGGATTGGGTCACGTCGGAGCCGCCCGCGGACCTGCCATATTACGGCTGTTGGGGTGACGACCGATCGAGGATCTATGCCGGACCGTTTGCCGGCACGCCGCGCAGAGTGATGAGCGCTGCGGCCATCGAGGCCGTCTTTATGCCCAACCCACGGGACGTCAAGATTGCGGAACTCGAAGCCTATGTCGGCGAATTGGAAAGGAGGCTGCGCTGACGGCTAGAGGACCCGATGGCTCGGCAGACACGTGCTCGCGAACTCCCGCCACTGGAAACGCCGACGCTACTTGGACTCGCGAGTTGGCGGCCAACCGCTCGGGCGTCGTCAAGGGCTCGTATCCGTTGGTGTCTGTAGCCAGCAGAAATGGGATGGGATCGACGCTGGCAAAGGCTCGCTACTTTCCACGTGTTCATTTCCGAGCATCTTTGTGATGGCTGGTATATGTCGACCTGCTCCGCTACGCCGGTGGTGGATTCCGATGACGACGAGCCGACCGGACGGCACCATCAACTTCCTACAGAAGCTCCCAAACAGCCGAGTGTTCCCCGAGTGCACACATCACGGTTGGCCTCCGATCGGCACACCCACTACGAGCACGCAGAGGCGGAGGTGGTCAACGAGCGCATGTCGACCCTGATAAACCGCGAACGAAAGGTGTTGGACCGCCTGGTATCGGGTCAATGCAAGAAGGAGGTCGCCTGGGATCTCGACGTTAGCAATAAGGCCATCGAGGCACATCGCGCTAGGCTCGTGCCTACGATGAAAGTGTCGATCTATATCGAGCTTGTCCACTTGATCTTGGTGGTGCGCTGTCTCGGCGCCGGCACTGTTGGACGCGCGCTATAGCTTGGCGGACTTCGCGCGGGCGGAAACCAAGCGATTCGAGAGGAGGACTCCCGTGCCCTCACTGAAACGAGACCGCCTCGGCCACGCCGGCGGCGCCGAGCCGTGGTTAGTGTTGCTCATATTGACAGTGGTCTACGCCCTGAATATTGCCGACCGGTTCGTTCTCTCGACCCTGATCGAACCTATCAAGGCAGAGTTTGCACTGTCCGACAGCGCCATCGGATTTCTGACCGGGGTGTCTCTGGCAATTTTCTATGTCAGTGCGGGGATACCGCTGGGCATCCTTGCCGATCGCGTCAATCGACGCAGCCTGCTCGCTGTATCGCTTGCGGTTTGGTCGCTGCTGACAATGGGATGCGGCTGGGCGCAAAGCTTTTGGCAACTGCTTGTGATGCGGATTGGCGTCGGAATCGGCGAAGCAGGGGGCACGCCGCCGTCCCAGACACTACTGGCCGACACCTTTACTCTAGGGCTTCGTCCTACGGCGATGTCGATCTTCGCCGTCGGCGCCACCTTTGGGGCGACCCTCGGCTCGTCGGCCGGCGGGTGGCTCAGCGATCATTATGGGTGGCGGAGTGCGCTTCTTTGTTTCGGGGCGATCGGGCTGCCGGTTGCGCTCCTGGTCAGGGTGGCGATTCGTGAGCCGGTCCGTGGGCGTTTCGAGCGCGACCCGTCCCAGCTTCATAAACCCTCCGTCAAGTTGTCGGTCCGGTTCATGCTGGGGCAACGATCGCTCCTGCACGTTCTGGCTGGCTGCACGGTCTGCACGTTCTGGAGTTGGGGCATCATGTGGTGGACCCCAGCGTTCCTCAGCAGGTCGCATGGCCTTTCGGTCGAGGCGGCCGGCGCGCTCCTGGCACCGATGCACGGCATCGGCGGCACGGCCGCCGTGCTTCTGACTGCGTGGTTGTTTCACCGGTACTCTCGCGGCGATCCGCGGTGGCAAACCTGGTTCGTGGCGGCTTCCATGGTGGTAGGCTTTCTGCCGTCGCTCCTGGTCTTCGCCGTTCCATCGCTCGCAGCCTGCTCGCTGATGTTGTGGATCTTCGTGCCGCTGATCTACGTCCCGATGGGGCCGACTCTCGCGTTGACCCAGAATCTGGTCCCGGCGGGCATGCGTGCGCTCGCTTGCGCATTTCTCCTGTTCTTCGCCAATCTGGCCAATCTCGCAGTAGCGCCGCAACTGCTCGGTTGGGCGTCTGACGAAATTGCGCTCAGGCTCGACGTACCGCAGCAATCGCTGCGGTATGTACTCGCAGCCGCGTCTCTGACTGCGTTGTGGGGGGCATGGCATTACGCCCGAGCCGCTCGCACATTGCGCGTCGATCTCGCGGCTGCTGGATCAGATACGTCCGCGACGACAGCTGTGCCGGTCGCGACGAAAGCGCCGACGACTGCCTCGCTAATACCATGAATGGTTCCGATGGGAGTGATTATCCGGACGCAAGCGATCTCGCCACCAGACTTGTCACATCATTGTCAGGGACCAGAAAGCGCCAACTGCGGAACTCGAAGTTTCCGTAGGTGGAGTGCGCCTGTCAGGAACTGTCGAGATGCAGCCTCCGCGCTTTCTACAACCGCTGCAGCTGGCTGGGGGTCGGGTATCGCGCGAGGCGCTAACCGCTGCGCAGCACTGCGAGCCGCTCGAGCACTCGCTCGGGATTGGAGCGAGCCGGTATACAGGCGAATCGGAACCCACCTTTCGCGGCGGCTGGCGCATCGGCGCCCAACCAGAAGCCGGGCTGCGTAACGATTCCTGTCGGCACACCGGCGAGCACACGCGGCGCGATGATATAGTCCACACCACTCATGTCGCCTTCGAACCCACCTGCAACAGGCAGATGAACGCCCAAATCCCATCGGTAGTGGCCGGCCAGATTGATCACCGGGCGGTACCAACCGATCTCCACCGCGGATGCCGGCTCGGCGTCTGCGGACTCCACAAGCAGCACGCTGTCGATGCCCGTTTCGCCGAAACTGCGCATGAATTCCGCAACGTAGACGGCGGCCGCGTCCGACTCCTCGGCGCCCACACTGACAGCCGCATGCTCTACGAAGGCCGCGCGGTAAGCATCGCCGACCCATTTGCGCGGGGACGGCAGCGCTAACGCCAACGGGCTTGCCGGAAAGGCGCTGCGCAAGGCGAGAACCAAGCCCACCAGCGTCGCACGCAAGCCTTCATCGGCGAGCATCGTGCGCAGTGGCGCGACCGTGCGCATTCTCGCGGCCATGGATTGCCGGAGCTCGGAATGCATCTGGAGCCACGCCGAAACGACCTCACACAATGGCAACACGATCACGTCCGGATGCAGCAAGGCCGCTGCCTTGCGTCTGAATGCGACCAACGCTGCCGCGTCGAGCCAGACATCCTGCGCGTAACCGAAAAGGTGCGTCGAATAACTGGCGTCGTCCAGCCACAGCAGCCGCTGTGTGGTGTCGCAAACCCGTGCCAACAAGGCAGCCACTCGACGTCTCCCCACGAAAGTACGGCCGCGCAGCTTGGCCAGTTTCGCATCCTTCACCAGACCGAGATCTGGCGGCTTACGCAGGCCGTCGCCAAATCGACCGGCGACTGTTAGGATACCTTGGGCTAGAATCAGCACTTGGCGCTATGATTGCGGCAAGACACTAATGCATGGTGATCCTGGATGCCAAGTTTCGGGTTGGGCAGGTACGTCTCCCGAAGATTCGAAGTGATCGCGTTTCCGCGCGGCGCCGAGCGAGACCGCGATACGGTGCTGTGCAAGCCCTTGGGCGAACGGTTGCATGGAACCGGGCGGAAGCACGGTCCAGACCATCGACCAGCCTCAGTGGGAAAGCCGCATTTCGTACTGAGGCGCTCGCTCCGACCCGCCGTCCATCTACTGTGTGATGGACCTTAGTCGTAGGTCGTATCCCAAGCCGCAGTTCACGTCGGACCACTCCATTCAGGCACCTGGTGGTCCTGCCGAAAACGCTGACCATCGAAATCGCGCAGCGGGTACGAGCCTGAGGCTGGCAGGGACAGGTCGGGATCGGCAAACGTCTCATGCAGTGCCGGGCAGCCAATCTCGATCATCTCGAGCCCGGCCGAGCTCTCCAGCACCCGATGCCGGATCCGCGGCGGCTGCAATACGCAATCGCCCGCCTCCATCACGAACGGAGGCCCCTGGTCCTCGTAAACGACGCG
>Ga0070731_10000875_pt1 | contig 35226 bp, 30 predicted proteins | sample Coa_R1_2_FD_66448 | JGI IMG/M metagenome (GOLD analysis project Ga0070731, IMG submission 66448) | Surface soil microbial communities from Centralia Pennsylvania, which are recovering from an underground coalmine fire - Coalmine... | ecosystem: Environmental > Terrestrial > Soil > Unclassified ... | reverse complement strand
CAAGGGCGTGACCAAGGCCGTCAAGAACGTGAACGACATCCTCGGCCCCGAAATTTTGGCGATGGACGCGGCCGATCAGCGCGCCATCGACGCGGCGCTGATCAAGATCGACGGCACTGAGAACAAAGGCAAGCTTGGCGCCAACGCGATCCTCGCCATTTCGATGGCCGTCGCCAAAGCCGCCGCGAGCGAGTCGGGATTGCCGCTCTACAAATACATCGGCGGCGCCAACGCGCATACGCTTCCCGTGCCGATGATGAACATCATCAACGGCGGCCAGCACGCGGACAACAACGTGGACATGCAGGAATTCATGATCTTGCCCGTCGGCGCGCCGAGTTTTTCGGAAGGCCTGCGCATGGGCGTGGAAGTGTTTCACAATTTAAAGAAGGTGCTTCACGACAAGCACCTCAACACGGCCGTCGGCGACGAAGGCGGCTTCGCGCCGGATTTGAAATCGAACGAAGAGGCCGTGCAGGTGATCATCGAGGCGATTGAAAAAGCCGGCTACAAACCCGGCGACGACATCGCCATCGGGCTGGATTGCGCCGCCAGCGAATACTACGACGCCGAGAAAAAAATCTACACGCTCGACGGCGAAAAGGAGAACAAACAGAAGACCGGCGACGCTGTCATCGAGATGCTCGCGTCGTGGTGCGCGAAATACCCGATCGTGACGATCGAAGACGGCTGCTCCGAAGACGATTGGGACACATGGAAAAAGCTGACGCAGAAACTCGGCGCGAAAGTGCAGCTCGTCGGCGACGACATTTTCGTGACCAACGTCAAAATTTTCGAGAAGGGCATCGAACAAGGCATCGGCAATTCGATTCTGGTGAAGGTCAACCAGATCGGCAGCCTCACCGAGACGCTCGAAGCCATCGAGATGGCCAAGCGCGCGCGCTACACCGCGGTGATCAGCCATCGTTCCGGCGAAACCGAAGACACGACCATCGCCGACATCGCCGTCGCGACCAACGCCGGGCAGATCAAGACGGGATCGGCCAGTCGCACCGACCGTATCGCGAAGTACAACCAACTCCTGCGCATTGAAGAGACGCTGGGCGACGCGGCGGAGTATTTGGGGAAAAGAGCGTTTTACAATATTGGGAAATGACAATGAAAACGCATCAAAAATTCACGTTACCGATCCGTGCATTGGCCTTCGGCGCCGTTGTGTTCCTGACGTTATCCGGGTGCGGCGACCGCTCAACATCGCCGGGAAAGAATTCCGTGTGGAAATCTACCGAAGAAGCCAAATCCTATATCGAGACTGCCAAAATCAGCGGCGATTCGTTTGACCGTTACAAGGCGACGAAATGATAATTCTCTCGCCGATGATTGCGATGACTTGGCGAGGCCCGCTCGCGAGCTTGGTTAATTGATGGAAATAAAGGGACAGCCGAAATGAGCGGAGTACCGCACACCCAGAGAGAATGAAAATGGACAACTCTTGATGCTGAATTCATTTGTTTATGGGTGCATTATAAGTCCTTTATGAACCAAGAGAGGTGGTCTATTTTCAGAGCAGGCTACGCATTTCCCTCCTTCCTATGCCCGCCTCCCTCCCCCTCCTCCTCCACAAATTCCCCACCGTGCACTCACACACCCCATAAACCCGCGCCGTCCGCCGCGCCGAAAATCCCCGCCGCAACAAAATCAAAATCGTCTCCCGATCGTAATCGCTCAGCTTCGAATTCGGATGCCGCTCGCCCTTCACCAATCTGCGCTTCACTTCCCCTTCGCCCCCTCCTTCAAAACCCCCGCTTCCTTCTTCTCCTCCACCACGGGAGCCACCGGCGCCAGCGTCGTCACCTCCTCCGCCTTGTCCCCGAAGATGTCGCGGAATTCGCTGATGTCGATGCCGAGCTTCTTCGCCAAGTCCGAGACGTTGATCCCGCGCGCTTTCAAACCGGCCAGCGCGTTGAAGACCGTCTGCGTCACCACGTTGCTCATCTTGTCGATGCCGTTGCCGTTTCCGCCGACGTCGATGATGCGGATTTCGTCGATTTGGCTCAAACCCGCGGCGATGCTGGAGAACATCGCGTTCGCGACCCGCGCGGCGGCTTCGCCGCCGTGATCGATCAGCGCGGGGAGGCGGTCGAGGATCATGATCAGCTTCGCGTCTTTGGACATTTGCGCCAAGGCGAGCGCCAGTTCCTTCGTGCCTTTGGCTTGCGCTTCGAGCACCAAACCTTTCATTGCGGCTTCGCCTTCGGCTTTCGCGAGCAATTCTTGTCTGATCTTGGCGGCTTCGCCTTCGGCCAGCGCGGTGAGCGTCGCGCGCGTCTTCTGCGCTTCGCCTTCGCCGGTCAGGACCGCGGCTTCCTTTTCGCCTTCGGCGCGGCGCACGGCGACGGACTTCGCGGCGTCGGCGTTCAAGATCGCGGCCTGCTTGGCGGCGTCGGCTTCGATCACCGCGCGCTGGCGCGCGGCTTCGGCGTCGATCACAGCTTTCTGCCGCGCGGCTTCAGCAGGGCGGATCATCGTCGCTTCCAGTTCCTTGACTTTGCGCAGCGCTTCCTGCTCCTGCACTTTGATCTGCGCTTCGTTGGCGGCGGCGTCGCGTTCGGCCTCCTTCTGGCGCAGAATCTTTTCCTGGTCGGCGGTGGCGATGGCGCGCGCCTGCTCGGCCTTCGCGCGCTCGGTTTCGGCCTGGACTTTGAAACGCGCCTGCTGGACGTCGCGCTCCTTTTCGGCGTCGGCGACCTGAACCGCGTTCGCCGCGGCGACGATCGACGCTTCGCGCTTGGCGTTGCTGACTTTCATCGCGGTTTCGGCTTCAGCTTCGGCGACGCGGATGTTCGCGTCGCGCACGGCTTCGGCGACGGCCTTTTTTCCAAGCGCGACGATGTAGCCGTATTCGTCGTTGACTTCCTGAATTACCAGCGTGATGACCTGCACGCCCAGGCGCTTGAGCTCCTCGCTGGATTCGGTCACGACCTGTTTGTTGAAGATGTCGCGTTCGCGCAGAATTTGGTCGATGCTCATTTTTCCAATGATCGAACGCAAATGGCCCATCAGGATGTTTTTGACGAAGCCTTCGATTTCAGCGGGCTGCTTTCCAAGGAACGAGGCGGCGGCGTTCTGCAAGTCCTCGGGGATGCTTGAGATTTTGCAGGTGGCCACGCCCATCACATTGATCTTGACGTTGTCTTTGTTCGGAATGCCTTTCTCGTCGATTTTGCTTTGGAACGCCGCCGTGGACATGATCTGCAAATGTTCCACGACCGGCATCAGCAGCGAACCGCCGCCGGAGACGACGCGGAAGCCGCGCATCTGCTCGTGTCCCTGCGAATCCTTATAGCGGTATTTGCGCCCGTAGAAGATGCCGACTTCGTTGGGCGAGAATTTCTTGTAGCGCGTCGTGATGACATAGATGCCGACGAGCAGCACGCCCGCGCCGAGCAGGATCATGGCGGGAATCAGCCATTCTTTCAGATCGTTCAAATCCAACGTCATAAGGATATGCATGCGTTGCTCCTTTACGTAGGACGGGCCTCCGAGCCCGTCCCGCATTCGAAGCGCCTTGTTGGACCGGCTCGGAGGCCCGTCCTGCTGAAATACGCGCTAAAATCGATCTTTCGCGTTCGCTGCCTGGTCGGGCGCTGCCGGCGCCGAGCCTGTTGGCGCGCCGGCTTCTTCGACAAACAGCAGGCTGCCCGATGTTCGGACGACGCGGACGTGCCGGCCTTTTTGAATCGGCTTTGAACCGGCAGCGCGCGCGGAATACGTCGTGTAGTTTCCGGCGTGAGAAACGGCCACTTCGCCGACGCTGTCTTTTTCAATCGCGACGGTCACTGTACCGGACTGGTTGACGAGCGTGTCGGTGTCGATCAGCGACGACGCTTGCTGGCGCGTGATCACGGCCATGAATGCGTACATGACGCCGCCCAGAAGCGAACCGAAGATCACGCCGAACATGGACGCGATCAGCGGGCTTTGGCCGTAGTACGTGGCGATGGTGCCGGCGGCGCCGAAACCCGTGCCAAACGTGGATATGACTTTCATCGAGAAGATGCTGACGCTGGCGGGGTCGCCGTGGTCGAAGGCGTGATCGTGGCCGGCGTCCTGGTCATGTCCAAAGAGCAGACCGCCGACCATGAGCAGAAAAAAAGCCAGCGCGATGGATCCGAATATCATCAGCATGGCGGGCACGCTTCCGAATTTGATGGGCATTCGTCGGGAATATGGTTTCCAGAGGTGTAATGCCAGCGCTGGGAAAATGGAAGCGCAGAAAAAAGTCCTGAGTCCTGAGTGCTGAGTCCTGAGTCCTGAGTTGGAAGCGCCAGGCGCTTTGCCGCAATTACTCAGCACTCAGGACTCAGCACTGAGCACTTTCTTTAAGGAATTGACTTGATTTTTTAGAAAACGCTATGTACTGGACAGTAGTCGATTCACCACATTTTAATATTCATCCCACCGGGAGAACACGATCATGGCAAAGATGGCGCCAAAGAAGGCGAAGGCTGCGCCGAAAGGCAAAGCGAAAGCAAAGCCGGCCAAGAAGGCCGCGAAGCGTTCGGCAAAGGCGGCTCCGAAGAAGGCCCCCAAGAAGATGGCCAAGCCTAAGCCGAAGCCGAAGCCAAAACCAAAGCCCAAGCCAAAACCCAAGCCCAAGCCTAAACCAAAACCCATGGCGCCCGCTCCCAAGCCGAAGCCGCCCGCACCAAAGCCTGCGCCGAAGCCCAAGGCTCCGCCGCAAGCGCCGGTCGCCGTTCCAGTTGAGCCGCCGCCGCCACCACCGCCACCGCCGCCTCCTCCCACTCCGGAGCCGGCTCCGACGCCAGTACCGGCGCCGGGACCGACGCCGTTGTAGCAGCGGAACTTTTTGATTTAGCTTTTGGCGCACGCATCGTCTCGCGTTGGGCACGCCCAACGCGAGGCTTTGTTTTTTTGTTCTCTTTGCAGTAGGATTTCGTAAAAGGAGTCCTGCGTGCAACCGAGATTTGAATGCGAAATTAATGGTGTTCCCGCGGTGGCGGCCGGGCTTGAATCCATCCGCGACAAAGTCGCGGCTGGCGAACGACTATCACTCGAAGACGGCGTTGCGCTTTTCGAACATCCAGACGTGCTCAGCGTCGGCGCGTTGGCGCAGTGGAGTGCGCTCAAGCGCCACGGCAAGCGCGTGTATTACGTCGTCAACGGGCACATCAATTACTCCAATTTCTGCACGCTCTCCTGCGCGTTCTGTTCGTTCTACCGCCGCAAAGGCAAAGACCGCCGCGCCGGCGGCTACGAGATGGACCTCGCCGAAATCTTCCATCACGCCGACACGATAGCCGCTGGCGGCGCGACGGAGATTCACATCGTCGGCGGCCTTCATCCGGATTTTCCGTTCAGCTATTACACGGAAATGCTGCGGGGAATCAAAACGCGCCATCCGAAGGTCGGCTTGAAATGCTTTACCGCGATTGAAGTCTATCACCTCGCGACGCTGGCGGGGCTTTCGCCGCCGGAGACGCTCATCGCTCTGAAGGAAGCCGGCCTCGACACGCTGCCCGGCGGCGGCGCGGAAGTGCTCGACGACGGTTTGCGCAAGAAAATCTGCGCGGGAAAAGAGACCAGCGCCGAATGGCTGGACCTGCATCGCCAAGCGCACAAGCTGGGCCTGAAATCGAATGCCACGCTGCTGTACGGGCACCTCGAAAATCACCGCCAGCGCGTCGAGCACCTGATCCAGTTGCGCGAGTTGCAGGACGAAACCAACGGCTTCCTGGCCTTCATTCCGCTGAGCTACCATCCGGAAAACAACGTGCTGAAAGTCGAACGGGGCCCGAGCGGCTTCGACGAAGTGCGGACGTATGCGGTTTCGCGCCTGATGCTCGACAATTTCCCGCACGTCAAAGCCTATTGGATCATGCTGACCGTGCCGATCGCGCAGATCACGCTGGCCTACGGCGCGACCGATTTCGACGGCACCGTTTTGCAGGAAAAAATCTACCACATGGCCGGCTCCGAAACGCCGCAAGCGCTGACCGCCGGCGACTTGCGCAGCTACATTTTGGAAGCCGGCCGCGAGCCCGTCGAGCGCGATCACCTGTACCGCGAAATTCGGCGCGGAACGGGGGCGCTGGATTGGGAGGCGGCATGAAGAAGATGCGGGACAAGTGGAAAGGATATTGACAATGCCGACAAAAGCACAAATCATTAAGGAAGTTCGTGATTCTATAAAAAAATGGAATCCGCCGACAGGTGATTTTGAAATGGAGATTTCCGAGACGGATGTTAGGAAATGGAAGGGCCAATGGTGGGTTCCGATTTATCCGACGCGGCAGCCCAAGCGCAATTATCACTTCATCGATTCGCTTGCCGAAGTCGAGACCGAATTGCAGCTCGAAAAACATCTGAAGATCGAAATCGTCCCCGATCTGCTCCGGCACAAATGAGTCCAACCCAGGATTACTCCTCCCCGTGGACAAAAAACGCATCGAATCCGCCGTCCGTGAAATCCTCATCGCCGTCGGCGAGGACCCCGACCGCGACGGCCTCAAAGCCACGCCCGCCCGCGTCGCGCGCATGTACACCGAGATTCTCGGCGGACATTCCGAAGATCCCGGCGCACACCTTAAGACCACGTTCGACGTCGAGTACAACGAAATCGTCGTCCTCAAGGACATCCCGTTTTATTCCATGTGCGAACACCACATGATGCCGTTTCAAGGCAAAGCGCATCTGGCGTACCTGCCCAAGGACCGCATCGTCGGCTTGAGCAAACTCGCGCGCCTTGTCGAAGGCTACGCGCGGCGGCTCCAAGTCCAGGAGCGCCTCACCTGCCAGCTCGCCGATGCCATGATGAAGACGCTAAAGCCCCGCGGCGTCGCCGTGCTGCTCGAAGCCTCGCACTCCTGCATGACCATGCGCGGCGTGAAAAAACCCGGCAGCCTGATGGTCACCAGCGCCCTGCGCGGCCACTTCATCACCGACCATGCCGCGCGCGACGAAGTCTGGGCGCATTTTTATCACAAAGGCTGAGCGTTTTTGTGGTGCGGGCTTCCAGCCTGCACGAAGTTTGTGGTGCGGGCGGCCCGCCTGCACGTCGTCGTGGTCCGGGCGGCCCGCCTGCACGTCGTTGTGGTGCGGGCGGCCCGCCTGCACGTCGTTGTGGTGCGGGCGGCCCGCCTGCACGTCGTTGTGGTGCGGGCGGCCCGCCTGCACATGATTTTCGAACTCTCTGCAGCACTGCGCGTACTAAAAAAAGAGGTCAGAATTCAGAAAGTCAGAGACGCCATGTTCAATTGGATTTCCAACATCCCCCTTCGCCTGCGAACTTCGCGCGCCGCCGTGCTGCTCCTGTTTCTCGCCGCCTTCGCCGCGCGCGCCGCCGAGCAGCTCAGCCTCGACGACAAGGAACACATCGACGTTCAGCGGGAACTCAATCTCATCGACTACGCCGTCTGGACGCTCGTGATCGGCCTGCTCGTCTTCGCGTACGCCATGCGCTACATCGCGCGCCGGCGCACGCGCCCGTGTCCGTGGTGCATGGAATTTATTTCGAAGAAAGAATCGACATGCCCGCGCTGCGGAAAGAGCATCGCGCGCGTCACGTCGCCTTCTTGACGCTGCGCGCACGTTGCGCTCTTTTTAAATTTCTCAACTTCACAACGGCGTCGGCTTCGGCGCCTGCGCTGCCATTTTCACGTGCGGCGGACCCGCCGCCGTGGGCGCCGCCGGCACAGTTCCTTTCGGCGCCTCCTTCCCCTTCACCAGTCCGCGAACGAAATACAGCACCTGGTCCACGATCCCCAGCAGAAATCCGAGCACCGCACCGAGCGTCAAGCCAATCGCGCCGCCCAGCGCCGCTCCCGGCCACGCCATGCTTTTTTGCGCGTCCACGCCGAATTCCACTTTCTTCGTCACGTCCTGCTCGCGCTCAGCATCCGGAGGCGGCTTCGGCCCGCGCTTGTCGCCCTCGCGCGTGTAGTTGGCGCTGACTTTGCTCGGAATCGCAAACCCGATCAGCCCGCCCACCAGCGCGCAAAACCCGCCCGCGATCAGCGACACCACTGCAGTGATTACAATCAATCGTATCAGTGCCATCGCCGACTCCTTCCACGCCACAGACTGTTTCAAATAAACTTTATGCCACAAAGATAAACTCGTCAAGTCCAACCGCGACCAAAGCCCCAGCATACCTTGCGAGCCATGCCCCGAATTGCGAGCCGCGACCGCAAGGGAGCGGGAACCCTCGATTCACGCGTAACCGCTCCCTTGCGGTCGCGGCTCGTTTTTAAAACTGATCCTGCCCCGGATTCGCCGGCGTCGCCGGCTGCTTCACCGGCGGTTGCTTCACGGCCGGCCGATTCACCACCGGCGGGTTCACCACCGGCTGATTCGGCACAAGCGGATTTTGTACCATCGGCGGCGCCGCCGGTTGCTTCACCACCGGCGGAGTCTGCGGCACCGGCTGTTTCGGCAATGCGGGCTGGATCACCACAGGCTTATTCGGATTCTGACCGTTGTTCATGTTTGGATTCGGCTGAGGCTGCATGAAATTCGCCGGCGGCTTTTGCAGCGGTTTGATTGTCATCGAATTGAACATCGCCGGATCCTGCTCGACGATCACTTTGCCCAGCTTCGACATCGGGCGCCACACCGTCTTCTGGTCCGGCGTCTGGCGCGGCGTCACGGTGGTCAAATCGTACTCCAGCGCCGCAGCCACGAGGCTCGCGATCGCCTTGAAATTTTCCGTGTGCTCCGGCGGCTGCGCCTTCGTGTTATTGAAGATCACCAGCGACCAACCTTGCGCGTCCACGTCGATGCGCGCGCCGTCCACCACGAATGCGTAACCGGAGTTCGTGATCATCGGCGCCGTGTTAAAGCGCTGCTGCAACGCCGCGCTCAACGTCACGAACACGGTGTTGCGGTCCGCGCCTTGAGCCGCGTTGGGATTCGCAGCCGGATTCGCGCCCAAATTTGGCTTCGCAGCCGGCGTCTCCACTTTCATCACCGGCGGCGGCACGGATTCGGGCGCCCGCGTCGTTTTCGTCACCGGCGGCACCGTCACCGGCGCTTTCTCCTGCGTGGACTTAACCGGAATGGCCGGCCCGTTGGGATTGTAATGAGCCGGAAGCAGTTTCGCTTTCGGCGGCTGCTTCACCGATTCCTGCAATCGATCCTGCTGCTGCCAGCCAAACCAGCCCGCCGCACCCAACAAAAGTGCCGCTATCAACATTGGCCAATGGTTGCTCATTCGAAAAACCTCCGCGCCGAGCGCATACAACTCCGTCTAGTTATACACCCCGTGTTCCAGCGCGCGTCACTAATCCCCGAGCGCGCAAACAGCTCATTTGTCGCTTGTCATTTGTGATTTGTCATTGGGCGACGCATGCAATCCAATGACAAGTGACAAATCAAAAATGCCAAATGACAAATGGTCCTTACTTCGGAATCGTCACATCCAAAATCTCCACGCCCGGCAGTTTCGCGAACGACTTGGCCGGGTCCACGCGCTCCGTGTTGCCCACGCCCATGAACTGCATGTTCGCCGGATCGAGGTATTTTGCCGCGACGCGGTTCACGTCCGCCACGGTCACCTTCTTGATGCTCTCCATCAATTTCTCGGCGAAATCCATCGGGTAGCCGTAAAACTCATAGGTGATCTGCCGCCCGATGATCTTCGACGGCGAATCGAAATTGAACACGAACGAATTCAGCAAACTCTGCCGCGCTTCCTCCAATTCCTTGTCGGTCACGCCTTTTTCCTTTAACTTCACGACTTCCTCAAGCATCGCATCCAGCGTCTCGACGGCCTGTTCGTTGCGCGTCAAGGCCGAGCAGTAAAACAAGCCCGGCCGGTTGTAGTAAATCTGCGCCGATCCGAAGACCGAATACGCCAGCCCTTTTTTCGTGCGCACTTCAGTGAACAGCCGCGTGGACATCCCGCCCGACAAGACTTCGTTCATCAATTGAATCGCCGCGTAATCAACACTGTCGCGCCGCATGTCCACCACGTGGCCCATCATGATCGTGGTCTGGTTGAGCTTCGGGCGCTCGACAAAGAGCGTCCGCTTCACGTGCTCCGTCGGAATCGGCGCGACCGCCGGCAGCGGCACCTCCACTTTGGGCCACGGCTCAAACGCCGTCTTCAATTTCGCCAGCATCTCCTCTTTTTTGAAATCGCCGACCACGCCCATGATGAACATGTTCGGATGATAAATCTTCGCGTGGTACGCTTGCAGCGCCGAACGATCAATCTTGGCGAGGTTCGCCAGTTCCGTCACGCGCGCGTACGGATTGTCCTTGCCGTACAGCTTGAGCTTGAATTCGCGCCCGATGATGCTCCCCGGCTGGTCGTTGCGTTTCAAAATCCCAGTGCGCATGTGGCTGAGGTGCAGGTCGATCTTGTCTTTCGGAAACTCCGGATTCTTCAGCACATCCACCAGAATCTCCAGCCCCTTGTCGAAATCCTCCTTCAAGCAGCTCAACCCCGCGCTGCCCGAATCCGAGCCGCTCCCGACGTGAACCTCCGCCGCCATGTTCTCCAGAATCTCGTCCAGCTTGTCGCCCGGATACTTCTGGCTCCCGCCCGAGCGCATGATCGACGCCGTGGCCGAAGCGATCCCCAGCATCTCCGCCGGCTCATGAATTTCCCCCGCCTTCACCGTAATTGACAGATCGACGATCGGCAGTTCATGGTCTTCCAGCAGGAATACCACCATCCCGTTCGAAAGCTCATACCGCGTCCCGACCGGAGCCGTGAACTTCTTCAGCTCGGTATTCGGCACGTCTTTCCAAATTTTGAACGGCTCAACCGGCCCCGTCTTGCGCGGCATCTCCTCCACCGCCAAGACGTTGCCGACCACGACCGCCATCAAGACCGCCACCCACTTTTTCATTGTTGAATTCCAGTAAAAAGTTGCACATTATGTAAGTAGGACGGGCTGCCAGCCCGTCCAAACACTTCCGGGCAAAAGCTGCACATTGTTCAGTGACACCGGCTTTTAGTCCGTGAGGATGTTCCCAAATACAATTCTCGAACTCCGGGAAAAGGTTGCTCAATGCGCCTAATCGCCGCTTCAAAAAGCTATTTATATCATCTCAACATCCCGCAATCCCCGTCAAAATGTTAGACGCATCTTAGCGCGCTAATATCGCCAGAAAATAAGGAATTCTCATTTTGGAAATCCACCGTATTCCTCCCACACAATCGGAGCCATGACCTTAGCGAGTGCTGGGTAGGCGTCGACGCTCTGATTATTCTCACCCCATTTGCTGTGGGCGTCATTCCATTGGCGAACGGCACCGTGGAATTCTACCTCCAACTTTATTGGCTTCAATAGCGGTTCGTTTTCCCGCCACCACCATTGCGCGATAGCTTCATCGCTCCCCTTCCATCGCTTTCTGCCGGCTTCACTGAACCGGTGGCGCAAGTCTTGAATAATTGCCTCCCGCGCTAACGCCAGCTTGTCATCCAATAGATTCTCCCATTCAAAAACCACGTGACTTTTCTCCACCGGTTCCAGCAGCGCCAACTTCTTTAAATCCTCAAGCGTCAATTCAAGCATTGGATATTCGGACTGCGGCCAAGAATATTCCGATCGCGGCCCGGGTCCGCCGCTGACTTGCAGACGGTGACTATTGCTCACCCAATGATGCTCCCCCGGCACATACTTCAACACATCCCGCACAAACTTCGCTTCCTCCCCATACTCAATCCATGTCGGATTCAAGACGCCCAGCGGCCACGACTTCTTGACGCAAAGCGTCCGCGTACAGCGCTCGATCACCAGCGGCTGCGGAGTGTGCGACAAATTCACAAGCAACACCAGCCCAAGCAAAAACCCCTCACCGATCAACGCCGGCCAAATCGAAGCCAGCTTCCCCCGCCAAATCCGCCCATGCACCAAAATTCCCAGCGCACACCCCGCCCCGCAAACCCCCACCGTCATCGTCCCCTGCGCCAAATCGCAGCGCCCCCCAATTGCCACATTCCCCGCGATCACCGCCAGGCAGCTCGCCTGCCACACCAACACATGCTGCAACGTAAAGCGCATGTCGTCTGTTCTCCGCGCTTTTGCGCCTCTGCGTGAGAAATCCTACTCCGCTTTGAAGCTTTCCACAATTGACCGTCCGACCATTCAGGATTACAAGCGTGTTCATGAATCGTGAACGCCTCGCCACCCAACCCCTTTTGAATTTTGCATTTTGAATTTTGAATTGAATTTCCACCCCGCCGTCCAGCGCTGGTTCGACCGCACCTTCCCCGCGCCCTCGGCGCCGCAGCGCGAAGGCTGGCCGCACATCGCCGCCGGCCGCGACACGCTCATCGCCGCGCCCACCGGCACCGGCAAAACACTCGCCGCGTTTCTCGCGTGCCTCAACGACCTCTTCGTAAAAGGCTTCGACGGCCTGCTCCAAGACCGCACTTATGTCCTCTACATCTCGCCGCTCAAAGCGCTCTCCAACGACATCGAAAAAAACCTGCGTGAACCGCTCGCCGGCATCGCGCAGACCGCCGCCGAAATGGGCATCCTCGCCCCGCACATCCGCGTCGCCGTCCGCACCGGCGACACGCTCGCCGCCGACCGTCTGAAGATGACGAAGACCCCACCGCACATCCTCGTCACCACGCCCGAATCGCTCTTCATTCTGCTCACCGCCGAAAAAAGCCGCGAACGCCTGCGCGGAGTGAAGACCGTCATCATCGACGAAATCCACGCCGTAGCCCGCGACAAAAGAGGCTCGCACCTAGCCCTCAGCCTGGAACGCCTCGACGCCCTCTGCAAAACCCCGCCCCAACGCATCGGCCTCTCCGCCACGCAACGCCCCGTAGAGCTCGTCGCCCAATTCCTCGTGGGCGCGAAGCGTCAACTAGGAGCGGCGGCACTCTTGCCGCCGAACGATTCGCCCCATGAGTTGGACTCCACCCCAATTCAAGGGCGGCAAGAGTGCCGCCCCTCCACCGTCAGCGGCGCAGAGGCGGACGCCTCTCCTCCCTCCTCCCTCCTCCCCCCTCCCAGCCCTTGCGCCATCGTCGATCTCGGTCACCTCCGCAAAATCGAACTGAGCGTCGAAATCCCCCCGATGCCCCTGTCCCACGTCTGCTCGATGGAAACATGGGCTGCGACCTACGACCGCCTTACGCAGCTCATCAACGAAAACCGCACCACGCTCATCTTCGTCAACACGCGCAGCCTCTGCGAACGCCTCGCGCACCACCTCGAAGCGCGCATCGGAGCCGACAAAGTCGGCGCGCACCACGGCAGCCTCTCGCGCGCGCAGAGACTCCGCTCCGAAGAACGCCTCAAAGCCGGCGAACTGCGCGCGCTCGTCGCGACTTCGTCGCTCGAATTGGGCATCGACATCGGCAGCATTGATTTGGTCTGCCAGATCGGCATCACCCAATCCATCGGCGCGATCCTCCAGCGCGCAGGCCGAGCGGGACACAGCCTCGCCAGCGTCAGCCGCGCCAAACTCTTTCCGCTTACACTCGACGAACTCGCCACCGCCGCCGCGCTCGCCTCCGCCGTCCGCCGCGGCAGCATGGACCAATTGAAAATTCCTGAAAACGCGCGCGACATTCTCGCGCAGCACATCGTCGCCGCCTCCGCCGCCGAAGAATGGAACGAAGACGCGCTCTTCGAACTCGTTCGCGGCGCGTATCCGTATCGCAATCTTGAGCGCAAAGAATTCGACGATGTCGTCAAGATGCTCGAAGACGGTTTCACCACGCGGCGAGGCCGCCGCAGCGCGCTGATTCATCACGACGCCATCGGCCACCGCATCCTCGGCCGCCGCGGCGCGCGCCTGGCCGCCATCACCAGCGGCGGAGCGATCCCCGACGCCGCCGATTACGCGGTTGTTCAAGAACCCGAAGGCACTAAAGTCGGCACGCTGGACGAACACTTCGCCGTCGAAAGCAGCCCCGGCGATATTTTCCAACTCGGCAACACCACCTGGCGCATCGTCAAAGTGGACATCGGCAGCGTCCGCGTCGAAGACGCCAAAGGCGCCCCGCCCACGCTCCCCTTCTGGTTCGGCGAAGCCCCAGCGCGCAGCGACGAACTCACAAAAGAACTCACCCGCCACCGCGAAGAAATCGAAAAGCTCCTCGAAACCAAAGGCGTAGACCGCGCCATCGACTGGCTCATGCAAGATTGTAGGAGCGGCGGCACTCCTGCCGCCGAAAGCGCTGGCTTCGACCCAAACGGCGGCAAGAGTGCCGCCGCTCCTATTTGTACCGCCGGCATCCTGCCGGCAAGTTCACAGGCCGGCAAGATGCCGGCGGTACAACCCCATTCCCCCCGGGAGAGGGCCGACGAGCGTACTCGCTCGCGGGGTGAGGGGCAGTCGTCCGCACAATCAGAAGCGCCAAACTCCCCGCTCCCTCCTCCCCCCTCCCCCCTCCCTCACGCCGCCGCCGAACAACTCGTCGTCTACCTCTCCGAAACCAAAAAATCCCTCGGCACTCTCCCCACGCTCGACACCCTCATCCTCGAACGCTTCTTCGACGAAAGCGGCGGCATGCAATTAATCCTCCACGCCCCCTTCGGCCGCCGCGTCAACTGGGCCTGGGGTCTCGCGCTGCGCAAACGTTTCTGCCGCGGCTTCAACTTCGAACTCCAAGCGGCAGCGTCCGAAAACTCGATCCTGCTCTCGCTCGGCAACCAGCACAGCTTTCCGCTGGCCGATGTCTTCAATTACCTGCGCGAAAACACCGTCGAACCGCTGCTCACGCAAGCCGCGCTCGAAGCGCCGGTCTTCCAAACGCGCTGGCGCTGGGACGCCTGCCGCTCGCTGGCGCTGCTCCGCTTCTCCGGCGGCAAAAAAGTTCCGCCGCATCTGATGCGCATGAGGTCCGACGACCTCATGGCCGCAATCTTCCCGCACGCCGCCGCCTGCCCCGAAAACCTCGAAGGCGACCGCGAAATCCCCGATCACCCGCTCGTGCGCGAAGTCATCCACGACTGCCTGCACGAAGCCATGGACATCGACAAGCTCAAAGCCACGCTCGCCAACATCGCCGGCGGCAAACTCAAGCTCATCGCCAAAGACACCGTCGAACCCAGCGCCATGGCCGGCGAAATCCTCGCCGCCAAAGTCTATTCCTTCCTCGACGACGCCGACATCAACGAACGCCGCGCACGAGCCGTCTTCACGCGCCGTTCCTTAAGCCGCGACGACGCCCAAACCATCGGCGCCCTCGACGCCGCCGCGATAGCAAGAGTCCGCGACGAATGCCGCCCCGACCCTCGCGACCCCGACGAACTCCACGACGCCCTGATGACCAGCGCCTATCTCATCGCAGCAGAAATCGAACCCTTCGCAAAGCACCTCAGCACTCTGTTGAACGCTGGCCGAGCCTGTGCCGTGTCCCCCTCTCCCCTTGGGGGAGAGGGGCTAGGGGTGAGGGGTCGCATTACCCAAGACGCCCGCAGCGAAGCCGCGGTGTCCCCCCTCTCCCCTTGGGGGAGAGGGGCCGGTGGTGAGGGGTCGCATTCACCACAAACGCTGGCAAATCAAGAAACAGACGTTGCCGTTTACCCCGGAGGGGTAACAGAGGGTAGCCGGGGGTTGAGGGCGTACTCGCCCGATACCCCCGGTAAATCGCCGTTAGGTTCCCCGCACCCCGGAGGGGTGCCAGACGGCGGAACAGAAAACGCTCATGCACCGTTTTACATCGCGTCCGAACGCGCCCCCTGGTTCGAAGCCGTTTTCAAAGAAGCTGGCCGGCGGGACGCCGGCGGTACAGGCGCCGCCTTCACCCTCCCGCCCCAAATCCCCGAAAAAGACCGCGCCAAATCCTGGACGCGCGAAGACGCCCTCTCCGAAATCGTCCGCGCCCGCATGGAAATCCTCGGCCCCATCACCGCCGCGCAACTCGCGCAAGAAATCGCCGTAGACACAGCCGCCATCGACCAAGCTCTAATCACACTCGAAACCCAAGGCGTCGTCCTGCGTGGAAACTTTTCGCCCGGCGTCACCGAACTCGAATGGTGCGACCGCCGCCTCCTCGCTCGCATCCACCGCTACACGCTCACGCGCCTGCGCCGGGAAATCGAACCCGTCACTGCCGCAGATTACCTGCGCTTCCTCTTCTCGTGGCAGCACGTCGATCCCGCCGCGCAACTCGAAGGCCCGCGCGGCGTCACCGAAGCCATCGCGCAACTGCAAGGTTTCGAAATCGCCGCCGCCGCGTGGGAACGCGACGTGCTCCACTCGCGCGTGCGCGGCTACGACAAACGCTGGCTCGACCAGCTCTCGCTCAGCGGCGAAATCTCCTGGGGCCGCCGCTTCCCCGCCGCGCCCAGCCCCGAAGGCGCGCGCCACAGCGGCCAAATTCGCAACGCGCCCATCGGGCTCTTCCTGCGCGACCAACTCGATTTCTGGCTCGCCCTCGCGCCCGAACTTCCAGCAGACGAATCGTATTTAAGCTCCGCCGCGCGCGCCGTCCTCGAACAACTCCGCAAACGCGGCGCAGTCTTCTTCCAAAACCTCACGCGCGAAACGCGCCGCCTACCCGTCGAAATCGAAAACGCACTTGGCGAACTCGTCGCCTTCGGCCTCGTCACGGGCGACGGCTTCGGCGGCCTTCGCGCGCTGCTGACATCCGCCGCTCAACGCCGAAAAATGCGCCGCCGCCAGCGCTTCTTGCGCGAACGCCACCCGCATCTCTCGCTCGTGCCAAAGAATCGTTTGGGCGACGGCCTCGAAACCGCCGGCCGCTGGTCCCTCTTCCGCGGCGACGGCCAGCCCAGCCTCTTCGCCGGCGTGACCAGCGAAGAAGCCACCGAGACCGTTGCGCGCCAACTGCTGCGCCGCTGGGGCGTCGTCTTTCACCGCATGCTCGCGCGCGAAAAAGGCCTCCCGCCCTGGCTCGATCTGCTGAAAGTCTACCGCCGCCTCGAAGCCCGCGGCGAAATCCGCGGCGGCCGTTTCGTCGCCGGCGGCGCGGGCGCGGTCGGCTTTAGCGGCGAACAATACGCGCTCCCCGAAGCCGTCGAACATCTCCGCGCCGCGCGCGACCGCGCGCGCACCGGCGAGCTCACCAGCATCAGCGCCGCCGACCCGCTCAACCTCGTCGGCATCCTCACCCCCGGCGAAAAAATCGCCGCCCGAGCCTCCACGCGCATCCTCTTCCGCGACGGCCTCCCCGTCGCCCTCAAAGAAGCAGGCCTTGTCACGATCCTCCAGCAAGACGCCACCAGCGAATTGAAAAGCGAGATCCAAGCCGCGCTCGCAAAAAGAGCGTAATCAAGAACCGCGACCGCAAGGGAGCGGCCACGTGGGTCTCGCCCATTTAATCGAACACTTTTTATTGGCCCCATGAGTCCCATTAGGCCCATGAGTCCCATCGATTGCGCGTCGGCCCCGGCCTTTCTTTCGAGTAATCCGGGAATTGAAAGGCTGCCATGTTTGCCGCTCCCTTGCGGTCGCGGTTCTTGACCTATATAATCCCCCGCAACACGAGGTCACCATCCATGCTGGTCTTCCGTTGCGAATGCGACACAGTCCTGGGCGTCGATAACGAATCGAGCAAAGGCGGATTGGGCGAATGCCCCTCCTGCGGCAAAATCATCCGCGTTCCTGCGGGACTGGTCAACGCCACCGGCAAACTCCGCCTCGCCTCGCCGCCTCAGCGCGCATCCGGCAGCTACCGCCTGATCAAAGACGTCAAGCCCGAAGGCGCGAAAAACGGCCCCGGCTCCGGCATCATGAATGCGACGTTGCCCTCGATCGCCACGCCGGCCGTTTCCCCCAAACCAACATCCGGAGTGCACACGCCCCGACCGCCGTCCGCGCCCATGCCCACGCACGTCCCCGCGCCCGAAACGATGGCCGAAGACCTCGCCGAACCCGAAACGCTCGCGCCGCTCACCGACTCGGCGCTCAACCGCCCCGTCACCGACAGCGCGCCGCTCCCCGCCGTCGAAGCCGCTGCCGAAGAAGTCCCGCCCGACGCGCCCACCGAAATGATCCCGCCCGCGCCGCACACAGAATTCACATCCTCCGACACCGCCATCCGCACCAAAGACAGCCTTGCCAAAAAACCCACACGCAGCACAAAAGTCGCCGCCAAGAGCGATCTCAAAGACCCCAACGCCGTCGTCGATGTTGCTGCCGCGACTGCCATCACGCCCGCCCAAGGTTCAAGCTCGCGGCGCAGACGAGCGGAAGCTGTCGCACCCGCGAAGAAAAATCCAATCGTGCTCGCCGCGGCTGCCATCGCGCTCGCCGCAGTGGTCGTGCTCGTACTCTGGTGGCTCGGCTATCTCGGCGGCGAAACGCCCAAATCCAACAGCGGCACGCCCAAAGCGCCCGCCACGAAAACCGACACCAGCGACAAGAAGCCAGACACAAAATCCACTGTGACCACCGACAAACCCAACGACACTGCTAAGCCGCCCGACGCCTCCGATCAGAAACTGCCCGCGGACGGCGAAAAGAAGAACGAGAAATAGGAGGGGCGGCACTCTTGCCGCCCATATTGTTCGGCTACGAAATATCCGCGACGCTTAACCACTTCGAGGCACGCATGCGCACGCTCTTCCTGCTCTCCATCCTCTCTACTCTCTGCTCCTACGCCCACGCCGCCGCCCCCGATTGGAAAGACCGCGACTTCATCCCCCTCTGGAAAGGTGAAGCGCCCGGCCAGCAAGGCGCCACGCAAAAGGACATCCCCGACATCCAACTCTGGAAGCCCGAGGAAGGCAAAGCCACCGGCGTCGCCGTGGTCGTCTGCCCCGGCGGCGGGTACGGCGGCTTGGCGATGCACGAAGGTCCCGGCACCGCCGATTGGCTCGCGAAGAACGGCATCCTCGCCGTCGTCTTGCGCTATCGCCTCGGTCCGAAGTACCACCATCCCATCGAACTCGGCGACGCTCAGCGCGCCATACGCTACACCCGCGCGCACGCCGAAGAATGGAAGATCGACCCGCACAAAATCGGCATCCTGGGCTACTCCGCCGGCGGGCATCTGGCCAGCACCGCCAGCACCCATTACGCAGACGGCGATCCCAAATCCGAAGACCCCATCGAACGCGTCTCCTCGCGCCCCGATTTTTCGATCCTGATCTATCCCGTGATCAAAATGGGTCCCGGCGGCCACGGCGGTTCGACTAACAATCTGCTCGGCAAAAATCCCGATCCAAAATTGCTCGACGAACTCAGCAACGAAAAGCATGTCGATGCCAAAACCCCGCCCGCGTTTCTCGTCCACGGCGCCGACGACAAAGCGGTGCCCATCGCCAACTCCGAAGACTACGTCGCCGCCATGAAAAAAGCCGGCGTCGAAGTCGAATTCATCCGCATGGACCACGGCCCCCACGGCTTCGGCCTCGGCGAATCCCTCAAAGTCGAATGGCCGGACAAATGCCTCGCCTGGCTGAAGAAAATCAAAATGACGCCATAATGTAACACGGGCTTTTAGCCCGTGAATGTAAAACGGAGCACTGCTCCGTTCCGCTTTTTTCCCACGAAAGAATGTTGAATCACGGCCAATCCAGCGCAATGATGTACGCGGACTGGAGGTCCGTTATGAAAAAAAAGGAAAACGGCATGGGAAAAGTCTGGGCGGAAGTTGAATTGTTCAATGCAGGCGACGAATACATGTTTAAAGAGGGCAAGCTTCCCGCCGGCAAGATAAGAAAAATCGACGTAAAAGCCCTTGTCGATACTGGCGCCACAATGCTCCTGTTGCCTGAAAAGGACATCCAGCGTTTGGGCCTGAGGCTTTCCCGCACAGTCAAATCCCGCGTCGCCGACGGCCGCCTCGTCGAACGCAAAATCTACGGCCCCGTCACGGTCAAAGTTTTCAAGCGAACCATGCAAACCGAAGCCGCCGCCGGCGCGCCCAATCTGCCGCCGCTGCTCGGCCAAATTCCGCTCGAAGGCCTCGATCTCCTCGTCGATGCCAAGAACCAGTGTCTAATTCTAAATCCCGAATCGCCTGATCCCGAAATGGCGCTTATCGATATCTTTTGATCTGCGAACTTCGCCGAAATTCTGTCCCACCTCCGCGCCCACTCTGATTATATCGTTCAATACCTGCGCTTCGAATTCATCGCCGGATGCCTACGCGTGTCTTTCCGCGGCGACTTCGTCGTTGTCGAAACCGCCCCACTTTTGCGCGAAATCGAGGCCTTCGCCAAGAGCCTCTAAATCCAGTCTATCCACTCACTCCGTCAAGAGTTGCACAGGTGATTCTTTTATGCACTGGTGGAAAACCGAAAAATCAATCAAAAAATGGTGAAAAATCGTGTTTTTCGGTCCGATAATAATTTGTGTCCTTACCCCACAATGCGGTATCCTTACCACACGAGGTGCATATCCTTTCTGTGCGCCACTTGGAGGAGTCAAGCGTGAGCCGAAAAGTCGCCATTCAATCCCTCTTCGCCTTGCTGTTGGGCGTCGCGGCGTGTTGTGCGAACGCGGAAGAGAACCGTTACATGCATCTGATCGAAGGCGGTGTCGTCTACCGCTTCGACAACCTCAACGGCGAAGTCTACCGCCTGGTCAAATCCCAATCCGGCCAGGCCATGTGGGTCAAATGCGACGTGGTCGAACCCAAAGGCATCGCCAAAGCGCCCACGCCGCTGCCAATCCCGTTGCTCAACATCACGCAGCAGACCACGCCCACAGTCACTCCGCGCGCGAATTGCGTCGCGCCGTTCCCCTCAACCGAACAACTCCAACCCGTCGCCACGCGCTCAGCCGCGTCGATGCTCGATGCCGACTCCGCCACCGAACCCGCGCCCAAGAAAGTATCGGCCAATCGCATCGAACTCTTCGACGAACTCGATCGAAACATCACCGACGCCATCGACGAAAACATGCGCCAGCAAAGCCGCGCCGCGATCAACGCCTATAGCGAAAAACTCAACATCTCGAGCACGCTCAAAATCAACGGCGACAAAATCACCGGCATGATCATGCTCAACAACAAAGGCGACCGCGCCATCGAACGCATGGAACTGACCATGTACCTGCGCGTCTACGGCAATGAAAAGCCGATCGAACATCAGCGCTTTATCTTCGCCGCGCACGGTTCCGCCGACGTTCCGCCCGCGCCCAGCAGCGGCGCCAGCAGCCTCTCGGTCTTGAAGAAAATCGATCTCCCCACTCCCTCCGGCGTAATCCAAGGCATGCCCGAAGTCCGCGTCACCTACCTGAAATTCGAAGACCAACAATAATGTGGAGCGGCGGCACTCTTGCCGCCGTTAAGTTTCACAAACGGGCCTGGCCAAAAGCCAGGCCCGCGCTTTTATGCCGTTGGGCCCATTGGCTCTATAGGCCCTATTAGCCCTATAAGTTTTCTCTCGCGATTTCCCCGCCCGCGCTGTATTCCAAAATAGCCGAACAAATTCAATACCGAGGTCCCCCCATGAATCGCCGCGATTTCATCCGCAAAACCGTCTACACCGGCGCTCTCTTCGCCGGCTTGGGCCTGCGCCCGTTGCGCGCCGACACCGATCCCGAAAAATGGCGCAAGCAGTCCCCCAACGACAAACTCAACCTCGGCTTCATCGGCACCGCCAACCAGGCGCGCTTCAGCATCGACAATCTCAAGCGCCTCGGCGATAATTTCGTCGCCGCTGCCGACGTCGATTCCAGATTCCTCGACAAAATGAAATCCGACTTTCCCAAGATAGAAACCTGCACCGATTTTCGAAAGCTGCTCGAACGCAACGACCTCGACGCCGTCGTCGTCGCCGTCCCCGATCACATTCACGCCCCCGCCGCGGCAATGGCCCTGCGCAACGGCCTGCATGTGTACTGCGAAAAGCCGCTGACCCATTCGGTCTTTGAAGCGCGCACGCTGATCGAACTGTCGCAGAAGAACAAACGCGTCACGCAGATGGGCACCCAAATTCACGCGGAGCCCAATTACCGCCGTGTCGTCGAACTCGTCCAGTCCGGCGCCATTGGCAGCGTCAATGAAGTTCACGTCTGGTGCGGAAAAGGCTGGACCGACGGCCGCTTCGTGAAAGACGACAAGCCCTGCCCGCCAACGCTCGATTGGGATCTCTGGCTGGGGCCCGCGCCGCAGCATCCGTACCAATCCAACATCCACCCCGCCAACTGGCGCAAATTCTGGGACTTCGGCGGCGGCACGCTCGCCGACATGGGTTGCCATTACACAGATTTGCCCTTCTGGGCGCTCAAACTCAAGCATCCCGATTCGTGCTGGGCCGAAGGGCCGCCAGTCCATCCCGACGGCACGCCGCAAAACCTGACCATCCACTGGACCTTCCCAGCGCGCGGCGAACTGGCCGCAGTGAAATTGCATTGGTACGACGGCGGCGCCCGCCCGCAGATTCTCTCCTCGCCCGAAATCAAAGGCATGAAGGAAAAAGTGCGCACGAAAGACGGCAAGGAACTCGAACAGCCCGTGCAATGGGGCAGCGGCGTGCTCTTCATCGGCGACAAAGGCATGCTCCTCGCCGACTACGGCCGCCGCAAATTGCTCCCGGAAGAAAAATTCAAAGACTTCGCGCCGCCGCCGCAAAGCATCGCCGCATCCAAAGGCCACCACGCCGAATGGATTAACGCGATCAAGAACAACGGCTACGGCGCAGGCTCCGAAGGCAACACCGGCGCCAACGGAACGACCTGCAACTTCGAATACTCCGGCGCGCTCAGCGAAACGATCCTGCTCGGCAACGTCGCCTTCCGCACCGGCCAAAAACTCGACTGGGACGCAAAGGAACTGAAAGCCACGAATTGCCCGGCCGCCGACGCCTTCATTCGCCGCGAATACCGCAAGGGGTGGGTGTTGTAAATGAACGCGCGAGATTCTTCGATTCTAGTGTAGTGACTCCCATAGATTGACGTTTATGCGCCGGGCATTTTGAACGTGATCGAGGCGCAGGCGACGGAGCATGTTTAATGTAACATGTGACGGAGCCTGCAACGAAGAGCACGTTCAAAAGGCCCAAGCAGAAACGTCAAGATATGTGAGTCGCTACACTAGGTCTGCTCAAAGGAGTTAATCGAAAAAATGATGAAGCTGTCTTTCGTTTTGCTGATGCTCTGCCTCGGATGGACCACCTCGGCAACGGCCGCCACTGAAACCATTCCACCCAAGACTCATCCCGATTCGACGAACTGGGACAACCTGTTCAAGGCGGATTTGTCCGACGCCGTCTTTCCCGCGGGAGTATGGCATGCCGAAAACGGGATACTAACGGCCGACAAGGACGAGAACATCTGGACGAAGAAGGAATTCGCCAACTGCATCATCGACCTGGAGTTCAAGAACGGGCCGGCCGCGAACAGCGGAGTGTTGGTGTATTGCGGCGATATGAAAGACTGGATTCCCAATTCCGTGGAAATCCAGATCCTCGACGATTACGCCGAGAAATGGACCAAGGTTCCCAAGACGTGGCTGTGCGGCGGCATCTTCGGGCGCCTCGCCCCCGCCAAGCAAGTGGTCAAGCCGGCTGGCGAATGGAACCGGATGACGGTGACGTGCCAAGGCCCGCTGATCTCCGTCTTGCTAAACGGAGAACAAGTGGCGAGCATTGACATGAAGAAGTGGACGTCCGCCAAGAAGAACCCGGACGGCAGCGACATCCCGGAGTGGCTCAACAAACCGCTGGCAGAGCTACCCACCAAGGGGCATGTCGGCTTGCAAGGGAAGCACGGTGGGGCGCCGATTTATTTTCGAAACGTGAAGATCAAGGCGCTGGACTGAAGTGCGCATTGCCACATCGACGGCAGGCTCTGACTTCTGACCTCTCGCCAAATGTCCGCACGGAATTGAAATCCGCTCTAATTTTTCTCCAGCACTTCCAGCATAATTCGGAACCCCATGTCGTTGTCCGAATCCGCGGCGCCTTTCAGCACGCGCTTGCTGCATTTGCAGCCTTTCGCCGAACTCTTCCACGAACCGCCGCGAACGATGTGGCGCGTCCCCGCGTCCACTTTGTCTTCGACGGTTTTGTAGTACACGTAAAATTCGTTCTTGCACCACTGCATGACGTTGCCGGACATGTCGTACGCGCCGCACCAGCTCGGAACTTTCATGGCGCCGACGGCGCTGGTGTAGGCGTAGCCGTCCGTTTCGTCGGAACAGTCCCACTGCTTGGGTTCCTTGTCGGTCTTCAACAGCGTTTGATCGGCGTGGTTGGCTTTTTCGCCGAACCACAAATTGTCCCACGGCCAGATCAGCGATTTCGGTCCGCGCGCGGCGTATTCCCATTCTTCTTCCGTCGGCAGGCGGATCGGCTTGCCCGATTTCGCGGTGAGCCACAGCGCGAAACCCTGCGCGTCGTCTTTGGCGATTTGCACCACCGGATGATCGTCGGTCTGTTCGAAACCGGGATTGCGCCAGCTTCGACCATCCACGAATCTGCACGTTTGATGGGTGTCGAAGCGCCCTTTGCCGGCTTTCTCAGCAATCGTTTGATAATTGAAATCGGCGGCGAAGCGCTTGAACTGCCGCACCGTGACAGCATATTTTCCGATGTAATAGCCCTGCTTCATCTGGACAAGGTGATCGGGCGTGTTGTTTCCTGAAATGGCGCCTGGCAGTTCCATTTCATCGAACGGCGATTCGCGTTCCTCGCCCATGAAAAACTCGCCGGGCGTGACATAAACCAATTCCATTTTCACGCCCTCTCCAAGATCGAGCGTGATTTCCTTTGGCCGCGCGGCCAAGTCGATGGCGTCGATTTGGCCAGGCTGCGCGAGTTTAGCTTTGCCCAGCGTGAGCGGTTGATTCTCTTCGAGCAACAAAACGGGATGCTGCGCTTCGCCGTGCTTGCCGCTGACGTAATCGTACACACTTTTACGGAGAGTTTTGGCCAGCGGCGCGATTTCGACGCAGCCGCCCTGCGCGGCTTTCTGGCGGATGCCTTCGATCAAATAGTGTGTGAAGACGCCGCCTTTGAGTTCGTCGTCTTCGTGCGCGAATTCGCCGTTGCCGCAACTGAACATCAGCGCCACCGATGAGGGCGGGCGCAGCTTCGGCACGCGCGTGACGCTCTCGACGCCCTCGGGCGCGCCGCGGCGCGTGCCGATGCGCGGGTCGTCGCGGCAGCAATCGGAGATCAGCACTTTGCTGCCGGCCTCGCATTTCTTGAGCTGCTCGAAAACGGTTTTCAAATCCAGCCATGTCTCCGGGTCAGTCAGCAGCGCGTCGCTCGGACAAAAATAAACGGTGTCCTCCTTGTCGCGGTATTGCACGCCATGTCCGGCAAACACAATCACGACGGAATCGTCTTTCGCTTTGTCGTCGAGCAGCAGTTTCAATTCGTCGAGAATGTTTTTGCGCCGCGGTTTGAAGCGGTCGTCACCGATGGCCGATTGAAGCATCAGACGAATGTTGTGCGCTTTGACGCCGATGCTCTTGAACGTATCGGCCAGCGCACTCATGTCGGATTCGGCATATTTGAGATTGTTCAATCCGGAATTGGCGCGGTAAGCGCCCACGCCGACGAGCAGAACGTAGGTTTCGCCGTCCTCGGCGCAAAGAAAAGTTGGCAGCGCCAAGGCAAGCAGAAGAGCGATTCGAGACAGGCGCAAGACGAGGTCCCTCCAGCAAAAAATCGAGCGCCAGTAAAGACGAACGAGGGCAAATACAATGACGCGAAAAATCGCATCTCGCTTTTACTTCATCTCCTCCAAATGCTTCGCCGCCTTGTTTAGCAGATCCTGATTCGTGGCAAATTTCCGCTCGCTGCCAATGCGGTTGAAAAGCGCCAGCGCTCGTTCGCGGTCGTCGCTGCCGGAGCGCGTGGGGAGTTTGGCCAGGCGCATGAAGCACTCGCCGGATTTAAGCAGCGCGTCGCCTTCGGTCTGCGCGTCGGCCGGATATTGAGTCTGCACGCGCATATATTCGAGCACCGCGTCAAGCAGCGCGTCCTGCAGTTGCGAGCCGGTCAATTTTTTGGCGTCGGCGTCGGCGACGATGGCATCGCCAATGAGCGTGTGCGCCAGCGCGGCCATGCCTTCGGGCGGGTTGAGCGCCAGCGCCGCCTGCGCGGCTTCGCGCGATTTCGCCGGCTCGTTGGTTGCGGCGTACGCGCGCGCCTGGCCGACGAGCGCCATCGCTTTCACCTTCTGCACGCCGCCGACGGCGGCGTTGGCGTATTTTCGCAGCGCGTCGGCGGGCTTATTCTGCGCCAGCGCCGCTTCGCCTTCGTAATAGTCGGCCAACTGTTTCTGCTCGGGGCCGCCGTCGGCCAGCAGTTTGAGCAGCGCGGGAAGCTTGTCGAAATTGCGCGACTGAATCGCGGATGCGCACATGTTGCTGAGCGCGGCGGGGACGTAGCGCGAGTTGGGAAATTTCGTGATGAGGTCCTGGTACGCGGCCATGGCGTCCGCCGCTTTGCCGCTGCGGTATTTGCTTTCCGCATAGAGATAATAAAGATACGGGCGCGCCAGCGGGCGGACGCGGTCAAGTGATTCTTTGTCCTTGATCAGGCTTTCCAGCGAACTGGCCGCGCGGACGTAGGCGCCGCTGCGGAAAGCGCCGACGGCGTCGTGGAAATTCTCATCGCTCACGTCCCATTCCACGTCGGCGATTTCGGAGGAGTTGACGGTGCGCTTGGCGCCGCCCCTCATGTCGATTTCAAGGCCGTCGCGGTCGTCTTTGGTGATGCGGCCGGAGATCACTTCCTTGTTTTTGACGAGCGTGACCTTGTCGGCTTCCGCGCGCGCCTGAAAAGCGCAGACCAGCGTTGCAATTGCAATCCAATAAGCGCTCCACGCGCGCCGCGGCGACAGCTTCATGTCGGTGATGCTCCTGGGTGTTCGAAAAATGATAAGCAGGATTCTTGAAAAATCCAACGGAGATAGGCCGCATAGGGCCTATAGGGCCTATAGCCCTTATAGAGCCTATAAACAGCTCGCGAAGCCCCCATCGTTGAAACGGATTCGCCAGCAATTTCCGGCAAAAAATTCGACGAAAACGCCCTGCGCGGGCTGCACGCAAGGCGTTCGTGAAAACCCACAGTATGAGCGCCGCTACTTCGCGGGCTTTGCCGCCTTTTCGGTAATTGTCGTGACCTTGATCACGTCGCCCGTCGCCGTGCCGACGACCTGAACCTTGGCGCTCTTGGCCACCAGTTCGGTCACCGACTTGGCCACGTCGCCGTCGGCGGTCAACGTGTAGGTCTTGCTCTCGGCATTCGCGCCTTTGCCCTTCACCGTCAACGTGCCCAGCACTTCGGGCTTGGCGTCGGCCGCCTTGGCGCCCAGCGTGCCACTGAACTTCGTCCCATCGGATTTCTCAGCGGCCTGCGCACCGGACCAGCAAATGAAAGCTAGCACCAGCGGCGCCATGAACTTCGCAATACGCATGACTTGACTTCCTCCAAACATCACCGGCGGGCCGGCGAAAGGCTTCGCCTCGGCCGCGCCAAATTTTCCCCGGGTAAAGCGGGACCGGAGAGCCACCCGTTGTGTCACTTTCGAATGACAGTCGTGTCATCGTTCCAATGACGAAGACCTATACACTTGTATTCAGCCAACTGCTGTAAAAATCCCAATGATGAGAACGCTCTAATCTTCGTTCGCAGTCCCGCCTTTAGGCGGAAGGCTATAGCGTGGCAAATTTTGAATTTTGAATTATTTGTTCGCCCACTCCGCCCACTTCTCATCCAGCTTCGCGTCCGCCTCCGAATTCGGATGAAACACCACGCGGAAATGGAACGTCAGCACTTTGTCCTTCTCCGCCTTCAACTCACCCGCGTGCGGATCGACGCTCTTGTCGTAGTCGTGCAAACCGAACGGATTGGGACTCATCAAGCCATAATCGCGAATGTGCCAGTTGGTCGGAAACCTCGGGTTCTTCGGGTTGTCAAAAATCGCCACGCCATAAGGCTTCCCGTCAATCGTCCCTGAAATGTCGCCCCACTTCGCCTGCTTGCCCCACGTCGCCTTCATTCCTTTGCGCGTCGGTGGCTGCGGCACGGCCGCGTCGCCGCCTTTGTCGTCGAGATTCGCCAGCGACAAATTCTCGTCCTTCGACAGCGCCTTGACCAGTCGCACCGCGACCAATCCCGCTTCTTTCGTCGCGCCAAACGTCACGTCCACCAGCGGCGTGTAATCCGATTTCAAATCGATCGCGCGCGAGCCGTCGGGATACGTCAGAATCTCCACCGTGCGCGTCTCTTTCATCAGCGGCTTGTGTTCTTTGTCTTCCCATTCAAGCTGCTCGACGAACCCGTTCGGCGTCATCTTCGAAAACGCGATGTGGTTCTGCTTCGGATCGTTGGGCTTCCCCGTGGCCTTGTCCTTCCCGCTCAAATCCCAATGATCCGCGCCGTTCACGTCTCCGTGAGCCACCCACACCGAGCGGTGATGCGGATGTTCCTTCGAATGGATCGCAGTCTGGTCCTCGGTGACCTGAGTCCCGTCGGCCATCCTCACCGGCGAAAAAAACGGCCGCCGGTAAGGCACGCCATCGCCATCCGCAAAAAAGTACGTCGAAAACGGCTTGCCATCGATCTCGATGACCAGCTTCTTGTCGTCGGGAGTGATTTTGACCGCGCCATCAGCACCAAAAACAGCCGCGGAAACGAGTGCGAGCAAAGCGAAGATGATTTTTTTCATGAGGATGAATACACCGCCGCGCCGCCAGTATTCACGCAATGGAGCGCCGGCTTCCAGCCGGCCCGCATCGGAAGCGCCGCTCACAAAATTCAAAACGCCCTTCCGCCGGCACACCAATCGTTCATTCCATTCCCGTCTTGACACAACCTCCGTCAAACGATTAACGTCCCTCCACTCATCGGAAATTCAAAATGAAAATCGAAAAATACCTCCTCCTCTGCGCCGTGCTCCTCTCCGCCCGCGCCGCCGAACCCGACCCCACTCTCTTCTTCTCCCCGCCGCCCGAATTCGCCAATCAATTCGGCGCCTATTCCTCTCAGCTCAAATTCTACGACGGCCACCCCGTCAAAGACGCCGCCGACTGGCAAAATCGCCGCGCTGAAATCCTCGCCAAATGGCACGGCCTGATGGGCCCCTGGCCCGCGCTGCTCGCCAAGCCGCGCCTCGAACTCGTCAGCCACGATCACCGCGACAATTTCACGCAGCACAAAATCAAAATCGAAATCACAAAAAACGTGCTGAGCGACGGCTACCTGCTTATCCCCGACGGTAACGGCCCGTTCCCCGCCGTCTTCGTCCCGTACTACGAACCCGAAACCAGCATCGGCACGCATCCCGACAAACAAAAAAGCGCCTTCCGCGATTTCGCGTACCAGCTTGCCAAACGCAATTTCGTCACGCTCGCCATCGGCACACCCGGCGGCGACGCGCGCAAACCCGACAACTTCGGCGCGGAATGCCAGCCGCTCTCGTTCCTCGCCTACGTCGCCGCCAACTGCCACACCGCTCTCGCGCAGCGCCCCGAAGTCGATCCCGCGCGCATCGGCATCGTGGGCCATTCCTACGGCGGCAAGTGGGCCATGTTCGGCTCCTGCCTCTACGAAAAATACGCCTGCGCCGTCTGGTCCGATCCCGGCATCGTCTTCGACGGCACGCGCGCCAACGTCAATTACTGGGAACCCTGGTACCTCGGATTCGATCCGGATCACACGCGCAAAACCGGCACGCTCCCCAGCGCCGAAAATCCCGCCTGCGGCCCCTACAAAATCATGCGCGAAACCGGCCGCGACCTGCACGAACTCCACGCCCTGATGGCCCCGCGCCCCTTCTTAGTCTCCGGCGGCTCCGAAGATTATCCCGCCCGCTGGCCCGCGCTGAACCGGTCGATTGAAGTGAATGCGTTTCTCGGCCAGAAAAATCGAGTCGCGATGACGAACAGAAAAGACCATTCGCCCAACGAAGAATCCAACGCGGCGATTTATGCGTTCTTCGAGCACTTCCTCAGGAAATAAGCGCGCCGTTCTCCCCTCTCCCCTTGGGGGAGAGGGGCCGGGGGTGAGGGGTCGCATGTCCGCTGAATTCGTGCTTCTGTTTTGCCTGCCCAACTACTATTGTGGACTATCGGCGTCCATCCGCGTGTATCCGCGTTCATCCACATTCAATTCTGCCGCTGATAAACCATCAACTCCCGCGCAATCCCCTCATACAAATCCGGCAGCCATTCCAATTTCAACGCCGGGTTCCGCACCGGGACCTGCTCGCGCAAATCGTTCGGCGCAATGATCACCGTTACATTCGCCGCCTTCACCTGCGTCACCAGCGCATACAAATCCTCGATCGCCGCGTCGCCAATCGCCATGCAGCCGACGGCCGTGTTCTTCCCGTGAATGCACACGTCCCCGCCCAGCGCCGTGCGCCCGTCCTTCTGCGCCATCGCCTTGTCGAACGCGTTCGGATAATCCAATTTCATCGACAGATGAAACCGGCTGCGCGGATTCATCTCCGCGATTTTGTAAATCCCCTCCGGCACCTGCCGGTCCCCGCCGCGCAACTTCGGCCCAGCCGTCCCGCTGCTCGCCAATATCGGATATTCCCGCATCAAAGTAACACGAGCTTTCAGCCCGTGGTTGTCTTGTGGTGCGGGCGGCCCGCCTGCACTCGGTGAGCGCAGCGAGCCGTATTCCGCGCGCTCCCCCCAAACCTCAATCCGCTTCTCCGATTTAAAAACCAGAATCGCCAGCCGCACAATCGGCCCGTCATCCGCGCGCACGACCCGATTCGATTTCACTGCCGCCACCGCAGGCACATTCACCGCACGAACCGCCGCGCTCGCCGCCGCCGGCCGCGAAGTCCAATACCAATACGCGCCGCCCGCCGCCGCGGCAATCAGCAGGCACAGCGCCGCTTTCCCCCACGGAAATGCCGCCCGCGCCGCTCGGTTCCATCGCTCGCCCATACCTTGGTGGTGTCGGCAATTTCGAGCGAAAACCCAACCTCTTCGTCGTGTAATTAGTGACTCAGATTTCACGCCGTGGCCGCGTAACGGCCGCATGAACAGGATTCGTGCTTTTATTGAAAGGCAGGTTTGACTCAGCACTCAGCACTTAGGACTCAGGACTCAGCACTTCCGTTACCCGACGACTTCGAGTCCCATGCTCCGCGCCGTCCCCTCGATCACCCGCGCCGCCGCTTCCGGCGAAGCCGAATTCAAATCTTTCGCCTTCAATTTCGCGATGTCGGCCACCTGCGCTTTGGTCACCTTGCCGACCTTGTTCTTGTTCGGCTCGCCGCTTCCTTTTTCAATCCCCGCGGCCTTGCATAGCAACACGCTCGCCGGCGGCGTCTTGTACAGCAAGTCGAAGGACTTGTCGGTGTACACCGTCACGATCACCGGAATGATCATGCCCTTCTGCTTGGCCGTTTCCGCGTTGAAGCGCTTCACGAATTCGCCGATGTTCACGCCGTGCTGCGACAGCGCCGGCCCCACCGGCGGCGCCGGATTCGCCCCGCCCGCCGGACACTGCAACTTCACCTTCGCCTTAATATCGCGCTTTGCCATCGTTCGCTCCGCTCAGTTCACAATTCAAAATTCAAGATTCAAAATTGGCGGCGCTGCAACGCAACGCGAATCTTAAATCTTGAATATTGAATTAAATTTTCTCGACCTTCCCGTACTCCATCTCCACCGACGTATCCCGCCCGAAGATCGACACCTTCACCTTCAGCATCCATTTGGCCGGGTCGACAGACTCCACCGTGCCATCGAAATTTTCGAACGGCCCGTCTTTGATCCGGACTTTGTTCCCCGGTTCGAATTCGACTTTGGGCTTGGGCTTTTCTTTGCGCGATTCGATGTCTTCCAAAATGCGCTTCACTTCGTCCTCGTCCAGCGGCTCGGGCTGCATGCGGTTGCTGCCCACGAACCCGCTGATCCCGGACGTCTCCATGATCACGAACCACAAATTCTGTTCGACTTCGCCTTTGTCGTCGGTCTGCACTTCGATCAGGATGTAGCCGGGGAACATCTTCTGCTGCGAAACTTTTTTGCGCCCCTCGCGGATTTCCGACACGTTCTCCGCCGGCACCACGATCTGCGACACGTGCTGCTCAAGCCCCTTGGCCTTGATCCGCGCGACCAGGTTCTCTTTGATCTTCTCTTCGCGCTCCGACTGCACCCGCAACGCGTACCAAAGCTTCTTAGCCATTCAATCTGCCCAATTTGTACCGCCGGCGTCCCGCCGGCCCGAACGCGCGAAGCGCGCCCCGCCGTTGACTTTCGACTACTTCGACTTTCGACCTTCGACTTTCAGTTATTTACTTCGCGTAGAAAATCCAATCCGCAATCTTTTTCAAAATCATGTCCGAGCTAAACACGAACAACGTCAGCGCCGCGGTCACGATCAACACAACGTACGTCGTGCCCCACACCTGAGTTTCCACTTTGAACCACGGCGAAATCTTTGGCCACGTCACTTTGCCCAATTCCGTGTCGGTCTTGATCAAAAACTCCGCGCTGTCCCGCCGAATGTAAATGTAGTAATACCCCGTCAAGAGTCCCGTCGCGGCGACCGCCGCCGTGCCGATCCATTGCACGTACCCAGGCACCGCTTCGGTCCAGTTCGTCATAAACCCTAAACCGATGCTGCTGATGAACTTCGGAAGGAAGATCCAATTGTAGTACCACTGGCGCGTCGCGAAGATCACGTACGCCAGCACCACCACCATCAGTCCCAGCCGCGTGGCGTAGCCTTCGCCCGGCTTATACACGGCAAAGCCCGGCGAACTCCCAGGTTCGGTGATCTGTTTCCCGCCGCTGTCCGGCGCGGCTGTCGTTACGGCTGTGGACATATCGTTCCGGTCCTTACCCATGTTCTGGATTCCAAATTCAAGATTCAAAATTCAAAGCCCAACCTTGAATTCTGAATCTTGAATCTTGAATCCTGCGTTTCGACAGGAGCGGAGGGACTCGAACCCCCAACCTGCCGCTTTGGAGACGGCTGCTCTGCCAATTGAGCTACGCTCCTAACTCACTTCGTATTCAAAATTCAAGATTTAAAATTCAAGATTCGACCTTGCCAATCTTGAATCTTGAATTTCGAATCTTGAATTAGACTTTCCGACTCTTGTGCATCGTGCGCTTATTATGCTTCGGGCAGAACTTCTTGACCTCGATCTTCTTCCCGCCCTTGGTATTGAGCGTGGTCATGTAATTCCGCTCACCGCACTCCGTGCACTCAAGTATGATTCGTTCGCGCATGATTCGTTCGTAGTCCCGCCTTTAGGCGGCTCCACTTTTAGATTTCCGTGCAAAGGTTGCACATCGTTCGTTCGTAGTCCCGCCTTTAAGCGGCTTGCATTCCAGATTTCCGTGCAAAAGTTGCACATGTTGTGGAAGGGCGACCCTTAAGTCGCCCTTCCCATTTCACATTTCGTTGCAAAAGTTGCACCAAGTGCCCAATTAACAAAACCTGTAACCTGTAACTTGTAACGTTTAACGACCGTTATTTGAGGATCTTCGTCACCACTCCCGACCCCACCGTGCGTCCGCCTTCGCGGATCGCGAAGCGCAAGTTGTCCACCATCGCCACCGGCTGGTTCTCTTCCAACTCCACCACCATCTTAATGTTGTCGCCCGGCATGCACATTTCCGCCGGTTTGCCTTCCGCGTTCACCAACCCCGTCACCTTCCCCGTCACGTCCGTCGTTCGGAAGTAGAATTGAGGCCGGTAACCCGCGAAGAACGGCGTGTGTCGTCCACCTTCATCTTTCGACAGCACATAGACTTGCGCCTCGAAGTTCGTGTGCGGCTTGATCGATCCCGGCTTGCACAACACCTGTCCGCGGCTCAAGTCTTCCTTGGCCACGCCGCGCAGCAGCAACCCGACGTTGTCGCCGGCCTGCCCCTGATCCAGCAGCTTGTTGAACATTTCCACGCCCGTGCAGGTCGTCTTCGCGACTTCCTTGTTCAACCCGACGATTTCCAGCGGGTCGCCGACCTTTACAATGCCTTGCTCGATACGGCCCGTTCCGACCGTGCCGCGCCCTTCGATCGAAAACACGTCTTCGACCGGCATCAGGAACGTCGCGTCAATTGCGCGCTTCGGTTCCGGAATAAAATCGTCCAGCGCCTTCAGCAGATCCTTGATCGGCTGATTGCACTTCGGGTCACCCGGATTCTCCAGCGCCGCCTTCGACTGCCCGCGGATCACCGGCGTCTTGTCGCCCGGGAACCCGTACTTGGTCAGCAAATCGCGGATTTCCATCTCGACGAGGTCCAGCAAATCCGGATCGTCCACCAGGTCCACCTTATTAAGAAACACCACCAGCGCCGGCACGTTCACCTGGCGCGCCAAGAGCACGTGTTCGCGCGTCTGAGGCATCGGGCCGTCGGCCGCCGACACCACCAGGATCCCGCCGTCCATCTGCGCCGCGCCGGTAATCATGTTCTTGATGAAGTCGGCGTGGCCGGGACAGTCGATGTGCGCGTAATGCCGCTTCTCGGTCTCGTACTCCGTGTGCGAAGCGGCGATCGTGACCGTCTTGTTCGCGTCGCGCACCGTCCCGCCCTTGGTGATTTCGGCGTACGTCTTCGGCTTCGACAACCCCGCCGCGGCCTGCACCGCGACCAGCGCCGCCGTCAACGTCGATTTGCCGTGGTCAATGTGCCCAATCGTGCCCACGTTCACATGGGGCTTCTTGCGTACATACGTATCCTTAGCCATCTGTCATCTCCTCTTGTCGCCGATGTTTGCAAGCGGCGCGCTGCCTCGCCTGAAAAGTAGCACGAGCTTTTAGCCCGTCGAATTGGCCACTCTCAACCGCGAATTCCCCAAATTAACCGCAAATCTGAATCCAAAGTAACACGGGCTTTTAGCCCGTCGCTTTCATCACGCTTACCGCGAATCTCAAAGCATTCCACATTCAACATTCCACATTCCACATTCCAAATTCCACATTCTTCATTCAAACGACAACAGCCTTGCCCTTTTTTGGACAAAGCCGCCCCGCGCCCAGTCGCTAGGTAAAAGCCGCAGGGCGGTCGCCTCCCACTACGCTCCTATTTTGTCTGCACCGTCTTCCCCTTCGTGTCTTCAAGGAATCCGTTGCGCGCTGGAGCAAAGGCAAAACTGGAGCTGCGAATGGGAATTGAACCCATGACCTCATCCTTACCAAGGATGTGCTCTACCTGCTGAGCTATCGCAGCGATTCCGCATTCCGAATGCGGAGGGGTGAGTATAGGACTGTGATGTTTTGTGTCAAATAAAAAGCCGCGATTTTCGCGCTATTCCGCGCGATTCGCGCATCAATCGCCGTTCGCACGGAGCGCCGGCTTCCAGCCGGCACCGCATCCGAACCGCCCATCCAAATTTCAAACCGCCACTCGTTCGTAGTCCCGCCTTTAGGCGGAACCGCCCACCCAAATTTCAAACCGCCCTCCCGCCG
>Ga0070731_10000873_pt1 | contig 35276 bp, 29 predicted proteins | sample Coa_R1_2_FD_66448 | JGI IMG/M metagenome (GOLD analysis project Ga0070731, IMG submission 66448) | Surface soil microbial communities from Centralia Pennsylvania, which are recovering from an underground coalmine fire - Coalmine... | ecosystem: Environmental > Terrestrial > Soil > Unclassified ... | reverse complement strand
GCGCCTAACATTCTGCAGCTCATTGTTGCCAGGGGCGTCCAGGGGATAGGAGGCGCGATGCTTGTCCCTGGCAGCCTCGCTATGATCAGCGCTAATTTCTCCCAGGAGGACCGCGGTCGTGCCATCGGGACATGGTCCGGGTTCACCTCGATCACGGCTGCCATTGGTCCAGTACTGGGTGGATGGTTCACCGAGCACGGTTCCTGGAGGTGGGTATTCTTCATCAATGTGCCGATCGGGCTGCTTGTACTGCTGCTAGTTCTGTGGAAGATCCCGGAAAGCAGGGCCGGCCAAGGCCAGCGGTTCGACTGGCCGGGCGGCCTGATGGCCGCGCTCGGCTTCGGCGGAATCGTTTTTGCCATGATTGAATCGATGCCGGCCGCTGGTGCAGTTGGGGCCGTCGCCCTGATTGTGCTGTTGTATTGGGAAGCGCACACCTCGTCGCCGATGGTTCCGCTCCATCTGTTCCGCTCCCGGAATTTCACCGGTGCCAACCTGCTCACTCTCTTTCTGTACACCGCGTTGAGCGGTGTTCTCTTCTTTTTCCCGCTCGATTTGATACAGGTGCAAGGTTATTCGCCGACAGAAGCAGGGGCCGCCCTGCTGCCTTTCATTTTGTTGATGTTCCTGCTCTCGCGCTGGTCTGGCGGACTTCTGGATCGATATGGCGCCAAGACTCCGCTAGTTGTGGGTCCGTTGATGGCCGCCGCAGGATTTGCCCTATTTACGTGGCCGGGTATTGGCGGGTCTTACTGGACCACATTCTTCCCGGCAGTTGTGGTGCTGGGGCTGGGCATGGCGATCAGCGTTGCCCCGCTGACCGCGACCGTGATGAACGCTGTGGCGCCGGGCTACGCCGGAGCCGCCTCGGGGATCAACAATGCCGTTTCGCGCGTCGCCGGTTTGCTGGCAGTAGCAGTTCTGGGAACATTACTGACAGGAGTTTTCCAGAGCGATCTGGACCGGCGATTGGACCATCTCAACATGCCGCCGGCGGTGCGGGCGCAAATCAAGGCCCAGCGATCCAGGCTCGCCGCCGCCGAAACGGGGAATGCGCGGGGAAGGCAGGCCGTTGAGGAAGCCTTTGTCGCCGGCTATCGCAGAGTATTGTGGGTGGCGGTCGGGCTGGCGCTCGCCAGTTCGTTAAGCGCGGCGGCCTTGATAGCATCCGGGAGGCGATCCGAGGGGTGAGCCGCAGGCGAAACTGCGGCCGCCTCGCCCAAAAGACGGCGCATGCCCGCCGGCGCCTGCCGGGATCGTTAACTGCCGGTGCAGCCGTGAGGAAGCGGTCGTTGCGGGCCATCGCCTCGATTGACAGGCTTCTGCCGCGGCTGGAAAGATCAGGCTGCGCTTCGGATTACTTGGAACCAAAAATTTTGGCCTGCGGCTGAATATCCTTCGCAGCAATTACTGCCAATCAACAAGGCCCACGGACCGCCGTCAGTTGTACGACAGTCTCAAAGTAGAGTATTCGGCTGACTGCGGGGCGTTTTGTGCAGCCAGCACAAAGGCTAATGGATCCTCCGGTCGAGCATCGCGCTGGCCGTCGGCCGCCGTCGCCAGGCGTTGTCGGGGCGGCGCCGGCGCCCCCTACTGTCCGCACAACAGCGGCGGACGTGTCCCAGCATCCCGCGCCGCTATCGCCGCCGCCGGGATGGCGCCGAGCATGCGGTCACCGGAATCGCTTGTAAGACGCTCAGTATCGACTGCACCGATGCAGTTGGCCCCTGGCGCGCTTTGCCGTTCCGTTGCGAACTTCCCGATCAGCGCTTCCGCCCGTTCCGCATCCATCGGCTTCGCAAAATAGTAACCCTGTCCATAACCGCATCCCAACGCTCTGAGGCGCGCAAGCTGATCGCCGGTCTCGATTCCCTCCGCGATGACCCGCATGCCCAGGCGGTTGCCCAGATTGATGACCGCGCCCACGATCTCGGCGCTCTCGCTATCCGCCTGCATGTGCTCGACAAAAGTCCGGTCGATCTTCAAAGTATCGAACGGGAACTGGTGCAGGCAATTCAGCGAAGAGTAGCCCGTCCCGAAATCGTCCATGCTCAGGCCCACACCCATCTCCTTAAGCTTGGCGAAGGTCGATAACGCCGTTTCCGGGTTCTCCATGATGGTGCTCTCGGTAATTTCCAGATCGAGGCTGCCTCGTTCCAGACCGCTCTCCAGCAACGCGCCGGCGACCTGATCGATCAGGTCCGGCTCCCGGAACTGCCGGGCGGAAAGATTCACGCTGACCTTGACAGGAGCCGCATGCGGATAACGCCGCTGCCATTCCGCGGTTTGGCGACAGGCTTCTCGCAGCACCCATTTTCCGATGGGAACGATCAAGCCGGTTTCCTCAGCGAGAGGAATAAATCTGAGTGGCGGGATGAGCCCGCGCACTGGATGCCGCCAGCGAATCAGGGCTTCGAACTCCAAAACCGGTTCGTCGCGGAGCGAAACCTCCGGCTGATATTGGACGATGAATTGGCCGCCTTCAACGGCTCCTCGCAAATCGGTCTCCATCTCCAAGCGGGCCATGGCGTTCTCGCGTAGCCGGGCATCGAATAATTCATATCTGGCTTTACCCTGCGCCTTGGCGCGATACATCGCCAGATCCACATCCCGCAGCAGATCCTCGGGTTTCTGGTCGCCTCCTCCGCCCAAGGCGATCCCGATGCTGGCGCTCGCAAATAGATGGTGTCCCAGCAGATCGAATGGGCTGCTTAGCTCCTGCAAGACCCGTTCAGCGACCCGAATCGCGCTTTCGGGGCCGTTGACATCCTCCAGCAGCAGGGCGAACTCGTCTCCGCCAAGCCGGGCGGCGGTGGAGTCAAAGGGCCGGGCCACACAATCTCCGGACCGCACGCAAAACCGGATGCGCTGCGCGATGCTGATCAGCAACTGGTCGCCAACGGCATGTCCGAGGCTGTCGTTGACCAGCTTAAAGCCGTCCAAGTCCAGAAAGAAGACCGCAAACCGGTAATCGGGGCGGCGGCGTGCACGTTCGATGGAGATTGCCAGCTTCTCCTTAAACAGGATGCGGTTCGGCAGGCCGGTTAGAGGGTCGAGCACCTTGTTATCGGTGATGTCCGTCTGGGAACCGGCCATACGGGTGACCGCGCCATCACCCTGACGCACGGCCTGAGCACGGCTCAACATCCAACGGTAGGAGCCATCCTTATGCAGCATGCGGTGTTCGCTTTCGAAATGCGAGACGTCGCCGTGAAAGTGAGTGGCCAGCTCCTTCTCGACGCGTTCCCGGTCGTCGGGATGGATGCGCGAGCGCCACTCGTCGATTTCGCTCCGAATCTCATCTTCCACGTATCCCAGCATGGCTTTCCAACGGGGCGAAAAGTAGACTTGCTGGGAGCGCACATCCCAGTCCCAAATTCCGTCCTTGGCGCCACCCACCGCAAGCCTGTATCGCTCCTGGGTCTCCTCCAGTTGCGCATTGGAGATCTCCAGTTGCTCCGTCCGTTCACTTAAGCGCTGCTGGGCCGCGCGGAGGCCGGTTACCATCCGGTTGAACGCGGCCGTCAATTCTCCGATTTCGTCCGGCGTTTTGACGGGAGCTGTTGCCGAAAAATCGCCGCGACCCACCCGGCCGGTGAAATCGATCAAGTCCTTGAGGGGAATCAGCAGCCGGTGCAAGCTCACGATGACACTTCCGCAAAGCAAGGCCAGCATTAGGAGTACTCCCGTTCCTGCCAGGACCCACCGAGCCGAAGCAGTCGCCCTCGCCGCGTCGTGAGATGCTTCATCGCTTTGAAGAGCGCCGTTTTCTTCGATCGCCTGTTGGACGCGGCGATAGGCGGGTATGGTCTGCGAGAAGAACAGCGTCAGGGCGTCGTTCGTCCGCCCCCGCAGGCTGACAGGGCGAATAGGAACCATGGTTTGCCGCAAACTCTCTAACGCATCCGGGACCTTTGCGAAGAGTTCGCTCTCCCGAGGGTTGTTGATGGTCTCTTGGTACGCCTGGATCTCCGCATGCAATTCCCGATTGAGGCGCTCCAGATCCGCTTCCGCTTTCCTCTTGTCATCCAAGGTAAACGCGGTTATGTGCTGGCGGATTCCGTCACGTATGTCTTTCGCAGTGCCACCGAGCCTGCCGATGGAGTAAATACCGGGCAACGTGTCAGTGGTAAGTACGTGGACCATTCGTTCCATCAGCCGGACATTTATGAGCGAGATTGCCACGGACGCCAAAATCAGCGCGATCAAGACGCTGTGGAATATGGTGATCTTCTTGCGGATGCTCATATGACCGTTTCCGGCCTCGTCCGTCTTATCGGCAGTCCGGCCCAGTTTGATGCGCGCCGGCTTTACGTGGGTCGTCCACACTGTTGGGATCGTGTGCCTGAGCGGACTCGTCTGAAAGAGCCCAACGTCTGTAACGATCAAGTTGCAGGAGCTTAGCGCGGCGCTGAGATAGCCGGCGTAATCCGATCCCGATTGCCGCAGGGGCCGAATCGCGCTGCTAGTTGTACGTTCTCTGCTCGCGCTTGAATTGTCCGCCCAAACTGGCCATCGGCATTGCCCACCACGTTTGGCCCGATCACTGTGAGCTATTGATCCTAAGGTGGCGGAGAGACAGGGATTCGAACCCTGGATAGAGTTTCCCCTATACACGCTTTCCAAGCGTGCGCCTTCAACCACTCGGCCATCTCTCCGCAGGGAACCGGTCGGGGTCTTTACTCAGGATAGCATGCAGGGCTTCATTGCCTGATGATGGTCCCGTCGCGGCGGCGCACTTCGCCCCAGCCGCCGTTGAGGCGTTTGCGCTCGTCGCCTTCGAAGCTGCCGTACGGATATTTGGCGGCGAGCTTTTCGTCCACCTCAATGCCCCAGCCGGGCGAGTCGCTGGCGTAGAGCGAGCCGCCCTTCATCACCGGGCAGCCGCGGAAAACTTCCTGCAAACGCTCGTTGAAAGGAGAGTACTCCTGGATGCCGAAGTTTGCGCACACCAGGTCGAGCGTCACATTGGCCGCGTGGCCGACGGGCGAGACGTCGCCGGGGCCATGCCAGGCGGTCTTTACGCCGTGGATCTCGGCCATGGCGGCGATCTTGCGCGCGGGGGTCAGGCCCCCTGCCTGGCTCACGTGGATGCGGATGTAATCGATCAGGCGGCCGGTGATGAGCGGGGTCCACTCGTGCGGGCTGTTAAACAACTCGCCCATGGCGATGGGGGTGGCGCACTGGCTGCGGATCTGGTGAAAGTAGGCGATGTCTTCGGGCGAGAGCGGATCTTCCATGAAGAACATCTTGAAACGCTCGGCGTCTTTGAGGAACTGCACGGCCTGGTTAGGCGAGACGCGCTCGTGTACGTCGTGCAGCAACTCGATCTCGTCGCCGAGCTGCTTACGGCATTCCTCGAAGAGCTTCAAGGCCCGGCGGATGTAGTAAGCGGGCTCGAAGGTTTCGCCGCCGGACGCCGATCCGTAAGCGGCCATGCCGGGCACGCCCACCTGCACGCGCACATGGCGGAAGCCCTGATCCATGAAGCGGCCGGCCTGGTCGATGGTCTGTGCGATTTCGGCGCCGGAAGCGTGCGTGTAACAGGCCGCGGCTTCGCGGCACTTGCCGCCCAGGAGCTCATAGACGGGCATGCCGGCCTGGCGGCCCTTGATATCCCAGAGCGCCTGATCCACGCCACTGATGGCGTTGTTCAGCACGGGACCATTGCGCCAATATGAGCTGTTATAGCAAGCCTGCCAGATATCTTCGATGCGGTCGGCGCGCTTGCCGATCAGCAACGGACGCAGATACTTCTCCACGGCGGCGTTTACCAGTTCGGCGCGCTGGGTGAAGGTGGCGCATCCATAGCCGTAGAGTCCCGGCTGGTCGGTAGTGACTTTGACAACCGAGAGGCGCAGGCCGGCGGGCGCGGTGGCGATCACGGCGATGTCTTTGATCACCGGCACGGGCTGGCTGCGGGTGGCGGTTTGCGCCCTGGCGGAGGACATGGCCGCCGGGGCTAAGGAAGCAATGCCGGTGAGGAGGTCGCGTCTGGTTACGTGCGCCGCGCGGGTCACTTGCGGTCTTTGTACTCCAGCAGGCCTTTCAGCCCTTTGAGCTGCTCGCTGATTTTGCGCTCGCGCGAGACCAGCGAGAGCACGTAGACCACCAGGATCAGCCAGGCGGCCAGGAAGCCATAAAACATGAATGTAAAATTGCGTGTGTCCATTTAAGCTCCGTTAAACAGCGTGCGCGTAGCGGCGGATGGAATCGATTTCGCGCTGCACTTCCTCCTGGCGCAGCCGGATGAGCGTCAGGATCACGCCCAGCAGGATCAGTGCCACCAGGTTCAGCAAGGCGGTGAGGTACATGGCGGGGTCGATGCTGCCGCCTCCCCAGAATACGGGCTGGGGATGCTGGGTGCGCCACCACTTGATGGAAAAAATTACAATGGGGACGTCCGCGAAGGCGAAGATGTTGAAGACGGCCGATATGCGCGCGCGCGCGGCAGGCTCCTCAATAGCCCGGCGCAGCATCAGGTATCCGGCGTACAGCAGCCAACAAACCAGCGCCGAGGTGAGGCGCGCGTCCCAGGTCCACCAGATGCCCCAGATGATGCGGCCCCAGATGGAGCCGGTCACCAGGTTGGCGGCCAGGAAGGCCAGGCCGACCTCGGTGGATGCTACCGCGATGGCGTCGTGCTTGAAGTTCTTGGTGACCAGAAACAATATGCTGGCCACGCAAGCCACCGCCGAGCACGCCATGGCAGTGATGGCGGCTGGCACGTGAAAGAAGATGATGCGGTAGATCATCCCTTGCGAGGCTTCGTCGGGAAGCTGCATGAAGATCGAGTACAGATCCCGCGCTAGCAGGACGGCGGCGATGACGCCGAGGCTGTAAATCAACTTTTCGCGCATATGACACCTTTTATCCGACCAGCACCGTCTCCAGCAGCACCAGAGAAAGCGCCGTGAAAATCACGTCGAAGGCCACCAGTAGTCGCAGCCAGATCTGGTTCTCGCCACCCAGCGGCTTTCCGGCAATCAAATCCATACTCAACTGCATGGCGCTCATCAGGGCGGGGATCAGCATGGGATACACCAGCAGGGGCGCCATCAGCTCACGCAACCGTATATTGACGGTCAGCGCGCTGAAGATAGTGCCGATGACGGTCAGCCCCCAGGTGCCCAATGCCAGCACCAACATCAACGACCAGAAATGGCTGGTCCAGTGCACATTATAGAAGATGCCGAAGACCGGCAAGGAGACCAGCTCCACCGCCAGCACCAGCAAGAAATTGGCGAGCGCCTTGCCCATGAACAGCGCGGCGCCGGAGATGGGGGCGGCCACCAGCGCATCCAGGCAATCGTTGGGCACTTCGCGCGCAAAGCTGCGGTTCAGCACCAGCGTGCCGGCGAAGGCAAACACGATCCACAACAATCCGCCGGACATGGACACGGTTTCCTTTTCGGTGGGATCGAAGGCGAAACTGAACAAGACCAGGATGACCAGTGAAAATGCGAGCGAAGCATTGATGGCTTCCTTGGTGCGGAGCTCCGCGCGCAGATCCTTCCTGGTGATGACCCACATCTCGCGGAAGAAGTCCATCAATCCTCGCCGTAGTGCGCGTAGACCCAGCCGGGGTCCTGGACCATCTGCGCGGTGCGCTCGCCTTGGAACGCGGTCTTGCCCCGGTTCAGGAGGGCCACGTGGGTAGCCAGCTCGAGGGCTTCGCGCAGCTGGTGGGTGGACATGACCACGGTGCGGCCTTCGGCCAGGGCATCGCGCAGGAGACGCTGCAGCACGGCGATGGCGCGGTCGTCCAGCGCGGTGAAAGGCTCATCGAGAAGGAGTACGGAAGGCTGATGCAGGAACGCGCGCGCTACGGCCAGGCGCTGCCGCATGCCACGCGAGAACTCGCGCACCAGGCCGTCTTTGACGCGCTCGAGGCCCGTGCGCTCCAGCCATTCCATGGCGGCCTTTCGGGGATCGGGCAAATCGTAGAGGCGCCCGAACAGGCTGAGGTTCTCGAAAGCGGACAGCTCGTCGTAGACCGAAATGCCGTGGCCGATCCAGCCGAGGCGGCGGCGCGTCTGGGTCTCGCGCGGATCGTTGCCGAAGATGCGGACCTGGCCGCGGCCCGCCTTGGAGAATCCGCCGATGATGCGCAGCAGAGTGGTCTTGCCGGCGCCGTTGCGGCCGATCAAAGCCAGGCACGTGCCCGGCTCGGCGCGGAGCATCACATCACGTAGCGCGGGGTAGTCGCCGTAGTACTTCCATACACCCTCAGCGGCGACCGCGGTCATTCTTTCCTTTCGCCGTTGACGGCCGGCCGGGGGTGGGAAGGGCGGCCGGTTGGGCGCGGTAGAGCACAATAAAACCGAGGGCCAGGATACCGAGCGCCAGCGCCAGGATCCATTTCATGTTGCCACGGAGAACCTTGGGCGCGACCTCTTCGAGCGACGGACCGCTGTCGGCATCCGAATCGGCGGCTTGTCCGCCGGACGCGGCGGGAACTGCGCCGGCAATTTCCACCTGGAAGTCGGAACCTTTGATCGCGAAGATCGAGGTTTGGCTGCGGGGCTCCACGCCCTTGCTCTCCAGGCCATCGGCCTTGAGGGTGACACCGCTGGGCGCCCCCAATAGAGTGGGCTCATCGGTTTTGTAGAGCACTCTGTCGTGGAATACTGTGCCCGAGGTATAAGGAAGCGAGTAAGTCAGTCGGAAATCCGTTTCGCCGGGTTTGATGGGGAAATCGACTTTGTAGACGTCCGGCTGCCGGGTCTTTTCGGCAGCGCGGTCGATGGGCATACCCTGCGGCGCAGTAGCCTTCACTACGATACGGGTTGCGCCGGGCGGGGCATAGAATTTCAGAGTGCCGCCATCGGGATCGTTGTATGTCGTCAAGCCATCGTTCTGGAACTGGAATCCCTCATCCACCGCCATCTGGGAGCCGCTGGGCTGGAAAATCAGAAAGTGACGAGCTACGCGCGCGGAGCCGGGCTGCCTGGCCGCGTTGTAGACTTCGAGCGTCAGGCCGGTGCTGGGAGTGCCGGGCGGCAGCATGTGATTATAAGTGACCCCGTCGAAGGCGGTCTGCACCAGGTGGGGCCCTTGCGGCGTCTGGTCCATGTGGAACCTGCCATCCGCCCCTGACTTCACGCTTTCGACCGACTCCATGCCCGCTTGACCTAGCTTATAAAGGGTCACAGTGGCGCCGGCGGCGGGTTTGCCGGTAGTGCGGTTGGTCACCGTGCCGTCGACGGCGGCAAACACCGGAACTGCGGCTAGACACAGGAAGGCGCAAATGGGTTTCACGGCTGCATTACCCCCATCGGCTTGCCGCACTCGCCACAGAACTTCAGAGGTTGCGGGAATTTCGCGCCGCAGTGGGGGCAGGTGAGCGGATCCGCGGCTTTCGGCGCCGGCGCCGGCGGAGGAACAGCGCCGTTAAGGTTGAGCTGCTGCTTCAGGCGATCCACTTCGGCGAGTACGCCCGCCAGCTCGCGCTGCAGATCCTTCTTGGTCTGCTGATAGTCGCCGTCCGATAACTTGCCGACGCGATACTCGAATTGCAGGTCGCGCAGATTATCGTAGATGGCAGCTTTGCGCTCGTCCAGATGCTGAAAGGGGGAGACGGGATCCGGCTCGGGCAAGTCTTTAGCCCGCACCGCCAGGATGAAGACGATCACACCGACGGCGAGCAGCGCTGCAATGGCAATGGTCATTTATTCCAAGTGGGCCAAATCCTTATCGATCTGCTCCTGATACCTGGCCAGTTCGGCATCGTCCGGCGGCGGCCTGAGCTCGACTATGGGACGGGGCTTGCGGTAGCGCCGCACGAACCACCAGATCAAAGCCAGGCCGGGCGCAATCAGCAGATACGGAACCAACCAGCCATAGGCGCTGGGATCGCCGCGATAAACCGACGCTCCGAGCTGCGCGACGAACTGATCGATAATGGCCTTGTCGTTCCAGCCGGCGGCCTGCAGCCTGGCGATCTTCTCCTTCGCGGGCTTTGAAAAACTGCATTCCAGCATGGCGCAGGTGGCCACGGTATCCTTGCAGCCGCACTGGCAGCCGATATGCGCACCGACGCGGCGGACGTCCACGCTGGGCTTCTCAGCGGCGGTTTCGGCGAATACCAGGCCGGCGGAGAGGACCAGCAGGCCGGACAGAAAACCGGCGCTATTTCGGGACTTCGGCATATTTTCTCGTAATCCCGACTACTTCCGTGCGGGCGTATTGCATTTTCACTTTGCTGGGGACCAGGCACACCAGTGTGCCGCCGATCAGGACCAGGCCACCGATCCAGATCCAGGAGACCAGCGGGAAGACATAAGCTTGAATGACCGCGCGCTGGCCGTCATCGGACATGCCGCCGAAATTGAGATAAAGGTCCTCGTTGAGCCGGGGACGCACACCCACTTCCGACGTGCCCTGACGGCTGGCTTTGTAGAAGCGCTTCTCGGGTTCCAACGTGCCGAGCAGATCTATGCCGCGGTAGACCAGCACGCTGGCGCGGTGCCACTGGTAGTTGTCGTTCTCGCCTTCCTTCAGGTCCGCGATTTTCAGTTGATAGTGGCTCAGGTTCAAGGTATCGCCGACGCCCATCTCCTTCACATCCGCCTTGTTGAATGCCGCGCCGGTAAAGCCGATGAACATCAGCACGATGCCCATGTGGACCAGGTATCCGCCATAGCGCCGGGTGTTGCGGTGGGTCAGCTCGAAGGTGGCCCGCAGCAGATTCATTTCGTTCTTGGAAGCTATGGCCTTGGCCCCACGATAGAATTCCATCAAAACCGTGAGGGCTACAAAGAGGCAGAAGCCGAAGGAGATCAGGGCGTAGAAGCTTCGGACACCGGCGGCCAGCAGCGCGCCCACCAGGACCACGGCAGCGATTCCCGGCCACTGGAAGTTACGGCGCAAGCTCTCGGTGGACGTGCGGCGCCAGGCAAACAGCGGACCGACTCCGGTCAGGATCAGGAGGAACAGACCGATGGGGATCATCAGCTTGTTGAACCAGACTTGATCCAGGCTGATTTTTTCGCCCGACACCGCCTCAGAGATTACCGGGAACAGCGTTCCCCAGAGCACCGCGAAACAGCTTGCCAGCAGGATCAGGTTATTGAACAGGAAGCTGGATTCGCGCGAGATGACACTTTCGAGCTGGGACTCACTTTTGAGATATTCGAGCCGGTCGAGGATCAGGTAGGTAGTAGCCGCGATGGCGATCGCCAGAAAGGACACGAAGTACTTACCCAGGGGCCCCTGCGCGAAAGCGTGCACGGAATTGACCAGGCCGGTGCGGGTGAGCGACGTGCCGAAGATGCAAAGCAGGAAGGTAGCGGACACCAGCACGATGTTCCACACCTTCATCATGCCCTTCTTCTCCTGCATCATGACCGAGTGCAGAAATGCCGTGCCGCTGAACCAGGGGAGCAGCGAGGCGTTCTCGACGGGATCCCAGCCCCAGTAGCCGCCCCATCCGAGCACATGATAGGCCCAGGCCGCGCCCAACATGATGCCGGTGCTTTGAAAGAGCCAGGTGATGAGGGTCCAGCGGCGGGTGGTGTGTATCCAGGCGTCACCCGGCTGGCGCGTGAGCAAAGAAGCAAAGGCAAAGGCGAAGGGCACGGCAAATCCCACGTAGCCCAGGTACAGCATGGGGGGATGGATGGCCATGGCCGGATATTGCAGGAGCGGGTTCAATCCGTTGCCGTCCTGCACGGCGGTGATGGACCCTTCGAGCGACAACATCCTGAAAGGGCCGACTACGAAGTTATTCAGAATCAGGAAAAAGGTCTGAACAGTCATCAGCACGCCGACCACGTAGGGCATCATGTCGCGATGCTTGCGGCGGTTGGTGAAAACGACGACTGCCGAATAAGTGGAAAGCAGCCAGCTCCAAAACAGCAGCGAGCCTTCCTGTCCGCCCCACCAGGCCGCGATCTTGTAGAGCAGCGGCATGCTTCGGTTGCTGTGCTGGGCAACATACGAGAAGCGGAAGTCGCCGGTGATCAGGGCGTAGACCAGGATCCCGGAAGCAAGGGAAATGAGAACCCAGACCGAGTAAACCGCGCGTTCGCCGCTAACAATAAGAAAAGGTTTGCGTTTCAGCCGGCCGATGACGGACGCCAGCAATGCGTAGATCGCGGCGCAAAACGCCAGAAGGACAGACAGCGCTGCCACATTTTCCATGGGTCGGCCTTTCTAAGTCGATTTGTTGATCGGTGGCGCTGGTGCGGCGCGCAGATTCCCCGGTTTGGCTTCGTACTTGGAGGCGCATTTCGCCTGAATCCGGCTGGCGTGGAAGACGCCGTCGCGTCCCATGTGGCCATCCGCCAGGGCTTGGGCGCCGTCGCGGAAGGTGTCGGGAAGGGGATCACTGCCGGTGTAGACGACCTTCAACGCCTGCTTGTCCTGTGAGAGTGTGAAGAGCACTTGCCCTTTGGCGTGCTGGATAGAGCCGCCGGCAACGTCGCCGGCTACCCGGAGGCGCTGATCGAAAGCCTTGTCGCCCATCTGCCCGACCTCGGCGATGGTCTTGTAGTAGGTCTTGGTTTCGCTGACCCCTGAGCTCGCGAGCCAGATGAGAGCCCCAATCACGACAGCGATAAGCGCCGCGAATTTGCCGTATCTCTTCATACTTCCCTCTGAAGTTATAGTATATCTGAAACCGTGGTGGATAGCTCCTGGCACGGGCTGCTAGATGCGCGTTTTAGGATGGTGCGGCCCGCTGCAGCGCCTCCCAGGCCCGCATGACGTGCTCCCGCGTGGTGCCCATGTTGCCGATTGCCAGGCGCAAAGTGTATTTTCCGCGCAGCACGGTGTGCGACAGGAAGAATTCGCCGCCGGCGTTTACCTGCCCGAGGATGCGGCGGTTCTCGTCATCGGTGCCTTTATACCGGAAGCACACCACGGAAAACGGCGCCGGCGCCGTACGCTCGAACCTCGGATCGGCATCCACGGCGGCGGCCAGTTCCTGCGCCGCGGCGATATGGCGGCGGATCATTTCCGCCAGCTTTTCGCGCCCGAAGTAACGCATCACGAACCAAAGCTTCAGCGCGCGGAAGCGGCGGCCGAGGGGCACACCGTAATCCATGTAGTTCACCGCGCGGCCGTCCTGAGCGGTGCGCAGGTATTCGGGCACCAGGGAGAAGGCCCGCCGCAGAATGTCCGGCCGGCGTGTGTAAAAAGCGCTGAGATCGACGGGAGTGAAGAACCACTTGTGGGGATTTACGACCAGCGAATCGGCGCGTTCGGCGCCGTCCAGGATGTGGCGGAACTCCGGGAGAATGGCGGCCGGCCCGGCGTAAGCGGCATCCACGTGTAGCCACAGCCCGCGGTGTTCGGCGATATCGGCAATGGCGGGCACCGGATCCATGCTGGTGGTGGATGTGGTGCCCACGGTGGCCACCACGCAGAAAGGCCGCAGGCCGGCCGCGATATCGGCCTCCACGGCGGCGGCCAGGGCGTCGGGCCGCATGCGGAACTCGGCGTCCGAGGGTATTTTGCGCACGTTCTGCTGGCCGATCCCGATGGCCATGGCGCCTTTTTCGATGGATGAATGCGCCTCTTCGGAACAATACAGCGTGAGCCCACGGGATGCGCCCAGGGTGCGCGCCTCGGGGTCGGCCATTTCGCGCGCAGCCGCGATGGCGTGCATGCTGCTGGTGGACGCTGTGTCGTAGATGATGCCGAAAAGGCCGGCGGGCAATCCCATCCATTGGCGGAGCCAATCGAGGGCCACCTGTTCCAACTCCGTGGCGGCGGGCGACGTCCTCCAAAGCATGGCGTTGCCATTGAGCGCGGCGCAAAGCAACTCCGCGATGATGCCCGGACCGGGCGCGGTATTGGCAAAGTACGCCAGGAAGCCTGGGTGGTTCCAAAGCGTCATGCCCGGTACGATCAGGCGCTTGAAGTCATCCAGCAGGCGCTCCATGGGCTCGCCGTGCTCGGGGCCGGAGGCGGGTAAAGCATCCACAAGCTGCCCCGGTTCCATTTTCGGCAGCACCGGGTAGCGTTCGGGATGCGAGAGATAATCGGCGATCCAATCGACAGAGGCGTGCGCGGCGCAGCGGAACTCTTCCGGGGACATCCTTCTATTGGATCATAGCCACGCCTTGAACCACTCGCGGAACTCATCCAGGGCGGCTTGTGTCTCGCGGGCAAGAGGCACGGGGGCAGGACCGGTTTTGATGCCGCGCACAGCCAGTGCAGCTTTGATCGACAGCGGCACGGGGAAACGCTCGATGCGATCCAGAAACTCGTGCAGCCGCGCGTCGAGCCGGGCGGCCTCCGGATGGTCTTGTTGCTGAATCGCGCGATCAAGCGCCAGCAGCAGCTCCGGCACGGCGCATGCCACGCCTGAGACCACGCCATCGGCCCCGGCCCTGCGCGCGGGCGCGAAGATCACGTCGTGACCCACCAGCACGGTGCACGGATGGCCTTCTTTGTGCCGGTTCAGGGCCATGAAATAGCTCCAATCGCCGCTCGAATCCTTGATGCCGGCGAAGCGTCCGGTCGAAAGCAGCTCGACGGCGGTTTCCTTGGCGATCGCGCTGGTGAATGCCGGGATGTTATACAGGTAGACGGGTGCGCCGTGGGACATTTCAGCGGCGAATCGCAGATAGAATTCGCGAATCTCAGGCTGCCCGTACCGGAAGAAGAAGGGCGGCATCAGCAGGAGGCCGGCCGCGCCCGCTGCTGTGGCTTCGCGCCCCAAGGCCAGCGCGCCATCGAGCGACGAGTGCGAGACGCCGGCCAGCACCGGCACGCGGCTGCGTTTCACCGCCAGATACACGAGGCGCACGCGGTCGTCGAAATTCAGATTCACGAACTCGCCAGTGGACCCCAACAGCGCTATCCCCCGCACTCCCGCGGCGCAGAGGAAATCGATCAACTCGAGGGTAGCGCCGATATCGGGCTCATCGCCGCGCTTTCCATGCGGGGTCACCGCCGCGGCGATTACTCCGGAGAAGGTCGGCATTATTTCACCAGTGGGGTCAGCACGATGGCGCGGAACTCGACCGGTCCATGATCGCCTTGCAGCATAATGGGCCCCGGAATACCCTCGTCCGGATCGCAGGCGAGCGCGGTAAGTCCGTCGATCACTCCGGCGGTAACCGTTTTGCCGTTGAGGGTGATTGTGACGTGGCGTCCCACGAGCCGTATATCGTATGTCTGCCATTCGCCGGCCGGCTTGGTGACGTTTTCGGACGGTATGATGCGACTGTACAGCGCGGCGTTGGAGTGCCGGTCCAGAGGCCGGCCATAGTCTTCCAGGATCTGCACTTCGTAGCGGCCGCGCAGGCCGATGCCGCTGTTGCTGTGCGGCGGCGTGCGGTATTCGACATGCAGTTTGAAGTTCCAGAATTTATCGTTACTGATCAGGTCGGTGGCCTCGCCGTTGCCCTTCAGGATACCGGCCCCGGCGGTCCAGCCAGTGGAAGCGTCGGCCGTCATGCCGTGCCAGTTGGCGATGTCGCGGCGGTTGAACAGCTCGATGGGCTTGCCCTCGCGCCACGAGCCATCGTCCGCGTCGTTGATTTCCGGAGCGCGCGCGCCGGTCCATTTGAGAGTGGTGTCTCCCGACTGGAATGTGCCCTCCAGCTTACCGCCGGCAAACCGGGCGCGATATTCCTGATGCTGGGAGCGGCCGTCGAAGGTGAAACGCAGCTCACCCTGCTCGATCCAGATGTGCTGGATGTCATTGAGGTCGCCACCGGGGAAGCCGACGAACTTACCTTTGATGCCGGCGGTGCCGGCGCCCTCCACTTGCAGCCACCAGGCGCGTCCGCGCGATGACTGATGTACGGTGATGTCCCAACGGCCGTTATAGTCGCTGTCCGCGGACCAGGCGGCGGCGCACAGCAGGAACAGAGCAAGAGTGCGAATCATGATTTTGTAGGGCAGCGGGCGGCCCAACTCATTATCATATGCGCGTTTGAGGCCGTCCGCGCGTCATATTCGTGAACTACACGCCATGCGGAGACTCTTCGTCGCGATATTGTACGGCTGCGTCGCGCAGGCGGCGGTCATAAGCGGCGTGGTGCTGGATCGCTCGACGGGCCGCCCCCTGGCGCGCTCCCTGGTCGCGCTGCGCCCGGTGGATGGAACCGGGGGAAAGCCGCAGTCGGCGCGCGCCAATCGCGCCGGCCAGTTCCACTTCACGGTGAGCGCCGGCATGTATCTGCTGCGCGCCTCGCGCAACGGTTTTGCGCCATTCCAATACGGGCAGAAGGATTGGAAATCCGCGGGGCGCCCCATGGCCGTGGAACAGGAGGGCTCGTTGTACCTGGATATCCGGCTGCGCCGTTTCGCGGCTATTTCGGGCACCGTGCTGGACGAGAATGAGATCGGCATACCGGAGCAGAAGGTGATCGCGTACGCTGCGCGGCAGCCGCTGCAAATAGCGGCTACCGCCACGACGGATGACCGCGGTATGTATCGCATACACGGCCTGGACCCCGGCACTTACTATGTGCGCTGCGCCGCCAAGCAATTGGAAGACAACTCGGGACTGCTACCTACGTTCCACAAGGAGACCCTGGTAGTCGATCAGACCATCCCCATCAATGTGGATCTCGACCAGCAGGCCGAGGATATCGACATCCGGCCGCTCCCCGGCAAGCTATTTCGGGTCAGCGGCAGGGTCATCGTGCAGCCACAGATTCCGGTCAAGGTGACCTTGATCTCCGACGCCGGGCGCGTTCAGACCCAGACCGCCGGGGCTTTCAGCTTCGACCAGATCGCGCCCGGCAACTACGAGCTGATCGCGGAGGCGGACGATCCTTTCGGGCGGGGCAAGCTGGGGACGTACCGGGAGATGCCGGTCGATAACGACACGGAGATCCAGGTGCAGTTGAATCCCTGGCGGGAGACCGAATTCCGCATGCAGGATGAAAAGGGAAACTCGGTGGACGTCAGCGGCGCGAAGATCACGGCGCGACGCAAGGATCTCGACGGCGGCGGACACCCCGAGGTTCTGAAGCTGAATAACGGCCGCGCGGCGCTGGGGCCGGGTCGTTGGGAAATGTCGGCCGCGCCTCCCGCCGGTTACTACGCAACTGCGCTGATTGGCGGCTCCGGGCTCCCTGAATCCCAACGCGGCAGGGCGGACGGCTGGACCGAGGTGATGCTGCGCGACGCGAACGCGATTCTAATCAAGCTCTCCTCGCGGCCGGCGTCGATTCACGGCCTGGTGAACGGGCCGGGGCACGATCCCGCTCCGGGAGCCCCGGTGTATCTCGAGACGTTCGATCCGGAGACTCACAAGCGCCTGATGGATCTGCGGGTCATCCGCAGCGATCTGCGCGGACGATATCACTTCAACGGCCTGGCGCCAGGCGCGTACCGGATACTCAGCACCTTCGAATACGAGAACCCGGATGCGGACGCCATGGAGGCCGCGGGCGCCCGCACGCTGGATCTTTCGGAAGCCACGGATACGGCCCAAGATCTGGACTTATACGCGCCATAGAGCAGGTTAGCGGCGGCCAGTAAACGCTTTGCTACAATACTGAGCCGGAGGACGTGGATGCCGAAGTATGTAATTGAACGGGAGATTCCCGGCGTGGGAGAGCTACCGGCCGAAGAGCTGCAAGCGATTTCGCAGAAGTCATGCAACGTGCTGCTTGCCATGGGTCCGCGGGTACAGTGGCTGCATAGTTACGTGACCGGCGACAAGATCTACTGCGTGTACATCGCACCGAATGAAGCGGCGGTCCGCGAGCATGCCGAACGCGGCGGTTTTCCAGCCAATCGCATCAGCGTAGTCACGTCGATGATCGATCCCACTACCGCCGAAAAGGCGTAGGACCGCACTGCGGCGGACCCGCGCTACCATAAGCGCATGGCACCCGTTATTCGCGCGCCGCGCGGCACTTCCCTGCGCTGCCGGGGATGGAAGCAGGAAGCCGCGCTGCGCATGCTCATGAACAACCTGGACCCGGACGTCGGGGAGCGGCCGGCCGACCTGGTGGTCTATGGCGGCACAGGCAAGGCCGCGCGCGATTGGCCGTCGTTCCACGCCATCGTGCGGGAACTGGAAAACCTGGCCAACGATGAAACGCTGCTGGTGCAATCCGGGCGGCCGGTGGGCGTCTTCCGCACGCACGAAGAAGCGCCCCGCGTGCTGATCGCCAATGCCAACCTGGTGGGGTATTGGTCCAACTGGGAGCAGTTCCGCGCGCTCGAAAAACTGGGCCTGATCATGTACGGCCAGATGACCGCGGGAAGCTGGATCTACATCGGCTCGCAAGGCATCCTGCAAGGCACCTACGAGACGTTCGCGGCCGCGGCACGCAAGCACTTCGGCGGATCGCTGGCCGGACGGCTGGTGGTGACCGGCGGTCTGGGCGGGATGGGCGGAGCCCAGCCTCTGGCGGCTACCATGAACGGCGCGGTATTTCTAGCTATCGAAGTGGACCCGGCGCGCATTCGCAAACGCATCGAGACCGGCTATTGCGACGTGATGACCGATTCACTCGACGAGGCACTGGATATCGTGCGCGAAGCGGTCGCGGCGAGCGAGCCGAAATCCGTAGGACTGGTGGGCAACTGCGCGGAAGTTCTCCCTGAGCTGGTACGGCGCGGCGTGGTCCCCGATCTGCTTACCGATCAGACCAGCGCGCACGATCCCCTGAACGGATACATACCGGCGGGCTACGCGGTCGCGCAGGCCGCCGAATTGCGCGCGCGCGATCCGCAACAGTACCTGGACGCCTCTCTCGACTCGATCGCGGCGCACGTGCGCGCCATGCTGGATCTGCAGCGCGCAGGCGCGGTGACCTTCGATTACGGCAACAACATCCGGCGCTTCGCCGCGGATCGCGGCGTGACTGACGCGTTCCGCATTCCGGGCTTTGTCCCCGAATATATCCGGCCGCTGTTCTGCGAAGGGCGCGGCCCGTTTCGCTGGGTGGCGCTTTCGGGTGAAGCGTCGGACATCGCGGCGACCGACAAGCTTATCTGCCGGCTGTTCCCTTCCAGTCCCACACTGACCCGTTGGATTTCGTTGGCGCAACAGAAGGTCCATTTTCAGGGCCTGCCCGCGCGCATCTGCTGGCTGGGGTATGGCGAGCGCGCGCAGTTCGCACTGGAGATGAATCGCATGGTGGCGCGCGGCCAGTTGCAGGCTCCCATTGTGATCGGGCGCGATCACCTGGATTGCGGCTCGGTGGCGTCTCCATACCGCGAGACCGAAAACATGCTGGACGGGAGCGACGCGGTAGCCGACTGGCCTATTCTGAACGCCCTGCTGAATACCGCTTCCGGGGCAAGCTGGGTTTCGGTGCACAACGGCGGCGGCGTGGGGATCGGCTATTCGCAGCACGCCGGACAGGTGACGGTGGCCGACGGAACGAACCAATCGGCGCGCTGCCTGGAGCGCGTGATGACCTGCGATCCGGGCATCGGGGTGTTGCGGCATGTGGACGCCGGCTACCCGGAAGCCATCGAGTTCGCCGGCCGGGCCGGTTTGCGCGCGCCCATGCGCAGCGATTCATGACGACGCTGGTGCGGCGCGCCCGCCAGTTGCTCACGTTGCGTGGCGATAGCGGGCCGCGGCGCGGAGCGGCGTTGCGCGACCTCGGGATTGTCCCGGACGGCGCGGTGTTGATTCAGGATGGGGTCATCGTCGACGCCGGCCCGGCGCGACGCGTGGAGAAACTGCCCGCCGCGCACCGCGCGCGCGAGGTTGATGCCGCCGGCCGCGTGGTGATGCCAGGGTTTGTGGACAGTCACACGCATCTGGTCTTCGGCCGGCCGCGCCTGGTGGATTACGAGATGCGGCTGGGCGGAGCGACGTATGCGGAAATCGCGGCGGCGGGCGGCGGCATTCTGTCGAGCGTCGAAGCGGTGCGGGGGATGTCCAGCGCGCAACTTAAAGCGCAGGCGCGGGCGCACATGGAGGCCATGGCTCTGCACGGCACCACCACGCTCGAGGCTAAGTCCGGTTATGCGCTGGATGAAGAGGGCGAACTCAAGACCCTGCGCCTACTGGCGAAATTGAACGGCGATCCGCCGGATATCGTGCCGACCTATTTGGGCGCGCACATACTGCCACCCGAATACAGCGGCAGGGCGGATTATTACATCGACTGGGTCACGGCCAACATGATGGTGCGGATCGCACGCCGCAAACTGGCGCGCTTCGTGGACATCTACTGCGACGAGGGCTCGTTCTCGCTGGATCAATCGCGCCGCTATCTGGAAAATGCCCGCCGCCTCGGCCTCGGCCTGAAGATCCACGCCGAACAGTTCGCGCGCACGGGCGCCGCGCGGCTGGCGGTGGAACTGGAAGCCGTCAGTGCCGACCACCTGGAGCAAGCCGGCGAGGAAGACATCCGCGCGCTGGCGCAATCGAACACCCTCGCCACACTACTGCCTGGTTCCGTGTTCCACCTGGGTCTGGGTACGTACGCGCCGGCCCGCGCCCTCATCGAAGCCGGCGCCGCGGTGGCCCTAGCCACCGATTTCAATCCCGGCACGAGCCCGACCTACAGCATGCAGATGGTGCTCTCGTTGGCCTGCACCGAAATGCGCATGTCGCCCGCGGAAGCCATCTCGGCCGCCACCATCAACGGCGCGCACGCCCTGCGCTGCGCGGACCGGGTGGGCTCGCTGGAGCCCGGCAAGCAAGGCGACCTGCTGGTGATGAACGCATCCGATTACCGCGAATTACCCTATTACTTCGGCACGAACAACGTGCGTACGACCATCAAAACATCATGCCCCAAACCATCGTAGAATGCGTCCCCAATTTTTCCGAAGGCCGCGACGCCGCCAAGGTGGACGCCATCATCGAGGCGATCCGCTCTGTGCGCGGTATCGCCATCCTGGACCACGAGATGGACGCGGATCACAACCGCTCGGTGATCACGTTCGCGGGGCCGGCCGGGAGCGTGGTGGAAGCCGCTTTTCGCGGTGTGGAGCGCGCCATCGGGTTGATCGATCTGCGCCAACACACGGGCGTGCATCCACGGATCGGCGCGGCGGATGTGGTGCCGTTCGTGCCGGTGGAAGGCGTCACGCTGGAAGATTGCGTGCGGCTGGCCAACGAGATGGGTCAGCGCCTGTGGGACCGCCTGCGCGTGCCGGTCTACCTGTACGAAGCCGCGGCACGCTGCCCCGGCCGCGTCAACCTGGAGAACATCCGGCGCGGCCAGTTTGAGGGTGTGCGCGAGGAGGTGCGCACCAATCCGGACCGCCTCCCGGATTTCGGGGAGGCCGAACTGCACCCCAGCGCCGGCGCCACGGTGGTGGGCGCCCGCAAATTCCTGATCGCCTATAACATCAACCTGAATACGTCCGACGTGGAGATCGCCAAGCGCATCGCCAAGGCCATCCGGTTCTCGTCTGGCGGCTTCCGCTACGTGAAATCGATGGGCGTGCCGCTGGCGTCGCGGAACCTGGCGCAGGTATCCATGAACCTGACGGACTTCGAGCAGACTCCCATCCATCGCGTCTTCGAGGCCGTGCGGGCGGAGGCGGCGCGCTATGGGGCGACCATTGTCGGCAGCGAGATCGTGGGGCTGATCCCCAAGCGCGCGCTCGAGATGACCGCGGAATGGTATTTGCAGGTGGAGAATTTCCATCCTAACCTGGTACTAGAGAACCGCCTGGCAGAAGCCGCCACTGTGGATGGACTGAACGAATTCCTGGATGATCTTGCCGCGCCCACGGCCACGCCCGGAGGTGGCAGCGCGGCCGCGGCTGCGGCGGCCATGGCGGCGGCACTGGGCGCGATGGTATCGGGACTGGCGAAGCTGCCGGCGGACGCGTTCGAGGCGGATCGCAAGTTTTTCGCCGAAGCCGTGAAGCGCGACGCGGCATCCTATGAAGCAGTGCGAGCGGCTTACAAACGGCCCAAGGACGAACGCGCGCCGTTTGTGGAGCAGGCCCTGCGGGGAGCCGCCATGGTGCCGCTGGAAGTCGCGGAAGCTGCGGCGGCCCTGAAGGAAAGGCTGCGCGCGCTGGCCGCTACCGCGCCCTCGAAATTCGGCTCGGATATCGAGACCGCGCACGGCCTGGCGCAGGCGGGCATCGACGGCGCGCTGGCCAACGTGCGGATCAACATCGAGTCGATGAAAGACGAATCGCTGGCCGCGCCGTTGCGGGAGCGGCTCGCCAAGCTGGTATGACGACGCTGGTCGCAATCTCACCGCCGCAGCCGGCCCGCCCGGCATGGCTGCGCGCGCCCGCGCCCGTGGGACAGAACTATCGGGAATTGAAGAACCTGATCGAAGGGCTGGGCCTGCACACGGTTTGCGAGAGCGCGGCGTGCCCCAACGTGGGTGAATGCTGGAACCACCGCACCGCTACATTCATGATCCTGGGCAACGTCTGCACGCGCCGCTGCGGTTTTTGCGCCGTACAGAAGGGCGCGCCGCAGGCGGTGGATTACGACGAGCCGCGCCGCGTGGCCGAAGCAGTGGCCGCCATGGGGCTGCGCTTCGCCGTCATCACCAGCGTGAACCGGGATGACCGCGCGGATGGCGGCGCGGAATTGTTCGCGCTCACCGTGCGCGCGATTCGCGAGCGTGTCCCGGGCTGCGGCGTGGAGTTGCTGGTGCCCGATTTTCAAGGCAGCCATGCGGCCATGGACATCGTGATGGCGGCCGCGCCCGATGTGCTCAATCACAACACCGAGACAGTGCCTCGGCTTTACCGCCAGGTGCGGCTGGGCGCACGATACCAGCGTTCGCTCGACATGCTGGCCTACGCCAAGAGCATCGCGCCGGGCACGCCGGTGAAATCGGGGATGATGCTGGGGCTTGGCGAAACACGCGACGAGGTGCTGGCGGTCATGCGGGATCTGCGCGCGCACGGCGTCGACATCCTGACGCTGGGGCAATATCTGCGCCCGTCGCCAAAGCATCTGCCGATCGTGCGCTACGTGCCGCCCGCGGAGTTTGACGGCCTGCGGCGCGACGGCTATGAGATGGGCTTTGCGCACGTGGAATCCGGGCCGCTGGTGCGCAGCTCGTATCACGCCGCCGAATCTCTGACGCCCGCCACGGCGAGTTAGCTGGCTGGGTGGGAGCCGGTCTTCACCACAGTCAGGGTGATCGCGGAAGGATGATCCTTCGAATGGTGCACCGCATTGTGCGCCACCACGCCCTTCACTTCGTCGTAAGTATTGCCGCCGGTATTGAAATTCCGGTCGAAGCGCGGGAAGTTGCTGCTGGATACCTCGATGCGGATGCGATGCCCGGCGGCGAAGTAGTTGCTGGTGGTCATGGGCTGCAGCCCGACCTTGTAAACCTTGCCCGGTTCCATCCAAGCGGGAGGCTTATCGTACCCCTCGCGATAACGGGCGCGCTGGATGGTCTCGTCCAGGTTGTAGGCAGTGCCGTCCGGGTAGACGTCGATCACCTTGACGGTGAAATCGGTATCCTTGGCGTCTGAGGAAACGTACAGCGTGGCTTCCATGGGTCCGCTGACTTCGACGCCTTCCTTTAGGGGCTCGGTATTGTAGACCAGGATATCGGCGCGCGCCTCCATCTTGCGCTGATCGAAGGCGCCGCCGGCTACCGCATTGCCGGTGCAGCAGACGTTGCCGCCATAGGAAGGCACTGGGTTCATGGGATCGTAAACGAACGTGTCCGGCGCATCCGCCGCGGGCGCCTTCGCGGAGAGCTGGCCGTCTCCATACAGGCTGTTGGCCTTGCCGCCGCTCGCCAGATACAAGGTCATGGGCTGGGCGCCTTCCGGCGGCCAGGTGTCCGCCGTCTGCCATTTATTCAGGCCCATGGTGAAGTAACGCACGCGCGGAGTCTTCTCCAGAATGTGGTTGTCTTCGCCCTTGAGGAAGTGGTCGAACCAGCCGTAAGTGAGCGCGTCGTAATCCAGGCGCGCGTCGCCCATTTCGCGCTCGCCCACTACAGTGTTCTCCGTGGCGCGCTTGTAGGAGCAGTGCAGCGTAGGCGCGATGATGGCATATTGCTGTTTGCCGATCTCGCCCTTCGCGGTCTTTCTCACGAAATTATAAGCCGCCAGATTCGGACCCACCGACACGTCGTACCACGACATGAACCAGAGCCCGGGAACGTTGATGGTCTTGTCGTCGTGCCACAGCCCGCCGCGATACCATGCCGGGTCGTTCGGCGTCCGCTTGATCATGGCGCCGCCGGTGGAGACTTCCTCGCGATCGGCGAAGATGCCGTGCGGGCCATCGACTGACTTGATGATGTCCATCTCCGGCAGATGCTGCAGAGCTTTCGACCAGTCCACTGGCGGCAGCTGTTGCGCCAGGTCGAAGGCTTTGGAGGCGCGGATCAGGTCTTCCTGGGACGTGTTGGGCGGGAACATCGGCCGCACCTGATTCTGCTCGCCATAGATCCAGGCGATGAACAGCATCTGGACCGCTCCGCCGCGATACCAGTTGCCCTGCTCATAATACGGGCCGACCCGTCCGACCCCCGCGCCGAAGCCTTGCGGGATCATGGCCGCGAACGCCGGATTGCCCTGCGCCGCCACGCCGAGCTGCCACTCCGCCGTCGACGAACACCCGATGGTGCCGACCTTGCCATTGGACCACGGCTGCGAAGACATCCAGGTGATGGCATCGTCGCCATCGGTGAGCGGCGGCCCCAGGATATCGTAGTTGCCTTCGGAGAAGAAGTGGCCGCGCTCGTTCATCTCGACGAACGCGTACCCGCGCTTGACGGCTTCGAGCGGCGTTTTCATATCGGATGGCGCGCCATTCCGCACATCCCAGAAGTTGAAGTTGTAGGGCGTGCGCACGAAGATGGTTGGATACTTCTTCGAGGTGTCCTTGGGACGGTAGATATCGGCCGCCATACGCTTACCGTCGCGCATGGGGACCATCACTTTGCGCTCGACAATGGCGGCAGATTCGATTTCTTTCTCCAGCTCCTTGCGCGACTCGATCAACTGCGCCTGCCCCTGCTGAGGCTGGGCGTGTGCCGCGGGTATAACGCTGGCGCCCATCGCGGCGGCCGCGGCCCAGGACAGATAGGTACGTTTCATGTGCATGGTAATTACCGGATTATACGTCGAAGATCAAGCTCATGCAGGTTACGCCCGCTTCGGCTTTCTGCAACTCGGAGACGTCCACGGGCAGCACGTGCCACCCGCCCCGTTCCAGAATCGAAGCCGTTTCCGGGAACGATGCGGGGATGATCACGGAGCCGTCGATTGCCAATACGTCGGCGGCCGCGGGCTCGCCGGGCGCCACATCGATCACCCGGCAATCGCCGAACGGGGCCAGATTCACCCATGCGCGATTGGCCAGGATCTGGCCGCGACCCAGGTAGGTGCAAGCAGATTTCAGGTGCAGGCAGTGTTGCAACTCCACGCCCTGCACGGTGTACCTGAAAGGCGCCAGTTCCCGCTCCAATTGCGCGATGCCCGCGGCGTTGCTGCGCCCGGATCGTCCCACGAACAGCGCCGCGCCGATGCGCACTACGTCTCCACCTTCCAGGGTGCCCGGATCGGTGATCCAGCGCAACGGCCGGAAGCGGGCCACTGCCTGCGCGAGGCTCTCCGATTCTCCGCGGCGCGACTCCGCGCCCATGCGGGTCATCACGGCCACTTCATCGAGAATGATGGCGGGATCTTCCACGAATACTGCATCTGGCAGGTCCGGCGCGGCAGGCAGCGATACGATTTCGATGCCCAACGCAGCCAGGCAGGCTTCGTAGCGGTTGTGCTGATCGATGGCCTTGGCGAGATCAATGGGCTGCCGCTTCACGAAGGCCACCTGGCACTGGCTGATGGACGGACTGACGGCGCGGGTGATGGCGGTGAGCGGCATGCCGGAATTCGTTAGTGTATCGCGGAAGCCCTTCGAAAAACCCGGCGCCGGAGACAACCCACCGTCCGGTGCGCCTCCCCCGCCCGTGCTATCCTGAAACACATACGAGGGCCCCGTCCAAATGCGCCGCCGGCTGTTCATCCGCGGTAGTTTTGTGGCCCTCTCGGTGACGGCGTTGTTCGCCCTGCAGGCTACGTTCCGCCAGTTTCCCGGAATCGAGGATGACCCTTATCCGGTGCCGCCGGACGCCTACGAAAAGACCGAATGGGCCTTCACCCGCCTGATGTATCCTTCGGGCCGGCATGCCAGCGTGTTCGGCGAAATCGGCAGTTGGCCCACAGACTACCCCAAGGCCGACCGCCAGTTCGTGCAAGGCGTGCGGCGCCTCACCCGCATACACACTCGTTCCTCTGAGCAGGTAGTGGATCTGGACGCCGACGAAGTTTTCAACTGGCCGTGGCTGTATGCGGTGGAAGTCGGGCACTGGAGCCTGACCGACGCCGAGTGCGCCAAAATGCGCGAATACCTGCTGCGCGGCGGCTTCTTTATGTGCGACGATTTCCACGGCAGCGGCGAATGGAACGTCTTCCTGGAGAGCATCCAGCGTGTGTTCCCGGACCGGCCCATCCTCGAAATCGATAACCAGGATCCCATCTTTCACGTCTTATATAATCTGGGCCAACGTGTGCAAGTTCCCGGCATTCAATATTGGTACACCGGCCGCATCTGGGAAAAAGACGGCAAAACGCCACATTGGCGCGCCATCTACGACGACGCCGGGCGGGTGATGGTGGCCATCTGTTTCAACCAGGATAACGGCGACGCATGGGAGTGGTCCGACCATCCGCGCTACCCTGAACGATACACCTCGCAGGCCTATCGCATGGGGATCAACTACATCATTTACGCGATGACGCATTAGCATCCCAAGGGCAGCCATGTTCGAATTTTTGTTCAAGTATCCCGGCGCGGTATTTCAGAAGGGACAATTCGTGCTGCTGGCTCCCTGGCCGCTGTGGATGCTGGCGGCGGGCGTGCTGGCGGTGGGCGGACTGCTGTTATGGCACGTGTTTCGTTACCGCGGGGCGCTGACCGGCGGGCGTCCCCTGGTGATCTGGCTGCTCGAAACCGCCATGATCGCGCTGGTGCTCCTGCTGCTGTGGCATCCGGCGATCAGCATCGCGACGCTGCGGCCGCAGCAGAACGTGGTGGCGGTGATGGTCGACGATTCGCGCAGCATGGCTATTCAGGAGGGCTCCCAAACGCGCAGCGCGCAGGCGGTTGGGGTGCTCGACCGGAAGCTGCTGGCGGCGCTGGGGCAGAAGTTCCAGGTGCGCCTTTACCGCTTCGGCAAGGAGGCCGAGCGCATCCAGAAGACCGGCCAGTTGAAGGCCTCGGAGCCCGCTTCGCGCATCGGCGACAGCCTGCAGCAGGTAATGGCCGAATCCGCCACGCTGCCGCTGGGCGCGGTGGTGCTGCTGTCGGACGGCGCGGATAACGCCGGAGGCATCGGCCTGGATACGATTTCGCAGATCCGGCGGCGCCACATTCCGGTGCACACTATCGGGTTCGGCCGCGCCAAGCCGGAACGGGACATCGAGATCACCGACGCCGTGCTGCCCACGCACGCATTGGCGGATTCGCGTTTGAGCGCGCTGGTCACGTTCCGCCAATACGGTTTCGCCGGCCAGAAAGCCCTGCTGGCGGTGCGCAGCGCGGGCAAGCTGCTGGCATCGCGCGAAGTGCAGTTAAAGAGCGACGGCGCGCAGCAGAGCGAACCGCTGCTGTTCAACGCCGGGCTGGCCGGACCGCAAACGCTCGAAATATCCGTGGATCCCCTGCCGGGCGAAGAGAATCGCGTCAACAACTCAGTGCGGCGCCTGGTCAATATGGAATCGCGCAAGCCGCGCATCCTTTATATGGAGGGCGAGCCGCGCTGGGAGTTCAAGTTCATACGCCGCGCCGCGGAGGACGACCGCAGCCTGCAACTCGCCAGTATGCTGCGCACTACCCAGAACAAGATCTACTACCAGGGCTTCGCCGATGCGCATCCGCCCGACGACGGATTCCCCGCCAAGCCCGAGGACCTGTTCGCTTACGACGGCCTGATCATCGGCAGCGTGGAAGCCAATTACTTCACGCAAACCCAGCAGGATCTGATCCGCGAATTCGCCAACCGCCGCGGCGGCGGCATCCTTTTTTTGGGCGGACGCTTCGCGCTGGCGGAGGGCGGCTATCTGCATTCGCCGCTGGCGGAGTTGCTGCCGGTGCGTTTGCCGGAGAGCAAGGGTACGTTCCACCGCGATTTTGCCGGCCAGGAGCTGACCGCGCAAGGCCGCGCCAGCCTGATCTGCCGGCTGGTGGAGGATCCCGAGCGCAACGCGGCGCGTTGGACCAGTATGCCGCAGCTTGCCAATTACAACGAGGTCGGCGAAGTGAAGCCGGGCGCGGTGGAGCTGATGAAGGTGACGCCCGCCGGCCATCACGCCACGCCGCTGCTGGTCACTGAGAATTACGGGCGGGGGCGCACCGCGGTCTTCGCCACGTCGGGAAGCTGGCGCTGGAAAATGTGGCAGGATCATAGCGATGTTACACATGCAACTTTTTGGCAGCAGTTGATGCGGTATTTGGTGTCCGACAGTCCCGGCCGGGTATCCGGTTCTACGCCACGTCCGGTACTGGCCGATGAGACCAGGTTGACGATCCGCGCCGAGGTGCGCGACAAGTCGTTCAAACCGGTTTCCAACGCAGTGGTGGAGGCCCACATCGTGACGCCCGACGGTGCTCCTACCAGCCTTGAGTTGACCCCGGTGGCCGCCGAGGAAGGCGCCTACACCGCCGAATGGAACGCGGAGAAGCCCGGATCTTATGTGGCCGAAATCGTAGCCGGGCGCGATAAAGAAGAGCTGGGCCGCGACGTAGTCGTATTCCGGCGGGAAGATGGCGTAGCGGAAAACTTCCACACGGCGCAGAATCGCGAATTGCTGGAAAAGCTGGCCAGTGAGACCGGCGGGCGCTATTACAGCGCATCCGATGCCGGAAAGTTGGCGGATGAGATCTCCTATTCGGAGGCCGGCATCACCACGCGCGAAACCAAGGATCTGTGGGACATGCCGGTGGTATTTCTGCTGGCGCTGCTCTTGCGCGGGTCAGAATGGGTGCTGCGGCGCAGATGGGGTGTCGTATGAGTCTCGCTCCATTACGCTCGCTTATCGGTGTCTTACTAAGTTGTTTCTCGCTCTCCGCCACGACTTACTATGTCACTATCGCGGGGCTGGGCGGCGAACCCGATTACGAACAGCATTTCGGCATGTGGGCGAAAGACATCGAGAAAGCGCTGAAGGCCAGTTCGGATTCCAAAGTGGATACCCTGGTGGACGCCACGCGCGATCAGGTGCGCGCAGCCCTCGACCGCGTCGGCAAAGAGGCCAAGCCAGAGGACGCCCTGGTAGTCATGCTGATCGGCCACGGCAGCTTCGATGGCTACGAATACAAGATCAATCTGCCCGGCCCCGACTTATCGGCTGGGGAGTTAGCCGCGCTGCTCGATCGCATTTCCGCGACGCGCCAGCTGGTCGTGAATATGACCAGCTCCAGCGGAGGCTCGGTGGAGTCTTTGCGCAAGCCCAACCGGGTAGTAATCGCCGCCACCAAGGCGGGTACGGAGAAGAATGCCACGGTGTTCGCGCGCTACTGGGCGGAGGCGCTGGGCGATCCGGCCGCCGACAGCGACAAGAACGAAGTGATCTCTGCGCTCGAGGCTTTCCGCTACGCCGACAAGAAGACTGTCGGATTTTACGAATCTCAGAATCGCCTGGCCACCGAGCACGCCGTGCTGGAAGATACCGGAAAAGGAGAACCCGTGCGTGCGCCTTCGGCCGAAAATGGCGAAGGATTGCTGGCCGCGCAATTTCCGCTGCTGCGTATCGGCTCGGCCCAGGCCGCGGCCAAAGATCCGGCCAAAGCGCCCTTGCTCGCCAAGAAGGAGCAGTTGGAGCGGCAGATCGATAAGCTGAAATACGAGAAAGCCGCCACCCCGCCTGAGGAATACAGGAAGCAGCTTGCGGCGCTGTTGCTGGAGTTAGCGCGCACCCAGGAGGAACTCGATAAATGAGGTTACTCCTGGTCACTCTTTGCGCGGCTGCCGGGCTGTCGGCGCAGACGCCCGAACAGGCCGAATCGCTGTGGAAACAGCACCGCTATAGCGAGGCGAATGACACGTTTCGTGCGCTCGTGGACGCGCACCCGCGCAACGCCGAATACCGGGTCCGCTGGGGGAGGCTGATGCTCGAGCGCTTCAACGCCATGGATGCATCCAAGCTTTTTCAGGAAGCTCTGGACATTCAGCCGAAGGAAGCGGGAGCTCTGCTAGGCCTCGCGCTGGTGGCGGCCGAAGGTTTTGAAGCTCAGGCCGTCTTTTACGCGCAAAAGGCGCTGGACGCCGATCCGCACCTGGTGCCGGCGCAGGAATTGCTGGCTCGCCTGGCGCTCGAAGACAACGATCAGGGTAAAGCCGCCGCTGAAGCGCACAAAGCGCTCGACATGTCGCCACGCTCGATGCAGGCCAGAGCGGTCCTGGCGGCCATCGACTGGCTCAATGACAAATCCGATACCCAATGGGAGCCGCTGGACGGCCCGGCTTATGAGACTGCCGGGCGCATCATCGTGTTGAACCGCCGCTACGAGGAAGGCATCCGCCTGCTGCGCAAAGCCATCGCCGCGCAGCCCGACTTATGGAGCGCCCATTCGCAGTTAGGCATTAACCTGATGCGCCTGGGCCGTGAAGACGAGGCCCGTACGGAGCTGGAGGCGGCTTACGAGAACCAATACCGCGATGCCGCCACGGTGAATACGCTCCGCCTGATGGATAGCTACAAAAACTTCGTCACTTACAAGACCGATCGCACCATCCTGCGCCTGCACAAGAAGGAATCCGAGCTGTTGCATCCATATTTCGAAGCTGAGATGTTGCGGGCCCTCAACACTTACGACAAGAAATACGGCATCAAGCTGGACCGGCCGGTACAGGTGGAAGTCTATCCGGACCACGAAGACTTCGCCGTGCGCACCATGGGTATGCCCGGCCTGGGCGCGCTGGGTGTGACCTTCGGCTATGTAGTGGCCATGGATAGCCCGTCGGGGCGGCCGCCGGGCACCTTCCACTGGGCCAGCACCATGTGGCACGAGCTTAGCCACGTGTATGTGCTCAGCATGACGCGCCACCGTGTGCCGCGCTGGTTTACCGAGGGTCTGGCCGTGCACGAAGAGACCGCCGCGTCGCCGGAGTGGGGCGACCGGCTCGATCCTCACGTGATCATGGCCATCAAAGAGAAAAAGCTGCTGCCGGTGGCGGAGCTAGATCGCGGCTTTGTGCGGCCCACTTATCCCACACAAGTAGTCGTATCTTACTTTGAAGCTGGCCGCATGTGCGATTACATCAACCGCGAGTGGGGCTGGCCGCGGCTGCTTGCGATGATTCATGACTTTGGCGATGGCATGTCCACTGTCGATGTCATCCAGAAAGAGCTGGACATGAAGCCCGAGGAGTTCGACAAACACTTTATGGCGGCCCTGACGGATGAAACCAAAACGACCGTCGAGGGATTCGACGAGTGGCGCAAGAAGTTGAAAACGGTTTCCGAAGAATACAAGGCGCAGGATTACGAAGACATGATCCGCGACGCATCCGGGATTCGAGATACGTATCCCGAGTTCGTGGAAGCGGGCAATGTCTACCAGATCCTGGCGGACGGCTATCTGGCCAAGGGCGATAAGAAGGCCGCCATCGCCGAGCTGGAGCGCTACGCCAAAGTCGGCGGGCGCAGCCCTGATACACTAAAACAATTGGCCACCCTTCTCGAAGAGGCCGGCAATCGGAAGGAAGCGGCCGACGTGCTTGACCGGCTCAACTACATTCAGCCCGTGGATGAAGAGTTGCACCGCAGGCTGGGCGACTTATTCATGGGCCTGGGCAATACCGCCGGCGCCATCCGGGAATACCGCGCCGTGCTGGCCAAAGCGCCCACCGATCCCGCGGCGTCGCATTTCAATTTAGCCAAGGCTTACCGGGCGGCGAATCAAGCGGTGGCCGCCAAGGAAGAACTGCTGCAGTCTCTCGAAGCCGCCCCCGGATTCCGGCCGGCGCAAAAGATGTTGCTGGAGCTATCCAAAGACTGAGTCCACTTATGTCCACTATCGTGACACCCCAGCTAGAACCCGAGGTATTGCGTGGCCGGATCGGGCGGTTCCGTGAGGTGCAGGCGGAAATCGTGCGGCAGGTCCGGCGCGTCATCGTCGGACAGGAAGAGGTGCTGGAACAGGTAATGATCGCGCTGTTTGTGGGCGGCCATTGCCTGATCACCGGCTTGCCCGGCACCGCTAAAACGTTGCTGGTCCGCACCATGGCGCAGACCCTCGGCCTGGTGTTCAAACGCATCCAGTTCACCCCGGATTTGATGCCGTCTGATATCACCGGCACGGACATCATCGAGGAAGATCCCACCACCGGCCACCGCACCTGGACCTTTGTGCGGGGGCCGATCTTCGCCAATATTCTGCTGGCGGACGAAATCAACCGCACACCGCCGAAGACCCAGTCGGCGTTATTGGAGGCCATGCAGGAACTGGCCTGCACGGTGCGCGGCAATAACTATAAGCTGCCCGCGCCGTTCTTCGTGCTGGCTACTCAGAACCCCATCGAGCTGGAGGGCACTTACCCGCTGCCGGAAGCGCAGTTGGACCGTTTCCTGTTTAACACCGTGCTGGGTTACTTAACCGCGGATGAGGAGTTACAGGTAGTCGATCTGACCACCACCACGCACGTGGCGCAGGCCGATCCGGTAACTAACGCCGAAGAGATTCTGGACTTCCAGCAATTAGTGCGCATGGTCCCAATCGGCGAATCCGTGGCGCGCTATGCCATCGACCTGGTGCGCGCCAGCCGCAGCAGTGACGAAACGGCGCCGGACTTCGTCAAACAGTACGTCAACTACGGCGCCAGCGTACGCGCCGCGCAATTCCTGGTGCTGGCCGCCAAAGCCAGGGCGCTGATGAAAGGCCGCTATCACGTGACCTATGAAGACATCCGCGCGCTCTATATCCCCGTGCTGCGCCATCGCATCCTGCTGAACTTCCACGCGGAATCCGACCGGCTGAAGCAGGACGATATACTCCAGCGCCTGCTCGCGTACAAAGGAGCGCCAAAAGTATGAAATGCAACCGCCGATGCACGCCGATAAAAGCAAGAATCTGGCACTTTTTTATCTGCGTGTATCTGGGCGCATCCGCGGTTAGATTTCCTGGTTCCTCATGTTACAGCGCTTTCTAGATCCGGCGACTCTAGCCTCCATCTCCGGCCTCGACTTGGTGGCCAAGACCGTGGTGGACGGCTTCATCGCGGGGCTGCACCGCTCGCCGGATTACGGCTTTAGCCAGGAGTTCGCCGAGTACCGCGCTTACACACCGGGCGACGATCTGCGCCACGTGGATTGGAACGTCTTCGCGCGCACCGAGCGCGTCTATCTGAAGCGCTACCGCGGCGAGACGAACACCCAGCTATTGATCCTGCTGGATACCAGCGCTTCGATGGGCTTCGGGTCGCACGCGGTGAATAAGCTGGATTACGCGCGCTTTTTGGCCGCGTCGCTATCCTATCTGGCGCACGCGCAGCGCGACGCCGCCGGCCTCATCGTATTCGACGAAGACGTGCAGAACTACGTGGCGCCATCCGGCCGCCAGGGCCAGTTATTCCGGCTGCTGCACGCCATCGAGAAAGCGCAAGCCGGCACGCGCACCGACTTCGCCAAGCCGTTCACGCACTTTCTGAACTTCATGCGGAGGCGCGGCATCGTGGTGGTGATTTCCGACTACTACGAGCGCCCCGAGGTTATCGTCAAAACCATCGAGCCGCTGCGATTTCGCGGCAACGAAGTGATCCTGTTCCATGTCCTTGACCCCCAGGAGATCGCGCCGAAATTCGGCGAGCCCGTGCTGCTTACAGACATGGAAACCAGCGCCACGTTGGAAGTCTCGCCCGAATATGCCCGCAGCGAGTATCGCCGGCGCATCGACCTGCACGTCGCTGCGCTGCGCGACCAGGCCAAAGCGGCCGGGCTGGATTACTTCCTGATGGACACTGCCCGTCCGCTGGACGAAGGGCTGCGTGAATATCTGAGCGTTCGCCAGGGGAGAATGTAGATGGGGCTCCTGGCGCCCTGGGCATTGGTGGGAGTGGCGGCGGTGGCCCTGCCCGTCTGGCTGCATCTGCTCAAACGCCACAAGACTACCCCGCTGCCATTCAGTTCCCTGATGTTTTTCGAGCGCCGCACCCAAAGCTCTATCAAGCACCGGCGATTGCAATATCTGGTTTTGCTGGCGCTGCGCACGGCGGTGCTGGCGTTGCTGGCGCTGGCCTTTGCCCGTCCGTTTCTGCAGTCGCGGCTGGCCGTGCTGGCCGGCGGCCCCAGGCTGACCGTGCTGGCGGTCGATAATTCGTTCAGCATGCGGCAGGGCGATCGCCTGGCGCGCGCTAAGCGGGAAGCCGCCCAGGTCGCTTCCGGGCCTCGCGACACGGACAAGCTGCAGGTGCTGGCCTTCGGATCGCAAGTGCGCGTGATGGGCGATTCGGCCGCTGTTGTCGCCACCATTGAACCCAGCGACACGCGCAGTTCTTACGCGGAGCTTTCGCGGGCGCTGCGGTCCATCGCGCAGTCGGCGCGCATGCCGGTCGAAGCGCATCTGTTCTCCGACATGCAGAAATCGTCGCTGCCCGCCAACTTTGGGGACCTGCGGCTGGGCGAAGGCGTGCGATTGATTACGCATCCGCTGGCCGATCGGCGAGCTGCAAATTTCGCGGTCGAGAGCGTAAAAGCGCCGCGCAGAGTTTATGGATCGGGCAAAACGCGCATCGAGGCGACCATTGCCGGTTATGGCACGGACCAGGCCACCCGCCGCGTTTCGCTATTCTTGAACGGCCGCGAAATGGATTCCAAATCTACCGCGGTGGCCGCCGGCGGCCGCGCCATCGTGGAGTTCCAGATTGCGGATGTGCCCTTCGGCCTGAACCGCGGCGAAGTCCGCATCGATTCAGCCGACAATCTTCCCGACGACGATCGGTTTTATTTCTCCGTGGAGCGTGCCGAGGCGCGCCGCGTCCTTTTCGTGCACGATGCCCGCAACCAGCGTGATGCGCTTTATTTCAAGACCGCTCTGGAAGCCGCGGCCGAGTCCGCCTACGAGATGGATGCCGTGCCCGTGGAGCAGAGCGCGCATCTCGACCCGCACAAATACGCGTTCGTGGTGCTCTCCGATGTCTCCTCGCTGCCGGCGGATTTCGAAAACGCCCTGAAGAGCTATGTGCGCGCGGGCGGTTCCCTGCTGTTGGCCCTCGGCCGCGAGTCGGCTTTGCGCAGCCGCGTACCGGTGTTGGATGAGCCCGTGGTCGAAGTGCGCTATTTTGCCCGAGACGCCGAGCGTTTCCAATCCGCCACCTGGCTCGATTCCGGACATCCTTCCATCCGCGAGCAACATTGGGACGAAGTGAAATTCT
>Ga0070731_10000867_pt1 | contig 35376 bp, 29 predicted proteins | sample Coa_R1_2_FD_66448 | JGI IMG/M metagenome (GOLD analysis project Ga0070731, IMG submission 66448) | Surface soil microbial communities from Centralia Pennsylvania, which are recovering from an underground coalmine fire - Coalmine... | ecosystem: Environmental > Terrestrial > Soil > Unclassified ... | reverse complement strand
GCCGCTCGATCGCGTGTCGCGGGGCCGCGGGTCGTTGATTGCGTCCCGTGAGTCGCGGCGAGAAGCGTGAGCCCGGCAAGCCACGGCGAGGGCCAGCATCGGAGTGCAGCGCTCGAAGCCATTCTGCTTCGCCGCAAGCGCTCGGAAGCGATCACTTCGACGATCTCGACCCAAGTCGCGCCGGGCCGTCCCAAGCGACTTGCTGCGCCCCCTTGGGAGCAGCGAGCGGAGCGAGCGTGGCGGTCGTTCATCGCTGGCAAATGGCACGATTTTACGTTGTTTGACGCGCCCGCCACGTCGGTGCTCGTCGTGCGGCCCTCCTCGCTCGGCGATATCGTCTACGCGCTCGCCGTCGCCGCCGACATTCGCCGCGCCGATCCTTCGATCGCCGTCGACTGGGTGAGCGAGCCCGGATTCGCACCGCTCGTTGCGCTTTGCAGCGACGTCCGTGCGGTGATCCCGTTCGGATTGCGCGGCTGGCGACGCGCCCCGCTGACGCCGGCGACGTGGCGCGACGTGCGCACGTTCATCGGACAGTTGCGGCGTACTCGTTACAACGCGGTCATCGATCTGCAGGAGCAGGTGAAAGGCGCATTGATCGCGCGATTGTCGCGCGGCAGGCGCCACGGCTTCGATCGGCACTGCATCCGCGAGCCGCTCGCGGCGCTTGCACACGACCTTCATCATCGCGTGCCGCGCGAGTTGCATTTCCTTGCGCGCTGCCGCCGACTCGCCGCGGCGGCGCTTGGCTACGTAATCGACGAGCCACCACGTTGGAACCTGCGACCTCCGCTTTCTGCACCGTCGATTCCGCAGCGACACTTCGTCGCATTGCTGCACGCAACGAGCCGCGACGACAAGCTTTGGCCCGAGCAGCATTGGCGTGCGCTGATCGACGCGAACGAGCGCGCGGGATTCGCGACCGTGCTGCCTTGGGGAAGCGCGGCGGAGCGTGCGCGAAGCGAGCGGCTCGCGGCAGGATTCGCGCAGGCGATCGTGCCGCCGCGGCTCTCGTTGCCCGATGCCGCTGCGCTCGTTTCCAAGGCAAGTCTCGCTATTGGCGTCGACACGGGTTTCACGCATCTTGCCGCCGCGCTCGGGATACCGACGGTCGCCATCTTTTGCGCGACCGATCGCGCGCGCCATGGCGTGGCGATCGCCGGCGCCCACGCGCGCGACGTCGGCGATGCCGGAGAGCCACCGTCGATCGACGACGTGCTTGCCGCGGCAGGTGCCGTTTCTCCCGCGTTGATGCAGTGATTGCACGCGCCGCGTACACATTCTTGTGGCGCGTCGCGCTGCCTTTCATGCCGCTGCGGCTCTGGTGGCGCGGACGCCGCGAGCCGCTGTATCGGGCCCACGTCGGCGAGCGGTTCGGGCGCTATCGCAAAGAGGCGCACGCAATCGCCAACGATGTGGTGTGGATCCATGCGGTGTCCGTCGGCGAGACACGCGCCGTCGTGCCTCTTGTCGAGCGCCTCCTTGCCGGTAATGCGCAACGAACGATTCTGCTCACGCACATGACGGCAACCGGGCGCGAGACGGGACGCGCGCTCTTCGGCGAGCGGGTCGTGCAAGCGTGGCTTCCCTATGACGTGCCGTTCGCCGTCGATCGCTTTCTCGCGCACTTCCGTCCTCGTGCCGGATTGCTCGTCGAAACGGAGCTGTGGCCGAACCTCGCCGAGGCAGCCGCGAAGCGACGCATACCGCTGTTTCTGATCAACGCGCGGCTATCGCAGCGTTCGGCGCGCGGCTACGCGCGAATTGCATCTCTCGCGCGTCCGCTTCTCGCCTCGCTTGCCGGCATCGCGGCGCAAAGCGAGGAAGATGCGCACCGGCTTCGTGCGCTCGGTGCGAACGATGTCGTGGTCACCGGCAATATCAAGTTCGACATCGACGTGCCGAGTGCGATGAAAGAGCGCGCGCGCATTTTGCGCGAGCGTTTCGGCACGAGACGGCCGATCGTCGCGCTCGCCTCCACACGCGATGGAGAGGAAGCGCTGTTGCTCGATGCGTTTTCCCGAGCCGCGCTGCCGGCGCATACGCTCGTCGTCATCGTGCCGCGCCATCCGCAGCGTTTCGGCGATGTGGCGGCGATGCTGACAGCGCGTGGATGGCCGTTCGTCCGGCGAAGCGACGAGCGCGGCGTGCCGATCGATGTGCGCTTCGTGCTCGGCGACTCGATGGGCGAGATGCACGCGTACTACGGCGCGTGCGATGTCGCGTTCGTCGGCGGGAGCCTTCTGCCGCTCGGCGGCCAGAACCTGATCGAGCCGATCGCGGTCGGCGTCCCGACGCTGGTCGGGGCGCACACGTTCAATTTCGCACGAGCAAGCGAAGCGGCGATCGCCGCCGGTGCGGCGTTGCGCGTCGAGAACGCGGACGAAGTGTTCGGCACCGCGTCGCGGCTACTGCAAGATCCCGCCGAGCGCGCGAGGATGCGCGAAAGCGGAGAGGCGTTTCTCGCTGCGCACCGGGGCGCCGCGGATCGGTTGTGGGCGTGGTTGGGAGAAAGAATTCGGGGTCTGGGGACTGGGGATTAGGGGCTGGGGAGCGTCTTCGGACTGCGTGCATTGGGTGATTCGCCGGGGTTTTGGCCTTGGTCGCAAGCCGAGAACACGCACGCGGTGCAAGCGCTCTCCCCAGCCCCTAATCCCCAGTCCCCGCGCCCCTATCCCCTCAACCTCCGATTCACATCCTCCAGATCCTGCTCCGATAACGTCCCCACCGCCGACTTGAGCTTCAAGACACCGAGCAGGTAGTTGAAGTACGCCTGCGCGAGGTCGTGCCGCGCCTGGAAGACGTTCTGCTGCGTGTTCAGCACGTCGAGATTCGTGCGCACGCCGACTTCCTGCCCCGTCTTGTTCGATTCATACGCGGTCTGCGCCGAAACGAGCGCCTGCTCGAACGCCTTCACCGACGCCGCGGCGCTCGTGACGCCCGTGAATCCCGTCTGCGCGTTGAAGAGGGCATTGCGCCGCGCGACCTCCAGGTTCTGCCGCGCGTTCTCCTGCAGCGCGAACGCCTCGCGAACCTTCGAGTTGGCGAAGCCTCCGTCGTACAGCGGAAAGTTCAACGCGAGCCCGATCGCCGCCTGGTGCTGCTCGCCGCCGGCGCTCGTATTGACCGACGCGCTGAACCCCTGCGCATTGACGCTCGCGACGAGATCGAGCGTCGGCAACTTCCCGGCGCGCTGGCGCTCGATCTCGAGCGCCGCGATGTCGGCGTTGTATTGCGCGATGTGAACGGAGAGATTGTCGTCGAGCGCGCGCTGCACCCAGTATTCGAGATCGTTCGGCGAAGGCAGCGCCGGCTCGAACCCCGGCCCGAGGCGCTTCAGGTCGCCCGGCACTCGCCCGATGATCGCGCGAAGCGCGGTGCGCTGATTCTCGAGATCGTTACGCGCGCTGATCTCGTTGGCAACAATGGAGTCGTACTTCGCCTGCGCCTCGTTGGTGTCGGTGATCGTCGCGACGCCGACCTCGAAGTTTCGCTTGGCCTGCGCGAGCTGCTCCGACACCGCAGCCTTCTGGCTCTCGGCAAGCTCGACGTTGAATTGCGAAAGCAGCACGTTGAAGTACGCGGTCGCCACGCGCAGCATCAGGTCCTGCTTCGCTGCTTCGAGCGTGTAGTCGGCCTGGCGCACCTGCTCGACGGCCTGGCTGTAGGCGACCGTGTTGGCGTAGCGGTAGAGCGGCTGCGACGCCGATACCGTGAGGCCGCCGAAGCCGAAGTTGCGATTAATCGTCGTGTGCGGATCGGTGTCGAGGTTCGTGCCGAAATAGTTCGCGTTCGTGCTCGCAGCCAGGGACACGTTGGGCAAAAGCCCCGCGCGCGCCTGCGGCACGCGCTCCTGGGTCGCCTGCCAGTTCGCGCGGGCGGCGGCGACCGTCGGATCGCTTTGCTGCGCCTGCCGATAAATGTCCATCAGGTCCTCGGCGAGCGCGGGCGAACAAGCCCCGAGCGCGGCGACAAGAACGACGAGGGCAGCCGATTCGTAACGCTTCATTGTCGGGGAATCCGTGGTGCGCACCGCGACCGCGCAGCGCGCGTCCGGCGTGAAAGGTCGGCGATCAGAACTCGAACCTGGGCGGCGCCGCCGCGTTGCGAAGCGGCATGATCACCGTCTCGAAAAGATCGGTGGCCGTTGTCGCGCCCGGCGCTTCGGAATGGATCAAGCGCGCTTTCATCGCTGGCGCTTCGCCGACGACCGCGAAGAGACGGCCTTTCGGCGCGAGCTGCTCGAGAAAGCGCGCAGGCAGGAGCGGCGTCGACGCGGTGAGCACGATCACGTCGTACGCGTCGTTGCCGAAGCCGCGCGCGCCGTCGCCGATCTCGATGCGCACGTTCGCGAATCCATGCCGCGCGAGCCTGGCATGCGCATCGGCCGCCGTCGCCTCGTCGATCTCGACGCTCGTCACGTCGCCCGCCTCGCTCGCGAGGAGCGCGGTCAGGTAGCCGGCGCCGGTGCCGATCTCGAGCACGCGATCGTCGTCGCGAACCATCAGCTCCTGCAGCACGCGCGCTTCCATCTTCGGCGTCCACATCCGGTAACCGTTTGGAAGCGGCAGCTCGAGATCGGCAAACGCGAGCATCCGATAGGCGGGCGGAACGAAATCCTCGCGCCGCACGGCCGACAGGAGGTCGAGCACGCGCGTGTCGAGGACGTCCCAGGTGCGGATCTGCTGGTCGATCATGTTGATCCGCGCCTGCTCGAAATCGAATCGGTTCATTGGGGAGGCGCAATGCGCGAAACCGGACGCTCAGCCGCGTACACGAGCATCGCGCCGCACATCGCAATCGCGGCAGGAGCCGCGGCATTATAGCAAGCGATCGACGCCAGAACACGCTGGCGATCGGCACTCGGGACGCGGCGTCAATCGTCCGCGCCTGGTGCTGCCGGCGCAGCTTCGCGCACGACGCGGCGTGCATGGCGCGCGCGCCTGCGCTCGGTCCAGCCGTCGAGATACGTGTAGATCACCGGCACGACGATCAGCGTCAGAAGCGTCGACGTGATGACGCCGCCGATGATCGCGCGTCCCATCGGCGCCTGCTGCTCGCCGCCATCGCCGATTCCGAGCGCGAGCGGCAGCATGCCGGCAATCATCGCCGCGGTGGTCATCACGATCGGTCGAAGCCGCACCTGTCCGGCGCCGAGCAACGCATCGGTGAGGCTCGCGCCGCCGCGGCGCGCCCGGTTCGCGAAATCGACGAGCAGAATCGCGTTCTTCGTAACGAGCCCCATCAGCATCACGAGGCCTATCATCGAGAAGATGTTGATCGTCGTGCCGGTCAAAAGCAGCGCGAGAAACACGCCGATCAGCGACAGCGGCAGCGACGCCATGATCGCCATCGGCTGCGTGAAGCTCGCGAACTGCGACGCGAGAATCAGGTAGATGAAGACGATCGCGAGCCCGACGGCTGCAATGGCGGACTGGAAGGACTCCTGCATGTCCTCCTGCTGACCGGCTGCCGCGAGTCGATAGCCGGGCGGCAGCGACATCTCGTTCGCGATGCGCTGCACGTCGTTGCCGACGTCGCCGGCCGGACGCCCTTCGACGTTCGCGTAGATGCCGATGCGCCGTTGCAGGTCCTGGCGCTTGATGATCTGCGGGCTCGTCGATTCGACGATGTCCGCGACCTGGCGAAGCGGCACCATGCGCATCTGCCCGTCGGGACCGCGTCGATTCGTGGCGAGATAAAGATTCGCAAGGTCGGAGGCAAGCTGGCGCCGATCCTTCGACACCTGCACGTTGACTTCGTAGTTCTGGCCGTCGGGCCCCAACCAGTAGCTGATCGTGTCGCCCGCGATCAATGGCCGCACCGTGGCGCCCACCTGCTGCACCGTTATGCCGAGGTCGGCGGCCGCCGCATTGTTGAGACGAATCGACAGCGCCGGGTTGGCCGCCTTGTCCGACGTCTCGAGGTCGGCGATGCCCGGCACCTTCGCGACCTTCGCCGCGAACTCGGCGGCGATCTTCGACAACGTGTCGGGGTCGGGGCCGAGCACGTTGAACCAGATCGGGCGGTCGAAGCCGAACGCCAGCTCGATGCCGGGAATCGGTCGCAGCGCCGCACGGATCGCGCGCTCGAGATCCTTCTGCGAGCGCTTTCGATCCTTCGCGTCGACGAGTTTGAGGTTGATGCGCGCGTAGTTGCGGCCGTCCTGCGTGCCGACCGTCGTCATCGCGAGCTCGATCTCGCGGAATTGCTCGAGCGTCTCCTCGGCTTCGAGCACCTTGCCGTTCGTGTATTCGAGGCTCGAGCCCACCGGCGTGTTGAGGCGAAGCGAGATGAAACCCTGGTCGACCTCGGGCATGAATTCGGAGCCGACGAGCGGAACCACGAAGAAGCTCGCGAAGAACGAGCCGAGCGCGATGGCGACGACCGACTTGCGATGCGAAAGCGCCCACGCGAGAACAACCGCGTACACGCGATGGAGCGCATCGACGCCGCCTTCGACGCGTTCCATCAGCCGGCCCAGCCACGGCACGCGCGAGAAGCGCGTCGCCGGCGGATCGGCCCATATCGACGAAAGCATCGGGTCGAGCGTGAAGCTCACGAACAGCGATACGAGCACGGCCACCGCGACGGTGACGCCGAACTGAAAGAAGAATCGCCCGATCAGCCCATTCATGAAAGCGATCGGCGCGAACACCGCGACGATCGCGAATGTCGTTGCCATCACGGCGAGCCCGATCTCGTCGGTGCCTTCGCGCGCCGCGGTCGCATGGTCCTTGCCCATGCCGAGATGGCGGACGATGTTCTCGCGCACGACGATCGCATCGTCGATCAGCAACCCGATCGTCAGCGACAGCGCCATCAACGTCAGGAAGTTGAGCGTGAACCCGAAGGCGCGCAGCGCGATGAACGTCGCCACGACGGCAATCGGAAGCGTGAGCCCGGTGATGATCGTGCTGCGCCAGCTATGCAGGAAGACGAACACGATCAGCACCGTGAGCAGCGCGCCCTCGACGATCGTGCTCTTGACGCGGTTCACGGCGCTCTCGACCTGATCGGCGCGAGACCATGCGACCTTTACGTCGACGTCGGGCGGCAGGCGCTTGCGCAGCTCCTGCACGGCGGCCTTTACGTTGCGCCCGGTCTCGACGATGTTGGCGTCCTGCGCCTTCTGCACGTCGAGCGTGATCGCGGGATGGCCGTTGATGCGCGAGATCGAGTCCTGCTCCTTCTCGCCGTCGATCACGTCGGCGACCTGCGATAGGTACACCGGGCCACCACCCTGCTGCGCGACGATGATCCGCGCGAAGTCGGCCGGCTCCTTGATCTTGCCATCGATGCGCACGATGGCGTCGCTTCCGCCTTTCGTGATGCGTCCGGCCGGAACGTCCTGGTTCGCGTTGCGGATCGCGTCGATCACCTGGTCGACGCCGATGCCGAGCGCTGTGAGCGCGTTGGGCTTGATCTCGATCAGGATCTGGCGGCTCGCACGACCGTTGACGTCGATCCGCGCGACGCCGGGCTGGTTCTCGAGCGCCTTGACGATCGTCTGGTCGGTGAGCGACGTGAGCTCGCGCAGGCCCGTCGTCGGCGACATGACGGCGAGCGAAATGACCGGCTGGCTGTTCTCGTTCTCGACGCGAAGGACCTGCGGATCCTTGACGTCCTTCGGAAACGACGGACGGATGAGCGCGACGCGGTCGCGCACGTCCTGCACCGCCTGCGCCACGTCGGTCGCGAGCCGGAACTCGGCGAAGACGTCGCTTCGCCCTTCATAGGAGTTCGAGAAGATCCGCTTGACGCCGGCGACCTGGTTCACCGCGTACTCGATCGGCTTCGTCACGTCCGACTCGACGGCCTCCGGCGCCGCGCCGGGATAGTACGTGGTCACCGAGATGTACGGCAGGTCGACGTCCGGCATCTGTTCGATCCGAAGCTCGCGATACGAAAAGATGCCGAGCACCGTGATCGCGACCATCACCATCGTCGCGAAGACGGGGTTTTCGATCGAGGTGCGCGTGATCCACATGTCAGGCGTCAGGTATCAGTTGTCACAAAATGAAAATCGGTGCCAGAGATGTATTTCCCGAACAATTGCGACGACATGCCACGACAGCGCCGGGAAATACATCTCTGGCACCGATTTTCGATAGCTCACCCCGACCCGCGGCCGCGCACCTGCATTGCGTTCTGCGACGACGTTGCCGCGCGCACCAGCGCCGGCGCGCCGTCCTTCAGGTTATCGAAGCGCGCGGCGAGCACCGGCGTTCGCGGCGGCAGCATCGTGCGGATCTCGACGCGCCCATTCGCCTCGTCGCGTCGCCCGGTGATGACCACGCGGCGGGCGAGCTTGCCGTCGTCGATCGTCCACACGAACGATTGGCCGGCCTCGCTTCGCACCGCCGCAAGCGGCAGTGTCGGCGCCGGCGCGCTCGCGGCAAGCGCGATCCGGCCGGTCGCGAACATGCCGTTGCGAAGCGCCGCGTCGGGATTCGGCAGGCTGACATAGACTACGATCGCGCGCGTGCCGGGCTCGGTCGATGGATTGATCCGGTCGATGCGGCCGCGAAAGCTGCGCTCGCCAAAGCCGTCGACGCGAAGCTCGACCGGCATTCCGCTTGATAACTCCGGCACGTCGATGGCCGGCACCATCGCCTGCACTTCGAGATCGCGCAGATCGACGATCGAAAGGATCGGCGCCTCGATCGCGACTTTCTCGCCGGTTTGCACGTGGCGCTTCGCGACGATGCCGGTCAGCGGCGCGACCACCTCCGCGTCGGCGAGCGCGTTCTTCGCGAGCTGGAGTTGCGCCTCGGCCGACTTGACGTTGCCGCGCGCGACGTTATACGACGATTCGGCGCCGTCGAACGCGTTCTGCGAGATGAACTTGTCGGACAGCAGGCGCAGGTTCATCGCCCGCGTCTTCTCGGCGAGCCCGAGTTGCGCACGCGCGCTTTCGAGTGCGCCCTGCCGGTCGATGATCCGCGATTCGAGATCGGGCGAGCGAATGTGCGCGACGACCTGCCCGGCGCGAACCGGCTCGCCCTCGCGTACATCGAGGCCGGCGATGTCGCCCGCGACCTTCGCCTTGACGACCGTTTGACGCACCGCCTGCAGCGTTCCCGACACCGGGAGCCAGCGCGCGAGCGGCCGGCTTTCGACATAGGCGAGGTCGTCGGCGGCGAACTCGAGCGCGACGCTTGCGCGCGCGTCCTTGCCGGGATCGCGCTTGGCGGCACGCAACGCGACCGCACCGCCGAGCACGCCCACGAACGTCAGCACGACAAATGCCACGATGACGCGCCTGCGCGTTCTTCCCTTCGTCATCCGACTCCCCTCGCGCGGTTCGCGCGCTGCCTACCCGGCCACCCGCTCGCGCGGTTCGCGCGAAACTCGGAGCGTTATGCGCACCCGCGTTGGATGCGCCTTCGCCGGCCGCCGGATTCAAGAACCCGTGAACGCCATGCGCCTTACGCCCATGGGCTCCCGGAAAGCCGTGGACGATAGGACCGGCACGGCAATCGGGCAATCGCATTGCGACGAAATGCTGCCGACGTTGACCGAACGGCTTCTTTCGCGCCCGCGATGCGCGGCCCGCGCCGGCGCCGCGACGTCATCGGAGCGTCGAGACAGCGCCTTGATTGACACCTGATTCGCGGTCGAATCATAATGCTTCGTTTCCCTTCTTTCATTCCCCTCCGGGAGAATTTCCGATGCGTCACGCACATGGTGCACACAGGATCGGTCTCACGATTGTCGCCTTGGCGCTGATTGGCGTCTATGGCTGCAGCAAGGAAGAGCCGAAGCAGGCGGCCGCGCCGAAGACCGAAACGGCGGCAGCGCCGGCGCCTGCCGAGGAAACGGTTACCGTCAAGATCGGCTCCGCCGGGCCGCTCACGGGCGAGATCGCGCACCTTGGCAAGGACAACGACAACGGCGTTCGGCTTGCGATCGATCAGGCGAACGAGAAGAAGCTCAAGATCGGCGGCAAGACGATCAAGTTCGAGGTGATGAGCGAGGACGACCAGGCCGATCCGAAGCTCGGTCCGACGATCGCGCAAAAGCTCGCCGATGCGAAGGCGGCCGGCGTCGTCGGTCACCTCAATTCGGGGGTCACGATCCCCGCGTCGGCCGTCTACAACCAGGCCGGCATTCCGATGATCTCCGGCTCGGCCACCAACCCGAAGCTCACCGAGCAGGGCTTCAAGAACATCTTCCGTGTCGTGGGCCGTGACGATCAGCAGGGGCCCGCCGTCGCGCAGTACCTCGAGTCGATGAAGCTCAAGAAGGTCGCGATCGCCGATGACGCCACCGCCTACGGCGAAGGGCTCGCGAACGAGGTCGAGAAGACGCTGAAGGCCGCCGGTGTCAACGTCGTCGCGCACGAGAAGACGAACGACAAGGCGACGGACTTCAAGGCCATCCTGACGAAGATGAAAGGCCGCAATCCCGACGCGATCTTCTACGGCGGCATGGACGCCACCGGCGGGCCGATGCTGAAGCAGGCGCGTGAGCTCGGCATCAAGTCGGTGTTCAGCTTCGGCGACGGCGCGTGCACCGACACGATGAAGAAGCTCGCCGGCGACAAGAGTGCCGAGGGGTTCATCTGCTCGCAGGCGGGCCTGCCGGTTGTCGCGGCGTCGAAGAGCTTCCTCGACGCGTACAAGGCGAAGTACAACGTGGATCCGATCATCTACGCGCCATTCACGTACGACGCGGCGAACCTCTTGATCACCGCGATGCAGAAAGCCGACTCGACCGACCCGGCGAAGTACCTGCCCGATCTGCAGAAGATCAGCTACGACGGCGCCACGGGACACATCGAGTTCGACGACATGGGCGATCGCAAGAATGCCGAGATCACGATCTTCACGATGAAGGATGGCAAGCTCGATCCGGTCGCGATCGTCAAGGGCGGCAAGAGCATTCCGTTCGGCGATTTCATGAAAGCGTCCGACAGCGGCATGGCAGCGCCGGCGCCCGCTGCGACTGCGCCGAAGGCCGAAGAAGCGAAGAAGTAACGAGCGCGACAAGCAGGACGACAACGGCGCCCGATTTCGGGGCGCCGTTTCTTTTTCCTTCTTCTGGAATCAGCACGATTTACTGTCGGAGGCAGCCGGCGCCGACCGATTCGGCGCGTCGGGACACGCAGTACGCCTGAGCGCGGCGGGCGAGGCGAAAGCCGAGCCAAGGCCCGAAGGGCGCGGCGCCACGCGATGGCGGGAGGCCGACTACCGACCGTGAGCCACCGCCAGACCGCTTGCCCTGCCCGTCGCGAACACCCACAATGCCGACGCTTCGATGGACACCTTCATCCAGCAGATCGTCAACGGCGTGACGCTCGGCAGCGTCTACGCGATCGTAGCCCTCGGCTACACGATGGTCTACGGCATCGTGCAGCTCATCAACTTCGCGCACGGTGACGTCGTGATGATAGGCGCGATGGTCGCGTATTCGGTGATCGTCGCGCTGGTCGGCGCGAACATCGCGCTGCCGCCGCTCGCGATCGTGGCGATCGCCACGCTCGTCGCCGTTCCCTCGTGCACGATCGTCGGTTACCTGCTCGAGCGCGTCGCCTACCGGCCGCTGCGGCGAGCGCCCCGGCTAGCGCCGCTCATCACGGCGATCGGTCTTTCAATCGTGCTCCAGAACATCGCACTCATCATCTGGAGCCGCAACCCGCTGCCCTATCCGCAGGTGATCGCCACGATCTCGTATCCGCTGACCAGTCACCCGAACGGCGCGACGATCACGAACGTGCAGGTCGGCATCATCGGCCTGTCGCTTGCAATGATGGCCGGGCTCCTTCTGCTCGTCTATCGAACGAAACTCGGCGTCGCGATGCGCGCCGTCGCGCAGAACGCGCAGGTGGCGGGGCTCATGGGCATCGACGTCAACCGCGTCATATCGATCACGTTCATGATCGGTGCCGGCCTCGCCGCCGTCGCCGGCGTGATGGATGGCAGCTACTACGGCGTCGCGCACTACCAGATGGGCTTCATCCTCGGCCTCAAGGCGTTCTCGGCCGCCGTGCTCGGCGGCATCGGCAATCTCGGCGGCGCGATGCTTGGCGGCATGCTGATGGGAATCATCGAAGCGCTCGGCGCCGGTTATGTCGGCGAGCTCACGAACCTCTGCGGCCTTTCGGGCTGGTCGCAGGCACTCGCGCAGCGATGCGTCAACGATCCGCACCTCGAGCTCTTCGGCTCGAATTATCAGGACGTGTTCGCGTTCGTCGTGCTGATCCTCGTGCTCACGCTGCGGCCGTCGGGGCTGCTCGGCGAGCGCGTGTCCGATCGGGCGTAGCGATGCGGGGGAGCCCATGAGCCCGAAGGGCCGCCCCGAGGGCGAATTGCGCCCCCTCGGGGAGCAGCGAAGCAGCGCAGCTGCGAGCGTGGGGGTTCAATGAGTCGCGTATCGGAAGAGCTGAAGCTACCGATCGCGCCTGCGCGCCGCCGTCCGGCCGTCGCACTGCTGGGGACGCTCCTGCTGGCCGTGGGGCTCGCGATCCTGCCCTTCGTACTCGCGAGCGGCTTCGGCACGGCCTGGGTGCGCATCACGAATCTCGCGATCCTCTATTGCTTCCTGGCGCTCGGGCTCAACATCGTCGTCGGCTTCGCGGGCCTCCTCGACTTGGGCTACATCGCGTTCTACGGCGTCGGCGCCTATACGTACGCGCTGCTCGCGAGCCCGCATTTCGGATTGCACGTCCCGTTCTGGATCATCCTGCCGATCGGCGCATTCATCGCATGCGTCTTCGGCGTGCTGCTCGGCGCACCGACGCTCAAGCTGCGCGGCGATTACCTCGCCATCGTCACGCTCGGCTTCGGCGAAATCGTCCGGATCTTTCTCAACAACCTGTCGCGTCCGTTCAACCTGACGAACGGCGCGCAGGGCATCACGCTGATCGATCCCTTCCGCATCGACGGCTACAACTTCGGGCGCGTGCACGCGGTGGGCTCGCTCACTTTCTCGACGCCGATCAACTACTACTACTTCCTGCTGATCGTGCTCGTCGCGGTCATCGCGCTCAACATCCGCCTGCAGAACTCGCGCATCGGCCGCGCGTGGGAGGCAATCCGCGAGGACGAGATCGCGGCGCGCGCGATGGGCATCAACACGCGCAACATGAAGCTCCTCGCGTTCGCGATGGGCGCGTCGTTCGGCGGCATCGCGGGCGGCATGTTCTCGGCGATGCAGGGCTTCATCAGCCCCGAGAGCTTCGTGCTCGTCGAATCGATCATGGTGCTGTCGATGGTCGTGCTGGGCGGCATGGGCAACGTGTTCGGCGTCGTGCTCGGCGCACTGATCCTGTCGTTCGTTCCCGAGGTGCTGCGCTACACGGTGGGGCCGGTCCAGAACGCCGTCTTCGGCCGTACGCTGATCGATCCGGAAGTGATCCGGATGCTGCTCTTCGGGCTCGCGCTCGTGCTGATGATGCTGTTCCGCCCGGCGGGGCTCCTGCCCTCGGCGGTGCGCAAGCGCGAGTTCGAGACGCGGCCCGCCGAGACCGACGGCTCCAATCCCGAGGGTGCGACGTAATGGCTTCGGAGGTGCTGCTCGACGCGCAAGGCATCACCAAGCGTTTCGGCGGCGTGCTCGCGCTCGCCGAGGTCGATTTCAGCATCCGTCGCGGAGAAATCTACGGGCTGATCGGTCCGAACGGCGCCGGCAAGACATCGCTTTTCAACGTGCTGACCGGCATCTATCCCGCCGATGCGGGTCGGTTCCTGTTCGACGGACAGCCGATCGCGGGACTGAAACCCAACGACATCGCTGCGCGCGGAATCGCGCGCACGTTTCAGAACATCCGCCTTTTCCAGAACTTGACCGCGCTCGAGAACGTGATGATCGGCCGGCATGTGCGTACGCACGCGGGCGTCTTCGGCGCGATCCTTCGCGACCGGCGAACGCTCGCGGAAGAGCGCGCGATCGAGAAGGACGCCTACGAGCTTCTCGCGTTCGTCGGCGTGCATCGGCGCGCGAACGACCTCGCGAAACACCTGGCCTACGGCGACCAGCGCCGCCTCGAAATCGCGCGCGCGCTCGCGACGCAGCCGAAGCTTCTGGCGCTCGACGAGCCCGCGGCCGGCATGAACGCGACCGAAACGGCGCAGCTTCGCACGCTGCTCGAGCGCATCAGAACCGAAGGCACGACGATCCTCCTGATCGAGCACGACATGAAGCTCGTGATGCGCGTGTGCGATCGCGTGCTCGTGCTCGATTACGGACGCCGGATCGCCGAAGGTCCCGCGTCGCAGGTGCAGAAGGACGACAAGGTGATCGCCGCCTACCTCGGTCCGGACATCGCGCTCGATGTCGCGAGGAGAGCGTGAGCAGCGAGGTAGCCGCGACGGCGCGTACCGAGGCCGTCGATCCGACACGCGCACCGATGCTCGAGCTTCGCGGCGTCGCGATCTCGTACGGCGGCATCCGGGCGGTCAAGGGCATCGACCTCGAAGTCGCGCACGGCGAGCTCGTCTGCCTGATCGGCGCGAACGGCGCCGGCAAGACGACGACGCTCAAGGGCATCTGCGGCCTTCTGCCGCTGCGGTCGGGCTCGGTGCACTACGACGGCGACGACGTCACCGGGCACCCGGCGTTCCAGCTCGTTCGCCGCGGGCTCGCGATGGTGCCCGAGGGTCGCGGCGTTTTCGCGGCGCTCACCGTCGACGAGAACCTGACGATGGGCGCCTACGCGCGTGCGGATCGCGATGCGATCCGCGCGGACATCGAGCGCGTCTTCGCGCTGTTCCCGCGCTTGCAGGAACGGCGACGCCAGACGGCGGGCACGCTCTCCGGCGGCGAGCAGCAGATGCTCGCGATCGCGCGCGCGATGATGTCGCGTCCGCGGCTGCTTCTGCTCGACGAGCCCTCGATGGGACTTGCGCCGCTGATGGTGCAGAAGGTATTCGAGACGATCCTATCGGTCGCCAAGGAAGGCGTGACGATCCTGCTCGTCGAGCAGAACGCGAAGCTCGCGCTCGACGTGAGCGACCGTGGCTACGTGATGGAATCAGGCGAGGTTACACTCGCGGGCAAGGCGAGCGCGCTGATCACCGAGCCCAGGGTGCGCGCCGCGTATCTCGGCGAGACGGCATGATGCGTCGCGCCGCGCGTTTTCGCGAGGCCCACGCATTCCCGGCGAAGTCAATTCAGAGAACGCGAACGAACGCGAACCGGTGCGCGCGATTCGCGCGGTTCCTGCTCGAAACGCGCTCGCCTGGTACGGGGACGCGATGCGGCTTTGGCGCCACGGACCGGCGACTTTTTGCGGCATCGCGCTCGTCATCCTGGTCGCGAACATTGCGCTTTCGCTCGTGCCGCTGGCTGGCGTCGTGCTCGCGCAAATCGTGCTGCCGCTGCTCGAATGCGGCCTGCTGTACGCGAGCCTCGCCGCGGACCGCGGCGATCGGCCGCGGCTTCGTCACCTCGTCGCCATAGCAAGCGCGCCGGCCCGCGCGCAAGCGGCGGTCGTTGTGGCGGCGCTCATCGTGTTCGCCGTCGAAGTGCTCGTCGCGAAACTGATCGGCGGCTTCGACATGCTGACGCCTGCGAGCAACGCCGAGCCGATCGAAGGTTACGCGCTGATCGTCACCTACGCGTTCGGCATCGTCGTGTCGCTGCCCGTGACGTTCGTGCCGTTCGCCGTGCTCTTCGATGCCGAAGGCTTCCGCCGCGCATTCGCACAAAGCGGGGCCGCGTTCTCGCGCAACGTTGCACCGCTTCTGCTCTACGGCGCGCTCTCCTTCGTGCTGCTCCTGATCGGCCTCGTGACCAACGGCGTGGGCCTGCTCCTCGCGCTTCCGTGGTCGGCCGCGGCGTCGTACGCGGCGTGGAAGGACGTATTCGGGGTGGCGTAGGCGCGCTGTCGGCGCAGTCCTACACGAATCTGATCGTCCGTCTTGCTGCCGCCTCCCGAGGGCCGCCGCTACGATGTGCCCGAACCTTCTTGATCACTCGTTCGGGGATTTTCCCATGCCCCTCGACCACGGCCTTGGCTCCATCGGAACGGATGCACCCGCGCGCAGCGAGCGGCGCCGCGGCGACGACACGCGAAGCCGGCTCCTCGACGCGGTCGAGGGACTGATCGCCGACCACGGCTTCAGGCCGCTGACGCATCGAACGATCGCATCGCGCGCCGAAGCCCACGTCGCGCTTCTCAACTACCACTTCGGCAGCAAGGAACAGTTGATCGAGGAGGCGCTCGCGCGCCGCGCGGGTCAGCTCCTCGCCATGCAGCACGACGCGCTCGCGGCACTGCGCTCCCGGGGTGACTGGACCGTCGAGGATGTCGTATGGGCGTACGGCCGGCCGTTCGTGACGCTCGACGAGAACGGAGCATCGCCGTGGCGCAATTACCTGTGCCTCGTCGCGCGCCTGGCCGGCCACGATCCGTCGGACACGATCATGCTGCGCCATTTCGGCAGCGTCTATCGCGAATGCCTGGCCGCGCTTCGACACGCGCTGCCCGGCGTGGACGATGCCGTGCTCGCCGCCGGCTTTCGCAATTGCCGGCTGCTGCTCGAGCACGACGCGCTTGCGCGCTGCAGGGCGGGCGGGAATGCCCCGCCGTCTTCGCAAAGTTCCGAGGAGCTCGTGGCGTTCCTCGCTGGCGGGTTGCACGCGCTGGCCGCGAAGGCGCGGCAGGAAGAAACCGCGCACTGAGCTCGGGGTCGACGCCCTCAGCGCGACCGCATCGACCCGAAGTCCGAAAGCGAATCGTCGTAGGGCGCGCGCTCGACCTCGACCCGTTCGACGCGGCACGTGCGCGGGCCGACACGACAGGCCTCGACGAAGCGATCGCTCGCATCCTGCGGCCCTTGCACGTGCACTTCGACGCTGCCGTCGCCGCTGTTGCGCACCCATCCGTGAAGACGCCGCGACGACGCGGTGCGAATTGCCCAGTCGCGATAACCGACACCCTGAACCTGTCCCCGAATGCGTAACCGCACGCTTCGCGCTTGCGCCTGCGACCAGCGCGAGTGCATGACGAGCGCGGCGATCGTCTTCGCGTCGGTCAAGCGTCCGCCGTCGAGGGCGTCGTAGAGCTCCGCTTCGCTCCGCACATCGAGCTCGAGGAACTCACCGGGATCGAGCTTCGCGCCAACGTGCGACAGCCCGCGCGCCTCGTAGATCTCGATCGCTTCGGTCGAATACGAGATGACCGGATGAATCATGCCGAGGCGCGTCCACACTTGTGCGGTGTGGCCGGTCTCCTCGATCAGCTCGCGCACCGCCGTATCGAGCGCACCTTCGCCGGGGTCGAGCTTGCCAGCGGGAAACTCGACGAAGCTGCGATTGTGCGGATAGCGGAACTGGCGCTCGACGATCATCCGTCCGTCGTCCCGCACGGGGATCATCAGCACGGCGCCCGGGTGGACGATGTATTCGCGCACCGTCTCGCCGCCGTCGGGCAGTTGCACGCGATCGCGCCGCGCGTCGAGCAGCACGCCGCGATATACCTGCTCGCCGCCGATGCGTCGCTCGACGAGCGCATCGTCCGGAGAATCGGGGGCCGGTCGCGGATCGCCGAGCTCACCCACTATTCGATCCAGTCACGTGGCGGGAGAAACTCGGCGTAGAGCGCCGCCTCCGGAGTGCCCGGCTCAGGCGAGAGGTCGTAGCGCCAGCGCGCAAGCGGCGGCATCGAGAGCAGGATCGCTTCGGTGCGTCCCTTCGACTGCAGCCCGAAGAGCGTCCCGCGGTCCCACACGAGATTGAACTCGACGTAACGTCCGCGGCGGTACGCCTGGAATTCGCGCTCGCGCTCGCCATACGAAAGGTCGCGGCGACGCAGCAGAATCGGCACATACGCTTCGAGGAAATGGTCGCCGACGCTTTTCGTCATCGCGAATGCCTGCGCGAAGCCGCCTTCGTCGCAATCGTCGAAGAAGATGCCGCCGATGCCGCGCGCCTCGTCGCGATGCTTCAGGAAAAAATACGCGTCGCATGCGCGTTTGAAGCGCGGATACAGATCGGCGCCGAAAGGTGCGAGCGCGTCGCGGCACGTCGCGTGAAAGTGACGCGCGTCCTCGACGAAGCCGTAGATCGGCGTCAAATCCATTCCACCGCCGAACCACCAGATCGGAACGCCGTCGGCGTCGTTTTCGCGCGCACGAAAATGGCGGAGGTTGAGATGGACGATCGGCGCGTACGGGTTGCGCGGATGCAGCACGAGCGATACGCCAACCGCTTCCCAGCCGCGGCCGGCAAGCTGGGGACGATGCGCGGTGGCCGATGCCGGCAGCGCGTTGCCGGAGACTGCCGACAACAGCACGCCGGCGCGCTCGAACACCCGCCCATCCTCGACGAGCATCGTCACGCCACCCCCGCCTTCGTCGCGGCGCCATTCGTCGCGCGCGAATTCGCGCTCGCCGCACGCGCGAAGCCCATCGACGATCGCAACCTGCAAGTGCGCCATGTAATCGCGCACGGCGGCAAAATCGTACGAAGCGTCGATCGTCACGATCCGCGTCGCGCGAGTGCGCGATGGCCGATGTCGCGCCGATACTGCATGCCGTCGAAGCGAATCTCGTCGATGGCCGCGTACGCCTTGCGCTGCGCCAGGCGAAGCGAATCGCCCAGCGCCGTGACGCCAAGGACGCGCCCGCCCGCGACCCTGATCGCATCGCCGTCATCGGCTGTGCCTGCATGGAACACGACGACGTCGGGATGGCTTTCGCGCGTGACGCGCTGCAAGCCGACGATGTGATCGCCGCGTCGCGGCGCCTCCGGGTAGCCGTGGGCGGCGAGCACGACGGTGATCGCTGAGCGGCGGTCCCATTCGACTTCCGCGCGATCGAGCGTTCCATCGATCGCGTGCTCGATCAACTCGACGAGGTCGCTGCGAAGCCGTGCCATGATCGGCTGTGCCTCGGGATCGCCGAGCCGGCAATTGAACTCGAGCACGCGCGGCGCGGCCGCTTCGTCGATCATCACGCCGGCATAGAGAAAGCCGCTGTAGGGAATGCCGTCGGCGGCCATGCCGTTGATCGTCGGCATGATGATCTCGCGCATGATGCGCGCGTGCACTTGCGGCGTAACGACTGGCGCGGGCGAATACGCACCCATGCCGCCGGTGTTCGGACCGAGATCATCGTCGTGAAGGCGCTTGTGGTCCTGGCTCGATGCGAGCGGCAGCACGTGCGCGCCATCGGCCATCACGATGAAGCTCGCTTCCTCGCCTTCGAGGAAATCTTCGATGACGACGCGCGCGCCCGCCGCACCGAATGCGCCGCCCCTCAGCATCGCATCGATCGCCGCGTGCGCGTCCGCGACGTCGATCGCGACGACGACGCCCTTGCCCGCGGCGAGGCCGTCGGCCTTGACGACGATCGGTGCGCCATGCTGCGAAACGTACGCGTGCGCATCCTGCGCGTTGTTGAACGTACGATACGCAGCCGTCGGAATCCGATGGCGCGCCATGAACGCCTTCGCGAAATCCTTCGAGCTTTCGAGTTGCGCCGCCGCGCGCGTCGGTCCGAAGATTGGCAGGCCTTCGGCGCGAAACGCATCGACGATGCCGTGGGCGAGCGGGGCCTCGGGACCGACGACCGTGAGCGAAACCGATTCGCGCTTCGCGAATGCGACGAGCGCCTCGGTCGTGTCGATCGGCACGTTGACGAGCGCGTCGTCCGCCGTCGTTCCCGCGTTCCCTGGCGCCACGAACACTTTCGTCACGCGTGATGATTGCGCGATCTTCCAGGCGAGCGCGTGCTCGCGTCCGCCGGCGCCGACGACCAAGACTTTCATTCGCGCTTCAATGCCGGAAGTGCCGCACGCCGGTGAAGACCATGGCGATGCCGCGCTCGTCTGCCGCGGCGATCACCTCGTCGTCACGGACGCTGCCGCCCGGCTGGATGACGGCGATCGCGCCGTTGTCGGCGACGACGTCGAGCCCGTCGCGAAACGGAAAGAACGCATCCGACGCGACGACCGACCCCGCGAGTGACAGCCCGGCATTGTCCGCCTTGATCGCGGCGATCCGCGTCGAATCGACGCGGCTCATCTGGCCTGCGCCGATGCCGAGCGTGCGAAGTCCCGCGCAATACACGATCGCGTTCGACTTGACGAACCAGGCGACGCGCCACGCGAAAAGCAGGTCGGCGATCTGATCCGCGGTGGGAGCGAGCTTCGTGACGACGCGCAAATCGGTGGCGGCAATGGTCTTGTCGTCGGCGGTCTGCACCAGCATGCCGCCGCCGACGCGCTTCATGTCCCATTCTGCGCCGCTGGCGGTCGGCCACGAAGGCGCCACTTCGAGGACGCGAACGTTCTTCTTGCGCGCGATCGCGGTCATCGCGTCCGGCGCGTAGCCGGGCGCGATCAGCACCTCGACGAACTGCTCGGACACGGCTTCGAGCGCCTCTCCATCGACCATGCGGTTGAACGCGATGATGCCGCCGAATGCCGATGTCGGATCGGTGGCGAACGCAGCGCGGTAAGCTTCGACGGGCTGCTCGGCGCTCGCGACGCCGCACGGGTTCGCGTGCTTGACGATCACGCAGGTTGATGCATCGAAAGCGTTGACGCAGCGCCACGCCGCATCTGCGTCGGCGATGTTGTTGAACGAAAGCTCCTTGCCCTGCAATTGCACGTACGACGCGATCGCGGATGCGACAGCGCCCGGCTCCCGGTACAGCGCTGCCGATTGATGCGGATTCTCGCCATAGCGCATGTCCTGCCGCTTCTCGCCCGCGAAGTGAAACGAGTCAGGCAGGCCCGTCACACGACCCTCCGGATCGCGCGCGGTCAGGTAGTTCGCGATCACGCCGTCGTAGGTTGCCGTATGCGCGAACGCGCGGCGCATCAGCGCGAAGCGCAGGACGTCGGACAGCGCACCGCCGTTCGCATCGAGATCCTCGAGCACGCGCGCGTAGTCGCCCGGGTCGACGACGACGCCGACATGCTTCCAGTTCTTCGCGGCCGAGCGCACCATCGCCGGGCCGCCGATGTCGATGTTCTCGATCGCATCGTCGAGCGTGCATTTCGGATCGGCGATCGTCTCGCGAAACGGATAAAGGTTTACGACGACGAGTCCGATCTCCGGAATGTCGTGACGCGCGAGCGCGTCGCGATGCGCGTCGATGTCACGGCGGGCAAGGATGCCCGCATGGATTTTCGGATGCAGCGTCTTGACGCGGCCGTCGAGCATCTCGGGAAAACCCGTATAGCGCTCGACCTCGGTGACGGCGATGGAAGCGCCGGCAAGGAGGCGCGCCGTGCCTCCGGTGGACACGACCTCGATGCCTCGCTTCGCAAGAGCGCGCGCGAAGTCGACGATGTCCGTTTTGTCGGAGACCGACAGCAGCGCGCGCCTTACGATCCCTGCCATCGGCGATCGCTGCCTTCTGCCGCGTCAGATGAGCTTGTATTTCGCGAGCTTCGCTCGCAACGTGTTGCGATTCAAGCCCAGCATGTCGGCGGCCTGAGTCTGGTTGCCGTTCGATCGCTCGAGCATCGACGCGAGCAGGGCACGCTCGACGTGGGCGATGACCATGTCGTAAATCCCGTGCGGCGGCTCGCCGTCCAGGTGACGGAAGTACTCGTCGAGCGAGCGCTCGACGCTGCGGCCGATCTCGTTGCTGCCATTGAGGCGCAGAGCTCGTCTCACGCTGCGAGCGCCTCCATCCCGGGTGCCGTCGCGCGGCGAGCGTGCCGGGGCGTACGAACGATCGAGTCGTCGATCGACGGCAGACGCTCGCATTCTTCCGCCAATCGGGCGAAGAATGCTTCGACGGCGCAAAGCTGCTCGGCCACCGTCTCGGCTACGTTCACGCGCTCGCGCAACTCACCCGCGCCGGGTAGCGACGCCGCATACCAATGCAGGTGCTTGCGCGCGATCCGCACGCCAAGGTCTTCGCCGTAGAACGCGTAGTGGTCGTCGAGATGTTCGATGATCACGGCGCGCGCCTCGGCCACCGACGGCGGCGCGACGACGCGACCGGTCGCGAGGTATGCGGCGATCTCGCGAAAAATCCACGGCCGTCCCTGCGCCGCGCGCCCGATCATGACGCCGTCGGCGCCGGTTATCGCGAGCACTTCGCGCGCGCGTTGCGGCGTCGCGATGTCCCCGTTCGCGAATACGGGCATCGATACCGCGCGCTTCACCGCGCGCACCGTGTCGAACTCGACCGCGCCGACGAAAAGGCACGCACGCGTTCGTCCGTGCACGGCAATCGCCGCGATCCCCGCGTCCTCGGCGAGTCGCGCGATGGCGACCGCATTGCGCCGGTCCGGCGACGGACCGGTGCGAATCTTGAGCGTGACCGGAACAGGCACTGCATGCACGACGGCTTCGAGAATGCGCGCGACGAGCGCTTCGTCGACGAGCAGCGCCGAGCCGGCGGCGGCATTGCACACTTTCTTCGCCGGGCAGCCCATGTTGATGTCGATGATCTGCGCGCCGCGATCGACGTTGTAGCGCGCGGCGTCGGCCATCAACGTGGGATCGGCGCCTGCGATCTGCACTGCGATCGGCGATGCCTCGCCCTCATGGTCGGTGCGCCGCCGGGACCTGTCGGTGGCCCACAGCTTCGGATTCGACGCGACCATTTCCGAAACCGCGTAGCCCGCGCCCATCCGTTTGCAGAGCATCCTGAAGGGCCGATCGGTGACGCCGGCCATCGGCGCAACGGCAAGATTGTTCGGCAACAGATGGCTACCGATGTGCACGACGTTCGCGGGGGAGAAAGCTCGCGGCGGGGGTGGAATTATACCCATCCGTTTCGCTTCGTCGACAGCGGGTCGACGAACGTCGATGCGCACGAATGCAAAACGGCGACCGCGAAAGCCGCCAAGCGCCCGCTCAATGAACGCCGAACAGCATCGCGTGCGCGAAAGCGCGCTTCGCGAACGGCGCGACATCGAGCACCATCATGCCGACGCCGCGAGGGATGTGAAGCCACGAGACATCGTTGGCGAACAGTCGGACAAGTCCATCGGTAAACGCGATGGCCATTTTTCGGTCGCTCGCCCGCAGCCTCGCGTAGCGTGCGAGCATTGCCTTCGCGCCGATCGCATCGCGCGGCGCATCGACGATCGCGCGCGCCAGTTCGAACGCGTCGCGAAGGCCGAGATTGAAACCCAGTGCCGCGATTGGATGCAGCGCCTGCGCCGCATTGCCGATCACGGCCGTGCGAGGCGCAACCACCTGTCGCGCGACTTCGAGCGCGAGCGGGAACGCGCGTCGCTCCCTGGCACCGCTGAACCCACGCATGCGGCTGCCGAAATGCGCACGCAGGGCAGCGACGAATGCGCGTTCGTCGAGCGCGAGCGCCGCATCGGCGTCCGCGGGCTTGCGCGTCCACACGAGCGCATAGTGATCGCGTTGCGGAAGGAGCGCAATCGGTCCGTCCGGCGTGAATCGCTCGTACGCGACGCCGTGATGCGGCCGATCGATCGATACCGATGCGACGATCGCGACCTGCCGATAGTCGTGTCGGCGCCGGCCGATGCCTTCGACAGCCGCGCCCGCGCCATCGGCCACGACCGCGAGCCGTGCATCGATCGCATCGTGCGCCGCACCGAGATCGAGCGTCGCGCAATCGCGCGACCCGATGACGCTGCGCACCGCCGTACCAAAGCGAACGTCGATGCCGGCGCGCTTCAACGCGTCATCGAGCGCGTTCGCCAAGGCGCGATACGACACTACGTAACCAAGCGCCGGCAAGCTCTGCTCGGAAGCTTCGAGGCGCACCGCACCGAATCCGCGCGCTTGCGAAACATCGATCGCGACGATCGGCGTGACGGCGCCCTGCGTGGCGACAAGCGGCGTCCACACGCCGACGCGCTCGAAAATCAATCGCGCGCCGTGCGAGATCGCGAGCGTGCGTTCATGCGCGCTCTCGCCTTCGGCTCGAGCGTCGAGTACGACGATGTCGAGATCCGCGTGCGCAAGCGCAAGCGCGAGCGTCGCCCCGACGGGCCCGGCGCCCGCGATCGCGACGTCGCGGATCACGTGCCGACTGTAGCCTGGATGTCGGCGATCGACTTCGGCGCGCTGGCGGTCAGGTTGTCGACGCCGTCCGCCGTGACGAGCACGTCGTCCTCGATCCGCACGCCGATGTTCCAGAACGCCTGCGGAACGTTGTCGGCAGGCCGGATGTAGGCGCCGGGCTCGACGGTCAGCACCATGCCGGGCGTAAGGCGCATCGATGCGCCGCGCACCTGGTAGAGCCCGGCGTCGTGCACGTCCATGCCAAGCCAGTGACCGGCGCGATGCATGTAGAACTGCTTGTAACTGCCGCTTTCGAGCGCGGCCTCGATCGGCCCCGCGATAAGACCAAGATCGATGAATCCCTGTGCGAGCACGCGCTCGGCGACATGGTGATAGTCGTGGAACGGGGCACCCGGCTGCACGGCATCGATGCACGCGAGTTGCGCCGCGAGCACGAGCTCGTAGATCGCTTTTTGCGGGCCGGTGAACTTCCCGTTGACGGGAAACGTGCGCGTGATGTCCGACGCGTAGCCCTGGTATTCGCAGCCGGCGTCGATCAGAAGCAAGTCGCCGTCGATCGTCTGCCGATCGTTGTCGCGGTAATGGAGCACGCACGCGTTCGGGCCCGACGCGACGATCGAGCTGTAGGCGACTGATTGCGCGCCTTCGCGCAGGAACTCGTGCAGAAGCTCCGCCTCGACCTGGTATTCGTACATGCCGGGCCGCGCGACACGCATCGCGCGGCGGTGTGCAGCACTCGAGATCGCGCACGCGCGGCGCATCAGCGAAAGCTCGTGCTCGTCCTTCACGAGGCGCATCGAATCGAGCGTCGCGCGTACGTCGACGACTTCCTCCGGCGCGGCGACGCCGGTTCGTGCGCGGCTCCGCACTTCGTTCAGAAGGTCGGCGACCTTGCGATCCCAGGGCTCGGACAGGCCGAGCGGCGTGAACAACGCCGGGCGGTCGGACGCGATCTCGGGAAGCCTTTGCGAAAGCGCCGAGATGGGCAGCGCCTCGTCGAAACCGAAGATCTCGCGTGCGGCATCGGGACCGTAGCGAAAGCCATCCCATATCTCGCGCTCCTCGTCGCGCTCGCGACAGAAGAGCACGTGGCGATCGCCGTCGGGGCCGGCGTCGAGCGCGATCACGGCTTCGGGTTCCGGAAAGCCGGACAGATAATAGAAATAGCTGTCGTGACGGAATGGATAGAGCGAGTCGCGATTGCGGGCGACCTCGGCCGCGGTCGGCACGAGCGCAAGCCCGCCACCGGTGCGCTCGCGCATCGCCTTCAGAACCGCTTCGCGGCGCTTGCGGTAGACGTGATGCGCGTGGTTCATCAGGTGTCAGTTGTCAGTTGCGGCGGAGTTTTGTGCGCATAGTCCTATGATCGCATTATAGGTGACGGCGAAGGAGATCGACCGATGAACGAGCAGGCCGCGAAACCGGCAGCGAACGCAACGCGACAGCCCGCGCTCGAGGGCTCGCTCGCGCAATTCGGCGCAAAGCTCCGCGATCGCGCCGTTCGCGCGGAAACCATCGTGCAAGCGTTGCTCGATCGCATTGCTGACGAGAACGCGATGCTCGATGCGTTCACGCACGTGAACGCACAAGGCGCGCTCGCCGCCGCGCGCGCCATCGACGCGTGTGTTGATGCGGCCATCGATCTCGGCCCGCTGATGGGTGTGCCGATCGTTCTCAAGGATCTGTACGCCGTCGACGCGATGCCGCTCACCGCCGGATCGCGAATCGATCTTCGCGGATGCATGCCGGCCGAAGGTTCGATCGTGCGCATGTTGAAACGCGGCGGCGCCATCGTCCTCGGCAAGACGCGCACGACCGAGTTCGCGTTCGGAGCGTTCAACCTCACGCATCCGACGCCGCGCAATCCAAGCGACGCGAGCGCGCATCGGATGCCCGGCGGATCGTCGTCCGGCTCCGCGGTCGCACAGGCGGCCGGGCTTTGCGCGATCGCGTTCGGCAGCGATACCGGCGGCTCGGTACGCCAACCTGCTGCCCTTTGCGGTGTGGCTGGCTTCAAACCAACGGCACATCGACTTCCGCTCGACGGCGTGTTCCCGCTTTCGCCGACGTTCGACAGCCCCGGCTGGTTCGCCGATCGCGTCGCCGATCTTTCGACCGTCTGGGAAATGCTCTCCGGCGAATCCCCTGCATCCGTTCGCGAAGTCGACCGGCTCGTCTTCGGCCGCCCGGATGCGTATTTCTTCGACAATCTCGACGCCGACGTCACGCGCGCATTCGACGCGGCGGAACGCGCGCTGCGCGACGCCGGTGCGCGAGTCGTTCCGGTGACGTTGCCGCAGCTTCGCGATCTTGCCGCGGCGTTCGGCCCCTACCTCTCGGCGGAATTGGTTTCGTACCTTGGCCGCGAGCGCGTGATCGCGAATCTCGAACGGATGGATTCGGTCGCGTGCGCGCGAATCGCATCGGGCCTCACGCTCACCGCCGAAGCCCTTCTGCGGTTGCGCGAGCGCTTCGCAGCGCTTGCGCGTGAGGCATCCACTGCGATTGCCGGCGTCGATGTGCTGATCACGCCGACGTGCCCGCGTGTTGCACCGCCGGTCGACGGCTTTCGCACGACGGAATCCGCCGCCGCCTGGAATGCCGATTCGCTGCGCTTGACAAGGCCCGGCAATCTGTTCGGGCTTTGCGGCATTTCGCTGCCGATCGGCCATCTCGCGGGCTCGCTTCCGGTGGGGTTGCAGTTGCTCGCGCGCGGTGGCGACGATGCGAATCTGCTCGCGATCGCGGCAAGCGTCGAGAAAGTCGTCGGAGCCACGCCCGCCACGAACAAGTGAATGCGCGCGCACAGGCAGACGCGCGCACCGCGTTCGTCGCGCTCGCCTCGACACTCGCGATTCAGATCTACATCTCGTTTGCAGCAACCGCGGCGGCCGTGCTTGCGCCTGAGATCGCACGGACGTTCGGCGTCGAGGCACGCTGGATCGGCGTGTTCATCGGTCTCGTGTACGCCGGTGGCATGTTCGCGAGCCTTGCAAGCGGCGGCTTCATCGAGCGCTACGGCTCGATCCGCATATCGCAGGCCTGCGTCGTCCTGGCGGCGCTCGGCGTCTTGCTCATGGTCGTTGCGCCGTCGAATGCCGTTGCCTGGGTCGCGCTCGCCGCAATCGTCATCGGGCTCGGTTATGGACCGGTGACACCGGCGTCGTCACACCTGCTGCAGCGGACGGCGGCACCAAAGCGGATGGCGCTCACGTTCTCGATCAAGCAGACGGGCGTACCGGCCGGCGCAGCACTTGCCGGGGCCATCCTTCCAGCGGTCTCGCTGATGATCGGTTGGCGGGAGGCGTTCGCGCTCGTGTCGCTCTTCGGGCTCGTCGTCGTGGCAAGCGCGCAGCCGGTACGCGCAGCGCTCGATGCCGATCGAGGCGGCCGCGGCCGGTTCACGATTGCTGCCATTTTCGCGCCGCTCGCATTGCTGCGCGAATCGCGCGCGCTGCTCGAGCTCGCGCTCGTGTCATTCGTCTATTCGGCGACGCAGGTATGCCTGACGACGTTCCTGGTCGTGCACCTGACTCAGACGCTCGGCTGGTCGCTCGTCGCCGCCGGGCTCGCGCTGACGGCGGCAACTGTCGGCGGCGTCGCGGGCCGCATCGGCTGGGGTTATGTTGCCGATCGCTGGCTTTCGCCGCGCCGCGTGCTGATCGTCATCGGTTTTCTCGCCGGCGTGTTTGGCGCGTGCATGGTCGCCGCGACGCCGGCATGGCCGAAAGCGACGATCGTCGTGCTGGCGACGCTTTTCGGCATCACGGCGGTCGGCTGGAACGGCGTGCAGTTATCGGAGGTCGCGCGTCTTGCGCCGCCGGGAGGCGCGGGTAAGGTCACCGGCGCCAGCGGATTCGTCACCTTCGCGGGCGTCGTCGTCGGTCCGCCGTCGTTCGGATTGCTCGCAAGCCTCGGCGGCAGCTATCGGATCGGCTTCGCCGCGTTCGCGCTGGCGAGCGCGGGCGCGGCGGTCGGACTTATCAGAGGTCAGGTAACAGGGAACAGATAACAAGGGAACAGGGAACAGGGGAACAGGGAACAGAAAAACGAACGCGCGAGCGCGCCGTAGCGAGGAGCCTGCGGGGAAACGACCTTCTGATTACAATGGTCCTATCCTGGTGGAACGCGTGCCCCCGGCGCTTCCTCTGTTCCCTGTTACCTGACCTCTGTTCCCCGACACCATGGACCGCATTCCCGACATCGACCCGCAGGAAACCCGCGAGTGGCTCGACGCCCTCGACGGCGTGCTGCAGACGGAAGGTCCCGATCGCGCGCATTTCCTGATCGAGCAATTGATCGACAAGGCGCGCCGTTCCGGCGCGTTCCTTCCTTTCTCGGCCAACACCGCGTACATCAACACGATCCCGCCCGAGCGGCAGGTGCGCATCCCCGGCGACCAGAAGATCGAGCATCGCATTCGTTCCTATTCGCGCTGGAACGCGATGGCGATGGTCGTGCGCGCGAACAAGCATTCGAACGTCGGCGGGCACATCGCGAGCTACGCCTCGGCCGCGACGCTCTACGACGTGGGCTTCAATCATTTCTGGCACGGCATGTCGGACAAGCATGCCGGCGACCTCGTCTTCATCCAGGGCCATTCGTCGCCCGGCATCTATGCGCGCGCGTTCCTGCTCGGGCGGCTCACCGAGACGCAGCTCGACAACTTCCGCCACGAAGTCGATGGCAAGGGCATCGCGTCGTATCCGCATCCATGGCTGATGCCGGACTTCTGGCAATTCCCGACGGTGTCGATGGGCCTCGGTCCGCTGATGGCGATCTACCAGGCGCGCTTCATGAAGTACCTGAACGATCGCGGTCTCGCCGACACGGCGGGACGCAAGGTCTGGTGCTTCTGCGGCGACGGCGAGATGGACGAGCCGGAATCGATGGGCGCGATCGGCATGGCGTCGCGCGAGGCGCTCGACAATCTGATCTTCGTCGTCAACTGCAACCTGCAGCGCCTCGACGGGCCGGTGCGCGGCAACGGCAAGATCATCCAGGAGCTCGAAAGCGACTTCCGCGGCGCCGGCTGGAACGTGATCAAGGTGATCTGGGGCTCGCGCTGGGATGCGCTGCTCGCGCGCGACAAGAAGGGCATTCTGATGCGCCGGATGATGGAAGCGCTCGACGGCGAATACCAGACGTTCAAGTCGAGAGACGGCGCCTACGTCCGCGAGTACTTCTTCAACACCCCCGAATTGAAGGAGCTCGTCGCCGATTATTCCGACGAGGATGTCTGGAACCTGAACCGCGGCGGCCACGATCCGCACAAGGTCTACGCGGCGTATCACGCAGCCGTCAACCACACCGGCCAGCCGACGGTGATCCTCGCCAAGACGATCAAGGGCTACGGCATGGGCGAAGCCGGCGAGGCGCAAAACATCACCCACCAGCAAAAGAAGATGCACGTCGAGGCGATCCGCCGCTTCCGCGACCGCTTCGCGGTGCCCGTGCCCGACGACAGGCTCGAGGAAGTGCCGTACGTCAAGTTCGAGGAAGGTTCGCCCGAGCTCGCATACATGCGCTCGCACCGCCTCGAGCTCGGCGGTTATCTTCCCGCGCGGCGACGCAAGGCCGAGCCGCTCAAGGTGCCGGAGCTCTCGGCGTTCGACCGTTTCCTGAAAAGCACCGACGAGCGCGAGATCTCGACGACGATGGCGTTCGTGCAGATCCTGCAGACGCTGCTGCGCGACAAGAACATCACGAAGCATATCGTGCCGATCGTGCCCGACGAATCGCGGACATTCGGCATGGAGGGGCTCTTCCGTCAGCTCGCGATCTGGAACCAGTTAGGCCAGCTCTACACGCCCGAGGACCGCGACCAGCTCATGTTCTACAAGGAGGACAAGCGCGGCCAGATCCTTCAGGAAGGCATCAACGAGGCGGGCGCGATGTGTGACTGGATGGCCGCGGCGACGAGCTACTCGACGCACGGCGTCCAGATGATCCCGTTCTACATCTTCTACTCGATGTTCGGTTTCCAGCGCGTCGGCGATTTCGCGTGGGCGGCAGGCGACATGCGCGCGCGCGGATTCCTTCTCGGCGGCACCGCGGGCCGCACGACGTTGAACGGCGAAGGCCTGCAGCACGAGGACGGCCAGTCGCAGGTCTACGCATCGACGATTCCCAATTGCATCTCGTACGATCCCACGTTCTCCTACGAAATTGCCGTCATCATCCAGGACGGCCTTCGCCGCATGCATGCGGAACAGGAGGACGTCTATTACTACCTGACGGTGATGAACGAGAACTACCGCCATCCTGCGATGCCCGATGGCGCGGCCCCTTCGATCATCAAGGGGATGTACCTGTTCAAGGCGGGCGCGACGAAGAGCAAGGGACTGCGCGTGCAACTCCTCGGGTCGGGAACGATCTTCCGCGAAGCGATCGCTGCGGCCGATCTGTTGCGCGCGGACTGGGGCGTCGAATCGGATCTGTGGAGCTGTCCGTCGTTCACCGAGCTCGCGCGCGAAGGCCGTGCCGTCGAGCGCTACAACATGCTGCATCCGACCGCGAAGCCGAAGATGTCCCACGTTGCGAATTGCCTTTCGACGACGAGCGGACCCATCGTCGCGGCCACCGATTACATGCGCACTTTCGCCGAGCAGATCCGGCCTTGCGTCAATCGTCGCTATGTCGTGCTGGGCACCGACGGTTATGGACGTTCGGACACGCGCGAGAAGCTGCGCGAGTTCTTCGAGGTCGATCGCCACAGCATCACGGTCGCTTCGTTGAAGGCGCTTGCCGACGATGGCGCGTTGCCGGTAACGAAGGTCGCCGACGCGATCGCGAAGTACGGGCTCGATCCGTCGAAGCCCGCGCCGTGGACGGTTTGAAATGAAGCCCCACACTCGATGAACACGATCGACGTCAAGGTTCCGGACATCGGCGACTTCAAGGACGTGCCGATCATCGAAGTGCTCGTGAAGCCGGGCGATCACGTCGGTGTCGACGATTCGCTCGTGACGCTCGAATCCGACAAGGCGACGATGGACGTGCCTTCGCCCGCCGCGGGCACGGTGTCGCGCGTCGCCGTCAAGGTCGGCGACAAGGTGAGCGAAGGCAACGTCGTGCTGACGCTCGAATCGGAGGACCGAGCGGCAACCTCGTCGCCGCCGCGCGGTGACGGGGCCGGCAAGGGCGCGCATGAAGTCGCGTCTCGCGTGGGAACTGCAACGCCGCCGCCTGCACCGGAAGTCGTAACGCCCGCACCGCGTGGCGAAAAGGGCCGTGCCGACGCGCCCGGCGAAGGCGCCAGCGCGACGCCGCCCGCGGGCGCGACGATCGAAGTTCGTGTGCCCGACATCGGCGATTTCAAGGACGTGCCGGTGATCGAGATGTTCGTGAAGCCGGGCGACATCGTGAAAGCCGACGATCCGATCGCGACGCTCGAATCCGACAAAGCAACGATGGACGTGCCTGCGCCGATCGGCGGCGTCGTCGAGGGCGTGCGCATCGCGGTGGGCGATCGCGTCAGCGAAGGCACCGCGCTCGTCACGCTGAAAACGTCGCAGACGGGCGCCGAGCCAGCGAGTCGCGACGTGCCGCCGAGCGCGCCGAGCAATTTCGATCGCGCCGTTCCGCCAATCGCGGGTGAGGCGATCGCGAAAGCCGCGAAGCCCGCGCGTGACGAACGCGTGCCCGAAGGCGCGACGCGTCCGGTGCTACGTCCCGACGTGCAACCGCAGACGGCTGCGGCGCCGGACGTGCCGACCCCAGGACACGCCGCGCACGCATCGCCGTCGGTGCGCAAGTTCGCGCGCGACCTCGGCGTCGACATCGAAAGGGTGACGGGCAGCGGTCCGAAGGGCCGCATCCTGCACGAAGACGTTCAGCAGTTCGTCAAATCCGCGCTGTCGGCGCCAGCGCTCACCGTGCAGGCGCCGGCAGGCAGCGGTGCGCTTGCAGTCCTGCCATGGCCGCAGGTCGACTTCGTGAAGTTCGGCGCGATCGAGCGCAAGCCGCGCTCGAGAATCAAGAAGATTTCCGGCGCAAACCTCGCGCGCAATTGGGTGATGATCCCGCACGTCACCCAGTTCGACGACGCGGACATCACCGAGCTCGAAGCGTTCCGCGTCGCGATCAACAAGGAGAACGAGAAGTCCGGCGTCAAGTTGACCATGCTCGCGTTCCTGATCAAGGCTTCGGTCGCGGCATTGCGCACGTACCCCGACTTCAACGCGTCGCTCGACGCCGATGGCGAGAGCCTCGTCTACAAGAAGTACTTCAACATCGGCTTCGCGGCCGATACGCCAAATGGCCTCGTCGTGCCGGTCATCAAGGGTGTCGACGCCAAGGGCGTGCTCGAGATCGCGAAGGAGATGGCCGAGCTTTCGGCGAAAGCACGCGAAGGCAAGCTCGCGCCGACGGAGATGCAGGGCGGCTGCTTCTCGATCTCATCGCTCGGCGGCATCGGCGGAACGATGTTCACGCCGATCATCAACGCGCCCGAAGTCGCGATCCTCGGTGTTTCCCGCAACGTGACGAAGCCCGTCTGGGACGGAAAGCAGTTCGCGCCGCGACTGATGCTGCCGCTGTCGCTTTCTTACGACCATCGCGTGATCGACGGTGCGGAAGCCGCGCGGTTCATCGTCTATTTCGCGAACGTGCTCGCTGATTTCAGGCGAGTGCTGCTGTAGACGGCGCCGTTGCCTGAAGCGCGATGCCCTGATCCGGCGCATCGGACGAGCCGCAGCATGAGACCACGCGAGCCGAAAGTGCAAAGCATTGTGCCGAACGAAGCGGTGATGACGCTGCAGCGCCTGCCCTACTTCGTCGGTATCTCGGGTCGCACGGTGGACGCCACCGGACTGTCGATGCACATCGTCGTCATTCCGCCGGGCGCGCGCGCCGAGCCGCATATCCACGTCGGCTACGAGACGGGCATCTACGTGCTCGAAGGCAGCGTGTGCACGCGCTGGGGCCCGCACCTCGAGCATGAAGTGGTGAGCAAGGCGGGCGAATTCCTGTTCGTGCCGCCGGGCGTTCCGCACGAGGCGATCAATCTGAGCGCGACCGAACCTGCGCGAGCGGTCGTCGCGCGGAACGATGCCGCGGAGCAGGACAAGGTGCAGCCGTATTGCCCGCCACCGCCGGGCGCGCCTTGAGCTCGCGCTATCGCGCTTTGCTCCCGAAGGAGATCACGATGGACCATCAACGTACGCGCCTGCTCGCATCGGTTGCTGCATCCCTGGCGATCGCCGGCTGTGCCACGCCTGCGCCCACGCGGCCAGTTGCCACCGGATATCGCTGCGACAATCCGCAAGGAAGCGTCGACCGCCGCGCATGCGAAATGGCTGCGCAAGGTCCGGACGCGCTGCGCCGTTTCGTCGAGCGCACGCGCGGCATCTACGAACTGTATTACTGGGATTACATCCAAACGCCGATGCGCGGCGCCACGGCCGCTACGCCGAAGCGCATCGCGGCAAGCGGCTCGGCGAAGCCATAACCCCGGCGGGTCGCGGCAGCGTGACGCAGGACGAACAAAAGCAGCTCGTCGCGCGCGAAGCGCTTCGCTACGTCGTCGAGGACGCGTGGCTCGGCGTCGGATCGGGCTCGACCGTCAACTACTTCATCGACGCGCTTGCGAAAAGCCGGCTTCGCATCAAGGGCGCAATCGCAAGCTCGGTGGCGAGCGCGAAGCGGTTGGCGTCGCACGGGATCGACATCGAGGAGCTCAACAACGTCGCGGACATTCCGGTCTGCATCGACGGCGCCGACGAGGTGACATCGTCCGGCGCGATGATCAAGGGCGGCGGCGGAGCACTGACGCGCGAAAAAATCGTCGCCGCCGTTGCTCGAAAGTTCGTCTGCATTGTCGACGAATCGAAGAAGGTCGATCGCCTCGGCAGGTTTCCGCTGCCGATCGAGGTGATCCCGATGGCGCGAAGCTACGTCGCGCGCGAGCTCGTGCGAATGGGCGGGCGTCCCGAATGGCGGATGGGATTCACGACCGACAATGGCAACGCCATCCTCGATGTGTCCGATCTGCGGATCGACGATCCGCTTGCGCTCGAGGATCGGATCAACCAGATCGCGGGCGTGGTGACGGTGGGCCTGTTCGCGCGACGCGGCGCGGATGTCGTTCTGATCGGGAGCGAGCGGGGCGTGGAAACGCTGCCCGTCCCCGTGGCGGGCTAGAATGACCCGATGAACGACATTGCGAGCTCAGCCGTTGCGCAGGTCGCCGACATCGCGCGCTACATGCAGAATGTCGGCTGGGCAGCGCGCACAGCTTCGCGCGTCGTGGCGCGCGCTGACACAAAAGCGAAGAATGACGCGCTTTCGCATGCCGCCTCGGCGCTTCGCGGCAACACGGCGCGGCTCATCGAAGCGAATCGGCGCGACGTGGAGGCGGCGCGCGCCGCCGCGCACGACGACGCGTTCGTCGATCGATTGACGCTGACCGAGCGCGGCATCGAAGCGATGGCGCGCGGACTCGAGGAGATCGTCGCGCTTCCCGATCCCGTCGGCGAGATTTCGGAGCTGCGATTCCGGCCGTCCGGCATCCAGGTCGGCATGATGCGGGTGCCGCTCGGCGTGGTCGCGATCGTCTACGAATCGCGGCCGAACGTCACGGCCGATGCAGCGGGCCTGTGTCTCAAGTCGGGCAACGCGACGATCCTACGCGGAGGATCGGAGGCCATCGAAAGCAACCGCGCCATAGCGCAATGCATTCGCGAGGGATTGCGCAAGAGTGGCCTACCCGAGCAAGCCGTGCAATTGATCGACACGACCGATCGCGCCGCGGTCGGTCACCTGCTTACCGATGACGCGCATGTCGACGTGATCGTTCCGCGCGGCGGCAAGTCGCTGATCGAGCGCGTTGCACGCGAGGCGCGCGTGCCGGTGTTGAAGCATCTCGACGGTGTATGTCACGTCTTTATCGATGCCGATGCGGACATCGACATCGCGGTACGGATCGCCGACAACGCGAAGACGCAGCGCTATTCGACGTGCAACACGATGGAGACGTTGCTCGTGCATGCCAGCATCGCGCCGCGCGTGCTGCCGCCAATCGCGGCGATCTACGAGGCGAAGGCCGTCGAGATGCGCGGCGATTCGCGAGCGCGCGAGATCGCCCCGTCGATCAAGAGCGCGACGGAGAACGACTGGTACGCAGAATATCTCGCGGCCATCGTCGCGATTCGGATTGTCGATTCGCTCGACTCCGCGATCGATCACATCGCGCGTTATGGCTCGCAACATACCGACGCAATCGTCACGGAAAACTACGCCAACGCCATGCGCTTCGTGCGCGAAGTCGACTCGAGCTCCGTGATGGTAAACGCGTCGACGCGCCTTGCCGACGGCTACGAGTACGGCCTGGGCGCGGAGATCGGCATCTCCACGAACAAGCTGCACGCGCGAGGTCCGGTCGGTCTCGAGGGCCTCACGAGCCGCAAGTGGATCGTGCTCGGCAACGGGCAGGTGCGAACCTAATCGGTGCC
>Ga0070731_10000865_pt1 | contig 35382 bp, 37 predicted proteins | sample Coa_R1_2_FD_66448 | JGI IMG/M metagenome (GOLD analysis project Ga0070731, IMG submission 66448) | Surface soil microbial communities from Centralia Pennsylvania, which are recovering from an underground coalmine fire - Coalmine... | ecosystem: Environmental > Terrestrial > Soil > Unclassified ... | reverse complement strand
CCAGTCTCCTTTATATGGCGTCGCTGGGATGCATCGAGATGAATCCGTGGCACAGCCGCGTCGGAAGTGAGAATTATCCCGACTGGTGCATTATCGATCTTGATCCCTGGAAAAATAGTTTCGAGAAAGTCATCGAAGCTGCCCAGGTGACTCACGAAATCCTGGAAAGCCTGGGCATTGAAGGTTATCCAAAAACCAGCGGCTCGACCGGAATGCACATTTACATACCATTAGGTGCAAAATACAGCTATGATCAATCCAAAGAGTTCGCGCGGATCATCGCGCGATTAGTGCATGAAAAGATCCCCGATTTTACAACCATTGAGAGGACCGTCAAGCAGCGTAATGGAAAAATGTATGTTGATTTCCTGCAAAACAGGCCGCAGGCGACAGTAAGTGCCCCCTATTCTCTCAGACCCAAGGCCGGAGCAACCGTTTCAATGCCGATACATTGGACAGAAGTAAAAAAGGGTCTTAGGATGAACGATTTTACAATATTTAATGCCATGGATCGAATAAAAACCGAGGGCGATATTTTCCAGCCGGTCCTTGGAAAGGGAATTAATCTGGAAAAATTGATTCGCCAGTTCGAATTGAAATCATAACAATTTACTGGTTGTAGTTTTACCACGCGCTCGGCACTCCCTGCGCAATCATTTCCGCAAGTCCGATATTGTCCGGTAATTATTTGCCCCCTTTTTCAGACAAACGGGCGGTCCTCGATGATTTCTTCGTCTGCATATTCTTCTTCAGACTGGCCGGGATTGAAATTCTGGCAGATATCGTCGAGGCCCTCTCCTATTTTCTTAAATCCTTGCTGAAGATTTTTTCGGGTTTCTCGTCCCGTTTGAGGAGCGAGCAGGAGACCCGCAACGGTTCCGGCGACAACGCCGAACACGAACATTGTAAATACACTACCCTTCATGACTAACGTTTCCCAGAAAAACGCACAAATCAAGCCATTAATTTAGAAGAATAGGCCAGCGTGGACTCGGAAGTCCATCAAAGGATGAAATTCAAACAAATCATGTATTTTATTTGAGGCTTCCTGTTACGCGGAAGTTTAAACGGTTGCTCTTTCTGAGCAATCGACCCAAGCCCGATAAATATTGTAGTCAACAGATGCGGAGGCATGATCCATTGAGTATCGGGTATTTTTTCAAATAGCCGTCCATTCCAGGAAATACTGATTGTGAACCCAAATCTCTTAATATGATTATGACGGAAAATATCGAAATCATCAGCATTGAATTCATCGATCGACTGAAGCCCGGAGACATTGTATTCAAGAGAGAAGGCCGTAAGTTTCTAGTCGCGGAGATTGTCCGGGACCAGGTCTGCCTCATTCGAATGGCAGGTTTTCATATTTCAAAACCCTTCCGTCCAACGATCCGATTGAAGACAGGTGGCGCGTGGAACGAAGCGCATTGTAACCTGCTTGTCTTTAAATCCCGCTATTTCGCATTTGTTATTCCTTGGGTGCGACCTCTGTCGTGGTCATTCGCCAATAACAAATTCTTACCATCCGGTTAACATCGTCTTTACTGGAATTAAGCAACTTTTACACGCTCCTATTCTGCAATTAAACTAAGATCCTCATGCTTAAAAGCAGAATAATCATAACAGCAGCCATTTATTTCGTTGTAGGATTTTTGGTTGCCTGCATTCTGATTTATATCATCAGGACTATGTAGCAATATGAATCATGTAACGGAAGTTTCGGCTGAAGTAAAAACATTAGTCGCGGAAAAACTTGGCATCGACGAACATGAAATCGGCGATGGCAAATCCTTTGCCGACGACTTCAATATGGACTCGCTTGATTTTTATGAGCTTATCATGTCCGCTGAAAAAAAATTCAACCTCCGGATTACCGATGAGACAGCAGAAAAACTACGAACCGTTGACTCGCTGGTTAATTATGTCGTTGAACATCTAACCTTTTCAGATTAAGGGCGTCGAGGCTTTGCAGAGTAATAAAACGAAGCAGACATAAAAATGATAATCATCATTGTTATGGGCGACAAGTCCCAGAATATGGCAACTGGCAATTGTCGGCGTGTAGACAGCAACCTGCACCTTTGATCGCAGCAATCCCGGCCATCTCTCGATCAATATGACCTTTGAAAATCCGAGGGGGAAATTGGTACAAACTGAGAGCTTTGCGGGGAATTATTTTCTACGATCCTATTCGAAACTTGGGTCTCAGTCACTAATTTTCCGAAATTTTCCAAAGAAGCCCTGCTGAAAAATTGTTGGCAGGGATATTGAGGCTTTTAATAAAAATATACATGGCACTATCTTGTTTAAGGTAGTGCCATTTTTTTGCGATAAAGTAGGCCTTGTTTTGTTTTATAACCATAGAAGGACAGTTTGATTGAAGTTTGTGCACTCAGGGTAGCGGTCTGGAAGACTGTCCGTATCCCTGCTTTTCCTGGCAGGGATTTTTATAGAAATTAACGTTTAAGTATATAGATCAGGTTGAAAGACTAAGCCAATTTTGACCATTAGTAGTAGTTTAATCCCCGTTATTCTTAACAGGGATTTTTATTTTTCAATGCGCATGTAAATGAGATATTTAAAAAAAATCGTCCCAGATGGCGTTATCGCCGTGCTTTCCGGATTGCGCTTGCCATTGCTACGCTGGTCTCCACAATAGTGATTATTTTTTTCGTTTTGAAGCTCTTCACGTGAATAAGCAAGAGGGGAACCCATGCTACTCATGAATAAGAAAGACGAGATCCTTTTCGGCCCACCAGTTATCCTCTCGCAACACCGGAAACCTGATCATCCTTACGCCGTGCCGGTCCGACTGCGCCATAACTATGAAACAATCTGCGCATACTTCTATGATCCTGTAATTCTCCTGTTTGGTTGGTTGGAAAACGACGTCACCCTTGCACAAACAGCTGATGATGTCTAATGAATCTATCCGGGTACTCATAAGTTGTTGTTTATCTGGTTTGCAATAAAGCCTTTCACTGCGCAGCAACAGCACAAAAACAGAGGCAGGGGCGGTCTGATTAAGTTCAATTATCGGAAAAATAAAATTGAACCTATTTAGCAAATAATAAAAGTCAAGTTTCGCACATTGCCGAAAGAATCCAAAAATTATCCTCAGGACTGCTTGCCTATTATTGTCCAGTCCCGATTTCCGTTTCCTTCAGCAATAAGAGCATCCATTTTATTCGCGACCGCTGGAATCACCGTCATTGATTTGCCCTTTTTTTCGACAGCCTTCATAAAGAGGCCGACGTCCTTTCTGGCCATCGAAAGCCCCCAGGAAGGATCTTCAAAATCTCCCGAAGCAATTCTCTTAAGCCTGGCCGGTAAAATCATAGAAGGGTTCCAGGATTCCAATAGGCTCGTTACATCGGAAACGGACACTTCTAGTGCATTTGCAAGAAAAAGTGTATCAGCGAGTCCCGCAGTAAAACAAACCAGAAAATTATTTCCCAACAGTTTCATGGCGGCAGCTTTGCCAGGTTCCGAACCGAATTGAAGGAGTTTCCCAGTCATGCCCGATAGCTCTGGTTCAAGCCGCTCAATGAGGGCCGGGTCGCCCGAAACCAGCATAAAGCCTGTAGATTCCAGTGCATTGACAGGACCCATAAACACAGGGGCATGCTGATATAGAAAGCCCCTGGCTTTCCAGTCTTCCGTTCTCTTTTTTGCACCTTCAACCGAAGTTGTTGTATGGTCCACAATGATAGTACCCGGCGAAAGGCCAGGCCTGGTTTTCGCGAGCACCGCGTCCACCACTTCATCGTCCATTACAGCAATATGAATTGTTTTTGCCCCTTTGACCGCCATCGCAGGATCGTCAAACGCCTTGGCTCCAAATTCTTCCAGTGCCTTTGCTTTTGAAATTGTCCGATTCCAAACTTGTACGGTTTTTCCTTTTTTGAGCATTGCCCTGACGAAATTATGTCCAAGCAAGCCAGTTCCTAAAAAAGCAATCATGTGATATTATCCATTTTTAAGCGATTAACATTCCCGGAATTTAAGCCACCTCATCCTGAAAATCATCCCGCTGTTCCGGATATGTTCAACAATAATATGGCCATCTTGTTGCATCTGCAGAAGCTTTGAGTCCATTGACCATGTGTATCAGGGGCAAAACGAATAGCTTTATAATGATGAGCGACCTCATGGCCGAAGGAACTAAAGTTTACCCTATTTTTGTTCAATATGGCTAACAGTGAATTTTTGATAAGGCAAGCGGAAAACGCGGATGCTAATAAGATATTCGAGTTTCTATGCGAGTTGGAAAACAGGGTTTTTGACTACCAAGAATTCTATCTGAATTATAGGAATAATATTTTCGGCAATAACAATGTCTACCTTGTCGCAAGTGATAAAGGTGGATTGGTCGTTGGCTACATTAGTTGCCATGGCCAGACCTTGCTCCATCATGGAGGAATGGTTTACGAGATACAGGAATTGTTCGTGGAAAAAAAATGGAGACGAAAAGGCATCGCAAGACTTCTGATTTCTACTCTTGAAGAACGCCTCGCAAAAAGAGATTACCAGGGTCTCGAAGTCTCCACCAATGCCGGCAGGCTGGAATCGCCAGAGTTTTACCGCAAGTACGGGTTTGAGCAAACCCATGTAAAATTTACCAAGAGCAGGAAGTAGAGCCAATCATCATCTGCATGCCGTTTTCCGTTTTGCCAAAGGCGAATGTCTATTTGGTCGATCTTAAAAAGACATTCCGGCAAAAAGTGCCGGAATGTAAGACTCGATAACGTGCGGATTAATAGAAGGAAAACGGAATAAGGTTTTTTCTATTGCGTCATACAGACACATTAATTCCGAATGACGATAATATGACAGTCCGTCTAAGAGTAAACCTTATTGCGACATGCCGTCTATCTACCTATACCTAAGCGTTAATTATTGCCTCAGGATGGATATGTCAATAATCAGTCACCATTTGACTGATTGGCAAAATCGGGCATCAAAAGGTTAAGGGAATCTAATGCAGAAGAAAAGTCGATGCGTTGACCCGCCCGTACAACCCGGATCCAACTGCGGCTAAGGCCGGGTTGCGCCGGACTTGGTCGAATTCAATGGGGTCAATAAACATAGTTTACAGAAATCCCTCTTGGGCCAGGGTCTGGGGGGTTTTTATATACCTTTTTTGCACACTGGTGCAATCCACAAAAAAGACTGGCTCGGAGAATTCCCAGATAACCTTGGCAAGACTGGCACAAATTCCTGGTAACTCTGCGAATCCAAACCGGGATAAAGTCATTCCGTACGAAGACTTTTCACCGGATTTGCGATTGCGGCGCGGACCGTCTGGAGGCTAAGCGTGACCAATGCGATAAGCACCATTCCTAAACCACTTATTCCGAATACCCACCAGCTTGCGCTCGTCCTAAACTGGTAGTTTTGCAACCAAGCATGAAAAGCAATCCAGGCTATCGGTGTTGATATCAGGAAAGCCAGCACGACTAATTTGATAAAGTCCCTCGAAAGAATTGTCAAAATGTTTGAAACGGTTGCCCCCAGCACTTTGCGTATGCCTATCTCTCTGGTTCGATTATTTGTAACATAAATGACAAGACCAAGAAGGCCAAGACAGCTGACAAAAATCATCAGGCCCATCGCCCACTCCAGCAGGCTGGAAACATGCTGTTCTGAATTGTACGCATTCCTAATATTCTCGTCAAAAAACCCATAATCGAATGCTTCATCCGGGTACGCTTTTTTGAATGTTACATCCATCTTAGATATTGCCTGTTTCCATTCGGGGCGGCTGCTGGAACCCAATGCGGCCATTTCCATTGCAGGTGGACGCAATGCAACAATCACCTGCCTATACGCAGAAATATTGGTGCAGAATATCATGGGTCCGATCTTATTGCCTAACGGATGTGCATGAAAGTCCCTGAATACGCCAACGATGGGAATGCGCTTGTCGTTCCAATTTAAGACCTTGCCAATGGCGTCAACGGGCTCTTTAAAGCCAAGAATATGTAGATAAGTCTCGTTAATTAACACCTCCCTCACCGTATCTGCGGGGTCAAGAAATCTGCCGGCAAGTAGCGGAATATTGAAAATCTTGATATAGTTGCTATCTGTCGCTTTCAGTTCAACGGCTGTTTCCAATTTCTTCTTACCGTCATCATATTTAACGGTTGAAGTCCACCATCCCCACGACGATGGTACATCACTGGCAAGACTGATTCGCAAAATTCGCGGATCTTTTTGCAGCTCATTGACAATGTAATTCCGCTTTATCATCGTAGTGTCTTCTTGCGGTATATGGAAACTGAGAATAGCCTCTTTGGTAAACCCAAGGTCAGTGTTGAGCATAAAATGAATCTGCTTGATCACCAGGATAGTCGAAATAACGAAGAATTGAGCAATGACGAATTGGGAAACGGTTAACGTTTGACGCATTCTTGACCTGCGGGTTTTACCCCCTTGGGACTGGTTCTTCAAGACTGCCATAGTCTTCAGCGATGAAAGTACCCGCGAAGGATAAAACCCCGCAAGTATTGTAATCGCAATCACCAGCAAAATGAGAAAGAGTACACCAGCAGGCTGCGACCATATATGAGGCAATCCGGGAGGTATAAAATCCGAAAAAGTCGTTAATAGAGCAGGGGTTAATAGCATCGACATTCCTGTAGCAGACAAGGTAACCATCATTGTCTCTGTCAGGAACTGCAAAACAAGTTGTCCCCTGGAGCTCCCCATAGTCTTTCGGATTCCGATTTCTTTCGCCCTTTGCGTTGCCTGGGCAGTCGTAAGGTTTATAAAATTAATGCAGCCGAGCAAAAGAAGAAAAACTGCAATTAGCATGAGACCATAAAGCGTCGGCTTACTCGCGACTGAATGTGCCAACACGCCGTAATCAGGATTAAAGTGAATGTCATCGAAGGGTTGCAGGTGATAAATCCATGTATAATTATTTTTCTTTGCGTCGCTGCCCTGGTATTTATTGAAGACTTCTTTAAGTTTATTATTGACCGATGCAACCGATGTATGTTGATCGAGCCGAACATATAACTGCTGGTCGCTCGTCGTCGAGCCCCAATCATCCCATTGCATCTTCTTCCTCAGGCCGTTGTTTTGGAGTATGGTCGAAAGGGAAATAAATTCCTGGAAAATATAATCAGTATTTCCCAGTTTACTTACATCCTCGACGATTCCCGTTACGCGCGCCGGAATGGTATCATCATAAACAATCTGCCGTCCAATGATTTCGGTAAATGGAACTGAAGGAAAATACATTCTGGCCCTGCTTTCGCTCAGCACCACTTCGCCAGGATTCCCAAGATACCCGTGCTGAGGGCCTGCGACCCATTTGTAAGGAATTAATTTAAAATATTGTTCATCGGCAAAAATGATACTGTCTTTTCTGTGAAACAAAGCCGGCTTCATGGGATCAGGTCCGGGAATAGCTAATTTAACCGGAGTAAAATATCTGAATGTGACCACGCTTTCAATGCCCGGTATTTCATTTTTTACCGCGTCAGCCAGCGGCGCCTGCGTACCGCGTGTATGCCCTTCATTGCCTTGGAAGGAGTAATCACTAACAACCCGGAAAATGCGGTCCCTATTTTTTTCGAAATGATCGAAACTGAAATCGTGTTGCACGACCAGGAAAATGACCATTGATGCACTCATGCCAATTGAGAGGCCCAACACATTGATCATAACGAAAATCTTGTTTCGGCGGAAATTCCGCAGGGCGATTAACAGGTAATTCTTGAACACAGTTGGAAAATTTAGTTGATCAAAAATATTAAACGGCGCGGCAAGCTTCTAACAATGTCTGTGCCATTTGATTTTGCGCTTATTAATCAATAGGTTGTAATTCCTTACTCCTAGCAGGTGTCCGCTATGCCGGTTTCGCCGTACGAATCCGAACAGTCGTATTGACCATCGGCAAGTTTGCACAAAAGATTTGCTCGAATAACGATAATGGAATGTTAAATTTCACTCCTGAATGCAAATCAGAATCGTGGCGGCAGTATCACATTGTAGTCATTTTTTCCCCGATAGAAAGCTCGATTCTCCCGGTTTAAGCATGAATTTGGTTGGCATAGTTTTTCCGGATACAAATGAAAAAGGAGGTTATTATGAATACCATGATGAAATCCGGAAGACAGGTAATGCCGCACGACCGCTGGCAAAATTTCTTTAATCCTGAAAGTTTTTTTTCAGATGAATGGTTGCGATCATCCAAGCTACCCGCCGTTAACATCAGTGAGGACGACAAGAATTTTTATATTGATGTTGTGGCTCCCGGATTCAAAAAAGATGATTTTACAATTAATGTAGATGACGACATGCTGACGATCAGTGCCGAAACAAAAATGGAATCAGAAGAAAAGGACAACAACAACAAGCAGTACAATCGACGGGAATACAGCTATAACTCATTTACGCGTTCATTTCAACTGCCCGATAACGTCAAGGACACTAACATTGAGGCAAAGTATGCCGACGGAATCTTGAAGTTGAATTTGCTAAAAAGCGAACAAAAGGCAAAACCTAAAAAACAAATAGCAATTGGATGATTTTGCACTTGAACTCTTCAGGGATTGATTCAGCCCTGAGGAGTTTTTATTGCAAAATGTTGTCTGTATCACGCAAACTGACCCGCGTGGTAGGCTCCGACAGGCGCGCCAAAAGCTATATTTATCCTGTTATGACTGTTAATGGCAATGACGGCCAAAGTTAGGTTGATCAGTTCCATCTCCGCAAACTGCCGTTTGGTATCCTGGTAAATGTCCTCAGCAATAAGAACTCCTGAGGGGCGTTGTTGCGTCGCCAACGATTCTGCCCAGGCAAGTGCTGCTTTTTCGCGATCTGAATAAAATGGAGCCTACCTCCAGGCGTCGAGGACGTATAACCTCTGTTCTGTTTCGCCTTCAGCCCTTAAATCTTTTGAATGCATGTCCAGGCAAAAAACACAGCCATTGATCTGGGATACGCGAAAATAAATGAGGTGAAGCACTTTCTTTCTATCGCGAATTGTGAGAGATATTTCCCGACTCCATAGAGTGCTGCCATGGCCGGTTTTCCGGCTTCCTGTACATTGACTCGCTGTTTCATCCTGTCATGATTTTTGATGTTTCTGAATTAGCGCCTCAATTGCTTCATCTTCTGCGCTAATAATGAGTGGTAAATTGTAAATTGGACAAGGCGTGGAATATTTTATATGGAACATCATACCGATCTTTTCGCGAAAGCACGTGAATTAGAAACAGAAATGAACTGGCCGGAAGCGGCGAGCGCTTATGAAATAATCGTTAAACAGGATCCTCTAAACGAAATGGCGATCCAGCGGCTACTCATTTTATACAGGAAACTCAAAGAATCAAAAAAAGAATTGCGCCTTCTCGACGAATCCATTAAGGCAAACCAGGCTAATTATTTGAATCAACAAAAAAACTGGGGCAAAAAAAACAAGTCGGCAGCCAAAATCAGCGGGGCGCTGGCAAAAAGGCTATCTGGCGAGGAACTTTACAAGGAGCCTATCGTGCTTCGATGGCAAAAGAGGAAACAGGGGTTACTAAAAAAACTTAAAACCGATTAGGGTCAGGGTTGACGTTATCGGGTCGAAACGCTCAAACTCGCATATAATAATCCGCAAAATAATATAGAATGGGAAAAATTATTGTGGGATTTGCGGTCAGCCTCGATGGATTTATCGAAGGCCCAAACCATGAAATCGATTGGATCATTCATGATAAAGATCAGTTCAAAAAATTAAAGGACCAATGGGATGGAACCGAGGCCATGATTTATGGACGAAAAACCTATGAAACCGTTATCACCATGGCCAAAAAGAGAAGAGACCTCATGAATCCTTTCAGCCACATGAAACATTACGTTTTTTCCGAGTCTCTCGAATTCGTCGAAGAAGGATTTATTCTGACGAAAGGGAATACCCGTGACCTTGTTGAAAAAATTAAAATGGGCCATGAAAAGAATATCGCGGTATTTGGAGGGGCTATTCTAGCCAGCTCTTTGATTAACCTAGGCCTCGTAGATGAACTGGTGTTCGCTATTTGCCCGGTTATCCTCGGTAGCGGCAAACCCTATTTTAGCGGCATTACGGGACGCAAGGACTTTTCCCTGAAGGAATCAGTAAGCTTTTCATCAGGCTTGGTTTCGCTTACATACTCCCTAAAACCGACCGAGCAGAAGCAGTTAAGCGGGGAGTAACAATCGTCGCAGTATACGAATGCCTTTTATAATAGGTCCGAAAAAAACAAGGGGTGGGTCAATGCTAAAATGAATCAGAGTTTATCTGGCCCTGAAATGCGGGTGATATAAGTTTTCCCCCGAATTACAGAGAGATTTGTATCGACCCAAAATACACGGGCGTATGCCTAGTCCTGAAAAAACTCTACACTATATTTTAGTGTATGACAACATATCAGATGGATGAAGATCACCCAAATCTTCGGCGCGAGGAGGATCGTTTTAGCGAGATTGAGATCAAAAGGATTGTTAAGGAGGTGAAGAGTGGAGCTCGTCGAAGAGTGATTGTAAAAAAATATAGTGCTGCTCAAAGCACGATTGCAAATTGGATGAGGGCAATGGTTCAACCACGTGCCAGGGGGAGAAGCAAGTGAAGGGAAACGAGATAGAAAAGACCTCTGTATTACCTGCATTGGCTGACAAGCGGATGACGATGCTGGAGACTATGTTGACTTGTCGTTTGAGTAGCAGTGCAATCAAGGCATGGCAAAGGGAATATAGGAGGCAATAGGGTGCATCCCGCTCGAGGGTCACTTAATCTTTGGCAATTCAGGGGAAAACTCGCTCAAGTCCATGCAAACACAATGTAAATTGCGTTTGATTAATCCCACTTCATGACAAACACGATCGTTTTTATCGCTGGTGCAATCTCGGGCTCATGCACGGCCTGGATAATCATACAAATGGTATGGAATAGCCGGCTCGCCAGTTTGAAACAAATTCACCAGAAAGAGCTTCAGCTGGCCCAGGCTGAAAGGGGCTTCCTCGAAAAAGCGTCTTCTTCGATGCGGGATACCTTCGGCTCGCTCGCCGCAGAAGCGCTGAATAATAACAATCAGGCCTTTGTCAATCTTGCAGAATCCAGGCTTAGTGAAAAGGTAACGGAGGCCCGTGGTCTGCTTGACGTAAAAGAACGCGCGATTGATGGACTTGTCAAACCACTGGCTGAAAGTCTTGGCAAGATAGATACGCGGATTAGCGAGCTCGAGATCAAACGAGAAAGCGCATACTCCCGGATTAATGCCGTGCTTGAGGGGATGCAAAAGGCGACGGAAACGCTTGGCCGGGGAACGCAACATCTTATCGGCGCCTTGAAAAACAGCGGAACCCGCGGAAGGTATGGCGAGATTGGACTGCGCCGCGTGGTGGAATTTTCTGGAATGACCGAACACTGCGATTTCCTGGAACAATTTTCGGTCAATGACGAAGATTCTATCATTAGACCTGATATGGTCATCCGCCTACCGGAATCCAGAACAATCGTAGTAGATTCGAAAACGCCACTGGATGCTTACATGCGAGCATTTGAAACCGAAAGTGACACGGAACAAAAGGAGATGCTGGCAAAGCATGCCGCAGCAGTCAAAGATCATTTGCTTCGATTGGGGAGCAAATCATATTGGAGCCAGTTTCCTGATTCTCCCGATTACGTCATCTTATATATGCAGATCGAATCTTCCTTTGCCGCGGCCCTCCAGGCTGATCCCGACTTAATCGAAAATGGTATACGCCGGAACGTCATCTTTGCAACGCCGACTACATTAATTACCCTGCTCCGGACGGTCGCCTTTGTATGGCAGCAACGCGAGGTCGCTGAAAACATTGACAAAATTCGAGAGGCGGGCATGGAGCTTTTCAATCGGACCACCACCCTTCTAAAACATTTCGATAATATAGGAAACAGCCTGAGGTCCGCTGTCGGCAATTACAACAGTGCCGTTTCGTCTTTGGAAAACCGATTTATCCCTCACGCCAATAAACTGAAGACGTTGGGATCCGCCTTCACTAAAAATGACCTGCCCGAGCTTAATCAAATAGATATTGCCGTGAGAAAGCCGGATTTGCCAGATAACTCACCTGGTTCCGATGCCATGGATGCCTCGTGAACCATAAACTCAACGACCATTAGTGAACATAAAAAAACTGACTGCAGCGATGGAAGCGACATTACCCAGAACAACATTAAATTTTGGGAATGCATTGAAGTCATTCGTCGAATTGATTCCGATCATGAATTTCTATTTTCTGTCTTATCAATTGTATTTCTTAAAGCCTTGACGGTCCGCCCTACTGGTTTTGACGGGATTTGAACCCGCTGGTCGTGCTCCCTTGCGTGGCTACGGCCTTCGCCTTTTCATTGTTATTCCGTCAAAAATCCTAAAGCAGAATTACAAGGTGGGTGGTTTTTGTGCCCGGAATTCCCCTGATGATCTCAATCGTTTTGAAACGGCCCCCCTTTCGCCTAAAAATTGAGTAACCTTCATGCAATAGATTTGTTGTCATACACTAGAATTTAGAGTATAGCTTTTGTTAGGACCAGGCAAATTTATTTGCTCCTAAAATAACTTTGTAATATTTGCCAAGAACAAGTCGAATCCGTTTTTACATTGTTGTTCATTTACCTAACGCGATTTGAAAAATTTCGAAAAAATAATTTTATGAAAGCAGCAGTCATTAGTGGATTTGGCGAGATTCCCGAGTACTTGGACTTTGCAGAGCCCGTAGCCTTGCCGAACGAAACAATCGTTACTGTCAGGGCCAGCGCCCTTGAAAATTTTGATAAGGCTGCAGTCGAAGGGACGCATTATGCAAGTAAGTCGCTATTTCCAACATTCCCTGCAATTCCGGGGACTGACGGAGTCGGAATTACTGAAGATGGAAGATTGGTTGGTTTCGGTGGCCTGAGACCACCGTTCGGTGCATTCGCCGAAAGAGCACCAGCTGCGTTTACTGTTTCGATCCCCTCAGATATCGACCCGGTTAGCGCTGCAGCCATTCCCGCTTCAGCGCTGACGTCGCTGCTACCCCTGAAATATGCTGGCAAACTCCAGCCGGGTGAGACAGTCCTCATTCACGGTGCTACAGGTGTTTCTGGAAGGATCGCGGTAGAAGTTGCTCGGCTGATTGGTGCGCGAAGAATAATTGGAACGGGCAGGAATAAAAAATCGCTCGAGAAAATACGCTTACTTGGCGCTGATGTAACAGTTAACCTGGATTTGCCAGATGAAGAAGTTGCATCGAATTTCCGCGACCTTGGAGACGTCGACGTTGTTCTTGATTTTATTTGGGGCCGCCCCGCCGAGCTATTAATCAACAGCTTTATCCCTGGCGTTGTCGGATTTGCAACGCGAAGGATTCGATACATACACGCTGGCGAAAAAGCGGGGTCACGCGCTTCAATTCCAGGCGCTGCCTTACGAACGTCCGGTCTTGAGCTCATGGGTGGGGGAAGGATTGACCACGCGTCGCTCCAACATGAATTGGAACGGGTTTATGGCTGGATTCGTGAAGGCCAAGTGCATATGGACATTGAGATGGTGCCTTTGCATGAGATTTCCAAGGCCTGGCAGCGCATCGACCTTGCAGGCAGACGTCTGGTAATTGTTTCTTAGAAGGAAGCCTATCCTCAAAATAAGTGACCATCAAATACCAACCCTAATGCAAAAAATTATAAAACAGAATAAGAGGGCCGAACAAATCTCACGCTAAAGTGAATATCGCCAATAAGAAATAAAATTGCATTTTTGCATCGACACGGCTAAGAAGCCAATATCAAAATACAATTATGCGACGTCTCGCCATGCTAACCAGCGTGCTAATAATTGGCACGGGATCCGGAATTTCACAAAACATCCCGGTCGCGCTGTCACGAAAAATTGATAGTTTGTTTTTAATCTGGAATACAACGTCCAGCCCGGGATGTAGCGTGGGCATTGTCCGTAATGACAGCCTGATTTACGCTAAAGGCTATGGCATGAGTAACTTGGAATATGGTATTATCAATGAGCCGCGCACCATTTATCACATGGCGTCAGTATCGAAACAATTTACCGCCTATGCGATTCTCTTGCTGGAAAAGTCCGGGAAATTAAGTATCGACGATGACGTGCATAAATACCTCAACTGGTTTCCGGACATGCATAAAAGAATTACCATCCGCAACCTCCTCAATCATACGAGCGGAATTCGGGATCAGTGGGAGTTACTGGCAATTGCCGGTACAAGGCTGGATGACGTCATAACGCAGGAGCAAATCGTTAAACTGCTAAGCAGGCAGCAGGCTTTAAACTTTGAGCCGGGTTCAAAGTATGCCTATTCAAACAGCGGGTTCACCATGCTCGCCGAGATCGTGAAGGCTGTAAGCGGTCAGACACTTCGCCAGTTTACGGATTCGGCGATATTCAAGCCACTTGGCATGACGAGCACCCATTTTCATGATGATTATACCGAGATCGAAAAAAACCGGGCTTATTCCTACGATACTGACGATTCCGGCCGCTTGGTCAACAGCATTCTCAGCTACTCGAATGAGGGTGCCACCAGCCTTTTTACCAACGTCCCTGATATGAGCAAGTGGGTAATGAATTTTTATCAGACGCGTGTAGGAGACGCTTCGACCATTACCGAACTTGCTGAAAAAACACGGCTAACCAGTGGCAAAGAAATATCCTATGCTAAGGGCATCGTGGTGAATGATTTCCGGGGGCAACGCCAATTTGGGCACGACGGAGCTGACGCTGGATATCGCACTAGCATCAGCGTCTATCCAGATTTGAAACTCGGGTTTATTGTATTTAGTAACTTCGGAGATTTCGATCCATCCGGCAAGGCGCGGGAAATGGCGTCACTGTTCATTCCCGAACCAGCTGCAAAGAAAAAGCAAGAGGCCGCAAAAAAAGTTGATTCCACAACTGCCGTCATATCTGATACCAACGCTATACACTTTTTGCTGGGAAGTTATTCGGGGGAAGATGCTCACTTTGGCCTCAGACTGCGCGACCAAAGACTGTATTGGGTTCTTGGCAACGGCAAAGAAAGATTGCTTATTCCATCAATGCGTGACTCATTTGCAGATGCGATACTGCCAGAAGTGAAATTCCTGTTTAGCCACGAAGGAGGAAAGACTATTATGCACGAGTTTTGGCCTGATAATAGCCGAGTCCTGACAAAATATGACGAGAGGAAATTGACTGACGAGGAGCTTGGGGCTTTTACAGGAGTTTTTTATTGCCCGGAACTTGACTGCAAGTACGGGGTAGCGTTGAAGAATCATCAGCTGGTACTTACCAATGATAAATATGATGACAAGCCACTGACCGTGAGGGGTGACTTCCTTACGGATGATTACTGGTGGATTCAAAACATCAAAATGCTTAGGAGTTCTTCCGGAAAAATTACGGGTTTCGAAACTAATTCAGGGCGCGTTCAACATTTGTTTTTTGAAAAATTGAAATAAGCTTCGAGTTCACGAAACAGGCTCAGTTGGCACTTGGTTTTGCCTTTATTAGCGAACCGATTTTTCGCATGAGTTCCCGAATGTTGAATGGCTTGCTGATAAAATCGTCTGCTTTCGAATCATTGACTGAAGCCGACGTGATCTGCCCTGCTGAATAAAGGATGATAGGTATTGAATGAAACCGCTTACTGGACTTAAGTGTTCGGCAAACCTCGCGACCGTCCGCATTCCCGAGGTAAATATCCATCAAAATAATATCCGGTTTCTTTTTTTTGAGGATCTCTGTGATCTCATCGGCATGGCCAACGCAAGTTGCTTTAATTCCATGATTGGTTAGGATTGTGCCCACCATTTCAAGCAGGTCAGCATCATCGTCAATAATCAGGGCGCTAAGCATGTATTGGTTTTCGCATTTTACGTCTTACTGCCGCAAAACTGAAGCCAAAGCCTGAATGATTGATCGATTCGACGGGCGAAATCGCGCATTACTTAGAAAAATCGACTACATTTGGTTACCCTGCCGGAACTTTCACCACCTAATTTTCGTTTGCATGCATGAGCACTTTGAGGAGCGGCAGTCAATGCTGGCTGCCATCATCGATTCGTCCGAAGATGCGATTATCAGCAAGGATTTGAACAGTATCATCATGAGCTGGAACAAATCGGCGGAACGCATGTTCGGGTATACGGAGGAAGAAGTAAAAGGTAAAAACATTAATATTCTCATACCCCGTGAAAGGTGGGAAGAAGAGGATCTTATCATCGCGCAACTGCGAGCTGGTAAAAGAGTGGAAAATTTTGAGACGATCCGGGTTGCCAAATCGGGACGGAGACTTCATATTTCGTTGACCATTTCCCCCATCAAAAATGCGAGTGGTACAGTTATCGGAGCTTCTAAAATCGCCCGGGACATAACCAGGCAAAAAGAAAACGAGGAAAAAATCCGTCAATACACCCGTCGGCTGGAGCTGATCAATTCGGCCGGAACAGCCATTTCAACCAGACTTAATGTCTCAGATATTCTTCAAAAAGTAACTGACATTACTACCGTGCTAAGCGGCGCAGCCTTCGGAGCATTCTTTTATAATCAGATCAATAATAAGGGGAATACCTACCGGCTTGTTACAGTATCGGGTGTGCCTGGTGAAGCGTTCGATAAACGGGAACTACCAAGGGAAACTGAAGTTTTTCTTGAAGCATTTTCGGGAAAATCCATCCTGCGCTCCGACGACATCACGAAAGATCCCCGTTACGGGAAAAATGTTCCATATCATGGGATGCGGGACGGCCATCTGCCAGTGATCAGTTATTTGGCAGTGCCAATCAAATCACCGGGCGGCGTTGTCGTCGGCGGCCTGTTTTTTGGGCATTCGGAGCCAGGAAAATTTACGAAGGAGCATGAACTCCTGGTGAGCGCAATTGCATCCCAGGCGGCTGTCGCGCTGGATAATGCAAAACTCTACGAAGAAATTCAAGTCATCAATGCCAAAAAGGACGAGTTTATCGCATTTGCAAGCCATGAATTGAAAACCCCCCTGACGACGCTAAACGGATATATCCAGCTGGCCAGAATGAACCCGGGTAAACCGCTGGAAAATCTGGACAAGATGGATCGCCAGGTGGACAGAATCACAGGGATTATTAGCGACCTGCTCGACGTTTCAAAAATCCAGGCAAATAAGTTCGATCTGAATTTCAAAAAAATTAGCTTCAATTCACTTCTGTGTGAATCTCTTGAATCCATCGAATGGAAAGGCCGCGAAATTGTCATTAATACGCTGGCCAAAGATATTTTTGTCGAAGTAGACGGCCCGAAAATAATCCAGGTAATTACCAATCTGCTCACCAATGCGGTCAAATATTCTAATCCCGCAACGTCGATCGATGTCTCAGCTGACGTTATTGGCGAATTTGTCCGGATTAGCATAAGCGATCAGGGAATAGGTATCCCCGATAAAGAACTTACTCAGATATTCAATCAATATTATCAGCTAAAGAAGTCGCGCGCAAAAAAAGAAGGACTCGGTCTGGGGCTTTTTATAAGCAAAGAAATTGTCGAAGGACATGCAGGGAAAATCTGGGCAGAAAGCCAAGAAGGAAGGGGTTCGACATTTCATGTTGAACTGCCGATCGAACGGATTCTTCATCAGGCTTAGTTAAGTATTTCTTCAAATTGTCCTGTCTGTTTGTTCTTCCTCACGTTGCCTGAATTAAAATACCGGCCGTTCATTGCAACATAGACTCCCGGCGGAAGAGATTGGGCAAATGCCAACGCGTTCCCAAGATTAAAAAAACCGTCAGAGCTGCCGAACTTGTAGGGGATCATTGCGCCCGTAAGCACGATTGTTTTCCCGCGCACTTTTTCCGCCAATACTGAGGCAGTCACTGCCATCGTATCGGTGCCATGTGTAATTACAATTTGGTTTTCATCTGCCGCCCGGCACTGGTGGGCTATAAGCTCCCTGTCCTCATCGGTCATGATCAGGCTGTCGATCATCATCAGCGTGCGAACTGTCACTTCCAGCGTGCTTCGGCTACGCTTAAGCATTTCCGGAAGATGCGTCTCTTTAAAAAAAAGTTCGCCTGTAAGCTCATTATATTCTTTGTCGAAAGTGCCGCCTGTAACAAAAATGCGGATGGCCATAGCTGGTTTTTTGAACTTCAAAAATAATCATTCCCGGCTTTTCAATGACTTTGTGCAAGACGCATGCCCCGGATACTAACGGAAATAAACGACCGAGAATTAGAACTCTGTCTCACGGATGGCCTGCTCACGCGGTTCGTTAAATGAATTTTCCTCATATTTTAATTGTTTACCTTCCCTTCCAAATTCCTTATAATGAAACGCCTTGCCATATGTTTGCTACTGCAATTCATTATGCTGCCTGCTTTCACTTTTTCAAATGATATCGACACCAAGGATACCCGCATGTTATCCCAACCGTCGATAAGTGCAGATCACATTGCATTCATTTATGCGGAAGATCTTTGGGTAGCCAATCTCGACGGATCGGATCCTAGGCGGCTCACGGTCGCCGGGGGTATCGAATCGAATCCTGTATTTTCCCCTGATGGAAAATGGATCGCATTTACAGGCCAGTATGATGGTAATACTGACGTTTATCTGGTTCCGGTTGAAGGAGGGATTCCAAAAAGGTTAACCTGGCATCCGGCAGCTGATATCGTTCGTGGGTTCACACCCGATGGAAAATCTGTTCTGTTTATCTCGCAACGCAACACTTTTACGCTGCGGTATTTCCAGCTCTATACGGTTCCGATTACCGGTGGGCCTGCTACACAATTGGAGATTCCAAATGCTTATTGGGCGGCGTACTCGAGCGATGGCAAATCAATGACGTATACTCCTTACACTGACCAGTTCAAAGAATGGAAGCACTACCGGGGTGGTGCTATTTCCCAGGTCTGGCAATTTTCTTTCATTGACCGGAGCACCACCAAGATTCCGCAACCGGAAGGTGGCTCCAACGATGTACAACCGATGTGGATAAATGGAACTGTATATTTTCTGAGTGATCGCAATGGCGAATTCAACCTTTTTGCTTTCGACGGAACTTCCAAACAGGCGAGGCAGCTGACAGACTTCAAAGATTTTCCCGTTTTAAACGCCTCGGCGGGAGGTGGCAAGGTTATTTTTGAGCAGGGTGGTTTTCTTCATATTTATGATCCTGTAATGGGCAGCACCGTCAAACTAAAGATTGGGATCGCGGCCGATCTTCTCGAATTAAGGGAAAGATATGCGAACGGCAATAAATATATTCGTGACATTGATATTTCACCAAGTGCCGCAAGGGTCGTCCTTGATTTTCGCGGCGAGATAATCACTGTTCCGGCCGAAAAGGGTGATTATCGTAACCTTACCAATACGACTGCCGTTCACGAAAAAAGCCCTGCATGGTCTCCTGACGGACGGTCAATAGCCTATTTCTCTGATGCATCCGGCGAATATCAGTTGCTTATTCAACCGCAGGATGGAAAAGGTACAATCAAAACTTATAAGCTTACCGGGACCGGTTTCTATGCTCATCCTTCCTGGTCTCCGGACGGCAAAAAGATTGCTTATGTGGACAATGGCCGTGATCTATATCTCCTTGACCTGGCCACTGGAAATGCGGCCAAAATTGATGCAGATGATTATTACGGGGGAGGCGCTTTCCGCGATCTCATTAGCGACTGGTCGGCGGATTCAAAATGGTTGGCCTATACTAAGGTGACATCTACTCAGTTCAAACGGATCTACCTTTATTCCATTGAGCAACAGAAATCCTTTGGCCTCACTGATGGACTCAGTGATGCGTCAGAACCTTGCTTCTCCCTGGATGGAAAGTATATTTATTTCCTTGCGTCTACTGATGCTGGTCCTGTGGTCAACTGGTTTGACCAGTCAAACAACGATTTCAGTATAACGAACTCACTATATCTGGTAACATTAAAAAACCAGACAATCTCACCGCTCGTCAAAGAAAGCGACGAAGAGCAGGGCAAAAAAGAAGATCAGACAAAAGCCGAAACCAAAACAGATAAATCTAAAATGACCGATGCGCCGAAGTCCGAAATTCTTCATGATTTGAAAATCGATTGGGATGGTATACAAAATCGCATCGTTAATGTCCCGGTAGGCACAGGTAACTACGGAAACCTGGCAGCAGGCGAAGACGGCGCCGTCTATTTTATAAAATATGGCACCGATGGCAATAACGTCTTACACAAATTCAGTTTTAAGACCCGCAAAGATGAAGAAGTGATGCCAATGGAAGGCTTCAGACTTTCCGCTGATCGAAAAAAGATGCTTTTTGTAAAAGACGGAAATTGGGGTATAACAAATGCCGGCGAAAAGCAAGCGCCGGGAAAAGGCATGCTCAATACCGCGGCGATCCAGGTGAAAATCGATCCCACTGCGGAGTGGCCTGAAATATTTGATGAGTCATGGCGAATAAATCGTGACTATTTTTATGATCCTGCCATGCACGGGAATGACTGGAAAGCCATCAAGAAAAAATATGCGGTTTTCCTGCCTGATCTTGCCTGTCGGGATGACCTTAATCTTTTAATCCAGTGGATGTGCAGCGAGCTAAGTGTAGGCCATCACCGAATCACATCGCCAGGTGATAAACTTTACCAACCACAATTGGTTGGCGGGGGGCTTTTGGGTGCGGACTTCACAATCGAGAATAATCGTTACAGGATCAAAAAAATTTATGGCGGACTGAACTGGAATCCAAACCTTAGGTCACCACTTACCGAACCAGGAGTTAATGTAAAAGAGGGTGAATACCTTCTCGGCGTGAACGGCCGGAACATAACGGGGAACAATGAACTTTACCAATATTTTGAAAATACTGCAGGAAAATTAACTGAGATCACTGTTAGCCCCAGTCCTGATTATGGAAACTCGCGACTCGTAAAGGTCGTGCCGATTGACAATGAGATTGACCTGAGAAATCGCGATTGGGTTGAGATGAACCTGCAAAAAGTAACTGAGGCTACAAAGGGCCAGGTGGCTTACGTGTACGTACCGAATACTGCAAAATTAGGCCACGATTATTTCAAACGTTATTTCTATCCACAGGCAGATCGAAAAGCAATTATCGTCGATGAACGGTTTAACGGGGGTGGTCAACTTGCCGATTACTACATCAATTTGCTGCGCAATCCCCTACAAGCTTATTGGAACATGCGTTACGGCAGGGATTTAAAATCACCAAGCGCTTCAATACAGGGACCAAAAGTGATGTTAATCAACGAATCGGCAGGCTCGGGAGGCGACATGCTTCCATGGATGTTCAGAAAGTTTGGGGTAGGCACCATGGTCGGCACGAGGACGTGGGGAGGCCTGGTTGGTATTTTGGGATTCCCTGAATTTCTGGACGGCGGAGGTGTTACTGCGCCTAACCTTGGAATTTGGACTAAGGATGGGTTTGTCGTCGAAAATGTCGGAGTTTCTCCCGATATTGAAGTAGAGCAAACGCCGGCGGACGTAATCAAAGGAAAAGATCCACAACTTGAGAGAGCGATCGAAGTTGCTCTTGATGAACTCAGGAAAAATCCGCAGGCTGACCCCGTCAGGCCGCCCTATCCGGTGAAAGTTAAAAATTAGACAAACCTGTTGATTGAGGAGATACTGCATGACTGATCAGCCAGGCTTGTTTGCCCGGTAAAAAGACAAGACCTTAAGCGAAATTTTCTGCTCCTCATTTTTCTTGCCTGTCAGCATAAATCCAATAGCACCCATTGCGAGTGCTACAAAAAGGCTCGTCCATTCGGGTTCGACATGGGGACTTGATATTACTCTAGGCATATGCAGAATGATGACCCAGCATAGAAACATCAGCCCGAATATTCCGGTTATAAGGCGAATATTCACCACTGAGGCCAAAGCAGTCGCGAAAAAAACGCCGGGTATCACCCAACCCCAAAATTTGGGGAAAGGTATCCACGAAGGAATAAGCGTCTGGATATAATCAAAATATACAATATGGAGTATCCCGAAAACGGTCAGCGCCAGCGCAAAGGCGACTCGCGCGATGAAGATCAGGGGATCCTGATTATAAAAGTGGCGGAAGATAAGCACGCCGCAAAGCAGCGATAGCGTTTCAAAAACGGCCGTCCATTGGCCTCCGTCATGAATGTCCTTGAGCAATTTGACCACGTTAGGGTAAATAAGCAAAACAAAAAACACGGCCGCAAGGCAGACATAGGAGGCTCGCCTTTCCTGTGGAACCAAGGCGCCGACGCTGGCCATTATCATTATGATTCCGACAGCCCATGCTACAATATGTCTATACGGTAAACGCGTCGATACTGGCTCAAGCCCGGCCGGGAAATTGCCAGTTACCAAATGAACTAATCCAATCCCCGCAATCGCGGCCAGGAAAATATAAATACCCACAGTCGATACTCCTTGTTTCATGTAAGCCTCCTTTTTCATGCTGCAACAGCACTAGCGCTCCCAAAATTAATGAATCGCCGCGGTGATTTTAGTCTCTTCTCTCGTTAAAAAAATACAGAGGCATCGCTGCAGTATTCCGGTTGCTTTTTTATCGCTATTCTGTCCGTCATGTGTAGCAAATCTGAAAATCGGAAAGATGGATTGTTCATCGCTAACGAAAATGCCAAAACCGCCTTGACCGGTTTGTTGCGAGTCAAATGTATCAAAACCGCACACGGGAGTGTATCATTTGCGGACTCAGGCCTGGCAAACTCATTAAGAGCAAATTGTAAATCAATGTTATGTCAAACGGCATGTAACTTGGAGGTAATCTCGCATGAGAAAATATATTTACACCGCCGTGTTGGCCTGCAGCATGCTTTTTTCCTATTCACAGAAAAAAAGTTCGATTTCTTACAATACAAGCTCAAATGGCAACCAACATTCGGTAACCATTAACGATGATGAGTTATCCCTGAGCCTGGTATACACAGGTGATATTGCTTTCAACGATGCAGAAGATGCAATCGCTTCCTTAGCTCCTGATGGATATCTCCGTTACAAGAAGAACGGCAAAAAACTTGTAGTGAATGCCGATTCGCGTGGCGAGATTACTTATGAATTCAATGATGGTGACAAGAAAACCGAATTGAATGCTGAGGAAAAGGCCTTTCTGGCTGATGCTATCAAAGTTATGATTGAGTATGGCGTGGGAGCCAAGGAACGGGTAGCACGGATTTACAAAAAAGGCGGCAGCGGTGCCGTCCTCGTGGAAGTGAAAAATATGAAAACTGACTACGTGCGCGGGATATATCTCGATTTTCTCCTGGAGACGAATACGCTGACAACCACCGATATGACGACAATCGCGGACAATATTCATTTTCTCATGCAATCCGATTATGAAAAAGGTGAATTACTTGGTAAGTTTTCTTCCAAGTATTTAAGTAATCCTACCACTGCCCAGGCATATCTTGGGGCGGTAAAAAGCATTAATTCTGATTTTGAAAAAGGTAAAGCAGTCAAAGCTATCCTCAGGCAGGAATTGACGTCTGAACAGTTCTCTGCTGTTCTGGACGTTGCTAACAGCATCGGAAGCGACTACGAAAAGGCGGGCGTGCTCAAAGAGGTATTGGCGGGCAGCCGCGTTACCCCCACCCAGTTTCCTGATCTGCTACGCGCCGTTGCAAGAATACAAAGTGACTTCGAGAAATCAGGAGTCCTTAAGCAGATCCTGCAAGACAACAGGATTCCGGAAGACCAGTTTAAAGCGACGATGGCAATAGTGGCAAGTCTTGGAAGTGATTATGAAAAAGCGGGCGTGCTGAAAGAGGTCCTTAGTAATAACAAAATTCCTGCCTCCGAATTTGTTGATATGTTGAATGCGACCACGCATATTCAGGGCGACTACGAAAAGGCGGGCGTGCTCAAACAAATTTTGAAAGATTCGTCGATACCTGACGAAGAATTTAACGAGACCCTGGCGGCTGTCGGGAGCATTGGAAGTGACTTTGAAAAGGCTGGTGTGCTGAAACAACTTGCTCAGGCCGACATCAAAGGTGATGCTCACTGGATCAGTTTGATCGGCGCAAGTGAAAAAGTGGGCGCTGATTATGAAAAAGGGGAAGTTCTAAGAGACATTGCATCAAGGATGCCGGGTTCGGAAAATATTCGTTCTGCCTATCTCAAGGCTGCCAAAACGATTTCATCAGACTATGAATACGGGCGGACAATCCGCGCGGTAAAATAGGGGCATCCAGAATATAAGTCAAGGTTTATAGAAACACGAACTGGCGCAAATGCGCCAGTTTTTTTACGCTCAGAGGATAATCAAGCCCCAAAAAACACAGCTATCAATCAAAATCAACAATTCTGAAATTTATTACTTTCATGCGGCGTTTCTGGCGGAACGATTGAATAAATCAAAAAACCCTGCGGCATGACTGGTGTGCAACTCGGGCTCAAAGCAAACTGGAGGCAATTTAGCCTCCTTGTTGTTATTAATGCTTTTGTGGGCGGCATGGTGGGATTGGAAAGAAGTATTCTGCCGGCAATCGCCCAGGACTATTTCCACATACTCGCAAAGACTGCTGTGCTTTCTTTTATTGTCGTATTTGGCCTCAGTAAAGCGATCACCAATTATTTCAGTGGTGTCCTTGCGAACAAGATGGGAAGAAAGGCGCTGTTGACTTTAGGTTGGGGATTTGGCCTACCCGTCCCATTTATTTTAATGTTCGCCCAAAACTGGGATTGGATTGTTACCGCAAATATCCTTCTTGGAATCAACCAGGGTTTGGCTTGGAGCAGTACTGTGGTAATGAAAATTGACCTTGTCGGCGAAAAGGAACGAGGGTTTGCCGTGGGTTTGAATGAATTTGCGGGTTATGTCGCAGTTGCCGTCGTTGCATTTCTGACAGGCTGGGTAGCGTCATTATACAGTCTAAGACCATTTCCTTTCTATATTGGAGTTGTGTTGTCCGTCCTTGGGTTTTTATTTAGCTGGCTCCTCGTGAAAGACACAAGCCGGCATATGGCAACTGAAATCCAAACAAGCAGCAATCCAAAACTTGATAATTTTTTTTGGCAAACCACCTGGAAGAACAAAAACCTTGGATCAGTGACCCAGGCAGGACTTGTAAACAATCTCAACGATGGCATGGCCTGGGGTTTATTTCCAATTCTATTTGCCTCCAGAGGATTTTCACTGGAAGAAATAGGAATTTTGACTGCCATTTATCCTGCAGTTTGGGGTATCGGGCAGCTGTTCACCGGGAGGATGGCGGACCATTTCTGCAAGAAAGATCTACTTTTTTTGGGCATGCTTCTCCAGGGAATCGTTTTGATCCTGATGGTCTTTGCCATTACAATGACACATTTTATCGTGCTCGGAATTTTACTTGGCTGGGGTACGGCAATGGTCTATCCGACATTTCTTGCTACGGTAGCTGAGAATACCAATCCTTCTGACCGGGCAAAAAGCCTCGGCGTATTCCGCTTTTGGCGGGATTCGGGATATGCATTCGGAGCAATTATGACTGGGCTTGTCGCTGATCATCTCGGGTTATCGGCTGCAATCCTTCTCACGGGTCTCTTGACTATCTTTTCAGCCACGGTGATTTTAATAAGGATGAACTGTGGGAACATCAAATCAATCAGAATCGGAAATTGGTTGAAATATAAGAATGAACCAAAAAAAGCCCGAAAGACAGACCTTATCTGACTCAGCCAAGCAGGGTATGCTGGCTGGCCGTGTGAAGATTGCGCCAGACTCTGTTTATCTCCGTTGATAGATCAGATGCCAACATGCCGCATTTTGGATAAGTCTTATCGACCATTTGCCGCGCAAAGTGAGCCAGAGACCTGCTGGCCCCGCTAAGCGATTGCAAATGCAAGGGATTATTAATATCATTCCAGGCTTTATCAAGTGCCTCATAGAATGTTTGCCTTGAATCGGCCAAATCTGTCTGCGAAGCACCAGCCAACTCGAGGAAGCGCATGGCCATGCCTGATATATTAACGGCGAGAGTTGACTCTGCGAATTGCAAAAATGGGAATTGATAGATCGCTTGTGAAAGAACTGCCGCCTCGGGTTTGATCTCAAAGCACCGGTTAGCCGATGTCAGCATATTTCTGACCTCGAAAGTATGGCTGCCAGTAGCAATCATGCCCATGGCGTTCCATGTCCGGTGAATCGTAACTTCGGGGCAGAAAAAAAGAAAAGATCTTATCTCGTTTGTATCCTCGAGCCTGCAGTTTGCCGTAAATACGGTTGCGAACAACGACCCGCTCGCATATCTCCAAATGCCATTAACTAGGTACCCGTTATCGATCGCCAGGGCAATTCCTGAAACACTTCCGCTACCAGCAAAACATGAATGATTATCGGAATAAATGGTATTTACCAGGGCCTGATCGAGGAATCCTACAAACCATGCCGCACCGCCACAAAGCGTGACTACCCATCCCAGGCTTCCGTCTGCATAGGCCAGTTGCTCAAGTAGCCTGACGCCTTCAGGCAAATCATATTCGAGACCACCGATCGTTCGCGGGACAAAGAGATTGAACCAATTATGCTCGCGTATAATATTAAGTTGAGAAGGGTGGAGAGTCCCCATCGACTCTGAACTTGCGGAAAATGCTCTTATGGATTCTATTGGTATTTGCAATGGGTCAAACTTAATAGAATTCAGTGAAAACCCACCTTAGATCAGAAACGGACCTGTGGTAGGGACAAATGACAGAAGTTCAAAATTTAGGTCGCTGGTGGTTCGAGTGTCTTCTTGCCAGCAGCCATGGTGAGTGCAGTGACGGCAGCCAGGTTCCCCAACTCCATGCTGTCAATTGCTGAGCTCGGCACTAAGACAATTGTCGAATTTTGCTTTAAGCCTTCATACAGCATATTCATGGCGCGAAGATGCAGCGCCACAGGATTATTGATGTAGCTCCTCGCAGCTTCTTCAAATTTTTCTGCGACCTGCCTTTCGGAATCTCCCAGGATAACTCTGGCCTGTCTTTCTCTTTCAGCTTGCGCCTGCATAGACATGGCATTTTGAAGGCCGGTTGGAATCAAAACATCCTTTACTTCCACCGAATTGACAGTGATGCCCCATGGTTCAGTTCGTTCATCAATGATTTTCTGAAGGATTTCGCTAATCTTGTCCCTTCCCTCCAGCATATGGGCGAGCTCGGTTTTGCCAATGACATCGCGAAGCGCAGTTTGCGAAGCCCATCCCACCGCGCCAGTATAATCAGCGACCTGAAGCGCTGCTTTTTCGGGATCAACAACCTTCCAGAATAATACAGCGTCGACATCGACCGGCACTGTGTCCTTTGTGAGGGTCTTTTCCGCCTTAAAGGTCGTCGTAATCACGCGGGTATCTATCCAATAGGGAATGGTATCAATAATAGGGATTATCATAAAGAGGCCCGGTCCGTGAAGGCCTTGAAATTTTCCGAGTCTAAGAACGACTGCCTTTTCCCAGGGCGATGCAATTTTAAAAGCGGACGATACCAAAAGTGCTAAAATGAAAAAGGCTATCCCGGTAACCGTGGATGCCGTCGGGTTGGCGGGATCGTATACGCTATAAGCTAAACCCACGCCAATGGCAATAATGACCAGAAATACAAATAAAGAAAAAAAACTATTGGTTTTCATGATTTACCTCCTGAAGTGTATGAAAAATTGGAAAAGATTGTTTTGGGGGCCCAGCTAATATAACAAGGTGGCTGCAGTAAAGTTAACCGCTCTTACTATTTCTTATTCGATCCACCGGGCGAAGCGAACATCTTCCGGCTTAAAGTGGCAGGCAATAGGCACATTATTCGCTCAATATGAGATATAACGCGCAAGTATGAAGGGTCTGTTCGTCCTAATATTCGCCGTGCTAGCCAGCGCCCCTGGTTGTAAATCGACATCCCCATTTGCTTCAAACCCGGATAAAAATGCTTTCAATAGCGGAACGATAGGGTCTGTTAAGGCCACCTATAATGCCCATCTTCCAGAATTGAACCCGGCGAAGGATTCGATGTTGATGAGAGCAGATTCCTTGAGACGATAAGACGCTGAAAAATCCTGAGGCGGGTACCCTCAATCTGGGCAATTCCGACAACGTTTGTTGCAAAAAATGCTCGGATAACTTCCCATTTTTCCTGCCAACGGCTGAAAAATTCTGGCATGATTTTGACGCTTGTTACCTTTAAGAACGAGAAGACTAATCGAGATTTTTTCTGAAAAGAAGACATGTAGATGAAGGACTAACGTTCCTAAAAGGCGTATCTCCTGCGAGGTGCGCCTTTATTATTGCTCCTCGTGCTAGTTAATGTCCAGAACTGTGTTTCCTCTTACTAAATCATAAAATAGCGCATTTTTGCCCGGACGAACTGAATTTGCATGGAGGACCGAATTATTATAATCGGGGCGGGTGCAGCGGGATTAGCAGCTTCCAGGCTGCTAACAAGATCGCGCCACCACGTGACGTTGCTGGAGGCGAAAGAGCACATTGGGGGCAGGATACTTAGTGTTGACTCGACAGCAGGCGCAGATAGTATTGAATTGGGAGCGGAGTTTTTGCACGGCAAGCTGCCGTTAACGACAGCTTTGCTCAGTCAGGCAAAAATCTCACTTGTTGAATCCGGTGGCGAAATGTTTCACGAGAACAACCAACGACGGGTTGAATGGGACCAATTGACGAAGCAATGGGGCGAATTGATGCGTGACATGGGTCGAATAAAAAATGATATCCCATTTAGGGTTTTCCTCGATCAATATGTTGCGGGTGGGAACCATTCTTCTCTATACAGGAGCGCGCGCGGTTTTGCCGAGGGTTTTGATCTTGCAGATATCAGGAAAACCAGTACGATGGCTATCCGCGACGAATGGCAGCACGAAGAAGATCAACAGTTCCGTGTAAAGGGCGGATACGGCAGGTTAATACATTATCTTGACAAATCCAGTTCCCGGAAATACTTTACTCTCGTAACAGACGCTCCGGTGAAATCGGTAGCATGGCGTAAAGGTGAAGTGAAGGTTTTTACTTCAAAAGACCAAGCTTTTTTTGGAAACAAATTGATAGTTGCCATCCCGCCGAAACCCTATTCGAAAATTCTTTTCAAGCCGGCAATTTCGGTCTACCGAAATGCAGCTTTATCGCTGGGATTTGGCCATGCACTCAAAATTATGCTTGAATTTCAACGACCGTTCTGGCAAAAGACGCATCCTCATGCCGGATTTGTCTTTGGAAATGGAGATATTCCTGTCTGGTGGACGCAACTACCGTCAAAAACTCCGCTGCTGACCGGCTGGCTGGGCGGCCCGCGTTCGCAAAAAATAAAAAACCGAAGCATTGATGGCGTGACCGCTGTCGCTATTCGCTCAATCGCACAGATTTTTAATATTAGGGAAAACTCCCTGCGCGCTAGCCTGCGTGAAATATATTTTCATGATTGGAGTTTGGATGAATTTTCGATGGGATCTTATAGCTACCCCATCGTTAATGTTCAAAGCGCATTAAAAGTCTTGACTGAACCGGTCGAAAAAACAATTTTTTTCTGCGGAGAACACATATATGCCGGTCACTGGCCTGGCACGGTTGAAGCGGCGTTAAATAGCGGTAAGGCGGTGGCCGAAAAAATCAAACTTCGATCGGTTTAGGCTAATAAGGTCACGCTTCGAATAATGCGGAGAGAAACTTGCATATAATATACTGAAACATCATCCCATTCGGATTTTAGAATTCGTCTTTGCTGAATTTGAGATTTCACATGAATAGTATTACCATTCAGGTTCTTTAACTCGCATATGATTGGCAGAATACCCGGTTCCTTAGGCATCTCAACCTTGGGGTTCGTCAGGAACAAGCCTTAGGATTTGAGGTCGATGATCACATTGATGCTGAGCGCAACAATCACGGTATTGAATAGAAAGGACAGCAGGCCATGAAGCAATGCCAGCCGCCGGATCTGTCTGGAAGAAATGCTAATGTCCGAAACCTGGAAGGTCATTCCTATCACAAAAGAGAAATAGGCAAAGTCCAGGTAGTCAGGATTCGGCTCATTGTGTATTTCCAGCGCTGGGCTGCACTGGGCATCGGGAACCATGCTCGTTTCATAATAGAGGTGCGCGTAGCGGTAAGTGAAAATGATATGCAGCAGGAGCCATGAAAAATTAACACCCGAAATATAAATGAGCGTTTCGACAAATTTATTCAATATCCATTCATCCTTATTCAATAACAAAATCAGGATACCCAACAGGCTGGTAACTGTTGAAATCACCACGATAAAAAAAACGACCGGCCGGCTTGGGTCTTGGTTCTTGACCAGCAGCCTGATCTGTCGTGATTTCATAGTAAAAAAAGTAATCGTACTCATGACAATTAGCACCAGGCTGAATACGTCCCAGCTGATCATGATCCGCGTGATCCATTCCATCGGAATTTGTGAAACCAATAATAGTACAAAAGTGATTAGACAGGCGCCAAAGGCCAGCAGAAGTTTATTGCCCGCAGGCAACCTGTTGAAACGGTTAATGCGTGTATTGTTTTTTAGCAAGGCGGATTGTTAGCGTACCCGAATATCTTGACAAAATTCAAGGAGTCGAAATTTTTCTATCGAATTTTCCGATCATTAACAAGGCACCAGAGGAAACACTACTTCAATGCAAAGTCCCAGATTGGCTTGGCGCCAAGCAGATTTTCGACGAAATAATTCCAACGCTTTTTAATAAAATAGTCATTGACATAGGAAGCATACCCGTGGTGCTGGCTCGGAAATATCAGCATGTCAAACTGTTTATTGGCTTTCACGAGCGCTTCTGCAAGTTTGAAAGTCGCCGAAGGATTGACATTCTCGTCGATGCCTCCATGTACGATTAATAATTTGCCTTTCAGCCTTCCTGCCATCGTAATATTCGATACTTCATTGTAAGTAGAATCCACGGGCCATCCCATATACATTTCCGGCCACCAGTCCTTTTCCATTCGGAAGTCGTGGTCGCCAGAACTTGCCACACCGACTTTGTAGAAATCCGGGAATTCGAGCAGGGCGTGGCAGGCATCGTAGCCTCCTGCAGAATGTCCAAATATTCCGACTCTGGTGGTGTCCACCCATGAATAGCGCGTACCGAGCTGCCGAATTGCTAGAACATGATCGAGCAAATTTTTACCCATGTTTTTGTAAGAAACATTGTGAAACGCTTTTGAACGCCCGGCTGTTCCCATGCCGTCGATCGTGACAACTACGAACCCCAGTTCGGCCAGGGCCTGGTTGCTTCGGGCCAATGACGAAACAAAACTTTCCGGAAACATGTGTGTGTGCGGGCCAGTATATGTTTGATCGATAACAGGATATTTTTTTAGAGAATCAAAATTGGTGGGTTTGTAGATTACCCCGTATATTGTTGTAAGGCCGTCCCTCGCCGTAGCTGTAAAAGTCTCCGGATACCTGTAGTGCATAGACCGCAACTGTTCCACATCGGCGACTGACAGTACCCTGACTATTTTTCCAGTTTGCGTCTCGCGGAGCACGCTGGCCGTCGGACTGTCTGGTGAAGATATATTGTCAACCATATATTTCATGTCGGGCGAATAAGACACTTCATGATTGGCGTTTTCCGGCGTGAGGAGCCTGACTCCTTTTCCATCTATTCCAACCCGATAGCTTAGCCGGAAATAAGGATTGAGCCCCGCCTCTCTGCCCGACGCTTCGAAGAATATCGCTTTATTTTTCTTGTCGATCTCCACATCGTTTACATAGTAATCGCCATGGGTAACGGATTTAACGGACCCGTCATTCAAATCAAGCAAATAAACCTGTCGCCATCCGTCTTTTTCAGACAGGAGGACAATTTTTCTCCAATCTTCAATGAGCTGGTGAGAAAATCCGTCAATATTCGTAGCGCTCGTTTCTTTGTAAAGTTTTTCGATTTTCGAATGGTTAAGATCGGTTCGAAAGATTTCAATATCGTGGTAACCTCTCGGAAAATAAACGGAATAAACGATACCTGTTTCTTTAGTCCACTCATATTCGGGGGAATGCCCCTGCACACTGCGGAAGTCTTTCTGCACGAGCTCTTGACCGGTTTCCACATTGAAAAATACCGGCGTATCATAAATCATGTCGGTGTCTCCGGGAGAGGCGCGGTAATAAGAGAGGAGCTGTGGCCGGTATAAGCTGTCGACGCTCCAGTCGAGCAGATACATTTTCTGTCCCCTGCTGAGGTCACATATGCTTGTCTGTAACCATTTCGAATCCGGTGACCAAGTTGCCGCAAACCGGCGCGGTCTTTCGCCATTTTCTCCTTCAATGATGTCTCCCCAACCGTAAAAACTGGCATATTCGTAATTCTTTTTTCCGTTTTTGCTCAATTGCCTTACTTCGCCAGTTAGCGTCGAACGAATGAAAAGATTGTAATTTTCGGTATAAGCCAGCCATTTCCCGTCAGGCGATTTGGATTCGAAATCATTCTCGGTGCTTGAATCTCTTGTTAACGCATAGTTTGAAAGGTCAAGTTTAAATTTTTTTCCGCCGACAATAAAACTCATAGTGGTCCGGCTGGTAAATCTTAGCGAACCCAGGCGGATCTCCTTTGCACTGACACTTGAGCCTGTAGCTTCAGAAAGCGCTTTCGAAAGGCGCTTATGATCAAAAAGTGAGTCCAACTTGCCGGTCCGAAAGTCATATTTTTGATAAGTCATCCCGTTTCCACTTTGGAGTTGGTATGAAAATCCAGAACTGTCGGCGAACCATTCTGGCCGAATCGAGAGATTGAATATTTTTTGGCCTGCCAGATTGGACCACATTAGGCCGACGGCCCGTTTATAGTCTTCGTTGGTGATCTGCTGTGATAGGACAGGTGATGCCAGCGCAATGATCAGCCATCCTAGAATTAATTTTCTCATATGCATCTGGTTCAGGGCATGAAATTACAATTTAAGAACCTCACCCGATGTCGTTTATTCTGACCGTATCGTTAGTAAGGAGGCAATTCGCAATTCATATATCGCAGAAGTTGAATGCCAGAATGGTTAAACCGGCGCTATAGTCGGAGTGAATTGGTTAAGGTCATAAATGCCGATTTTCTTTTCGATTTCAGTGACCCTGTCCACCATAGTCTCGAAACCGTCCTGCCCAAAGTGTTTTTGCTCGTTGTCCTCGAATTCTTCCCCGAGGGAATCGTATTCATGCTGCGATACCAGGTTCCGGAAAGCAGGAAAAAGAACAGTATCTTCCCGAGCTTCGTGGGGCCGGTACATTCTGTTGAACGTAGTCAGTAAATTGGCGAGCTGGGAATTTTCAGCGGCATTTAGCGAAATGCCTTTGGTAAGCTGAAGCACCTGGTCAGTTATTTGGCGTCCGGCATTGTGCTGGGCTAGAAGGGTATCCACCAGGCCGGTGAGTTGGTTAGCCTTCTTAAATCGGGGAAAAAAGTAATTCTCTTCCTGCTTTTCGTGGTAGTCTTCTACGAATTTGCGGATGATCTGTGCTGAAGCATTAAGAACCGAAAGGTCTGCATTCTGACCTAATGCCAATTGTTGAAGACCATGGTCATAAATAAGGAGGATTCGATTGAGAAGTCCATGCTCCTGCATAAGGTCTTCAGGAGGAGACACTTTTTTTTCTTCTCCTGCGCCGGATGAACATCCGCTAAATAATACGAGACCTGAAATTCCCGTAAGGATACCGGCCTGAAGCCCCTGTTTAAAAAAATGACGTCGATTAGCTGATGAATCAATTCTGCTCATAAAACGATGGCTGCAAAGAATATACCATGCAAGAGAAATACCCTCGCTGGCCACCAATCGACGCGACTAGATGCACAAATGAACCAAAAAAAAATTGCGGGAAATTGTTGCCGAAAAGCCTTGCAGGGCGCGGGATATATCAGCTTTTGTCAAACCGCAGATTTAAGCAGGAAGGGGACAAATTCCCTTTCAACATTGACAAGCTCGCGAACAAGCTGCCCATCTTCATAAATAACAATTACTGATTTCTTGGCGTTATCTGTGACAGTTCGTAGGTACAGAATTCTTTGTATAATTGCTTTCCTGTCGACCCATTGAAAACGATGCTCTACCGGCTCAAATTCTGCAAGGGTCGTGATGATCTCTCCGGATTTCAATACATGGAGAGTGTGAACTTGTCCATAATCTGGCAGCTGGAAAGATCCTGTCGCACTACTCATTGAAAAAGATTTCTTTGAATTTACGTTTATTATTTTCCCCCTTGTATATTAGTTGTTCACATTATTTGTTAAAATCATGGTTGAATTTAATTAAAAATACAAAGGGCGCTCGACGACATTAAGGCAGATAATTATTTCTATTTTGAGCGCAAACAAATTTAACAAACCGTTAGCCGGAAATTGCCATTCGTATCGCCTTTGCTGATGCGCTATAGCGGGTGTCGAGAATAAACTGAACCAGGCCAATAAAAAGTCTAACTTGATGGACCAAAAATCGAACGGCAAAAAAGAAAACAGCGGTCGGCACATATACCTTAGTAACGCATGCCGGTTATCAGAAATTGATAAATTAAATCCTTAACTTCCAAATTATGCAGAAGAATCCAAAAATTCCGGACAACTACCAAACAGTAATGGTCTATCTCATCGTGCATGAAGCGGAGAAATTCATTCGATTTACCCAGAACGTTTTCGGGGCAAGCCTGACGCATAAACACATGAGGGATGAGCGGACCATTATGCATGGCGAAATCATGATCGGCGAATGCACATTGATGTTTGCTGATGCGACTGAGGTTTTTTTGCCCAGGGTGGACAGTATGTTTGTGTATGTGGAAGATGCGGATATTTCTTACAGGAAAGCGATTGAGGAAGGCGGCGCAGCGCTTACTCCGCTAGCAGATCAGCCATATGGTAGAAGCGGCGGCATAAGCGACCCGTTCGGCAACATCTGGTGGATCACCTCTGTGAATAAATCTTAAGTTTTGCGCGCGTCGTAAAGCGGGCCGCGTCCTTGCTGGTTACAATATTTTTGAATTCATTTTTCCACTTGGATTCCCTATCTGAATCGCCCTTAGGGAGCCCAATCATCGTTCAAGATAAGTGCCTGTAATTTCAGGACATACATGGACGTTATAAGACCTTTGGGCGAGGAAAGCAAATTGTTCGGGCAAATCCGAAAATTCATTTCCAGGATCGAAATCCAATCCTTTGAGGCAGAAATCAGCCTCGATCTTACAGCAAATGAACGTTTGATCCGCGTCCGGATTACTCTGTTTAGCCGGGTCTGGTTTTCCGAGGCCGAAATTGGAATGCCTGGATGACAATTGAATCATTAGCAACCTGTATTCAGAATTCCATAGAGAATATGATTGCAATTATACCCAATTCAATGAGGAGCTTTCGCTGCATTGTTTTAAAGGTTTATTTTCCTGATAATATGTTACTTGCTCCCCACTTTACATAATTCATTTCTTTTTATCAGTTTACTATTATTCAAGCACACTT
>Ga0070731_10000864_pt1 | contig 35418 bp, 26 predicted proteins | sample Coa_R1_2_FD_66448 | JGI IMG/M metagenome (GOLD analysis project Ga0070731, IMG submission 66448) | Surface soil microbial communities from Centralia Pennsylvania, which are recovering from an underground coalmine fire - Coalmine... | ecosystem: Environmental > Terrestrial > Soil > Unclassified ... | reverse complement strand
GCAATACTTCAGCTATTTCCGCCGCGGCATGGGGACATGGGAAATGCGCCTGGTGGCCGGTGCAGTGGGCGTGCTGGTGGTGGTGCTGCTTTATCGCGGCATTCAGGCGGTGGCCCGGCTCACGGTCGTGCTGTGGGTGGGGATGCTGGCGACCGTAGCATGGATCATCGTGGCGGGTTTCCTGCACTTCGATGCGCGGCGCGCCTTCGATTTTCCACCCCACGCTTTCGCCATTTCGCCGGCTTTTCTGACAGGGCTGGGGGCGGCCACACTTATTGCGATGTACAATTTCCTGGGCTATTACGGCATCTGCTTCGTGGGCGGCGAGGTGCGCCAGCCGGAACGCGTGATGCCGCGCTCCATCGTCCTGTCGGTGCTGCTGGTGGGGGCCATTTATGCGCTGATGACGCTCGCCATTATGGCCGTGGTGCCGTGGCGCGAGGCGCTGCAGTCGAAGTTCGTGGCGGCGCGTTTCATGGAAGCCATCTACGGACCGTGGGCTGGCGGCGCGGTCACCGTGCTGATCCTGTGGTCGGCGGTGGCTTCGGTGTTCGCACTGTTGCTGGCCTACAGCCGGGTGCCTTACGCGGCCGCGCTCGACGGGTATTTCTGGAAACCGTTCGCGCGCCTGCACACCAAAGGCGATTTCCCTTATGTCTCGCTGCTGGTGATCGGCGGCCTGGCCATCGCCGCCGGGATGTTGAACCTCGATTGGGTGGTTTCGGCGCTGTTGACGGCGCGGATCCTCATCCAGTTTGTGGGCCAGATCGCGGCGGTCGAGGTGCTGCGCAAGACGCGTCCGGATGTGCCGCGGCCATTTCGGATTTGGTTGTATCCACTGCCCAGCGTGCTGGCGCTGATTGGATGGATGTACGTGTTCACTACGTCTGGATGGACGTTCGTGCTGTGCGGGCTGGGCGTGTTGGCGAGTGGGGTGGCGGCGTACGCGGTGTGGCGGCGGATGACGGCGGGCGGAGCGGCCCGAAGCGAGCTATAGTCAGTCCAGATGGCGCGCATTCAAAGTAAATGCTCCCTAACGTGATTTTCGTGCGCAGCCCGGCTGCGAATTCCATGACAACGCGATTGTACCAACAGCGGTACACCTCGCCCAGCGTGCTGGCGCTGGCCGGGTGGATGTTATGTGTTCACCACGTCAGGCTGGACGTTTGTGCTCTGCGGGCTGGGAAGAATATCCGCATCCGCCGGCCCCCGCACAACTAGATACCCGCGCTATAATTCCAACCTGATGCCCCCCCACCCCACATCCCGCCGCACGTTCCTGGCCGGCCTGAGCGCCGCCGCGCTCGGACGCGCCGCGCAAACCGCGCCCGACCTGATCCTATACAACGCCAACGTGATGACTGTGGACGCCGCCGAGCCGCGCGCGCAAGCCGTAGCCATCGCCGGCGGGCGCTTTCTGGCCGTCGGCTCCAATGACGACGTGCGCCACCTGGCGAAAGCCGGCGTCAAACAAATCGACATCGGCGGCCACACCATCGTGCCCGGATTCATCGACGCGCACTCCCATCCCTCCGAAGCCGGCGTACGCCATCTCAAATGGGTGGATTGCGATCTGCGCTCCATCTCCGATATTCAGAAAGCCATCCGGGAGCGCGCCGCTAAAACGCCGCCGGGCGACTGGGTGATCGGATTCATGTACGACGACACCAAGACCGCCGAGGGCCGCAAGCTCACGCGCCAGGATCTGGATGCCGCCGCGCCCGGCCATCCCGTCTTCGTCGAGCATCGCGGCGGCCATACCGCTTACGTGAATTCGCTGGCGCTGCGCCGCGCGGAGATCCCCGAAGAAGTCGCCGACCCGGCCGGCGGCAAGTTCGACCGCGATCCCGCCGGCGGCCGGCTCACCGGCGGATTGCGGGAGAACGCCACCGAGCCCTTCCGCGCTATCCTGCCGGCGCATTTCACACGCGACGAAATGCGCCAGGGCATCCGGCTGATCTCGCGGATGCTGGTGCGCAGCGGTGTCACCTCCGCGCACGAGTGCCAGGGAACCCCGGAAGACCTGCTGGCGTATCAGGACGCGCGTGATTCCGGCGATCTGAGCTTTCGCGTCTACTGCTTCCTGGCCTATCCGTTCCTGGATCGTATGAGCGCGGCAGGCGTGCGCACGGGACTCGGCGACGAGTGGGTGCGGGTGGGCGCGATTAAGCTGGTCGCGGACGGTTCCATCTCGGAGCGCACCGCGTGGCTGACCGAACCCTACGTGGGGCGGCCGAACGACCATGGCATTCAGGTGGCCCAAGAGGACGAACTGTACGCCATCGCGCGCAAGGCCCGCCAGGCCGGCTGGCAGGTGGGCACGCACGCCAACGGCGATGCGGCTATCGACATGATGCTGCGCATCTACGAGCGGCTCCAGCGCGAGCTGCCCAGCCCCGATCCGCGCTACCGCCTGGAACACTGCACGGTGGTGAACCCATCGCTGATCGCGCGCATTCGCGCGCTGGGCGCCATCCCCACGCCGTTTTCCACTTACGTCTACTATCACGGCGAAAAGATGCGCGAGTACGGGCCGGAACGTTTGAACTGGATGTTCGCCGTGCGCAGCTTTCTGGACGCGGGCATCCGCGTGACCCAGGCGTCGGACTACCCGCCCGGTCCCTTCGAGCCGATGATGGCGCTGCGCTCGGAGGTCACCCGTACAGACAGCCACGGCAACTTATGGGGACCCAGGCAGCGCGTCACGGTCGAAGAAGCCATCCGGGTGGGCACCATCAATGGCGCGTATGCGTCGTTCGAAGAAAATCACAAAGGCAGCATCACGGCGGGCAAGCTGGCGGACCTGGTGGTGCTGGGGCGCGACCCCCTGCGCGTGGATCCCATGGAGTTGATCGACATCCCCATCCAGCGGACCATGGCGGGCGGCCGTTGGGTGTACGAATCGTAGCTACCGTCACTCGCCGATAATGGCAGTATGCAGGGCTACATGTACGGAATCGTGATCGGCGGCCCGGTTCTGTGGGCGGTTCCGTTTCCGCTGTTCCGGTCAAAGCAGCCGGGCGCCCCATCGCGCGACCGGCGCGCCCGCTGGGGAGTGGCCCTGGAATGCATCGGGTACACGCTGCTCTGGCAAGGCTCCTTCTGGACCCGCTCGCCCGCGCCCTGGCAGACGGTGGCTTCCATCGTGTTCTTCGCCATGGCCGCGCTGCTTTCCTGGACCGCGGCGCGCGCGCTGGGCCGGCACTTGCGCGTGGACGCGGCGCTCGATTCCAATCACGAGCTGATCCGCGCGGGCCCCTACCGGTTCGTGCGCCACCCCATCTATACGTCCATGCTGTGCGTGTTGGCAGGCACCGGCTTGATGATGGCGCCGGTGTATCTCTGCATCCCTGGCCTCGCGCTGTTCCTCATCGGCACTGAAATTCGTATGCGCGTGGAAGACGCGCTTTTGGCATCCCGCTTCCCGGAACAATTCCTGGAATACCGGCGCACGGTGCCGCGGCTGATTCCCGGCGCCATGCTACTCTCTTCCGTGGCCGGCCACAAGCATGCCTGACGACCAGCGGCTGATACAAATCGTGGACGCCGCGCTGGCCGAATCGGCGCGCCGCAGCGGCGACTGGCTGTTGTGCCGTCCAGGTTGCGCGCAATGTTGCCTGGGCGAGTTTTCGATCACGCAGCTGGACGCCGAGCGGCTGCGGCGCGGGCTGGCCGACCTGGAAGCCCGCGACGCGCAGCGAGCCGCGCGGGTGCGCCAGCGTGCCCGGGATGCGGCCGGCCGCCTGGCGCCGATGGCCGATGACGATCCGTGCGCCGCGCTCGATCCGGAAACCGGCACCTGCGATCTGTATGCCGCGCGTCCCATCACCTGCCGCGCGTTCGGTCCGCCGGTACGCTGCGAATCCGGCGATCTCGGGGTATGCGAACTGTGCTTCGATGGCGCCACCGATGCCCAGATCGCCGCGTGCGAAGTGGAATTCGATCCGCAGGGCTGGGAGGCTGAGCTGGTGCGCGAGTTGGAAGAACGCACCGGCCGGCGTGGAGAGACCACGGTGGCCCTGGCTTTATCCGCGTAGCGCGGAGTAAAGCGCCTGCTTCCAGCGCGCCACATCCAGCGTCCAGCAGATACGCGCCTTCTGCCCGCCATCCAGCACCTGCTTCCAGATGGCCCCGTTGCGATCGTTGCCGGCCACGTTGAGCCGGTCCACCACGGTCATGCCGCGCGTCAGCTCGCTGGCGGTCTCAATGTCGAGATAATGATCGCTGGCCGAAGTGCAAATCGACGGATCGAGCGCGATCGCCATAGCCACCGGGTCCGGCAGAGAGATGCCGTTCTCGCCGGTCTGCACGCGATAAGCCGCCATGGCGGTGCTGTTGCATTCGATAGCGAAGCGCGCCAGCGGCGTGCCGAGGCCCAGCACGTGTTCGATATCGGCGGCGTCCAGCGCGGCCGCACCCCGGCACAGATGCCAACCTACCAGCTCGATGGGGAGGCTGGAGTGCGTCACCATGCGCGCGGCTTCGGGGTCCACCCAGACGTTGTACTCGGCGGCCGGGGTGACATTTCCTTCGCAGCAGGGCGCGCCGCCCATGATCACGCAGCGGCTAACGTTGCCGGCGATTTCCGGCGCGCGCGCCAGCGCCAACGCCACGTTAGTGAGCGGGCCGAGCGTGACCAGCGTGATGCCCGGATACGCGCGGGTGGTTTCGATGATGGCGTCCACCGCATGTTTGGACTCCGGCGCGCGCCGCGGCGCCGGATAATCGTGATCGCCCAAGCCATCCTTGCCGTGGAACCATTCGGCGTGCATGTATTCGCGCCACAGCGGCTGGTTCGCGCCGGGATACACCGGCGCAGCGGAGCCGCATAGCTCAGCCGTGTACAGGGCGTTGCGGGCGGCCTGCGCCACCGGGACATTGCCGGCCACGATGGTGATGGCGCGCACCGCTACATCGGGATGGCGCAGAGCCATGATCAGGGCCACGGCGTCGTCGGAGGCGGTATCGGTATCGATTAGGAAATCGCGCGGCATGGCCATCAGATTAGCACCGCGGCGCCGTGTTATTCATAAGGGACAGTGTCCCTTTTGCGTATCGCGCCAGCGGCCGCCGCGCTGCTGCTGGCGGCCTGCGACACGCGGCACGCTCCGCTGCGCATCGCCGCCGCCGCCGATTTGCGATTCGCCCTGGATGACCTGGCAAAGTCGTTCCGCCGGCAGCATGGCGGCATCGAGATCGCGCCGGCCTACGGGTCTTCGGGCATGTTTTACGCGCAGATCGTGAACCGCGCGCCGTTCGATATGTACCTTTCCGCCGACATACAATACCCGCGCAAACTGGCAGAGCAGGGATTGACCGTGCCGGGCAGCGAATTCACCTACGCCGTAGGGCGCATTGTGCTGTGGACGTCCGGCTCCTCGGGCATCGATGTCGAGCGCCTGGGAATGGCGGCTTTGCGCAACCCGGCCGTGCATCACATCGCTATCGCCAATCCCGCCCACGCTCCCTACGGGCGCGCCGCGGAGGCGGCCATGCGCTCGCTGGGAGTTTATGATGCGGTTAAAGACAAGTTGGTAACGGGGGAGAATATCTCCCAGACCCTGCAGATGGCGGAAAGCGGCGCGGCCGAAGTGGGCGTCGTGGCGTTATCGCTGACGATGGCTCCCGGCGCCATCGGGCGTTGTTGGGAGATCCCGCCGGGCGCATATCCGCGCATTGAGCAGGCCGGCGTCATCCTGAAGTCCGCCGGGAACCCGGAAGGCGCGCAGGCCTTCCGCGCCTTCCTGCTCTCACCGGAGGGCCGCGCTATCCTAAAGCGATATGGGTTCTCCGGAGACTAGATGGAGTGGCAAGCGATCTGGCTGAGCCTGCGGCTCTCCTTCTGGACCACCCTGATCCTGCTGGCCGTCGGCTTGCCTGCGGCGCACTGGCTCACGTTTTCTCCACGCCGGTGGAAATTCCTGGTGGAAGCGGTCGTCGCGTTGCCGGTGGTGTTGCCGCCTACCGTGCTGGGGTTCTACATTCTGATGGCCATCGGCCCGCACAGCCCTGCCGGCAAGCTGTACGCCGCGCTGACCGGGGGCATGCTGCCCTTCTCGTTTCAGGGATTGCTGGTGGCTTCGGTGCTGTACAGCCTGCCATTCGCGGTACAGCCGTTCGTAGCGGGCTTCGCGGCGGTGGACCGCAAACTGATCGAAGCCTCGTGGTGCCTGGGCGTTTCGCGCGCGTCCACCTTCTTCCGGGTGATTGTGCCGCTGTCGGTTCCCGGCATCGTCACCGGGATGATCCTGAGCTTCGCGCACACGCTGGGCGAATTCGGCGTGGTACTGATGGTGGGGGGCAACCTGGCGGGCGTCACGCGCACAGTGTCGATCGCCATCTACGACGACGTACAGGCGCTCGATTATAGCGCCGCCCTGCACACTTCCCTGCTGCTGCTCGGTATCTCGTTCCTGGTGCTGGCGGCCACATACGCGCTGCGGCGCAGGGTCTGGGCCGTGTGGCTCCCCTATGGCCAATGAACTGAACGTGGATATCCGCAAGTGGCACGCCGACGGTCCGGCCATCGCCGCGGCGCTGCTGGTCCCGCTGGGGAGGCATTCGGTGACGGTGTTGTTCGGGCCGTCCGGCGCCGGCAAAACCACCGTGCTTCGGGCCATCGCCGGGCTGGACAGGCCGGATGCCGGGGTAATCGTTTGCGGCAGCGAGGTCTGGTACGACGGCGGGCGTGGCATCCATCTGCCTCCCCAGAAGCGCCGCGTCGGGTACCTCTCGCAGGAGTACGCCGTATTCCCACATCTCACGGTACGGCACAATGTGGCGTACGGCGCGCGCGGCGACTCGGTCGACAATCTGCTCGCGCGCTTCGACCTGGCCAGCTTGGCGGACCGCCATGCGCGCCATCTCTCGGGCGGCGAACTGCAGCGCGTGGCGCTGGCGCGCGCGCTGGCATCCCAGCCCCGGCTGCTGCTGCTGGATGAGCCGCTCTCCGCGCTGGATGCGCCCACACGCCTGCGGATGCGGGCCGACTTACGGCAGTTGCTGGCCGGCGTGCAGATACCGGCCGTGGTAGTCACGCACGATCGCACCGAAGCGCTGGCGCTGGGCGATTCCATCGCCATCATGATCGGCGGGAAACTGCGCCAGGCCGGCCCCATTGAAAGCGTCTTCGATGCTCCCGCGAATGCGGATGTGGCCGAAGCGGTGGGCGTCGAAACCATCTGTCAGGCGCGTGTACTGGACGCCAGTGCTGGACTGGTCACGGTCGAGATAGGGCGCGTGCGCCTGGCCGCAGTCGATGCCGGCGGCCCATTCACGGACGTATTCGCGTGCATTCGCGCCGAAACGGTGACCATCGAGCGGGGCCCGTCGCCCGGCCCCACCAGCGCCCGCAATCATCTGCAGGCGCGCATTGTTTCCGTTACTGATGAAGGTCCCGTGGCGCGGGTGGTGCTGGATTGCGGCTTCCGCCTGACAGCCATTGTGACGCGCCAGTCGGAAGAAGAGCTGCAATTGCGCGAAGGCGAGCATGTAATCGCGGTGATAAAGGCTACCACCATCCGCCTGGTGCCTCGCGGGTAGGCCGGGTCAAATGGCGCCGATCGTGAGGGAGCAGACTACGAAAGCGGCGGCGCTGTTCGAATCCACAATCTGGGCCATAAACTGAAAGTACCCGATGGTGAGCGGAGTTCCGGTGATGGCGCCGGTCGCGGTGTCGAGGGTCAGTCCCGGCGGAAGCGCGCCGTCGGTGAGCGAGAAGGTAAAGGGCGCCACACCGCCGGTGACGGACAGCGCGGAGGAATACGGCACGCCAGCTTGTCCGGTGGTGATGGGGGGGCAGCCGATGGCCACCGGGCCGGTAACCGCGATGCTGCAATTGAGGGCGTCGGCCGCACCCGTAGCATCCACGGCCTCGATCGAGAACGTGTAGCTGCCGGCGATGCCGGGCGTACCGAGCGCCTGGCCAGACTGGACATCGGGCGTCAATCCCGGGGGTGGCGAGCCCAGCGTGTACCGGTTGGTGTAGAAGGTGTATGGCGGCGATCCTCCCGAAGCGGAGACGGAAGAAGAGTACGGGGTTCCCACCTGGGCCGTGACGGCCGGACAAGTCACCACGATGTCGGGGCAAGTGCGGGGTTGCAGAATGAGCGGGGGCAGCGGATTCTGGGTGAAGTCGAAGCTGTCCGCCAGGTTGTTGGCCAGCGTGTCGGTCGAAAGCAGGGGCGCCAGGCCGAAAATATTCTCCGCGAAGCTGAGCAGCGATTCGAAGCTGTAAAGCGTGTGGGAGATGTTGGCCGGCTTGGCGAATGGAGAAATGATGATGAGGGGCACCCGCATGCCCAGGCCGTAGGTATAGATGGCGGGCGGCGGCACATGGTCGTAGTAGCCCCCGAAATCGTCCCAGGTGAGAAGGATCGCGGTGGAGCCCCATTGCGGTCCTTGCATGATGGCGTTGATCCTCGCCACGGTGTCGTTCTCGCCCGCGCAGACGCTCTTCGGGGGATGGTCACTGGTCTCGTTGGGCGTGACCACCCAGTTCACCGACGCCAGGTTCCCGCTGGCCGCGTCGGAGACAAACTGCGTCTCATTGACGATGTTGATGTTCCAGTCGGGGCCGTAGCGGATGTGATTGATGGCGCCGTAAGCATTCCACTCCGCGCCTTTTGCGCCCTGGGGCGGCGAGTAGTATTTCCAGGTGATCGGGGGATTGGAAGGCTGCGCGGCGTCGATCCGGTCACCCAACGTGGGGAAATCGAAGCACGGGAATGCGTAGCTGGACGTCTGCAGATTGGATGATAAGACCTCCACGGTCCAACTGGGTGGCGCGCTGCATCCCTGGAAACCGAGATCGATGGGAGCGCCGTTGGGAGTAGGGTTATCGACGGCGCCCCCGCTCTGCGCGGCGATGGTGTAGAGGTGATTCGGAAAACTGGAGCCCCACAATGACGAGAACATATTGTCGGCCAAGGTGAAGGTGCTTGCGTATGCCCAGTAGTTCGGAATCTGATTCTGGCTGAACTGCACATAGCTGCGGAGGTTGGGGGGCGCGGGATCCTGTGGCGTGATGACGGAGAGAAGGTCGAACTGGTTCATTTTGCCGCCATTCATGCCCGTCAGAGCGCAAGGTGCGTGGTGGCAGAGATCGCTGGCTTCCTGGTCCGGGGCGGGCAACAGGGGGACGACCTGCCCGGTGGAGATTACACCGCTGGTGGCCCCGTTGGCGCCCGGGAACTGGCCGAAGTAATTGTCGAAGGTGCGATTCTCTTTCACGAAAATGACGACGTGCTGGATCTGGCTGGTATAAAGAACGTCGAGCGTGGTAGAGCCTTGATATGTAGCCGCCGAGAAGTTCACCGTGAGGCGCACCTCGGTTACGGCGGCGGGCCAGTTGAAGATCACATCGGCCGAGCCTGTCTGGCCGTTCGTGAGGTTGCCGACATGCACCGGAAGCGCGCCGGCCACACTGACCGATCCGCTGCCCGCCAGGGTAGTAATGGACCCAATGGAGACGATCTGGGCTTTGCTGGCGGCGCCGTACCCGATGGTGTTTGTAAGGCGCATGTTGATGGTAAGCTGTCCGGCGCCGGGCCCCGGCGTACGCGTACCGGTGGACGCGATCAGCAGGGGATGGCTTTGCACCCTGGCGAAGTGCGCCGCCACCCGGCAGTTCTTCAGCATGAAAAGGATCTGCGGGTTGGGAGCGCCCGACAGGCAGCCGCTGAAATTCACGAAATAGTAGCCGGCCGCCGGCGTGGCGGTGATTTGGAGGCGGGCGCCCTTGGTATAGGCGCCCGCACCCGACACGGTTCCGCCAGTGGCCGGATTGGATACCGTGACCAGGGTATAGCCGGAAGCCAGGGCGGACTGCATGCCTGCCGCCAGCAAAACGGTGAGTAATCGCAGGTAAACGCGGATCAGCAATCTTTACCTCTCGCCTAGTTACCTGTGACAGTAACTTTGAGCTTCGCCTGGACCATGGTCTGAGGATTCCATACTTCGACGTGAACTATGTCGCCGGCCACCAGCTTGCACCGGCCATTCTGATCGACGTTCGCTACGAGCTGAATGAGGTTATCGGCCCATGAACTGATGGAAACCGTGCAACGGTTTCCGTTATAACCGGCGCTCCAGCCTTGCGTATGATCCGAAATTCGCAGGTAATTTGTGTCACCAGTGAAGGGCAGGCCTTCCGGGAAGACTCCGAAACCGTCGCCCACAATCGTAACCGGCGGAGCAGCCTGGGCGACAAACTGATTGCACCCCGGCGCCGGGCACTGGGTCACCACACTGGCGATGGCGATCGGGGGTTCAGGAAGAACCGCGCAATTCGGGCGGATTCCCGATAGCCCGGCGGGATACGTGCCGCATGCGCTCGGTCCCATCAGGGGAGCCGCCTTTTGGGGCAGCTTGGCGGCAGCCGGATAGTCGACCACCGGCACATAATCCCCCATCAGGCTGCCGGCGGGGCTGTCGATGGAGGTGCGATAGGGCACGAACTGGCCGGCGCAGGTGAATCCGGCAGCCGGAATGATATGGCGCAGATCGAGCAGGGTAGTCTGCTGGTAGTTCTGGAGCGCCGTCAGGTTCAAAAAGGTGTAGCCGTTGGCGGGATTGATCCAGGAGGGAATCGCGGCCCCGGTGCCTACGATCAGGGTCGCATAGCCGCTGGCGTCCGTCGTAAAAGCTCTGTCCGCCACGCTGGCAATGGTGTTCCCGGCCGGATCGACGAACGAGAGGCTCATGTAACGCATCTGCTCGTTTCCGGATCGCACGCAACCGCTGGCGCACGGCGTAGGCGGCACAGCCGGTATGCGCACGCGGACGCGCATCACCTCGCCCGCCGCGGCGAGCGTGGCCGGCAGGCCAGTCGGAAGCGGCGCCACGATGTACGAGGCATCCGGATTGGTGGCCGGAATGTACTCCGGCTGCCGCGTCCAGCGGAGCCTGTCCGGCGAGGCCACGGGCGCGTCGCACAGCTTCGGCAGGTAAGACGTCTCGTAGGTCTTGTGCCCGGCGAACTGTTGTTGATCCAGCCAGAGACCGCCTACCGCCGAGGTTTGCGCCACGATCTGCAGTGTGCTGCTCACATAGGCCGCGGGATAGGCGCAACCGGACGCCACATCCCGCACGATGATATGCGGGTTGGTATCGTAGCCCAACGGAGTATCGTCCAGATAGGCACGCACCATCACGACTCCCGCCGTGTTCGGGTTGGTGTGCTGCGGCGTATCCACGGCATGGTCCGGGAAGCTGGCATGTTGCGCGAAGAAGCCGGTATCGCTGTTCCAATCCATCCCCGGATGCCGGACCGTGGCGTCCAGACCGTTACCGTTCACGTTGTAGCCGTTCATCATGCAGCCGGTTTCCCGCGTGCCCGGCGTGCCTCCGAAGCTGATGGGTATGGCGTATTGCTGCCCGGCAACGTAGGCAATGCCCGGTTGGTAGGGATTGATGTACTGGGACGTGAGCGGCATGATGCTGGTGTCCAGAATGGACTGCGACAATGCCGAGTGAGTGTCGTAGAGCGTCACCGAGAAATACCGCGTGTTGGGGAACGTGCCTACCAGGATGAGCTGATAGCGCGGATCAACCTTGTAATACAACTGGAAATATACTGCGTTCAGATCACCCCACTTGGCAGACCCGTAACCTGTCCCCAGGCTGACAGTGTAGCAGGGATTGTCAAAGTTGCTGAAGAAATCGCCGTTAGGAAACTCGTTGCCGGTGAAGGATGTCGGCAGGCCCGCGCAACTGGTGGCATGGGCCGCGCAGGGCAGAATCAGTAATCCAAGGCACACAATCCACCCAGCCACACCTCGCCCTCGAACCATTTATGGCGCTCCTCCGATCCTGCTAATGTACCAAATTAGGCAGAATCGCAACGCTCTCAAGGCAGTCCTATTGGATTCACTGGTTTGATAGGTACTAGGAACCGCTCAACGCGCTGTTTCGCTCACAACGGGCAGTTCGAGAGAGCTGGAATGGGCTGACTCGTCCGCGACTACCACGCTACCGCCATTGGGCAGGATCTCGTAGAGGTTGACCTCGAAATCGGTATCCGGCACATCCAGGGGCCGATGATCAGGTAGTGGCGGGCGCGGGCAGCCTCCGAACCATACTTCATGTGATCGCGGTAATACTGCATGGCGCCGCCCTGATCGCCATCGTAATGCCCGGTGATGGTCAGGATGGGGATGTCAGTGGATGTATTGCCCACAATGCGGTCCAGCTCGCGGAACGGCAGGTTGCGCATGTAGCGCTCGCGGAACTTTTCCGCCCAGAACGTGGAATTGCCGAATTGTTTCAGGTTACGGGGGATCAGCCGCATGACGATCGAGCATAACCCGGTGGTGGGCCACGCCGCCTGGGTCTCTGTTACAATGCCTGCTTCGCGAAAGGAAGAAGATGATCAGGGCTGCCCTCGCCACCCTGCTGGCTACCGGTTCGCTATGCGCGCAAGCGCCTGCGACGGACGCGCGGAATATCGATATCCCGCACACCGATTTTCATTTCAGCATGCCGAAGTACACCAGCGTCGCGCAGTGGGAGGCGCATAAGGCGCAGCTGAAGCGGCAGATCCTGGTGGCCGCCGGCCTCTATCCGCTGCCCGAAAAGACGCCGCTGCACCCACTCATTGAGGGGCGCGTCGAGCACGGCGATTACTCCATCGAGAAGGTGGCGCTCGAAACCTTGCCGGGCTATTATCTCGGCGGGAATCTCTACAGGCCTCTGCACCCAAAAGGTAAGGTGCCGGCCATCCTGACGCCGCACGGCCACTGGACCTACGGACGCCTGGAAAACTCCGAGGGGTATTCCGGACCGGCGCTGGGAATCAATCTGGCGCGCCAGGGATACGTGGCCTTTGCCTATGACATGGCCGGCTACAACGACACTCTCCAGACCGAGCATCGCTTCAGCAGCCCTACATATGAGCTTTGGAGCTTCACGCCGCTCGGCCTGCAACTGTGGAATTCGATCCGCGCGCTGGATTTTGTGGAGTCGCTGCCGGAGGTCGATGGGCAGCGCCTGGCTGTCACGGGCGCCTCGGGCGGAGGCACCCAGACCTTTCTGCTGGCCGCGGTGGATAATCGCGTGCGCGCCGCCGCGCCGGTGAACATGGTGTCGTTCATTATGCAGGGCGGCTGCGAGTGCGAGAATGCGCCGGGCCTGCGCATCGGAACATCCAACGTGGAGATCGCCGCCATGATGGCGCCGCGACCCCTGTTGTTAGTTTCGGCCACCGGCGATTGGACGCGTAATGTGCCGCGCGAGGAATATCCGGCTGTGCGCTCGATCTACCAACTTTACCAGCAGCCCGACAGCGTGCAGGTGGTCCAGTTCCATGCGGAGCACAATTACAACCGGAAGAGCCGCGAGGCCGTGTACACCTTCTTTCGAAACCAGCTGGTGGGACCGGCTTCCGGGCCGGTGGAGGAGCGTTCCGTAGAAGTGGAGCCGCTGCTGGACATGCTCATGTGGCAAGGGCGCAACCTGCCGGCCAACGCTGTCAATCAGCGGCAGCTCTTCGAGCAATGGAAGACTTCCGGGCGCGCACGCGCAGCCGCGCTGGATCCCGCGGCGCGCCGGGATCTGATGCTGGCCGTATTCCACGCGGAATGGCCCCGCGACGTGCGTAGCGAGAGCGCGGGCGACGGTGTGGCGATGAGCCGGCCTGGTCGCGGCGACCGTGTTCCGGGCGTCTGGGTTCCCGGCAGCGGCCCGCCCACGTTGGTAGTGGATCCGGATGGGGCGGAGGCTGCGCGCCGCAATCCACGCGTCGCCGGGTTGATCAAGGCCGGCAAGCCGGTGCTGATTATCGACGTGTTTCAGAGCGGCAAGGCCGCGGCGCCCCGCAATCCGCAGTTGAAGTTCCACCTCACATTCAACGCCAGCGACGATGCCAACCGCGTGCAAGATATCCTGACCGCCCTGCGGTACCTCGATTCCCGGCATGCCGGCAAACCCACGCTGCTGGCGATCGGCAGAGCGGGAGCCTGGGCCCTGTACGCGAAAGCCCTGGCGCCCATCGACGTGGCGCTCCAGGCGGATGCCGGCGCCTGCCCGTCGCGCGACGAGGATTTCGTGAAGAACCTCTTCGTGCCCGGCGTGCAATTGGTGGCGGAGCCCTGCGCGAAACAGTAAAATACCTGGAATGCATCGCTCGCCCGCCTATCTGACGGCGTCCTGGCTTTACGCGATCTCGCTCGCCGCGCAAGTGAACGTTCTCACATTTAAGAACGACAACGCCCGCACGGGGCAGAATCTGAACGAGCCGCTGCTTTCTCCATCCAATGTAAATCCCACGCAGTTCGGCCGACGCTTTTCGCACGTGGTGGACGGGTATATGTACGGACAGCCGTTATATATGGCCTCGGTTCCCATGGCGGACGGAACCGTGCACAATATCATCGTGGCGGGGACGGCGCACGACAGCGTGTATGCCTTCGACGCCGACGACGCGCTGGGCAGCAACGCCTCGCCATTGTGGCAAGTGAGTTTCATCAACCCCAGCCAGGGCGTCACAACGGTGTCGTGGCAGGATGTGAACTGCACCGTGATTTATCCGGAAATCGGCATCACGGGGACACCGGTCATCGATGCAGCCAGCTACACGGTATACCTGGTGGCGTTCACGAAGGAAACCGCGAGCGATGGCAGCGTGCGCTACGTGCACAGGCTGCACGCTCTGGACGTGCGCAGCGGGAAGGAGTTGGCGGCCAGCCCAGTAGAGATTCAGGCGTCGGTTCCGGGCATCGGGGACGGGTCGTCGACGGTCTCCTTTGTGCCCTTGAGCTACAAACAACGCGGGGCCTTGCTGCTGGCCAACGGCGTAGTGTACACGCCGTGGTCATCGCACTGCGATAACGGGCTGTACCATGGCTGGATCATGGGCTACCGTGCGGACACGTTGCAGCAAGCCGCCGTTTACAACTCGACGCCGAACGGCGCGGGAGCGTCATTCTGGGGCGCGGGGGCGGGCCCCGCCGCCGACGGCGATGGCAACCTGTTCGTGGTGTCCGCCAACGGCACGTTCGACCAGACCTATTCCACGCCGGACCTGGGCGACAGCCTCATCAAACTCTCACCCACGAACGGGCTGACCATAGCCGACTACTTCACGCCCTACAATCAGCTATACCTGGCGGAGAACGATCTGGACCTGGGATCCGCGGGCGCACTTCTGCTGCCACCGGAAGCCGGCAGCAACACTCACCGCAACCTGGCGCTGACCGCGGGCAAGGAGGGACGCATCTACCTGGTCGACCGGGACAACATGGGGCGGTTCAACGGCCAGTACGATGCGGGAGCGCTGCAAACCATCACGTTGGGCGGCGATGGAGTCTTCGGTTCAGCCGCCTATTTTTCGGGCCGCGTGTATTTTTCGGCCGGCGGCGATGGGTTGAGAGCCTTCGGCATCGCCAATGCGGCACTGACGCCGGCACCGGTCTCCAGCTCTCCGAAGGCGATTGCCGATCCGGGAACCACTCCGGTGGTGTCGGCGAACGGCTCCGCAAACGGAATTGTGTGGGCATACGAGCTGGGAGAAGCCCGGGATACTCTGCTGCATGCCTACGACGCCACGGATCTATCAAAAGAGCTATATCTCGACGTGTTGAACGCGTACACAGAATTTGGTGTGCCCATGGTGGCCGACGGCAAGGTGTATGTGGGTGCGCTGAACAACCTTTTGGTGTACGGGCTGTTGCCGCCGGCGGCGGGCAGCGCGGCCGCTGTAGTGAATGCGGCGTCGTTCAACAGCCAGATCGCGGCGGGCTCGCTGATCTCGATTTTCGGCTCCAACCTGGCGCACGCGGTGGCCGGCGCACTGCAGATCCCGCTGCCAATTTCGCTGGCGGACACCACGGTCAGCGTGAACGGCGTGCGTGTGCCGCTGCTGTATGTGAGCCCGGGACAGATCAATGCGCAGGTTCCGCCACAGACGGCCGCGGGGACTGCTTCCGTTACGGTGGTCACGTCGAGCTCGGCAGCTCCGGCCATATCTTTCCAGGTGGCGGCGGCGGCTCCCCAGATATTCGTCAGAGGGACGCGGGTTGTGGCATTGAACCAGGATGGCTCGGTCAACAGCATGGCGAATCCGGCGGCGGCCGGCAGCATCGTGACGATCTTCCTGACGGGACATGGCGCGCTAAACGCGCAAGGCGCGCTGGTGACACCGACGGCTTCCATCGGAGGCCTATCCGCGAAACTGACGTATGCAGGACCCGCCCCCCAGACCGTGGGAGTGGCCCAGATGAATATTGTGGCGCCGGCGCTCGATCCCGGCGACTATCCGTTGCAAGTCACGATTGCGGGAGTCGCGAGTAACAGCGGACTGCTGTCGGTGAAGTGACGCGCTATCGCTCGTACAAAAATTCCGGATAACGAGTTACCGGAAGCGATTCGCGCTTGCGCGCCACGCAGTAAGTCTGTTCTCCCCGATTCGAGGGATTGTAGCCATTCTCCTCCAAGAAGGCCAGCAGCGGCTGGTAGAAGCTGTATTCCTCAATCGGCTCGGTGAACAATTGCTCGATTTCAAAGCCCGCGGCGGCAACTAACTCACCCAGCTCCACCATGGTGTACTCGCGCACGTGCTGCACGTCCGCCGGGCCGGAGGCGGGAATCTTGTATTTGGAGTGGATCTGCGGATTGTCGTGCCCGTGCAGCACCCGCGCCACGCTGGTGAGGCCGGCAATATTGGGCGTGGTGATCAGGATGCGTCCTCCCTCTTCGAGCACGCGGCGGGCTTCCAGCAGAAGGTGCATGGGATCGTATAGCATGTGCTCGATTACTTCGCAGACGAGCACTAACTCGAAGTAACCGGCTGAGTAGGGATAAGTGTCGCGTTCCGCGTTGAATAAGTCCACCTCCAACTCGAACAAGCTGTCGGCGTAGCGCACCGATTTATGGAGGCCGCCGGCGCCAAAATCCGTCCCGCGGACCTCGCGGAAACCGCAGTAATGTCGCAGCGCGGGCGTCAGGTGCATGTAACAGCCCAGCTCCAGAACGCGCCCCGAGCTTCGCGGAGGGGGGACCAGCGACAAGGTCTTTTTCAGGCGAGGCAGGTGTTTCTCGAAATAAGCCCGGCTGGCGGGATCATCCAGCTTTAGCTTCCGCAGGGCGGCTTCCTGCCCGGGGAGCGAATCACCCGCAGTACGCCGCGCATTGGGACGCTCGCGCCGGCGGCTTAAGCTGATGTTCAGCCGCCGCAGCGCGCCGCGGATCAGCCGCAAGTGCAGAGGCAGATCGGGTACGGCGCCCCGGCCCACGTCATTTCCCCGGTCCGGCTTACTTCGTCAGACCCGCGACGTAGACGCCGCGGTATCCGTTCACGCGCGCTTCGGTGCCGATCACCTTGATGATGTGGCCCATGTGCTCGGCGCCCACCGTGCGAATCTCCACCCCGCCGTCGCGCCGCGGATCATGCTCCTCGGGCATCAGCATGTAGAGCGTTCCGTCCCTGGTCAGTAATCCGACGGGCTGGCCGTTCTGGGCGCACTTCTGGCCGCAGCTGCGGTGCTTCTCGCCATGCTTGCCGAGCTGCAGATAGCAGGAAAAGTCCACCAGCTCGCCCACCAGGGTTACTTCGCGGCCCGTCTCCGGCTTCTTATCCACGCCGGCCGCGATGGTGGTGGCCGACCAGGGTTCGGACATACTGTGCCCCAGCGTGGCGGCCGGCGCATCGTAGGCGCCGGTTTCCACCTTCATTTCGGGATGCAGGATCGCGGGATCCTGCGCCATCAAAAGAGCCGCCGCGAAAGCGATCGAGGCTCCGGACAGAACAGCTTTTGCAGGGTTGGACATGGTCTAACCAGTGTACATCAACGGATCGCTTGAGGCACATTGCCGGCGTGGCTCCGAGGCTAGGGCCTGTATTTGCTTTTTATTCTCTATTTGTTCGTCTTTTGTTTCACCACATTTGCGCCAGATGGATACCCCCATTTTTTGGGTTCGCCGCGCATTTTTTTTTTGGAGGGGCATGGCAGGGCGATGATGCAAATGGCTAAGTCACAACACTATTATAGCGCTGACAGCTCGCCCAACCCGCGCGGAGCCGGCGATGTGCACGAGTCCCGCGATGGATGCGAGGATGGAGGTTGCCGGGTTCGCGAAAGATGCGAGCCGGGGACGGTTCGCCGGTACTAGAATAAATGCCAGTGCGAATTCTGTTCGACGGCGCTCTGCTCGTACTGGGAGCAGCGGCGCTCATGTGGATCATGCGGCGAACAGGTAAGACCAGGCGGCCGGATCATCTCGACGGGTACGCCATTGTGGAGAGAGGCCGGTCGAGAGTTTATCCGTATCCTTACGTTTATGTGAACGCCGATGGCAGCGCGAGGGAACTTCACCCAGATGAGCGCGATTATCTTGAGACTCCGTTCCAACCTGGGGACGGCGGTAGGCCTTACGTCAAGGGCAACTATTCACAAAAAAATGGTTGGGGAGAAGTTGCAGGTTTTCTAAAGAGATCCCACCTGCCGAAAGAGATCGTTATACAGGCCGCCCCGGCCGAGAATCCGATTCAACCTCTGACAAGGTCAGATCAAATCCAATTCCTGCGGGACAAAGGGCTGCTTGTCACGGAAAACCCGGACGGTACCTTCACCGTCCGGAAGCCCTAGCGCGCCGGTGCGCGCCGGCGGCCTAGGAGGCCACCGCAGGGCGAGGCCCCGCCCAAGGGCTAACCGCCGATTTGGCGGAAGAGCCAGAACAGGAAGCCGGCCAATACTATCGATGCGGGGAGAGTGAGCACCCAGGCCATGGCCAGGTTGCGCACGGTGGACATTTGCAGGCCGGTGTGGTTGGCGGCCATGGTTCCGGCCACGCCGGAGGAGAGCACGTGGGTGGTGCTGACGGGCATGCCGAACCAGTCCGCAGCGCCGATGGTGGCCATGGCGGTAATTTCGGCGGCGGCGCCTTGGGCGTACGTCAGGTGATCCTTGCCGATCTTTTCGCCCACGGTGACCACGATACGCTTCCAACCGACCATGGTACCGAGCCCCAGCGCCATGGCTACGGCTACTTTCACCCAACCGGGGATGAACTTGGTAGCGCTGTCGATATGCTTTTTATAAGTCTTCAACACCTCCGCGTCGGCGGCGGCGAACGGCGGCTGGCCGGACTTCTGGATCAGGCGCAGGGCCTCGCTCACCACATACATGTCGTTGCGGAAGTTGGGAGTGCGGGCGGCGGGGACGTGCTTCAACTCCTTGTACATGGACATCTCGTTGCCAATGTCGCCGACCAGGGTGCGGAGCGCCAGCATGGTGTTGGGATTGAACTGGCGGGTGCGGATGTAGGCGGTGACATCGTCGCGGGCGTCGGCGATCACGGCGTTGGGTGAAACATAGTGGGTGAGGGCCGCGGCAGCCTGGTTGGAGACCATCACGAACTCCTGGGACTGCTTCGCGGTGACGGCGTGATTCAACGCGTAGGCCGTAGGCACGGTGCCGATCAGGATCAGCATGATGAGGCCCATGCCTTTCTGACCGTCGTTGGAGCCGTGAGCGAAGCTCACGCCGGTGCAGGTGAGCACCAGCAGGCTGCGGATCCACAGCGGCGGAGGGGTGTCGCCTTTGGGCGCCTCATAAAGGCTCCGGTTGGGAATCAGCACCTTGGTGAGGAGCAGGAGCAGGGCGGCGCAGGCGAAGCCGACCAGAGGCGAAATCAGCAGAGTCTTGCCGATATTGGCGGCCTGGGCCCAGTCGACGCCGCTGGTCCCGGTCTTGACGGCCATGACCTGATTGGCGATGCCCACGCCGATGATGGAGCCGATCAGGGTGTGGGAGCTGGAGGACGGCAGGCCGAAGTACCAGGTGCCGAGATTCCAGATGATGGCGGCCACCAGGAGGGCGAAGACCATGGCGAAGCCGGCGCCGCTGCCGACTTGCAAGATCAACTCGACGGGCAGCAGAGAAATGATGCCGAAGGCCACGGCGCCGGTGGAGAGCACGACGCCCAGGAAGTTCCAGAATCCGGACCAGACCACGGCCACGTGGGGCTCGAGCGAATGGGTATAAATGACGGTGGCGACGGCGTTGGCGGTGTCGTGGAAGCCGTTGACGAATTCGAAGCCCAGCGCGGTGAGGAGCGCGACGCCCAGGAGCAGATATGCGAAGGTGGAGGCGGTTCGGACTCCCGAGAGATCCGACGCCAGGTTGATGGCGGCGTATGAAACTCCCGCCAGCAGGATGACGCCGAACACCAGCATGCCGGCTTTGCTGGGAGATTTCGCGAGTTTTTCCTTTACGGCTACGGTCGCTGTTGCCATGTTGGCCTCCTGTAGGATCTTGCAGGATACCCCATGGCTTAGCTAATTCAAATTACAAAGAGGTTACAGTCCGGTTAAAGCCGCGCAGCGGGCGGGTCTTAGTTTACCCAAGGGCCGCGGCGGGAGCCGTGTTTGCGCATGTATACCTGGAATTTCTTTTTGGCGCGCTGCAATTTGTAGTCACGGTACCAGCGGCGCAGTTCGTACATGTCGAGTTTCGGGAAGCGCACCTTGAGATAGAGCAGGCCGAACAGCATGCCGCCCAGGTGCGCTACGTTGCTGACGCCGCTATTCACGTTCATGGCGCCCAAGAGGGCCAGCGCGCCGTAGATCATGACGAAGTACTTGGCCTGGATGGGGAAGACGAAGAAGAAAAGGATAGTGGATTCCGGGTAAAGCACGCCGAAAGCCAGCAGCACGCCGTAGATGGCGCCGGAGGCGCCGATGGTGCTGGTGTGCCAGTTGCCGAGCACCGCATTGACGATGACATCGCAGAAGCCAGCGCCGATGCCGCAGAGGAAATAGTATTTGAGAAAGCGGCGGGTGCCCCAATCTCGCTCGAGGGTGACGCCGAACATCCAAAGCGTCAGCATGTTGAAGAGCAGGTGCATGACGCCACCATGGAGGAACAGGTAGGTGACCAACTGGAAGACGGCGAAGCGGTGCACGACATCGTCCGGGCGCAGGGCGAGCCAGCGGAAGATGGTTTCGAGAAGGCTGGTGCCGGCGGCCAGGTAGGTGAGGACGAAGACGCCGATATTGACGATGAGCAGCCATTTGACGCCGTCGGGAAAATTGCCGGAGGAGAAGAAAGTGTTGAGCCGGTACCTGGTGCTGTGCCGCATGAGCCCCTGAGAAGTAGGATATCAGAGCGTGCGGTTGGTTTCCGTTATCAGACTGCTCCGTATTGTTTGCCTTTATCGGCGCGCATGGGCGTGCATCGGCGGCAAATATATGTGTTGGGTTAACGAGGACTACTCCGCGGCGCGGCCGTAGCGGTTCAGAAAATGCGCGCAGGTCTGCAATAGGGCGGCGAAGGCGAACCAGACCTGCCAGTGGGAGAAGAGGCCGTTGCGGATGGCGAAGTGGCTGGTCCAGTTGGGGCCGGCGGCCAGGCCCCATACGGCCAGGGCCGCGGCCATCACCGCCGCGGGCGTGAACAGGGAGGCGAAGGCCAACGCCACGCGCTGATTCTTGCGCCGCCGGCGATCCACTTTGGCGCCTTTTCCGAAGCGGATGCGGACCCTCATCTCGGTACCACTCTAACAGCAATTGCGTTAAATTAGACGCTTCAGAAAGAGGCGACGATGATACACAGACTGAAGGCCGCGGTGTTCGGCACGGGATTCGTGGGACGCGTGCATCTGGAGGGAATCCGGCGGTTGGGATTCGTCCACGTATACGCCATTGGCGAAAGCCAGAAGGAGAAGGCGCGCCGTCTGGGCGAAGAATTTCACGTCGAGAAGACAGCCAGCGATTACCACCAGATTCTGGACGATCCGGAGGTGGATGTGGTCCACGTGTGCACGCCTAACGCGCTGCACTTTCCGATGGTGACGGATGCGCTGAACGCGGGGAAGCACGTGATCTGCGAGAAGCCGCTCTCCACGTCGGTGGATAACGCGCGCAAGCTGGCGGCGCTGGCGGCGGAGAAGAAGCTGAGGAACTGCACGTTCCACAACCTGCGGTTTTATCCGTTGGTGCAGCAGATGCGGCGCATGCGGGAGGCGGGGGAACTGGGAGAGATCCTGGTGGTGCAGGGAACCTATTCGCAGGACTGGCTGCTGTACGACACGGACTGGAACTGGCGCATCGACTCGAAGTCGAACGGCCCGTCGCGGTGCATGGCGGATATCGGGTCGCACTGGTGCGACATGGCGGAACACGTGACGGGGAAGCGCATCACGTCGGTGTGCGCGGATCTGCAAACGTTCCACAAGACGCGCAAGCGGCCGAAGCGGTCGATCGAGACGTTTGCCGGCAAGACGCTGAGCCCGGAAGATTACGACGAAGTGCCGATCGACACGGAGGACTTCGGCGCGGTGTTGTTGCGCATGGGCGACCGCACGCGCGGCGCGTTTACGGCGAGCCAGGTGAACGCGGGGCGGAAGAACGGGCTGAGCATCGAGATTTACGGCAGCGAGGCGTCGGTGGCGTGGAACCAGGAGCGGCCCGACGAATTGTGGATCGGGCATCGCAACACGCCCAACCAGGTGATCGTGAAGGATCCTTCCCTGATGCTGCCCGCGGCGCGGCCCTATGCGGACCTGCCGGGCGGGCACAGCGAGGGCTACGACGACACGTTCAAGCAGGTATTCCGGCGGTTCTATCACTCGGTGGAGGATGCCGCGGCGCCCGTGGAGTATCCGCAGTTCGTGGACGGGATGCGGCAGTTACAGATTCTGGACGCTGAATTGGCAAGTGCCGCGACGCGGGCGTGGGTGGATGTAGCTAGCGCTTGATATTGGCCGCCGATGAACTCCGATAAAACCAGACACAACCCGTAAATTTACGGATAGCGCCGCGCTTGGGCCGGCATCGACAATCGAAGTAGATGCGATATCGCCTGGTGCTGGCCGACGACCACAAAGATATTCTGGACGAAGTACGCCGCCTGTTGCAGGACGATTTTGAAATCGTCGGCGCCGTCACGGATGGCGCCGCTCTGATCGAAGCGGTGGCGGCGCTGCGGCCGGATGCGGTGGTCACCGACATCTACATGCCGGGGTTGGACGGCATCGAGGCGGGCGCGGAAATCCTGCGCAGAGGGTTGTGCAACGCGGTAATCGTGCTGACCATGCACAACGACCCGCAAATGGTGAGGAAAGTGCTGCTGCAGGGAATCCAGGGTTATGTTTTGAAGGACGACGCCACCGAGGACCTGCTGCCGGCGGTACACGCGGTGCTGGGGGGCGGCAGGTATCTTTCGCAGGGAGTGGTGGACAAAGGGCCGAAGTAGCTTCGTGTAGTATCATACGACCATGGCTGAAGTATATGCCCAAGACACGAGTGCTGCTGGCTGACGATCACGCCATAGTCGCAGAAGGCCTGCAAGCTTTACTCAAAGACAGTTTCGACCTGATCGGCGTGGTGCACGACGGGCGCGCCCTGTTGGACGCCGCCGAAGCCATGCGGCCGGACGTAATCGTGACGGACGTTTCGATGCCGCTGATGAACGGGCTGGAGGCGATCCGACAGATTCGGGCGCGCCGCCCGGATGCCAAGGTGGTGGTGCTCACGATGCACCGCGACACGCAATTAGCCGCGGAGGCGTTTCGCGCGGGGGTCTCCGGTTATCTGCTGAAGGTATCCCCGGGCGATGAACTGATTAACGCCATTCACGAGGTGGCTGCCGGAAGATCGTACGTGACTACGCTTCTGGCGAAGGACCTGATCACGCTACTGATCGAAGCGGGCGGTGCGGGACGGGAGGGCGGCGCCGCGCTGACGCCCAGGCAGCGCGAGGTGCTGCAACTGATCGCCGAGGGGCGCACCATGAAGGAAGCCGCGTCGATTCTGAACATCTCGCCGCGCACGGCGGAATCCCACAAATACGAGATGATGCAGGCGCTGGGAGTGCAGACCACCGCGGAATTGATCCAATACGCGATGCGGCTGAAGCTGATCGCGGAGTGATGCTTGCGCCCAGCCTGGAAGAATAAAGACAAGAGCGGCGTTCCGGCCGAGGGTCCGCCCTCCACGGGGCACGGACGGATTCTGATTCTGTCGCTGACGTTTTGGTGCCTGGCGATGGTAGCGGCTGTGTGGTGGTATTACAACGTCCAGAAGCGCGAGACGGAAGCGGCCACCATGCGCGCGATCTTCGCCGTGGCCGCGGGCACGAGCAGCCAGGTGGCAAACTGGCGGCGCGAAAGGATCGGCGACGGCCATGTGTTGATGTCGGCGCCGGTGATGCGCACCGCGCGGCGGGTTCTGGAGAGCCGCACCACGGCGGAGGCGGACCGCGCGGACCTGCTGGACCTGATGGCCCGGCTGTCCGGGGCAAACCTGTACACGGATGGGGCGCTGGTGGACCTGAGCGGCAACGTCCGCCTGCGCCTGCACGATGACGGTCGAGATAGTTCACAGTTCGGCCAGAGCGCGCGCAGGGATTTCGCCCGGCAGGCCAATCTGGCCGGCGACGTGATCCTCTCGGACCTCACGCAAGCAACGCGGACAGGGGCGCCGCTGATGGCGCTGGCGGTTCCAGTGCGCGATCTGGGCTCTTTCATCCTGGATATCGATCCGGAGCGTTTTTTGTATCCGTATTTGAAGGCCTGGCCGGGGTCGAGCGGGAGCGCCGAATCATTGCTGGTTCGTGTGGACGGGAAAGAGATCGTCTACTTGAATGCCGGGCGGCATACGCCCGGAATCACGGCGTTCTCGCGCAGGCCGCTGACCATGCGGCTGCCGCCGGACGCGGTGCTGAACGCCGGGTGGCGGCTGGTGGCGAATGATTATCGGGGCGTGCCGGTGATCGGGACGATCCGGCGGATACCCGATTCGCCATGGTACCTGGCAAGCAGAATCAACGTGGCCGAAGTGGACGCGCCGCTGCGCCGGCTGGGTTGGGAAATGGCGCTGATTACGGCGCTGATTGCGCTCGCCAACGTGACGGGCGCGGCCGTGATCTGGAGGGGACACCAGGCCCGCATCCATCGCGACCGGGAAGCCTGGTTCTACGCGCTGGCCAACGACACGCCGGCGTGTTTGTGGATGGCGTCCGCCGGCGAGGAGAATTCGTTTATCAACCTGCCCATGCAAAAATTCCTGGGCACTAATTTGCAAAGGCTCTCGAAGAGCTGGATCGACCATGTGCACGCGGACGATGCCGGGCGCACGCGCGCGGGTTTTTTGGCGGCCATGGCGGAGCAGCGCGGTTCCATAGATGAATTCAGAATGCGCCGTTTCGACGGTGAATACCGCACGGTGGCAGGGGAAGCCAAGCCCCGATTCTCGGCGTCCGGGCAGTTTCTGGGGTATGCGGGATGCATTGTGGACATCACGGAGCGGCGGCGGGCGGAGGAACAATTGCGGGCCGCCAACGAAGAGCTACAAACGGAGCTGGCGGAGCGGATTCGCAAGGAGCAGGAAATTCAAGCATTGAGCGACCGGCTGATCGGCGCGCGGGAGGACGAGCGGAGGCGCCTGGCGAGGGAACTGCACGACGGTCTGAACCAGCAGATTGCCGCGGTCAGCATTGCGATCGGGAATCTAAAGCGGAACATTCCAGCCGAGCTGACGGAAGCGCGCGCCCAAAGCGACCGGATTCATCAGAAGCTGGCGCAACTGGCGGACAGCGTGCGGCAGATGTCGCACGAGCTGCATCCGGCGATGCTGGAGTTTTACGGGCTGACGGCGGCGCTGCGTTCTTTCTGCGAGGAGTTCCAGACTCTGACGCATGTGCGCGTAGCGTTCCACAGCGAAGGCGCATGCGACCAGACGTCGCCGGCGACCGCGTTGTGCGTATACCGGATTACCCAGGAAGCGCTGCAGAATGTCGCCAAGCATGCGCAGGCGGCGGCAGCCGAGGTGAAGCTGAGCCACGCCGAGGGGATCTTGTGCCTGACGGTGGCGGACACGGGCGTGGGGATGGAGCCGGCGGCGAGCAGGAAGGGTCTGGGTCTTTTGAGCATCCGGGAGCGCGCGCGCCTGGCGGGCGGCGGCGTGGAGATCAGCAGCCAGCCGCGGGAGGGCACGAGGGTGACGTTGAGAGTTCCGGTGTGAACTAGCGCGTGGAAAGCGCCGAGGTGTAAAGGGCGGCTCCCCACACGCGGCCGTCGCCGGTGTCCTGCACGAAGACGATCAGCCGGGAATCGGAGGATATGGGTATCTCTTTCTGAAGACCGGCGCGCTGGGATATGCCGCCGACCTGCCGGATGTCCCGGGCGATGGCCACGTGACGCAAGGTGCGGCCGCGATTCTCTCCGCCGAGGACGTCGGAAGTTGCGTGGTCCGCGGCGCGCGCCAGGTAGACGCCGGCCTTGTGATTCTTTCCCGCGGGAAAGGGATCGACTTGGATGTTTGCCCGATCACCCGCCGGCGAAGGACGAATGCGGATACCTACGCGCGGCTCGCCGATGGCGGCGCGGATGGCCGATTCGATTTTGCGCGGATCATTGCCGCTGGATTCGACATTGCCATCCACGACCATCTGCGGCGTGTAAGGATCCCGCAGCCCGAACCGCCGCGCATAGTTCTCCTGGCGGGTGGTGTAGAAGGGTGCGGAATACGGGTCAGTCCAACCGAGATGGTTCCAGTAGTCGACGTGCTCGCTGAGCACGATAATTGCAGCGCCGGGGATGGGCTGTTCGTGGTCCATGCGGGCGAGCAGGGCGTCGGCGGGCGGGCAGCTCGAACAGCCCTCGGAGGTAAACAGCTCGACGAGCACGGGCTGAGGCGGGCTGTTTTCGGCCGCGGTCACGATGGAGATGGCCAATCCCAGCCACAGGAGTTTGCGGGGCGACACGTTTCCCTCCGTTACTTCCATTGTCGCGCATCGGCTATAAGATAGGCGTATGCAGACTGATCAAGCTAAGTTTTCCTGGTCCCGGCGGGACTTGTTGCGCGGCGCGGTCCTCATCGGGCCGGCGGCAGCGGCTGCGGCGCAGAATGACCGACAGTCGGTTATCGGCATGCCTTTTGAGGCGCGCGAGAAGGTGCGCATGGGGCTTATCGGGTGCGGCTCCCGCGGTTCGGGCATGCTGCAGGAGTTTCTGGGGGTGGAAGGGCTCACGGTGACGGCAGTGTGCGACGTGGTGAAGGATGCCGCGTTGAAGGCGCAGGCGGCGGTGGAGCGCGCCGGCCAAAGACCGCCGGCGGTGTATGCCAACGGCGAGCGGGATTTCGAGAATCTGCTGAAGCGCGACGACGTGGATTTCGCCTATATTCCGTCGCCCTGGGAATGGCATGTGCCCATGGCGACGGCGGCCATGAACAACGGCAAGCATGCCTTCGTGGAAGTGCCGGCGGCGTTCACCATAGAAGATTGCTGGAAGCTGGTGGATACATCGGAGAAGACGCGGCGGCATTGCCTGATGCTGGAGAACTGCTGCTACGGCTACAACGAACTGCTGGTGCTGAACATGATTCGCGCGGGACTGTTCGGCGATCTGCTGTACGGGGAAGGAGCGTACCTGCACGACCTGCGAAAGCTGCTGTTCGAAGACAGGAGCGAGGGACTGTGGCGGCGCTTCCCGCACACGCGGCTGAACGCGAATTTATATCCGACCCACGGCCTGGGGCCGGTGGCGAATTACATGGGGATCAATCGCGGCGACCGGTTCGACTACCTGGTGTCGATGAGCAGTCCCGAGCGGGGACTGGACGCGTGGCGCGAGGCGCACGTGCCGAAAGACAGCCCGAAATGGAAGGAGAAGTACATCTGCGGGGACCTGAACACATCGCTGATCAAGACGGCCAAGGGCCTGGTGATCACGGTGCAGCACGATGTGGTGAACCCGCATCCCTACGACCGGACCAACCTGATCGCGGGCGTGAAGGGGATTTTCCGGGATTACCCGCCGCGCATTTACTTCGACGATCCGGATGCGGAGGAGTACATGCCGGTTGACAAGTTCAAGGGCGAGTACGAGCATCCGCTGTGGAAGCATCAGGGCGAGCTGGCGCGAAAGCTGGGGGGCCACGGCGGCATGGATTATCTGATGGTCTACCGGCTGGTGGAGTGCATGCGGCAGGGGATTGCGCCGGACTTCGACGTGTACGATGCGGCGGCGTGGAGCGCGCCGGGCCCATTAAGCGAAGCATCGGTGGCGAAGGGCAGCGCGCCGGTGGCGTTCCCGGATTTCACGCGGGGGCGGTGGAAGGAGAAGCGCGGGTGGTTGGCGTGAAGGGGGAGGGTTGCAGAAGAAATCGGGCACCACAGAAGACGGAGGAATGGCCGAGCGGGCGAGGCGACCGACGACACCCTGCCGGCACCGGTTTCGGCTATTCGCAAAAGCGAGCATGTGAATGACGCGCCGCGACTATTTGAATTCCGCCCTTCTGGCCTCCGGAAGCCTTTTGCTGGGCGGGGCGACTCCCATGGACCTGATCGCCAAAGACGATTGGGACGGCGACGGGGGCGTGGGCGACTACGCAACCTCGAACGGCAATACCTTCGAGGTTATCGCGGACGCGCACAGGATGATCCGGGACCAGTCCTCCGAAATCCCGCCGGCGAGCGTGATTGATACGGGCGAAGAGTTCGATTGCGTGGTGGTCGGCGGAGGCATCAGCGGCCTGGCGGCAGCGTTGTTCTTTAAGCGCCAGGGGGGTCCGCGGCGCACGTGTCTGGTGCTCGAAAACCACCGCATCTTCGGCGGCGAGGCCAGGCGTAACGAGTTTCTTGTGGAGGGCCGGCGGCTGGTTGCCCACCAGGGTTCCGCAATGTTCTTTCCTCCACTGGACGGCACATTCCTGGCAGATTTTTACGACTCCATCGGCATTGATTCCCGGCCGTTCAAATATCAAACCTGGAACGGGGGCGAGACCGAAATCCCGCTCGGCAGAACTTCGTACATGCAAGGGGGCGCGAACTCCGGGTTTTTTTTCGGCGCAGAATTCGGCCAGCCTGAAGGCTGGTGGCTGATCGATCCCTGGGGGAAGAAGCTGAGGGGTGCGCCAATCACGGATGCCGCGCGCGGCGAACTCCTGGCGATATCCGGCTCAAAGCCAGCCCTCCCACAGCGTCACGGCGACGGGCTCTCGCGACATCTTGACGGAATGACGCTCGAAGAGCACCTGATGGAAACCCACCGTATCAGCCGCGAGACCGTCCGCACCTTTCTCTCGCCGGTCGCGGGCGGGGGTGCGGGTCTCGGCGCCGACGCACTTTCGGCTTATGCCGAATACGCCGCGGATGTGCTGTTGCCGTGGAAATACGATGCCGGCGCGCAGATGTTTCCCGGCGGAAATGCGGGCGTCGCGCGGCATATCGTGAAAGCCCTGGTACCGGATGCCATCCCGGGCGCCGCCACCCTGTCGGACGTGTGCCGTTCACCGGTAAACTTCGCCGCTCTGGATCGGCCCGGACAGGCGGCGCGCATGCGGCTGCGTGCTACAGCCATCAAGGTCCAACATGAAGGCGAACCGCAAGGGTCGCGCCCGGTGAGGATGGTCTACGCGCAAGACGGCAAGCTCTACGGCATCAAAGCCCGCAGCGTGATCATGGCGGGCGGAAGCTGGACCACGAAGCATATCGTGAAGGACCTTCCGGCGACTCACCGCCAGGCATACGCGCAGTTCTACCGGGCGCCTTGTTTGATGGCCAACGTAGCGGTGCGGAACTGGCGCTTCCTGTACAAGCTGGGGATCAGCGAGTGCCAGTGGTTCGAGGGCATCGGGAATTATTTCGCGCTCCGCAAGATGGCGACTTTTGGTCCGGTAGAGCCTTCCGTGTCCCCCGATTCTCCAGTGGTCCTGACGCTCAAGATCCTCTTCTCCTCACCCGGAATTCCCATTGGCGAGCAGGTGACCCGAGGACGCGTGGAACTGGTATCCACGTCTTTCCGGGACTATGAGAGGCGCATCCGGGAACAATTTTCGACAATGTTTTCGGGCACGGGCTTCGACGGCCGCAGGGATATCGCCGGTATTATTCTGAACCGCTGGGGCCACGCCTATTTGAGCCCCCAACCCGGTTTCTTCTTCGGGAAGGACAATAATCCGGCGCCGGGTGAAGTCTTGCGGAATACGCCGTTTGGCCGCATCGCGTTCGCGAACTCCGACCTGGCTGGAATCATGGACCACCGTGCCTCCATCCTGGAAGCCAGGCGGGCGGTGGGGCAAACGATGGATTTGTTCAGCCGCGCTTCTTGATGGCGCTGATGGCTTTCAGGTAGACGGCGTTATTTGGTATTACCGGGCCGAAGCCGTTGATAAAGTCCGGAGCGCCGCCCCGAAAACCGGTGGTGCCCTTGAGGCGTACGCTTGCGATGGTCTGGCCCAGGCGCGGGTTTGTCCACTCATAGGCAAAGAAGGTCACTGCCTTATCGGCGACGCCACCCAACACAACGGGGTCCGCGGCGTAGCAATAGTCCCGGGCGGAGGTGCGTGCAGCCCAGTTCCACTCCTGGATATTCACGCCGTAGCGGATAGGGATGGTGGTGACGAAACCGTCGGAATACACAACCTCATACCAACCCAGGAGGTCGGCGGTGTCCTCCTGGTCGTAGATCAGGCGGAAGGATTCCTTGTTCGTGGCCGGGCGCGCGGAAGCGTGGAGGAAAATCAAGCTGGTAGCGTCAATGCCGATGGCGATGTCACCGGATTCTTTCGGCAGTCCGGTTCCGCCTATACCGTCCGTGCCCACGATGACAACCGCGTGCATGCCTTTGCCGGACAGATCGAAGGGCACACCGCCGAGCGAGACGGCGGCGCTGCTCATCGCGGTCAGATCCACGCCGAGGGTCTTCTCCGTCAGACTGGCATTGAAGCTGTTCGCGATCGAGACGGGTTCGATTGCGCGCTCCGTGCGGCTGGGCGGCGGATATCCGCGGAAACGGATACGGATGTCCGGCGCCATCTGCTGCACGAGGCCGGAGAGATCCGGCCCATCGATAGCGTCGCCGCTCCACAGGCCTTGGGCGCAGCTCAGCAGGTCGGACAGCAGATCCTTGCCGAAGCCGGTTTCGTTGGTCGCAAACCATGCCGAGGGTGCAGCGCCGAGAATGGAATTCCGGCGGATGCGCGAGGAGAAGGCTTCCATTCCCGGTGTAAAGTTGCCGTAGATTTCCTGGAATCCCATCTCATCGAGCTGGCGTTCGAATCCCGCGGCTTGTGCGGCGTTCCACTCCGGGGGCGAGGCGGACCAGAACCAGTTGAAGATCAGAACGTCCTTCGGGATCAGCCGCGCGACCTGTTCCCGCGTCATGCCGCCAGGAGCGTTGTATGCGAACCCATCGGGGGCCTTCTTCTTCTGAAGTCCCACGCCGCGCACGCCTTCGAGCAGCATATCGCCCCAGATGGCCATCCTGACGCCCTTGCCGGCGAGGTAGCCGTGGATCTTGCGCACGTCTTCTCCATAGCGTTCGCGGATATCCTTATCGCCGCAGCGGGGGCAAAGGCCGACGGGCTGGAACAGCTCATCGTGCCCGGCATGCACCATTCGCGGCTGCAACAGGTCGATGTACTCGTCGTAGACATCGAACAGGAGCTTGTAGCTTTCGGGATTCGAGGGGCAGTAAGTATCGGGCCAGAGTTCGCCGGGCACCTCGGACAGTTCGGGGTGCGCCGACAACAGATAATAGCTGTGCGTGAAGGACGGCAGTTCCGGAACGAACTCGAAATGGAACCGCCTGGCGTAGCGGGCGAGATCGGCGACGTCGTCTTTTTCCAGAAAGCCGCCATCGGCGGTGTCCTGGTGCGAAGAGTTGATTTCGAGGTCGTGAGGCGCGCCGGGCGGATAGTTGCGCCGCCAGTAGTTGGTCTCGCGGGAGAACCGAACCCACGCGCTGTTGAGCTCAGGGTGGCGCTCGAACCGCATGGAGGCGTTCATCTCCACAATCAGCGTGTTGTATTTATAGAGCGCGAGGGTGTCACGGACGAAGCGTTTGAAGAAGGGGATGTTATTGCGCCCCGGCAGGTAGAGCTTGAAGCCGCGGAACGGTTTGGTGGGCCAATCCCGGATCTCGTATCCGGTGAAGCGCAGGGCTCCGAACCTCCGCACTGCCAACTGGCGCAGGGATTGCAACCCATAAAATGCGCCACGGTCGTCGCTACCGGCGATCACGACGATTTCGGGACGCGTACGGAGGATGTAGCCCTCAGGCCCGGGATTGCCGGCGTCCACTTTCAAAGCATGGCTGGCGCAATACTCGGCGACCAGGGGGCTGGAGAAGGTTCCCATGACGATCAACCTTCCGGCAGGCGCCAGGTGCTCCAGACGCGCAATCCTCAGGTGCAGATCGAACCGGTCGCCGAGTTCTTCGGCGAGCATTTGCGCCAGGAACAAGTCCTGCCGGGAGGGAGAGGCCGGGATGGCGATGACGGTGGCCTGGTCCAAGCCGAAATCGCCCGCGCTGGCAGACGATTCACGCGGCGCCGGAAAGATCGGCCCTATCGCGGCCGCTGCCGGAACGGCCAATTCGGCCGCGGCGATGAGCACGCCAGCCCAGAAGACTGTCGAACGTTTCTTCACACTCACTCCTTTCGTGATTCGAGGTCCCTTTCGGGTTCCTAGCGTATGAAATCCTGGATGAAGGCGTGGTCCTGTTCATCGTGCAGATCCGTCGCGTCGCCAATGATGGTACGGTAACGAAAAGGGGAACCGAGAGGCACCGCATGTCCCATCCAGTTCGCCGGGTCCGTCCACAGAATCGGCCGGTTCTCCATGGCCTTCGCGAGATCGTTCAAATCCCAATGAAGCACAAAGCTTGGAATAACCGCGTCAAACAAGTCGGTGTTCATGGAGTTTTCCAAGGCAGCGCGGAGACTGTACGGTGTCCGGTCGAGCCATATCTTACTGATGCGGGTGTCGACCGCCGCCGCCAGCAGGAGCCAGATTCCCTTGACACCTCGGCCGGCCGCGCGAATCGAGGACCGGTCCACGTCATCGCGAGCGGCCAGCAGGTCAATCCCACGCAAAATATCGTGCGCGCGCATGGCAGGCAAATTGCGACCTATTTGGTCGGCTCGGACATTGGTTAACCAATTCCCCACGTAGGGCCGCTCGCCTTCGCCGGGAGAGTCGCGAGGCTCCAGTGAGAGAACCACTCGCCCGGTCCCGGCGATCTTTTCCGCCAACGAGTCCGTGGATGGGATCCAATAGCTACTGGTCTTATCTGCCACCAGCAGTACAGCCGGCTTTCGCCCGCTTGAGTGAGGAATGTAGATCCTCCCGCCAATCTCAACCCCTGACTCACTTTCGAAGCTGACGTGCTGGCGCCGCAAGTCCGGGCCGTCCGACTCATCCGACGTCCTCACTTCAGGCGGGGCGCCGTTGGAGGGAATATCCAGCCTGCGCAGTTCGGCTAGCAGTTCAGGTATGGTTCCCTGCCGCTGCCTGGCGCGAAACTCATCCGCGATCAACTGGTAGAGCTTCCGGCCACCCGGTTCGTCGTCAACGTGGCCGCCCGGGGTTACCGAGAGTTCGGAATTGCTATATAGTGTCACCGCCCGCTCATGAAAATCTCCCTTACCATCCTTCAGCCAGCGGATCATCCACTCGTAGATAGCCTCCCGAGTTTCGAGTGGAGTGCCATGCGGGCCTGGCCCGACAAAAAAGTGCAGCTTATCCGCGGCGCCATACAGACTAAACCACCGGCGGGCTTCCTCATAGACGAGCCTGGCCCCGGCGGGCGTGAAATAGTCACCGCCGGTGGCCAGGATCAGCCAGGGGGTGGGAGCGGATAATTCGATATAATCGGCCATATCCAGCCCGCTGAAAAGGAGTTTCGGAAGGCTCATTTCCGAATCGGGGTTGGCGCCCGCAAACAACAGCCGATACGAGTTGATAAAGCAGGCCGGCGCAACCGCTTTCACGCGCGGGTCCAGAGCACCAATGAATGTAGTCAGCGCCCCGCCTCCCGAACACCCCACCGCTCCCAGACGGCCGGGGTCCACTTCGGGCAGGCTGACCAGATAGTCGAGGGCCCGCTTTGCATCCCAAATGAAATAACGGGCGACGCTCTCGCCAATGAGAATGTCCTGGGCGCCCGCCTGAATGTGCTCGGGCACGGACCAGCCTGCCAAGGGCCGGTCCACGCGCCGATCATAGGTCTGCTCTCTTTCGCCCTGGCCCACCGGATCGAAAGCCAGTACCACGAAGCCTTTCAGAGCCAGGTTGGCCGCGAGGCGCTGCCCTTCGGGCTTACCCTCCTGCGTGTGGCCGGCCTGTAAGAGAACTCCGGGATAACGGCCGGGCTGGCTGGGCCGGTAAAGATTGGCGGTGACATAAAAGCCGGGTAAACTTTCGAAGATGACTTTCTCGATCGCATAATTCTCACTTTGGATGCGACCGGTAATTCTGGGATTCAGAGGACCGTTGTAGTCCGGCAAACCGCCGACCACCGACAAAAACGTTTGGCGGACCCATTGTTTCCTGCGCTCCGCGTCCGCGACGCCGCGGATCCCGGCAATGCGGTTCTCCCGACTCTGCAGTTGCGACTGGGCGATCTGGTCCATCCACCGGAGCAGCGGATCTTGCGCGGCCTGTTGAGCAGGGAGAAACGGGAGACGAAGAAAAATCAAGCACAGGCGTAGACGGCTCACCTTCGCGCTCCTTCGCGCCCCAGTGTTTTCGCCAGATACTCCACGATCAACTTCACGTCGGCGTCAGATGCCTGCGCTCCGCGAGCAACCATGGTCTGAACGGCCGCATTCCATTCCGTACCGCTCATCCGCTGGCTCGTCACCACTTCTATCGAATGGCAACCGGTCCCACAAGTTTTCTCCACCAATGCCTTCGCGGCGCCCGCCGGCAGCTCCGCTGGTTTAAACCCACCGACTCCCGGCACCCCGCGCCCGGCCGCCGCGGCGGCAGCTACCGCCTTCGAGACCGAAACCGGCAACGGCTTCCGCGCCACATCGGGCAGTGCAAAAGCAACCAGACTGTTGCTCACGCCTCCGCCCAGAAACCCGCCGCCCCCCGCGGCCATCAGCGCCACATATTGCCGTCCGTCTCTCCCCATGTATGTAATCGGGCTGGTGTGTCCACTGGCCTCCAATTTCACTTCCCAAAGCAACTTCCCCGTCCGCGAATCGAACGCCCGGAAGCGGGAGTCATTCGTCGCGCCGATAAACACAAGCCCGCCCGCTGTCGCGATGCTGCCGCCCAGGTTCAGCGTTCCTGTGTTGCTCACCCCGATCGCTTCCAGCGCTTCGATCCTGCCCAGCACCGACCGCCAGGCAATGCCGCCCGAAGCCAGATCGACCGCGACCAGTTCTCCAAAGGGCGGATTCTGGCACGGTATGCGTGTCTCGCGATCCCAAAACCGCGCGTACGGCCCGTAGGCGGAGGTCCGCGCGTACTCCGAACCCCGCCGCTCCAGATGCCCCCACTGGCCCACGTTCATCACGTTCACAAACAGCAGTCCCTGCGCGGGATCAATCGACACGCCACCCCAGTTCCCTCCGCCGAGCGTGCTCGGAAAGAACAACGCGTTGCCTTCGAGCGGCAGCGGTGTGTACGGGCCGCCGATCTTCATGCGATTCGCTTCAAACAACTCCCTGCAAAACCTCGCCTGTTC